>RRZT010052068.1_pt1 | contig 23773 bp, 25 predicted proteins | sample 2165551 | NCBI WGS metagenome assembly RRZT01 (sample SAMN10456910, study PRJNA506462) | wastewater metagenome | biome: wastewater; feature: sludge; material: wastewater sludge; isolation source: wastewater sludge with Escherichia coli K12::gfp cells carrying plasmid... | place: USA: Moscow, Idaho... | reverse complement strand
TTCGGGGTCGAGGGTGGGGCCACTTCAGACCAGCACTACGCCTCCAAGTGGGGCCACTTCAGACTGGCACACTCAGACGTGCCCGGCGCCGATGCCGACCGCGACGCCGACCACCGCCACCAGCAGGAAGCGGGGGCCGTCGAAACCGGTGACGAAACCGGCCAGGGCAAGCAGGCAGGCGGCCGCCAGGAACGAGGCGTCGACCAGATCGGCGGTGCTGGGACGCAGCAGCTTCAGCTGCGCGGTCAGGGTGCGGCCGGTGGTGCCGGGGCTCGCCTGGGCGTGGATGACCCTCACTGCACCTGCACCCCCGGCAGCACCCGCGGCAGGTCGGACAGGGTGCTGACGGTCAGCATGGCCATGCCGGACGCCTGCCGCAGCGCCATCGTGGCGCCACGGTCGACGGTGACGGCGAAGGTGTGCACCTCGGGAGCCAGGTGGGCACGGGCGTGGGCGAAGTCGGCGAAGCCGGCCCGCGAACCCGACACCAGGATGGCCACGCTGGCGTCCGGGGCGAGCTGCACCAGGCGTCCGGTCGAGCCGGCGAGCCCGCCAGGCCCGAAACCGGCCCGGGAGAAGGTGTCCAACGCCAGCGCCGGGTGCGGCTTCGCGGCGGCGTGCTCGCCCACCACGATGGTCAGATCCATCTCGTCGGCCAGCGCCCGGACGACCACCGACGCCCCCACCGAGACGGCCAGCTCGAACTCGGCGTCGGAGGCGTAGGCCGCCTCGTCGGCGTCCACCACCACGGCGACGTGCGAACGGCGGGTGTCCAGGAACTGCTTCACCAGGAAGCTGCCCTGCCCGGACGCCGCGCTCACCTTCGCCGACGAACGCCAGTGGATGTAGCGCCGGTCGTCACCGGGCGCGTACTCGCGCAGCGTGTGGAAGGCCAGGTCGCTCATCGACGTGTCGGTGGTGGTGTGCCCCTCCAGGTCGCGCAGCAGGCCGGCGCCCAGCGGTTCCAGCGGCACCCGCCGAGGATGCACGAACAACTCCAGCCGTTCGGTCCAGGTGACCTCGCGGCGGACCAGGCCGAACGGGTCGCCGCGCTGGGTGACCACCGGCCCCAGCTCGATCACGCCGCGGCGCTGGGTGGGGATGATCACCACCTCCTCGTGCGTGGCGCCGCCGCCAAGCCCGGGCAGCGTGAACCGGCCCAGCGCGTCCCCGACCGGGAACTCCAGGCCGATCGGCAGCGCCGGCGTCCTCGCCAGGTTGGTGACCCGGACCCGGGCGGCGGACGACTCGCCGACGGTGACCCGCAACGGGTCGGTGTCCAACTCGACCGACAGGTGCACCCGGCCGATGGTGAACAGGCAGGCGATGCCGAAGGCGACCAGCAGGGCGGCCGCGAGCAGGGCCGCCTCGCGCCACCCCCACAGCGCGGCGGACAGCCAGGCGAGGGCGACCAAGCCCAGCGTCGTCCAGCCGAAGCCGGTCACCGCGGCGAGCACCCCGCCCGCGGCGTCCAGCACGGGCCGCGCCGCGGCCCGGTACGGCTCGGTCCTGTCGCTGAGCCGGCCGAGGTGTGCCCTGGATGCGCTCCACCAGCCCCGCATCCGTCGGGTGAGCCGGCCGGCACCGGCCGCGTCCGTTCGGGCCGGGGGCGGTCCCGCCGTCGCCGGTCGTGCCTGTCCCGGACCGGCCGGGCTCGGCCGGCGCAGGCCCGACCGGCCGCCGGGTTGCGGCGGCTGGGGTCGGGGGCGGGTCTGGTCGGTCATGGCAGGGAGCTCAGCTCACCCGGTCCGCGGGTGCCGCGACCTGGGCGACCAGGTCGTCGATGACCTGCTCGGCTGTCACGCCCGAGAACTGCGCCTCGGCGTTCAGGATCAGCCGGTGGCTCATCACCGGCACCGCCAGGTCCTTGATGTCGTCGGGGATGACGAAGGCGCGGCCCTGCGCGATGGCCCACGTCTTCGCGGCCCGCACGTAGGCCAGGCAGCCGCGCATCGACAACCCGAGCTTCACCCGCCCGTGGCCGCGGGACTGCTCGGCCAGCCGGCTGATGTAGCCGAGGATGGCCGGCTCGACGTGCACCTCGTTGGCGAAGTTCGACATCTGCGCCACCGCGTGCGCGGCGATCACCGGATGCACCTGCGCCGAGCGGTCCCGGTTGGCGGCCTGCGTCATCAGCTCGACGGCCACGTCGTGGTCGGGGTAGCCGATCGAACTCTTCATCAGGAAGCGGTCCAGCTGGGCCTCGGGCAGCCGGTAGGTGCCGGCCTGCTCGATCGGGTTCTGGGTGGCGATCACCATGAACGGCCGCCCCACGGTGTGCCGGACGCCGTCGACGGTCACCTTGGACTCCTCCATCACCTCCAGCAGCGCCGACTGGGTCTTCGGCGAGGCCCGGTTGATCTCGTCGGCCGGCACCACGGTGGCGAAGATCGGCCCCTTGTGGAACTCGAACGTCTGCTTCGCCTGGTCGTAGACGGTCACGCCGATCACGTCGGACGGCAGCAGGTCGGGAGTGAACTGGATGCGGCTGTTCGAGCCCTGCACGGTGTTCGCGATCGCCTTGGCGAGCTGGGTCTTCCCGGTGCCGGGGTTGTCCTCCAGCAACAGGTGCCCCTCGCTGAGCATGCAGGTCAGCGCCAGCCGGATGATGTCGCCCTTGCCGCGGATGGCGAGTTCGACGTTGGCCACCAGCTGCTCGAAGGTCTGGTTGAACCACTTCGCCTGTTCGTCGGTGATGCTCATCGCTGCCTCTCTGTCGTCGACCGGGGGTTCGTCATGCCGGCCTGCTGCCGTGCCAGCGGTCCTTGTAGCCGTCGCAGTCGACCTCGATCCAGGCGCTGTCGGGATGGATGCCCCAATACGCCTGGGTGATCTCCTCGCCGTTGCCCTGATTCCAGTGGGTGCGGAAGGCGCTGCCGTAGCTGTCCCGGACGGTGCAGCTCAGGGTGCCCTGGGCGTTGCTGATCCTGGCCCCCACGTACCGGCAGTGGTTGCTGAAGTCGCAGCCGGCGGGGCTGTTGGTGTTGTACGGCCCCCAGATCAGGGTCACCTTCGGGTCGGGCGGATCGGCCGAGGTGAGGGTGATGTTCTTCGGTGGCGAGGTGGTGTCGGCATCTGATTTCATCGGGAAGTCCGGCAAGAAGTTCGAGGCCCACGGCCGGCTCGGCAAGGGCACCTAACAACGGCAAGCCGACCTTCGGCTTTCAACTCGTGGGCTTCGGTCCCCCGCCGGACGTCTCGGGCAAGCCGCAGCCGCCCACCAGCTGGTGCGGGTACACGTTCAGCGCTGCGGAGAAGAAGAAGCTGGCGGATGGAGCCGGAGTCGCTGCGGAGTTCACTTCGAAGTCCGGCAAGACGTTCAGCGCAACGGTTCACTTCAAGGACGACGGCGGCAAGATGAAGCTCGTCCCGACCTTCGCCAGCTGAAGGGTTGGGCTGAGTCATGGCGAAGAGCATGTACAAGATCCCCACCGATCTGTCGATCTCCTATTTCTGGACCAGGAGATCGGCCTGTCCACGAGTACAAGGCGCTGATGGCGTCCGGGGATGCCACTCCCCCAGCCAGCCAGGCGCGAGCCCGGCTCCAGGTAGCGATGGCACAACGCGAGTTGAACGCGCTGACCAGCAAGGTGATCGGTCGCGAGTTCGAGGGCCGGCACAACATCTTCCGCGACTCGTTGATGGCCGCGCGGCAGCAGCGATCGGCTACCGCCGTGTGGACCGCCGACCCCAGGCTCGACCTGGACGAGGTCGGCGTGTCCAGTGCGATCGCCTCCCGTCTGGGAGTCCAGGACGGGAGTTACCTGCTCACCTGGCGCGACCCGGTGCTGCGCAGCTCTGGTGTGCGGTACCTGCGGGTCCGCGTGGACGACTGCATTCACGGCGTCTCGATCAACCCGCTGGCCACTAAGAGCTTCGACGGTGACTTCGATGGTGACTCGGTCGGCCTGGTGGCGCTGCCGCAGCCCGAACCCGGCGAGCCAACCGAAGGCGGCCAGTTCCGGGCGCACCGCGAGGCGATGAGCAGGCTGAGTGTGGAGGCGAATCTGGTGGACAGGGGCGTGTTGGAGGAGCACGCCACGCTCTGCTACGGGGTGGACCCGTTGGCGATCCACACCGGGTCGGACGTGGCGACCGCCGGGGTGGACCTGACCAGGTTCGTGGCCCAGGCCAACGACATCGACGCGGATCTGATCGACTCCCAGAATGCGCGGCAGCGCCAGGCCGTGCTGCTGCAAGGTCGCGAACTGGTCCAGAAGATGAGCGATGCCGTTCGAGAGTCGATGGTTGGCATGTCTCGTCGGTACGGCTTGCGCTACAGCAGCTTGGGTGGCCACCTGGACAGCATCAGGCGCACGTGTATCGAAACCGGCGCCAAGGGCAGCGAGCAGGCCCTCGCCGACTACAGCCGCTACGTCGGCTTCGACGCCGCTACGCAGACCGATCACGGCCGGGCAGTGCCCGAGAGAGGTGTGCGCCGAGCTGCCCAGGGCGTGAACGTGGCTCTCGTCGTGAAGAAGGCGGTGGGTATCCCCGGACGGATCAGCCAGCGGGGCGTGACTGCGCTGCGGGATGCCGATCTCGAGGCGGCCTTGGAGTTGACCTACCCGTGCACCCAGTCGCAGATGCAGTGCAAGCATGATCCGGCCTCTGCGCTGCAGAAGTACGGCGTCATGCAGACCACTGCGCGCGATCTCTGGCGCGGCTACCTGATGGACCCGGGCAACGGGTTCAGGGTGGCCACCGATGAAAAGGGTGCGCCGATCGCAGCCAGCCGTGACCAGTGGGTTGATCAAGCTCTGGCGCTGTACCAGGCGAATAACGGGTTGAACATCCCGGACATCGACCCGCAGCTCATCGAGCGAGTCGCGGACGCGCTGGTGAGCGAGGACGGCTACATGGTCAATGCTGAGACGCTGAGCGAGTTTGTCGACGAGAACGATCCCCGGCAACAGCCGGCGAGCTCGCGGGCCCGGAGCGGGGCACTCGATCGGTTGTCCTACCAGCCGAGCTTCGAGGCTCTGCTGGCGGAGTGCAACGCGGGCAGCAAGCTGTTCGACGGCCGACAGATCACGTTCGCGCCAACCGCTGTGCGGCGGAACCTGCAGCGTGCACAGCAACTGGCCGATCAGGATGCCTTCTTTGAGGGAGTCGAGGATGCGCCTGGGCCGAACGATCGCAAGGCGGCGGCTTCCAACCCCGGGCGCCGCCAGGGTGTCACCATCGTGGGCCGGGCCAGTTGGATGCCTCCGGCCGTCGAGCGGATCGGGCGGCGCGATGTGCTGACCTTGGACGATCCTGATTACCGGCCCAAGGGCGGTTCCCACCGGCCTCATCGGGCGACCGCTGGCACTGTGCTCCTCGCTGATGTACCAAGTTCCCTAAGCACCGACTGCGACGGTCCCGACCTGTAGGAGGAGGCTGTCGATCTGTGGTCGGTCGTGCCACAATCGCAGCTGACCCCAGGCACGGAATCGACTGAGACTGTGGGTCAGAACCAGACAGCGGAACGAGGGGTAATGAGTGACGCAACCGATCGACCCGATGACGAGGAGCAGGACGGTTCCAGGATCAACAAGCGCGACCTGATTCGGTCGGTGGCCCGGCGGGCTGGGGTGCAGATCAAGGTGACCGAGCAGGTCTACGAGGCCCTGCTGGTGGAGGTGGTCGATCAGATCCGCAACGGTGTTCAGGTGAACTTCTCCGGCTACGGTCGGTTCTACCCGCAGGTGCACAAGGGGCACCCCGCGCAGTTCGGCGCCATCGGCAGGGGGCCGCTGCCGGACTACAAGGTGCTGAAGTTCGGTGCGTCGCGGAAGCTGAGCGACTTCTTGGCGCTCAGTGACGAGGAGGCTCGCGCCATTCGGGTGCCTGGTACGACAATCTTCATTGACGGAGCAACGAGCGACGAGCAACGCTGACGTTCTGGGTGCAACAGCAGGGCCCGGGGTGGCGTCCCCGGGCCCTGCTGCGTGTGGTTGGGCGCCAAGCAGTGGTTGTGTGATGTGAAACCCGGCTATGCCGCGTCTCCACCGATGTCGACGACCTGTGCGGCCAGCCAGGCGTCGAGGTCGGTGATCCGGTAGACGATTCGGGGCCGTCCGACTCGCCCCAACCGGGCGTACCGGGGGCCGGTTTTGGCGACGCGCCAGTTCTCCAGGGTCTTGGGCGCCAGGCCGAGGTAGGCGGCGGCGTCCGGGGTGTGAAGCACGGCGGGGACGACGGTGGTGGGTGCGGACACGGGGGCTCCTCGTGACGGTATGTCCCGAGCGATCAAGCCGCGGTTGACCATTCCAGGTCCAGCACCGCGGTGCACCCATGTGCGATCGTCTCGTCGGCCGGTGTCCCGGTCTACCCCTTTTGGCTGCGTTCGGGGTGAGGCTGAGCAACTCGATGACATCGAGCATACCCCTGAGTCCCTTGATATACCAGTCAACTCTGCGACTCGCCTCTCAACCGAGTGCCCGCCGTGCCATCCCGATCTCGGTCTCGGTCAGCGCGACGTCCGTATAGCTCTTCTCATTGACTTCGTGGAGTGGCCGAACTGCCCCGATCGCTTCTCTGCAGACAGCACATCTACCAGCAGAGTGTTCAGCGTCGCGCGCCAAACGTGGCTGCGCTCGTGCTCGAAAGCTTCGATGCCGAGGGTCTTGTGCATCTTCAGGTACAGCTCCGCGGCTGAGCCCGTTGCGTTGCGGTGGTCCCACTTCTTGGTCCGATCGGCGGGCTGGCCGATCAACGGTCCGTCTTGTGCGGCATCGGCGATCAACCTCTTGAAGACGGGCAGAACCCGGTCACACCACGGTGAGGCGATGCGGGCGTAACCACCCTTTCCGCGGACTCGCAGGACCACGGCGCCGCTCTTGGTGATCGTGACCGCTGCCGCCGGCAGCTGGAGCGCTTCGTCGATGCGCAAGCCGGTGGCCATCTGGACCAGGGTGAGATCGCGAGTTCTCTCCAGACGGGCCACGACCGCCCTTCTCCGCCCTGGGGGTACGGATCGCACTTCGAGGCTATTGGCCGGTTCATAGGCGAGCAGCCAGGTTGCCACCTTGTCGTAGTCGGCCTTCGACAGCGCCACTTTGCCCTTGCGCCCCTCGATCTTCGTGCGCGCCATGCTGGACAGGTCGATCCGTCGCTTGAGGATCGGATCGACATCCAGCAGGTTGTCGTAGGACATCTGTTGATACACGTAGCCGCTCAGTACCGTCCGCGATTGATGCGCAGCTTCCTCGCCGTGCAAGCGGGCGATCTCTTGGAGGCAATCCACGACACGGCGGAACTCGGTGGCGGCCTGCAGGGTCAGGGGCGCAAGGGTGTGGTGGTGCCGATGCTGATCGTCACAACGCCCGAGCAACAGGCGCAGGGCTCGCTGGTATTGCCGGATCGAGCCTGCGGCCAGACGGTCGCTGCTGGTCACTGCAGGCTCAACCACATCGACGACGTACTTCTGAAACTGGGTGCCTCGGGTCGGCGCCTTTCGATGACCTGCGCTCCTCAGCGCTGCTTCAGCCTGCTCGGTCGCTCGGGTTCGCAACACCTTGTCGGGCGTGCCCAGCGCCACCTGAGTGCGGTGTCGCATTGGCTTGGCATGCCCGTAGGGGCGAACCGCCCAGTAGAGCACCTTGACTCGCTTCTGGTTGACTGTGATCTCGCTCGGCTGACCCCAACCAGCCGAGTGCTGACCTTCCTCCAGCCGACGCGGCTGTGTTCGGGATCGTCCATCACTACGTACACCGCGGTGCTGGTTGGTCATGGGTACCTCCTGAGCGCTGATGCAGGGTTTCAGATTACCAAACTATTTACTACTCATGGTGGTTCTGACCCCTCGCTAGCAGACCTTCCCTGATGCTACTTGGAGCGCTATACCAGTTGGTAAACCAGTTGATTCGGCTTGTTTTCTGAGGCGACGCACGGAGACGTGAAAGGTCGCCGGTTCGAACCCGGCCCTGGCCACAGCGTCCATCGATCGCCACAAGCGTCGATGGACCTTTCTGTTTCCCGGCCCTTCCAGGACGCCCCATGAACAGCCCCGACACCTACCGCAAGCACCGTCCGGACGCCCCGGCCGGCTTCTTCGCCGCCGAGGCCGCCGGGCTGGCCTGGCTCGCGGACGCCGCCGCGGTTCCGGTGGTCGGCGTCCGGTCGGTGGGGCCCGATGCCATCGAGCTCGAGCGCCTGCACACCGTCGCGCCGGGCGCGACGGCGTCCACCACGTTCGGACGCCAACTGTGCGATCTGCACGATGCACGAGCACCCCACTTTGGCGCACCCCCACCCGGGGCCCCCGCACATGGCTATATCGGCGACGCCCCGCTCTCCTACGCTCCCGCTGGCCGGCACGCCCGCTGGGGGTCGTTCTACGCCGCCGAGCGCGTACTGCCCTATGCCCGCGCGGCGCTTGCCCGCGGCGACCTGACCACCAGCGGGCTGGCGCTCATCGCACGCCTCTGCGAGCTTCTGGACGCCGGCGACTTCGACGACGACGCCCCGCCCGCGCGGCTGCACGGCGACCTGTGGTCGGGCAACGTGCTGTTCACGGCGTCCGGGGTGACCCTCATCGACCCGGCCGCCCACGGCGGCCACCGCATCACCGACCTGGCGATGCTCGCGCTCTTCGGCGCACCCCACCTGTCGGCGATCCTCGACGCCTACGCGGCCACCTCGCAGCACCTGCCTGACGACTGGCGCCGGCTCGTGGGCCTGCACCAGGTGCACCCGCTACTGGTGCACGCGGTGCTGTTCGGCGGAGGTTACGGCCAGCGGGCTGTCGCCGCCGCCCGCCCGTTCGTCGGGAAGGTACGCCCGTAGCCAAAGGGCCAGCTGCGAGAAGAAGGACGCCCTCGCCGCCGGCTCCGACAGGGTCAGGTCGTGGCGGCCGCGCTCGATGCGCACCAGGGTGACGCGGCGTCCTAGCTTGTGCGCCCGGGCGGCGATCTTGTCGACGTCGAGCACGTTGTCGCCGCTCAGACCCCGCTTGGAGTAGCGGGCGAGAAAGATGCTCTTCGTCGACGTCGCCATGAACACCGGGCAGTCGATGCGCAGCCCCTTCGCGACCCGCTTCTGCGCCTTCAGCACGGCCCGCAGCCAGCCGAGCCTGATCGCCACGGGCGTCGGCGACTTCCAGCGCCGGTCGAACGTCCACTCGCCGTCGTTGTCGGCGTGCAGCATCTCGACGAACCGTCCGCTGCCGATGTCGGGCAGCGGCAATACCGTGGTCGGACGCCGCCGCGCCAGCGGCTTCATCACCCGGTGCACCAGCGACGCGGTCTGCGGCGGCCCGTGCACGTCGAGCCACGGCGAGTTCAACACCACCCCGTCAAGCACGCCCGGGCGCGCCGCCGCCCACAGGCTCACGACGAGGCCGCCCGTCGAGTGGCCCATCACGACCAGCCCGTCGTGGTCGGCGGCGATCACCCGGCGAGCGGCGTCCAACTCGGCGAAGTACGCCTCGAGCTTGCGCGTGTACCCGTGGAACTGCCCCGGACGGTAGCTGCGGCCGTAGCGCCGCAGGTCGAGCGCGTAGAACGCGAACCCCTGCGCCGCGAAGAAGTCGGCCACGTGGGTGTGGAAGAAGTAGTCGTTCCACCCGTGGACGAACAACACCGCCCGCCGATGCTCCCGCTTGGTGGGATCGGCGGCGCGCACCAGCGTCGCCACCAACTCCCCGGACGCCTCCCTCACCTCAGGATCTGCGCCTGGAAGCGGCAGGGTGAGTTGCTCGAACCCCTCCACCACGTCAGGACGCCACGAAGGCTGTGTGGCGTCGCTCACGGGAGGGGATATCAGCCGTACTGGCGGGTGTTGTGAGGGTAGTCGTCGTCCTCGGTGTCGTCCTCGTCTGAGAACGCATCAGGATTGGTCTCGTAAGGCTCACCACGCAGTTCGCGCTCGAGCGACGAGAAGTCCGTCTCGTAAGTGCGGTACTTCAGATCGCGAGCGACTCTTGTCTGCTTCGCCTTGGCACGGCCGCGCCCCATGTCGGGTCGACCCCCTCGCTTTGGTCATCGCGGTGAACCGCGGAATCCGTCACTAGATCGTGGTGCCAAGGGTACCGAACTTGCCGGATTCGGCCAAGCGCCTCGTCCGACACGCGCCTCTCACGCAAGATCCTCGCGCCAGTCACGCCGAGAACGGTGCCGTCAGAGGGGGTGCGCACCGGTCAGCTGGACCCGTCCGGCGCCCTCCGACGGCGCCGTGGCGCCGAGCACCCAGCCGCTCAACCCGCGGCCGGACGCCGTGGCCAGCACGGCGTCCACGGACGCCTCGGGCACGACCAGGGCCATGCCGACGCCCATATTGAGAGTCGCCTCGATGTCGGCGCGGCTGATGTTGCCCACCTGCTGGACGAGCCCGAAGATCGGCGCCGGCGTCCACGCGCCGCGGTCGAGCGCGGCCGCCACGCCCGCCGGCAGGGCGCGGGCCAGGGGGTTGGCCAGTCCCCCGCCGGTGATGTGCGAGATGGCGTGCACCTCGGCGGCGTCCACGATGGCGAGGATGTCGCGCGCGTAGACGCGCGTCGGCTCGAGCAGTTCCTCGCCGAGGGTGCGGCCGAGTTCTTCGACGTGCCGGTCGAGGCTCCAGCCGGCCTCCTTGAGCAGCACGTGCCGCACCAGCGAGTAGCCGTTGCTGTGCAGGCCCGAGGACGCCAGCGCCACGACCACGTCGCCGGGGCGGACCCGGTCGGGTCCGAGGATGCGGCTGCGCTCGACGACGCCGGTGGTGGCGCCGGCCACGTCGTACTCTCCGGGCTCCAGCAGGTCGGGATGCTCGGCGGTCTCGCCGCCCAGGAGGGCCGCACCGGCCACCTCGCAGGCGGCCGCGATGCCCTTCACGACCGAGGCGATGCGCTCCGGCACCACCTTGCCGGTGGCGATGTAGTCGGTCACGAACAGCGGCTCGGCGCCGACGACGACGAGGTCGTCGACCAGCATGCCGATCAGGTCGAAGCCGATCGTGTCGTGCTTGTCGAGCGCCTGGGCGATGGCGACCTTGGTGCCCACCCCGTCGGTCGAGGTGGCCAGCACCGGGTGCTCGTAGGTCTTGAACGCCGACGCGTCGAAGAAGCCGGCGAAGCCGCCGAGCCCCCCGAGCACCTCCGGACGCCGTGTCCGGGCCACGTGCTCCTTCATCAGTTCGACGGCACGATCGCCGGCCTCGATGTCGACGCCGGCGCGGGCGTACGCGCTCTCACTCACTGTGTGCCTCCATGGTCAGGTGCATGCGTCCGGCGACGCGTTCGGGAATCTCGACCGGGTAGACGCCGTCGAAGCAGGCGCGGCAGAGCCGCTGCTTGGCCAGCCCCGTCGACGCGATCAGCCCGTCCAGGCTGATGTAGGCCAGCGAGTCGGCGCCGATCGAACGGCAGATCTCGTCGACCGTCATGCCCGGCGCAATCAGCTCGGCGCGGGTCGCGAAATCGATGCCGTAGAAACACGGCCACTCCACCGGCGGCGAGCTGATGCGCACGTGGACCTCGGCGGCGCCCGCCTCGCGGAGCATCTTCACCAGCGCCCGCTGGGTGTTGCCGCGCACGATCGAGTCGTCGACCACGATGAGCCGCTTGCCCTCGATGACGTCGCGGATCGGGTTCAGCTTGAGCCGGATGCCGAGCTGGCGAATGGTGTCGGTGGGCTGGATGAACGTGCGCCCCACGTACGCGTTCTTCACCAGGCCGAGCCCGTAGGGAATGTTGGACGCCTCCGCGTAGCCGATCGCCGACGGGATGCCCGACTCGGGCGTCGGGATCACCAGGTCGGCGTCCACGGGGGCCTCCATGGCCAGCGTCCGGCCGATCTCGACGCGCACCGAGTGGATGCGGCGTCCGGCGATCAACGTGTCGGGACGCGCCAGGTACACGTATTCGAACAGGCACCCCTTCGGATTCGCCTCGGCGAAGCGCTCCGAGCGCAGGCCGTTCTCATCGACCGACACCAGCTCTCCGGGCTCGACCTCGCGGATGAACGTCGCACCCACGATGTCGAGGGCGGCCGTCTCGGACGCCACCACCCAGCCGCGCTCGAGGCGTCCGAGAACGAGCGGCCGGATGCCCTGGGGGTCGCGGGCCGCGTACAGGGTGTTCTGGTCCATGAACGCGAAGCAGAACGCCCCCCGCAGCCGCGGCAGCACCTGCCGGGCCGCCTCGTGCAGGCCCTCGTCGGCGTAGGTGGCCAACAGCGCGGTGACCAGCGAGGTGTCGTTGGTGGAGTCCATCCGGTCCTTGTGCGGCACCTTCTGGGTGGCGTCACGCTCGTGCAGCCACGCTTCGAGCTCGTCGGTGTTCGTCAGGTTGCCGTTATGGCCCAGCGCGATGCCGCCCTGCTCGGTGGCCCGGTAGGTGGGCTGGGCATTCTTCCAGACGCTGGCGCCGGTCGTGGAGTAGCGCGTGTGCCCGACGGCGAGGTATCCGGTCAGCGAGTTGAGGGTGGGCTCGTCGAACACCTGAGACACCAGGCCCATGTCCTTGTAGACCATGATGCGCTGGCCGTTGCTGACCGCGATGCCGGCCGACTCCTGGCCGCGGTGCTGCAGCGCGAACAGACCGAAGTACGAGAGCTTGGCCACCTCTTCACCGGGAGCCCAGACGCCGAAGACGCCACAGGCGTCGCGGGGAGGATGGTCGTCGGGGTCCAGCTCATGACTGAGCCTGCCGTCGGGGCGGATCACGGGGCGATCCTACTGGGTCGGCGCGGACGCCCGCGCGGCCGGGGGCGCGGGCGGCGTCCGGGGTCTGGGGACGCGGGGTCCCGGCGCGTGGAAATCGTCGCATGCGGCTTGTAGCGTGACAGCCGTGTCCGTGATTGAGGCCCGTGAGCTCACCAAGAAGTACGGCGACTTCGCCGCGGTCGACGGCGTCTCGTTCGACGTCGCGCCCGGGGAGTCGTTCGGGCTGCTCGGCCCCAACGGGGCCGGAAAGTCCACCACGATGCGCATGATCGGCGGCACGGCGTTGCGCACGTCGGGCGTTCTGACGGTCCTCGGGCTCGACCCCGAGGCGAACGGCCCCGAGGTGCGGGCGTCGCTGGGGGTGGTGCCGCAGCAGGACGCCCTCGACGAGGAACTGCGGGTGCGCGACAACCTGCTGGTGTACGGCCGCTACTTCGGGCTGCCGATGAGCTACCTGAAGCCGAAGGCCGACGAGTTGCTCGAGTTCGCTCAGCTGACCGAGAAGGCGACGGCGAAGGTGCAGGCCCTGTCGGGCGGAATGAGGCGGCGCCTCACCATCGCCCGCGGCCTGATCAACGAACCGCGCATCCTGCTGCTCGACGAGCCGACGACCGGTCTTGACCCGCAGGCGCGGCACATCCTGTGGGACCGGCTGTTCCGGTTGAAGGAGCAGGGCGTGACCCTGGTCGTGACGACGCACTTCATGGATGAGGCCGAGCAACTGTGCGACCGGCTCGTGGTGATGGATCACGGCCGCATCGTCGCCGAAGGTTCGCCGCGGCAACTCATCCGGCAGCACACCACCCGCGAGGTCGTGGAGGTTCGGTTCGGGTCGGCCCGCAATGCGGCCATGGAGGCGCGCCTGCGCGAGTTCTGCGACCGGCTCGAGGTGTTGCCCGACCGCATCCTGCTGTACGCCGACGACGGCGAGCCCCTGCTCGAAGAGATCAACCGGCGCGGGCTCGACCCCCTCACGTCGCTGGTGCGCCGCACGTCGCTGGAGGACGTGTTTCTACGACTGACCGGGAGGAGCCTCATTGACTGACGCATCCGTCAGCTTCACCGGGCTCGACCACGCCCGGCTCGCCGCCCACACCCGCCGGTGGGGCTGGCTGCACTACGCCCGCTACCGCCAGACCGCCGAGATGCCGTTCTTCGGGTCGTGGCTGGCACTGGCGTTCGGCAACCCGCTGCTCTACCTCGTCGCGATGGGGCTGGGGCTCGGGTCGATCGTCGACGTGGCGGTCGACGGCGTCCGCTACCTGACCTTCGTGGCACCGGCCATGCTGGTCGCCACAGTGGTGACCACGGGTGCGGAGTTCGGAACGTGGCCGATCTTCGGCGGCTTCAAGTGGCAGCTGAACTACATCGCCGCACAGGCGACCCCGGTCACGCCGACCCAGATGGCGCTCGGCGAGACCGTGGCCATCACGGTGCGGCTCGTCGGGCAGGCCACGGCGTTCTGGCTGGTCGGTCTGCTGTTCGGCGCCTGGCCGGGGCCGGGTGCGCTGATGTCGATCGTGTGGGCGGTGGTGTCGGCGCTGGCGATGTTCACCCCGTTGATGGCGTACTCGGCGACCCTGCAGCAGGAGGGTCTGCAGTTCGCGTTCGTGCAGCGGCTGATCGTGATGCCGATGTTCCTGTTCGCCGGCACCTTCTTTCCGCTGGCGTCCATGCCCTGGTACCTGCAGTGGATCGGCTGGGTGTCGCCGATGTGGCACGGCACCCAGCTCGCACGCGCGGCATCCTACGGCCTGGCCGAACCCGGGTGGCTCACAGCCGTCCACATCGGCTACCTGGTGGCGCTCGTCGTGCTCGGGCAGGTCGTCGCGTCGCGCTCCTTCACGCGGAGGTTGGTGCAGTGACGGCGTCCGACGTGATGCGGCCGATCCGCGAACGGCTGGCGGCCCGGCCTGCGTGGCTGGCAAACCTGTACGCCGGCAACGCCCGCGCCGTCATCGGCCGGGGCTTCCGGGTGATCCGCACCGCCAACTGGGGCATCATCGCCACCGGCTTCTTCGAGCCGGTGTTCTACCTGCTGGCGATGGGCATCGGCATGGGGGCGCTGGTCGGCACCGTGCCCGGGCCCGATGGGCGTCCGATCAGCTACGCCATGTACATCGCGCCCGCGCTGCTGGCCACCTCGGCGATGAACGGCGCCATCTACGACTCGGTCAACAACGTGTTCTTCAAGCTGCGCTACAGCAAGCTCTACCACGGCATGCTGCAGACGTCGCTGGGCCCGATGGACGTCGCGATCGGTGAGATCTTCATGGCGCTGTTCCGGGGCTTCCTGTACAGCGTCGGCTTCCTGGCCGTGCTGGCCGTGATGGGGCTGGTGACGTCGTGGTGGGCGCTGGCGATGATCCCGGTCGCGGTGCTGATCGCGCTGGGTTTCGCGTCGGTCGGCATGGCGGTGACGAGCTTCATCAAGGGCTTCCAGCAGCTCAATATCGTGCCGATGGTGCTGCTGCCGATGTTCTTGTTCTCGGCGACCCTCTACCCGATCACCGTCTACCCCGCGCCGGTCCAGTGGCTGGTCAAGGCGATGCCGCTGTGGCACGGGGTGGAGCTGATGCGCCAGTTGTCGGTGGGCTGGCTCGATCAGTGGACGCCGGTGCACGCCGCGTACTTCGTCGTGCTCAGCGTGGTGGGCATCGTGGCGGTGACGCTCCGGCTCCGCACCCTGTTCCTGCGCTGACAGCGCAGATCACCCCCTGATGAGGGCCCTCGATCGAGATGTTTTCGCGACAGAGCGCCCCTCCTACTTACGGTCAGGTAACTCTTGGCCGCGGGGGCCCTTCCGAGGACGCCATGTCGCCATGTCTTCCGTACTCTCGTTGACGTGGCATCTTCGCTTCTTCCCGCTCAGGCGGACCGACCCGGTCTGCTGCTGGTCGCGCTCGTCGGGACCGACGACGACCGCCTCCTGATCGAGCGCGGACGCCGGATGCTGGCAGGCAGCGCACGCACCCTGCTCGCCGTCGAGGTCATCGCTCAGGAGCGTCTCGACGCCGGCGAGACCGGGCAACAGAGCCTGGCCGACGCGATGGGGGTCGCGTATCGGGCCGTGCCGGGGCACGACGTTGCCGCGACGCTGGTCGACGTGGCCCACACCGAGAACGCCACCCACCTGCTGATCGGACGCCCGACCCGGCGTCTGCGTTGGAACCGCCCCGACCTCTCCTCGCAGCTGCTCGATCTCGATCCGGGCATCGTCGTGATGCTGGCCTCGACCCGCCCAGCTGATCACAGGCGCCCAGGACGACGCAGGATCGGGCTCAAGCGGCGCTGCGCTGGCTGTGCCTTGAGCGTAGGGTTGCCAGTACTGGCGACCCTGGTCGGCCTTGCGTGGCCCGATGAGGCCGTCGGGCTTTCGGGCATCACGTTGCTGCACCTGCTCGCCGTGGTGGCCGCGGCCTCGGTGGGAGGGGTCGTGCCCGGCGTGCTGGCGGCCCTGGTCGGCGGCGGTCTGGTCAACTTCTTCTTCGTCCCCCCGACCGGCACCGTCTTCATCGACGCACCGAAGCACGTCGTGAACCTGGCGGTCTTCCTGCTCGTCAGCACACTGATCAGCCTGATCGTCGAACGGGCCGCGCGGAAGGCGAGGGCGGCCGCGCACGCCACGGCCACGTCGCTGCGGCTCGCCTCGCTGGCGCAGACACCGCTGCACGCTTCGGACGCCCTGCCCCGCCTGCTCGAGCAGGTGCGCCTCGCGTTCGGTGCCGAGTCGGCGTCGGTGCTGAAGTACAGCGAAGCCCACGGCACGGGGGTGGTGGTGGATGCCGACGGCGTCGGCCACCCGGAGTCACCCGACGAGGCCGAGGTGAGCGTCGAGCTCGAGCCTTCGCTGCGCCTGTGCCTGACCGGGCGCCGGTTGGGTCCCGCCGAGCGCACCGTCCTGGAGGCGTTCGCAGCCCAGGTCCGCAACGCCATCGACCGCGACGGCCTGCAAACCAGCCTGACCGGGCTGGTCCAGGACCGGCCCACCAGCCGCCCCGAACGGCAGCGCGCCGTCGCCTGACCAGGGCCTTTGACCGCGACACCGGGTCCTCCGGCAGCTCACCGCCCGCCGTGGTTGGATGGGCGGCATGAGGGCCTCCGCATCCTGGATCCGACTGACGGCCGCAGTGGCGGCGGGCGTCGTCGCCGCTCTGGCGACACTCGTGGGCAACGACGTGTGGCTCTCCCTGTCGGTCGGCTGGATCACGACATCGCTGATCTTCTGCGGCTGGACGTGGCTGGCGATCGCACCGATGGATCCCGCCGAGACCCGCCGTCACGCGACCCGCGAGGATCCCAGCAGGTTCGCGAGTTCGGTGCTGCTCATCATCGCCAGCCTCGCAGCCCTGATCGGGGTCGGCGTGATGCTGATCGCCGGGTCGCAGCGGCACGGATCGGTGCCGCTGGAGGCGATCGTGGGCGTCGGGGCGGTGCTCGGCTCGTGGGTGATCGTGCACACCGAGTGGGCCACCCACTACGCCCGGCTGTACTTCGACTCCGACATCGACAAGCCGATCGACTTCAACGCCTCGGGCGACCCCGACTATCAGGACTTCGCCTACCTCGCGTTCACGCTCGGCATGACCTATCAGGTGTCGGACACCACGATCAACGACCGCCGCGTCCGACGCTCAGCGCTGCGGCACGCGCTGCTGTCGTTCGTGTTGGGCGCTGGCGTCCTGGCCTGCACCATCAACCTGGTCGTGCAGTTGGCGTCCGGAACGGGCTGAGGGTCAGGCCACCTGCACCGGACGCCAGGCCACCGGGTAACGGTAGCGGCGGCGTCCGGCCGTGCCGGCCGCGACCAGCGCGGACGCCGCCGAGACACCGACCACCACGAACAGCGGGATCAGCCCAGCCCAGGGCGACAGGAGCCCGGCGACCATCGCGACGACGGCCATCGTCACCTGGAAGTTGAGGGCCTCAGCCGCCTGGGCGCGCACCCAGCTGCTGCGGTGCCCGACCGTTTCGAGCACGATGAGCGGCCCTAGCCAGCCGGAGACGGCGGCCAGGGCGTGGGCGCCCACCATCCAGCGGCGCTCGTGCAGGGTCGGCCCGGCGGGCGAGCCGACGGTGAGGGGGGCGTCCTCAAGCATGCATCGCGGCGCGCAGCGGCGCCTGCCAGCGGCGCCGCACCTCGTCGAGGTCGAGGGTGAAGCGGCCGACCACCTCGATCTCGGAGTCGCCGGTCACCTCACCGATGCGCTGCTGCGGGACGCCGTGCTCGGCGCACAGCGCCTCGAAGGCGGCGAACGAGGACGCTGGCAGCGACACCAGCGCGCGGGCCGGCGACTCCGAGAACAGCGTCACCGTCGGGTCGCCGTCGGGCAGCGTCACAGCGACGCCCTGGCCGTTGCGCAGCGAGCATTCGACGAGCGCCTGCGCCAGGCCGCCGTCGGACAGGTCGTGGGCCGAGGTCACGAGCCCCTGCTTGGACGCCCCCACCAGCACAGCGGCAAGCGCCTGCTCGGCGGCCAGGTTGGGCATCGGCGGGAGGCCGCCGAGGTGGTCGTGGATCACACCCGCCCACACCGATCCGGACAGCTCGTCGAGGGTGTCGCCCAGCAGCACGACGGCGTCGCCGGAGTGCGCGAAGCCCATCGGGGTGCGCTGCGCGACGTCATCGATGATGCCCAGCACGCCGATCACCGGGGTGGGCAGGATGTTCGTGTCGCCGGTCTGGTTGTAGAAGCTGACGTTGCCGCCGGTCACCGGGGTGCCGAGGGTGGCGCAGCCGTCGACCAGGCCCAGGATCGTCTCGACGAACTGCCACATCACGTCGGGATCCTCGGGCGAGCCGAAGTTGAGGCAGTCGGTGATCGCGACCGGCTCGGCGCCGGACGCCGCGACGTTGCGGTACGCCTCCGACAGGGCGAGCTGGGCGCCCAGGTAGGGGTTGAGCAGGCAGAACCGACCGTTGCAGTCGGTGGCGAGCGCGATGCCGAGCCCGGACTCCTCGTCGATGCGCAGCATGCCGGCGTTCTCGGGCTGGGCGAGCACCGAGTTGCCGCGCACGTACCGGTCGTACTGGTCGGTCACCCACGACTTGTCGCACAGGTTGGGCGACTCGGCCAGGCGCACGATCTGTTCGGCGAGCTCGTCATCGGACGCCGCCCGCGCGAGCGAGCCCGCGTCGTCGGCGTTCAGGGCGTCGATCCAGTCGGGACGCGCGTAGGGGCGCTCGTAGACGGGACCGTCGTGGGCGACGGTCGTGGGGTCGACGTCGACGACGGTCTCGCCGTGCCAGTCGATGATCAGCCGGTCACCCTCAATGACCTCGCCGATGACGGTGGCGAGCACGTCCCACTTGGCGCAGATCTCCATGAACTGGTCGACGTCCTCGGGACGCACGACGGCCATCATGCGCTCCTGGCTCTCGCTCATCAGGATCTCTTCGGGCGCCAGCGTCGGGTCGCGCAGCTCGACCAGGTCGAGGTCGACGTGCATGCCGCCGTCGCCGGCGCTGGCCAGCTCGGAGGTGGCGCACGAGATGCCGGCGGCGCCGAAGTCCTGGATGCCGGTGATGATGCCGGCGGCGAACAGCTCCAGGGTGCACTCGATGAGCAGCTTCTCCATGAACGGGTCGCCGACCTGCACGCTGGGCCGTTTGGCGGGGCCGTCGGCGTCGAAGGTCTCGGACGCCAGGATGGACGCCCCGCCGATACCGTCGCCGCCGGTCGCGGCGCCGTACATGATCACCTTGTTGCCGGTGCCGGACGCGAACGCCCGATGCAGGTCGTCCTTCTTGAGGACGCCGACGCACAGCGCATTGACCAGCGGGTTGCCGTAGTAGGTCGGGTCGAAGACGAGCTCGCCGCCGATGTTCGGCAAGCCCAGACAGTTGCCGTAGCCGCCGACCCCGGCCACCACGCCCGGCAGGACGCGGGCCGTGTCGGGGGCGTCCAGTGGCCCGAAGCGCAGCGGGTCGAGGACGCCGATGGGCCGAGCGCCCATCGCGAGAATGTCGCGGACGATGCCGCCGACGCCCGTCGCCGCGCCCTGGTAGGGCTCGACGTAGGAGGGGTGGTTGTGCGACTCGATCTTGAACGTGACCGCCCAGTCGCCGCCGATGCCGACCACGCCGGCCTGCTCGCCGATGCCGGCGAGCAGCGGCCCGCGCGGGGTGTCCTTGCCGACGGCGGCGAACTTGGCCAGGTGGACCTTCGAGGACTTGTAGGAGCAGTGCTCCGACCACATCACCGAGTACATGGCGAGTTCGCAGCCGGTGGGGCGGCGTCCGAGAATCTCGCGGATTCGCTGGTACTCGTTCTCACGCAGCCCCAGGGCAGCCCACGGCTGCTCGGCGTCGGGTGTGTTGCGGGCATCGTTCACGGTGTCGACCACGCCCCCAAACTACCCTGCCCGGGCGACATCGTCTGCCCGGGACGGGTCCCTCGGACGGCGCTGGACGCCTATCCTTCAGGTAGGCCCGTGGAAGGAGCTGGACATGCGACAGATGCCGTGGATCGCGATCGATGCTGGTCAGACGGGGGTTCGGGTCCGCTCCAGCGATGGACGCGAGGAGGGCTACCCGGGCGTCCTCACCGATCAGCCGCTCCCTGCGCAGCTCGCGGGCGTCGCGCGGCAGTTCATCGAGGCACACGCCCCCGAGACCGAGACGGTGACGATCGGGTCGAGCGGGCTGACCGTCGAGACCGCCCACGACGTGCTGGGCCTGCTGCACGGCAGCGGGGTGCGAACCGTCGTCCTGGCCCACGATTCGATCACCTGCTACCTCGGAGCGTTGGGGCTGGAGCGCGGCGCGATGATCGCCTCGGGCACCGGCACGATCTGCATGGCCCTCGGTGAGCACGAGGTGGCCCGGGTCGACGGCTGGGGTTACCTGATGGGGGACGCCGGGTCGGCCTACTGGATCGGCCGCACCGCGCTGGAGGCCGCGATGCGCGGGTATGACGGACGCCGCATGTCCACCGCCCTGACGTCGATGGTGCAGTCGGACTTCGACGACATCGAGACGGCGTACGTCGAGTTGCAGTCGGACCCCTACAAGGTGTCGCGCATCGCCGCGTACGCGAGGCGGGTCGACGAGCTGGCGGCGTTCGACCGGGTGGCGGGGAACATTCTCGACAAGGCGGCGGCGCACCTGTCCGAGGCGGTTCAGGCCGCCGTGCGCCGGGTCGGACTCGGCGCCGTTGGCTGCCCGCGGGTCGCCGCGATCGGCAACGTGTTCAACTCCGACCGGGTGCTGCGCACCTTCACCGACTACCTGACGCTGCAGTGGCCCGACTTCGCGGTCGTGGATCCCTTGGGGGACACCCTCGACGGGGCCGCCGCGTTGCGGGAGGTGCCGGTCGATCATCCGTTCTTCAGCCGGGTGTCGACTGCGGAAGGGCGCTGAGGGGCAATCTGGAGCGAGCTTCGCTCGGCGTTCGGACGCCGTGCGCGCCGGCGGTCGTGCGGTGTGCCGCGGGTGTAGCGGGTGGACGCCCGGCGCGCTTTCGCACCTTGCCGAATGCTGGCCCCAGTTGGCGGCCTGCCGATGGACGGCCCTTGAGTACGGGACGCCGTCCGCGTGCTCGATGTCTTCCGAGCAGGTTCGCACTGTCCGTGTGGAGTTCGTCACGCTTGGCCTTGTGTCCCACCGCTTCGACACGACCACCGGCAAGGGGAAGATCATCGCCGAGCTTCCCTCGATTCAGCGCGAGATTTCTCCACCCTGGTACTACGCGACTTCGCAGTCGACCCGGAACTCCTCGCCGCCCCGTAACCCGGGGCGTCCGAGCGTCAGACCAGCGCAGACAGGTAGTTCAGGACGCTGCTGAAGAACGGACGTCCGTCCAACGACGGCCCGGTGAGCGACTCCACGTTGTGCTCCGGATGCGGCATCAGACCGACGACGTTGCCCTTCTCGTTCGTGATGCCGGCGATGTCGTTGGCCGATCCGTTCGGGTTCACGTCGAGGTAGCGGAACACGACCCGGTTGGTGTCCTCCAGCATGGCGAGCGTGTCGGCGTCGGCCTGGTAGCCGCCCTCGCCGTTCTTCAGCACGATGGTGATCTCCTGCTTCGGGGCGAAGTCGCAGGTCCACACGGTGTCGTTGGTCTCGACGCGGAGGCGCTGGTCGCGGCACACGAACGTGCGGACGTCGTTGCGGATCAACGCACCCGGCAGCAGGTGCGACTCGCACAGCACCTGGAACCCGTTGCAGATGCCCAGGACCGGGAGGCCCTTGGTGGCGCCGTCGATGACCTCGCTCATGATCGGGCTGAACCTGGCGATCGCGCCGCACCGCAGGTAATCACCGTACGAGAACCCGCCGGGCAGCACCACGGCGTCCACACCCTCAAGGTCGTGCGCGCCGTGCCACAGCGGCACGGCCTCGGCACCCGAAAGCCGGACCGCACGCACGGCGTCCTGATCGTCGAGCGACCCCGGGAACGTGACGACGCCGATGCGGGTCACTGCTCCACCCGCACGTCGAACGACTCGATCACCGTGTTGGCCAGCAGCTTCCCGGCGGCGTCGCGGATCTCGGCGAGCCGCTCGTCGGTCACCTCACCGTCGACCTCGACCTCGAAGCGCTTCCCCTGACGCACCGTCAACCCCTCGAAACCGAGGCGGCGCAGGGCGCCCGTGACGGCCTTCCCCTGGGGGTCCAGGATCTCGGGCTTGGGCATGACGTCAACGATCACTCGCGGCATGGGTTGATCCTAACCTGCCCGCGCCTCAGTGCACTTCGAACGGCAGCCCCGTGAGCCGCTCGTAGGCGTCCACATACCGGGCGCGGGTCGCCGCGACCACGTCGGCGGGCAGCGGGGGCGGCGGCAGCTCGGACGCCCTGTCCCAGCCCGATTCCTTGGTGAGCCAGTCGCGCACGTACTGCTTGTCGAACGACGGCTGCGCACCCCCCGGACGCCAGCTCCCCGCGTCCCAGAACCGCGACGAGTCGGGCGTGAGCACCTCGTCGGCGAGCACCAGCGAGCCGTCGGGACGGCGTCCGAACTCGAACTTCGTGTCGGCCAGAATGATGCCCTGCCGCCGGGCGATTTCCTCGGCCCGGATGTAGATCTCGATCGTCCGGGCGCGCAGTTCGTCGGCGAGCGCCTCGCCGTGCAGCTCGACGATGCGCTCGAACGTGACGTTCTCGTCGTGTTCGCCGAGCGGCGCCTTCACCGCCGGGGTGAAGATCGGCTCGGGCAGGCGCGACCCGTCGACGAGCCCCTCGGGCAACGGCACCCCGCACACGCTCCCCGACTCCTGATACTCGGCCCACCCCGAACCAGTGAGGTAGCCGCGCGCCACGCACTCCACCGGCACCATGTCGAGCTGCTCGGTCACGACGGCGCGTCCACGCACCGAGTCGGGCACGTCGGTCGACACGACATGATTCGCCACGACGTCGGCCAGTTGCTCGAACCACCACAGGCTCAACTGCGTGAGCACCGCGCCCTTGTCGGGGATGGGCGTGCTCAGCACGAAGTCGTACGCCGAGATCGCGTCGGTCGCCACCATCAGCAGCCGACCGTCGGGGCGTCCGTACAGCCGCCGCACCTTCCCGGCGTGCAGCAGGGGCAGGTCGATTGCGTAGGGATCCGTCACGCCGCCGAGCCTACCGCCGACCCCGCGCCTCGGGTCGGCGGGGATCCCGCTGGTAGCGTCACTCCATGGGACGCCGCCTCACGATTCCACTCGCCGCCACCCTCGCGCTCGGCCTGGCCGCCTGCGGCGCCCCAGCCGGGACGCCGCCCTCCCCCACACCCACCGTCGCGACCAGCGCGCCCACAGCCACCAGCGCGCCCACGGCGTCCACGACGCCGGGCACCCCTTCCGCAACGCCGAGCAGGACCACACCCACTGCCCTGGCCACCCCCAGACTCGGTCCGGACGGGCGTCCGTTCACCATCACCGAGGTCGCCCGGTTCGACGAGCCCTGGGCCATGACGTTCCTGCCCGGCACGAACTACCTGCTCATCTCGCAGCGCGACGGCACCCTGACCCGACGCGACCAGGCCACCGGAGACCAACAGCGCGTCTCCGGCGTCCCCGACGTGGTCCACTCCGGCCAGGGCGGCCTCGGCGACATCATCGCCGGACCCACCTTCACCACCGACCGCACGGTCTACCTGAGCTGGGTCGAACGCGGCGACGGCGGCACCGGCGCCGCGGTCGGCCGGGCCCGCCT
>RRZT011998231.1_pt1 | contig 23781 bp, 28 predicted proteins | sample 2165551 | NCBI WGS metagenome assembly RRZT01 (sample SAMN10456910, study PRJNA506462) | wastewater metagenome | biome: wastewater; feature: sludge; material: wastewater sludge; isolation source: wastewater sludge with Escherichia coli K12::gfp cells carrying plasmid... | place: USA: Moscow, Idaho... | reverse complement strand
TGGTACCGCCACCTTCACCGAAACTGCCGCTCAGGTATGCTATCTTATCCTCTTCGTTGATATATCCCTTCTGACGGAGCATACGCAGCGCAGCCATAAAACAATCCTGAGAATCCATGTGCTCATGCTGATATACCGGTATGACGCCATAACTGAGGGCAAGCAGTCGCTGCAGTTTCTCGTTGTAGCATATCGCAAGAACAGGATGCGGACCACGGAACGCTGCCAGATTGCGGGCGGTTCGTCCCGTACTGCTATCCGTAATAATACCCTTGACGCCCAGTTTTTCAGTGGCGTCAATGGCACTTTTCGCCAAAAACTCAGTTACATTACTGTTCTTACTCAACGGCACTTCGATGTCATTCTCCCTCATCTTGTCTTTCTCAGCCTGCTCGGCGATAGCAGCCATGGTGGTCACAGCCTCAACGGGATATTTGCCTGCGGCGGTTTCTCCAGAAAGCATAATTGCAGAGGTGCCATCGTAAATGGCATTGGCCACATCGGTAATTTCCGCGCGAGTGGGGCGGGGGTTTTCCATCATGCTTTCCAGCATTTGTGTGGCGGTGATGGCCGGACGGCCCGAATTATAGCAATGTGCAATAATATTTTTTTGGATAATGGGTATTTCGGTGAAATCAATTTCCACGCCCATATCGCCGCGCGCAATCATAATACCGTCGGACACCGCGAGGATTTCATCAATATTTTCCACGCCCTCGCGGCTTTCAATTTTGGCAATAATTTTAATGCTGTCGCATTTTTTGCTGTCTAAAACACGGCGAATTTCTAAAATGTCCTTTGCCGAGCGCGTAAACGAGGCAGCAATAAAATCAAAGCCCATCTCTATGCCGAATAAAATATCGTCTTTATCCTTTGTGCTCATATACGGCAGCGAAAGCTTGGCGCCCGGCACATTCACGCCTTTATTGTCGGAAATGATGCCGCCGTTTTCGGCCTTGCAAATGATGGCATCGCCATCAATTTTGGTAACGGTAAGCGCAATTAAGCCATCGGCCAAAAGCACGGTGGAGCCCACACTTAAATCCTGCGGCAAATCCTTATAGGTTACCGAGCATCCGGTTTCATCGCCTAAGGTGTCGTTTGTGGTGAGGGTAAAGGTTTGGCCGGTTTTTAATTCCGCTTTGCCGTCTTTAAATTTACGCAGACGAATTTCGGGCCCTTTTGTGTCAAGCAAGGACGCCACAGGCAAATTCAATTCTTCACGCAGGGCCTTAAGTGCATTTAATCGGCGCGCATGGTCTTCATGCGTGCCATGCGAAAAATTAAAACGCGCTACGTTCATGCCGCTAAGAAGCATTTCACGCAATACGCCTTGTTTATCGGTAGAAGGGCCGAGGGTGCAAACAATTTTGGTTCTTCTCATTTAATTATCTTTCCTTTCTTGGATGGGCGATGCATAATACTCTATATATTATACTCGCAAAGATGTGATATGCAAGACACAAATGGGGGATATTTGTTGCACAGATAGAATTGTATGGCGGCTTTTGTAAAGTATTCACATAAATTTAACTGGACGAATCATACTACATAGTGTAAAATAATAACAGACTTTTTGAAAGGGGTGAGCGCACTGGTTGAAAGTGTATCCATTTTAGCAATCACAATTTGCATGATTGTGCTTTTTGTGCGTTCCGGCCGCGGAGATTTTGCCGCCAGCCTTACACCCATTTTAATTGTTCCGTTCATGCATTCGCTTGCATGGTTAGCGCTGCGCTTGATGAGCCGCATGGTGCCGATGTTCCACGCCAAAGTGATTTTGTCTTTTGCCGATATCATTGGCCTTGCGATTGCGTGCCTTTTGCTGTTCTTCTTTTCCACTAAAATTAAAAGCACAAAAAACAAAAAGCTATATATTGTTCTATTAAGCGGATACAATATTATTCTTGCCTGTGTGTTTGTATATCAAACCATGTTTTCCTTGCTTGTATAATCATTTTTATCAAAACGCCCACCATACTGATTACAGTATGGTGGGCGTTTTTGTGATTTATAATTTAAAATCCTGTGCAGAAAAGCTGGGCAGCTTTGGCATGCGTTTGGGCACGCGTTTTAATGGCGAATAGCAAAAGCTGCGGCATTTATAATAGGGCGACACAATGCCTTTTTTACGGCAATAAATCATTTTTTGGTCTTGCCCTTTTTTGCCGTGCTCGCAATATTCGCATGCGGGTGGGATGGTGGCGCCAAACAGCGCATGCTTAAACATAGTGCACCTCGTTTGCTTTTATTCGGCTCTCTTGTGGCGTTTTGCAAGAACTATTGTAAGTATAACGCTTTTTTTATCTTTCGTAAATATGATTTTTAAAAATTTGCAGTTTTGGCATTGCATAAAATACGGCCACGCAAAACAAAAATATCACCAGCATTGTATCAGGCGGCAGCCGATAATACGCACGATATAAAGGCGAAAGGGCCGACACTTCGCAGCTATATGGAAAAACACGCAATGCAATCTGTAAAAGCACAAGAGAAAGCGGCATGTGCACCAAACGCGATAACAATAAAGGGAATATGGAGCATCCTTTGCCGCATAAATGCTGTATTTGCAAAAATACAGACGCACTCATAAAGCTTAAGGCGGCACAAACAGCATAAATTGGGTGCAACCCGCTTTGCGCTGCCTTGCACCCCGCGTTTACCTCTAAAAAGGCACAGACAAGATATTGCAGCGTTTGCGGCGCTTGCTGCGGCAGCAAAACTGCCGTTAAAAAGCGAAATATCGTTACGATACCGCATAAAAGCAGCATCGAGCTAGTGGACGAGGCTATAATTTCGATAATGCTTTTTTTATGAAACACAGTGTTTGCGCACGCGGTTTCGGCAATTGCAGCGCGGGGCGCGGGCATGAATGCAGCGAAAAGCAGGCCGCAAAATAAAGAAGAGAGTAAAAGCACCACGTATAGGATAAGCCCCGTTGTGTTGCTGTTCAGCATCCCGTAGCCGATTGTGCTGATAACAAATGCGGGGCTTGCGCCTGCGGTGCAACATAAAATAAGCGCTGCATCTCGCGAAGATATTTCGCCATTTTGCTGCAAATCGCCAACGGTTTGCGCGCATACAGCAAACCCGCCTAAAATCCCCAATAACATCGCCAGCGGCGCACGGCGGCTTTTGATGCCAAGCAAGCGCGTGTAAGGATACAATAGCAGCCCCGCATATTGCGAAATGGGGCTTGCAAGCAAAAGCCCCGAAAGCACCATAAAAGGGAAAAGCGATGGAATAAGCCGCGTATAGCAATCATCTAGGGCGCAAAGCACACCGCTAAACGCTGTTTCAGGGCGCAAAAGTATGGCGGCCATACAAAATACCAGTAAAAAAGCAAATAAAAATTGCGCGATTTTGTGAAAGACGGTTTTTACATTCATAAAAGACACCTCTTGCACGATATATATGTATGAAAGCAGCTGCATCATGCAGATTCCCGGAAAGGAATGGTTATCATAATGGCAAAAAAAAACGCGGTAAAAACCGTTTTACTCTGCGAGAAGTATTTGGCACGCAATTTAAAGCAGTAGAAACGGTTTTATACAAAACACCGCAACTGCATTTAAACAATAGCGAAAACCTAGTAGTAGAAAACTGCAAAACCATTGTTTCTTATACCGAGAATGAAATTTGCTTTGATATGGGGGCGCAATTAATCAGCGTGCACGGCGATAATATGGTGATGGAAACCTTGTCGAAAAATGTGATTACCGTGCGCGGGCGTTTTTTTAATATGGAATTCAGCTATTGCAATAAAAACTTGCATTCGGCTGATGAATAGAAAGGCGGATGCCGATTGTTTCAATGGCTTTCAAGGTTTTTATCGGGTGAAATTGTCTTTTTGGTAGAGGGCGGGCGAGGGGAACGGCTTTTAAACCAATGCGTAAGCCACGGCATTACTATACAGCGCATCGAGGCCACGCCTACTGGCTTTATTGCCACTGTTCCGCGCCGTGATTACGAGCGCCTTTTACCCCTTGCAAAAAAAGAAAATTGCGTGATATACGTGCAAAAAGAATATGGCGCTTATCTTGTGCTAAGCGCTTATCGGCATCGCTTTGGCATCTTTATCGGTGCATGCCTTGCGTGCTTATTGTTTGTGCTGTTTTCCGGCATGATATGGGAAATCCGATTTTACAATTTTACAAATGCACAAATTGCCGAGGTTCGCAGTGCGCTATATGATAGGGGCATCTATGAGGGTGCATTTGCCAGTAAAAAGGATTTTGCTGCCGTAGAAAAAGAAATTGTGATACGGTCAAAGGATATCGCATGGATCACGTTAAACTTTATCAAAGGGCGTTTGGTGGTAGAAAAAACCGACATTACGCCAAAGCCCGAAGTGTTTATGCGCACAGAGCAAAATGTAGTGGCAAAATGTGATGGCATTATCCGAAAAATTGATTTATCCGGCGGGTTTTTACAGGTTTGTGAGGGGCAATCGGTAGGCAAAGGCGATATCATGGTAAGTGCTACGCGGCAAGACGCCGGCGGCAAACTGCAAACCATCCACGTGCAGGCAAAAATATATGCGGATGTAGAAAAAACCTATGAATTTGCGCAGCCACTGGAATACGAAGCAACGGTGCCGCTATGTAAAGCTAAAAGCCAGTACACTTTATACTTTCTCAAAAAGAAGATTCCGCTATATAAAACCGCACTGTCTGCTGCGCAGGGCAGCGAAACTGTGCTGCGATATCCGCTGACCATCGCGGGTTTTCATCTTCCTGTCACGATTGAAGAGCGACAAATTCGTTCGCAGCGCAATGCACGTTTTGTGATAAACGAACAGGAGGCAACGCAATTTGCACGATATAAGGTTATGACAGCGTTAAAAAGTGATTTACCCGAAGCGCAAATCATTGCGCAAAGCGAGGATATTCGATGCGAAAACGGCATGCTTTATTATCGTCTTTCCGTGAGCGCAAGGGCAAATATTGCGGAATATTCATAAGAAATGGAATATGCAGTAAAATTTCAGGAAAAATCTTTCATCAATACCTTTAAAATCTTTCGGTTTGTGGTATAATAAGCGCATAGCTATATAGCTATGCGCTTATTATTGGCCATGTGGCTCTGCCACGGCCTAAATATTTTAACTGATTCATAGAAAGGGTGCTCGAATGGCAGAAAAGCATATCGAGGTTGACAGCATAGATATAGCGCTTGCGCTGTTTGGCAGTTGTGATGAAAATATCCGATTGCTGGAAAAAGAGTTTGGCGTTACAGCTGTGTATCGCGGTACAGAAATCAAGCTGACGGGCGAACCGCTTTCGATTGATAGCGCACAAAAAGCAATCAATGCCATGCTTACCCTTTATCGCAATGGCACGCCGCTTGAAGAGCAAACCGTGCGCTATTGTATTGCGCTTGCCAGTGCGGGCGATGCGGAAAAAGCAAAGGATTTAACAGGCGATTTTTTGGTAATCACGTCGCGCGGGCGTCCCGTGCGCCCCAAAACACTGGGGCAAAAGGAATATATCAATGCCATTCGCCAAAACCCGATTACCTTTGGCGTAGGCCCTGCCGGAACGGGCAAAACCTATTTGGCAGTTGCAATGGCGGTAAAAGCCTTTAAAGCGCACGAGGTAACGCGCATCGTGCTTACACGTCCTGCGGTAGAGGCGGGGGAAAAGCTGGGCTTTTTGCCAGGGGACATGCAAGATAAGGTGGATCCATATTTACGCCCATTATACGATGCTTTATTTGATATGCTTGGGCAAGAAAATTTTCAAAAATTGTTTGGAAAGCAAATGATTGAAGTGGCGCCGCTGGCATATATGCGCGGGCGTACGCTGGACGATGCATTTATCATTCTTGACGAAGCGCAAAACACAACGCCTGAACAGATGAAAATGTTTTTAACGCGCATGGGTACAGGCTCAAAGGTGGTTGTGACGGGCGATGTGACGCAAATCGATTTGCCCGATAAAACGCGCTCGGGTCTTGTGAATGCGCTGACAGTGCTTGCAGATATTACAGGCATTTCACAGGTGCATTTTACAGAGCAAGACGTTGTGCGTCATCGTCTTGTACAGGAAATTATCAAAGCTTATGAAAAAGCATCTGCTAATAAAAATACAGTATAGGAGACAGAAGTATGTCGCATAAAGTTTATATCACCAATAATCAAAAAACAGTAAAAGTGCCGTCAGGTCTGCGAATATTGATTCGCCGTTCCTGCAACGCCGTGCTGGAATTTGAAAAATTTGAAAAGCCCACCGAGGTCAGCGTTACCTTTGTGGACAATGCGGAAATTGCGCAGCTAAACGAGCAATATCGTGCAAAACCTGTGCCCACCGATGTGTTAAGCTTTCCACTTGGAGAAAACGGTGTGTATGACGAAAACAAAGAAACCGGCGCCGCTATGCTTGGTGATATTGTAATATCGCTGGAAAAAGCAGTGGAGCAGGCGGATATTTACGGACATACTTTGCAACGCGAGGTTGCGTTTTTGACAGTACATTCAATGTTTCACCTGTTAGGATACGACCATGAGGCAGGCGGCCTAGAGGCCGTGAAAATGCGGGAAAAAGAAGAAGCTGCATTAATTCAGCTTGGGCTGCCGCGCACGGTATCCTATAGCTCCGACATGGTATAAATCGTATGCCACACAGTTTTTTTAACGGATTTCGATATGCTTTCAGTGGCATTCGCCGCGCCATAAAAGAGGAGCGCAATTTGCGCTTTCATTTGTGCGCGGCTTTTTATGTATATCTGTTTTCGTTGTTTTACGATTTTGGCAAAATTGAATATGCGTTTATCACCATTTTGGTGGGCGGCGTTTTTGCACTGGAGCTTGTGAATTCCAGCATCGAGCGCACGGCGGCAAATCCGGAGCCTTTTCGCTATATGACAGCAGGCGCAGTAAAGGATATGGCGGCGGGTGCCGTGCTGGTGTTTTGCATTGCGGCGCTAGTATGCGGGATATTACTGTTTTGGGATTTGGCTGCATTTTCACGTATTTTCACGTTTTTTGCACAAAATCTGCTTGCTTTGGCGGGTCTTGTGCTGATGCTGATTAGCAGCTATTTGTTTATTTTTAAGAAAAGAGGATAATTTTTTGCAAGAAGCTACAAAGTCGATTTTTGTTGCCCTCGTGGGGCGCCCTAACGTTGGGAAATCGTCGTTAATGAATCGCCTGGTGGGCGAAAAGGTGGCCATTGTCACCGCAAAGCCGCAAACCACGCGCACGCGTATTACAGGCATCCTTACGCAGGGTGCTGTGCAATATGTGTTTTTAGACACGCCCGGCATTCATAAACCGCGCACAAAGCTGGGCGAGCGCATGGCAAAAGCTGCAAAAGACACCGTCACGGAGGTGGATGCCGCCGTGATGCTGTTTGAGCCTTATGGCGAATTGACCGAGGCGGAAACCACAATGGTGGAAGACATAAAAGCAAAGCGTTTACCCGCCATCGCGGCAATTAATAAAATTGACACGCTGAAACAAGAAGCGGATTTACAAACGCGCATGGCGTTTATCGAAGCACTGGGCGTGTTTGAAACCATTTTACCCCTCAGCGCTTTAGAGGATACGGGCTGCGATGTGCTTTTAGATACGCTTTTGGCGTATGCCAGCGATGGCCCGCATTATTTTCCGGATGATGCATATACCGATATGCCCGAAAAGGTTTTGGTGGCCGAGATTATCCGCGAAAAAATGCTTTTAAATCTTTACGACGAAATTCCGCATGGTACTGCCGTTACGGTAGAAAGCTTTAAAGAGCGCGAAGATAAGAACTTGATTGACATCGACGTTAATATATATTGCGAAAAAAAGAGCCATAAAGGCATGGTCATCGGCAAAGGCGGCCTGATGCTGAAAAAAATTGCCAGCGAAGCGCGCATGGAATGCGAAGCATTTTTGGATGCGAAAGTAAACTTGCAGTGCTGGGTAAAAGTAAAAGATGATTGGCGCGATAATAATTATCTTTTAAATAATTTCGGTTTCCAAAACAAATAATGCAAAAATTTCCGCTGATAATCTGCTTGTAAAAAGCAGATAGTACTAAAAGGCGATGCTTTACATTGCATCATCTTAAGCGGAGGTGTTGTTTGTATGGAAAACGAAGCGTATTGGCAAGCGTTTGAAAGCACTGGTGACATCAAATACTATTTGCGATACAAGCAAAGCGAAAATGCAAATCCACAGGAGGCACCGGATGCAAATTACAACGATGGGGCTAGTAATCAGAGAGATTAAAACCGGTGAAGCGGATCGCATTTTGCATATTTTAACGCCGGAATATGGTGTTATCAGCGCGCTAGCCAAAGGCAGCCAGCGCTTAAAAAGCAAGCTGTTTAGCGCTACTGGTCTTTTTTGTTATGCCGAGTTTACAATGTTTAACGGCAAATCCATGTACATTGTAGATGAAGCCCAAGTGCACGAGGTGTTTTTTGGTTTGCGTCAAAGCGTGGAGGGCATGGCACTGGCAATGTATTTTGCCGAGCTTGTCGCCACGCTTTTGCCGCAAGGAGCCGAGGCGCAAAATTTACTGCGGCTTTTGCTGAACAGCCTTTCCTTTATTGCCAACGATAAAATGAACATGCGTTTATTAAAGCCCGTGTTTGAACTGCGCACGCTTACAATTGCTGGATACATGCCCGATGTGGTGGCGTGTTCTTCCTGTGCAAAATATGAGGGCGGCGCTTTTTATTTTGATGAATCGGCTGGCGATATCTATTGTGGCGATTGCGCAAAAGCACGTGGCCTGTCGGCCAATATCGACGCATCCGCACTTGCAGCCATACGTCATATCGTCTTTTCTGACGATGAAAAGCTATTTAGCTTTACACTGCCGGATGCCAGTGTGCGCAAGCTGTATACCGTGATAGAACGATATGCACAGTATAGCGTAGATAAGCCCTTGCGCTCGCTGGAATTTTTAAACACTGTATTTACATAGATAAAAGGACTGGTTATCAACATGACAACAAAATACCTAAAAGCATTAGAGCTGGATAAAATCATTCGCAGGGGCGCGGAATTTGCGGTTTGCCCCGAAGCGCGTGAAATGCTTACGCAGCAGCCGCCCTATGATACGGCGGACGAGGTGCGCGATGCGCTTTTGCAAACTGATACGATTACATCGCTGCTATTAAAAAATGGCGGCCCGCGTTTTTATCGCGTGGAAGCAGTAGACAAAATTGTGCGCCGCGCGGGCAAAGGCGGCATTTTATCCATGTCGGAGCTTTTGCAAGCGGCAAATGCCTTGCGCAATTTTCGCGGTCTTGTGCAGTGGTATCATTCCACCGAGCATGAAATGCTTGCGGTAGATGATTATTTTTACGCTTTAAGCCCGCAGCCGGAGCTGGAAAAGCGGATTTTAGACAGCATTTTATCCGAAACCGAAATGGCGGATACCGCCAGCGACACTTTGTATGAAACACGCCGCAAAATCCATGCTACCGAAGCTGGCATTCGCGATAAATTGGATCGCATTGTAAAAACGCCCGGCACCAGCAAGTATTTGCAGGATGCGGTAATCTCCTTACGCAACGGGCGCTTTGTAGTACCCGTAAAAGCCGAAAACCGCAATGACATTCAAGGCGTTATCCATGACGTTTCGCAATCCGGCTCCACTTTATTTGTAGAGCCAACGGCGGTAGTGGAAGCGAATGCAAAAATTTTGCAGTTGCGCAATCAAGAAAAGGCGGAAATTGAACGCATTTTGCAAGCATTTTCTGCGCAAATTGCCTCTTATGAAGAGGTGCTTTTATTCAGCTATGACGCAATGCTGAAAATTGATGTATTGCTTGCCAAAGCGCACCTTGCTCTCGAGCAAAAGGCGGCGATGCCCGCGGTTTCGGATAAGCAAGCGTTTCATTTAGTAAAAGCGCGCCATCCGCTGATTGATAAAGACAAGGTAGTCGCGGTGGATATCAGCTTAGGGGAAAACGCCGACACAATGGTGATAACAGGCCCCAACACTGGTGGTAAAACCGTTACATTAAAAACGGCAGGTCTTTTATGCGCGATGGCGCAGCACGGCTTTTTGATTCCCGCGCATGATTCCAGCACCGTGTGCGTGTTTGCGGAAATATTGGTGGATATCGGCGACGAACAAAGCATTGAGCAAAGCTTATCCACCTTTTCGGGGCACATAAAAAACATTACGGGCATTTTAGCGCTTGCAAATGCAAATACATTGGTTTTAATGGATGAGCTGGGCGCAGGCACAGACCCTGCCGAGGGCGCGGCACTTGCCGTTGCCATTATTGAAAAACTGCGCGGCCTGCATTCGCTTGTAATGGCCACAACACATTATGGTGAACTGAAAATATTTGCACTGGAAACACCGGGTGTTGTGAACGCAAGCTGCGAATTTAATGTGGAAACACTGCGTCCTACGTATCGTTTAAGCGTGGGCGTGCCGGGCAAATCAAATGCATTTTTAATTGGGCAAAAGCTGGGCTTGCCGCAAGAAATTATTGCAAACGCACAAAAGCATCTATCGGCTGGTGACAAGCAATTTGACACCGTGCTTACCCAGCTGGAGGAGCTAAAGCTGCAATTAAAAGAAGGGCAAAACGAAATTGAGCGCTTAAAAAGCGGCGCACAATACGAGCTGGCCGCCGCCGAGAAAAAACGTGCGGAGCTTGTGGCGCAGGGCGAGGCCGAGCTGGCGCTTGCGCGCGATAAGGCTAAGGGCGTGGCAAATGATGTGCAAAGCGAAGCATATCGGCTATTAGATGAATTAAAAAAACTGGAAAAGGATTCGGCACAATCTGCCGCCCAACGCGCTGCAAGAGCCAGAGAAATTGCGCGCAAGGATTCAGAAAAGCTGTTTAATCGCTCCGATGTGGTGCATGTGGCCAAAAAACAGTTCGAGCCGTTAAAATCCGTTGTTGTTGGGCAAGAAGTGCTGATTGCCGATCTTGATAAAACCGGATTTGTGGTTACCCCGCCTGACCGAAAAGGCTTTGTGCAAGTGCGCGCGGGCGTTATTACCACAAAGGTGTTGCTGGCAGGGCTGGCCGCACCCAATAAGCAAAAGGCGGTGCCTGCAAGCAAACAGCCGCAAAGACGCAACGTAACGCCTTCTACAGGCGGCGATAAAGCAGTGCGCACTGCCAATATGGAAATTAACCTTTTGGGCATGTCGGTAGAGGAGGCCCTGATGGAGGCCGACCGCTTTATCGACAACGGGGTTTTAAGCGGGCTGGGCACCTTGTATCTCATTCACGGCAAGGGCACAGGCGCATTGCGCAGCGCCATTCACGCGCATTTACGCGGGCATAAAAACGTGCGCACGTTCCGTCTTGGCGCTTATGGCGAGGGCGAAGCAGGCGTTACGGTAGTAGAGCTGAAATAAATCGCAAATGCACGCCGCACAAGGCACAGCACTGTATAGTTGGCACCATCATTTTATAAAATTTCGCAAAAATAAAAAACACCAAACGGATTCGTATCGAAGGTTGCATCAGAATGTGATGCAACCTTCGATTTTTTTGTTCTATCGCCTGTCCGTTTTTCATATAGTTTTGTAAGGCAGGGGAGGGATATACATGCTGGCATATTATGAGGCGGTTGCACAATTGCCGCAGCCGTATAATGCGCTGCTGTCCAACGTTAGCGAAGAGGTTGCCCGCGAGGTTACCGAAGTGCGAATCCGTAAAAACCGCCCGATTGTCTTAACCTTGCGGCAGGGATTTTGCTTTGCAAGCGCCAATAAAATCACCTGCCAAGACGTGCGCGATGCGCTTATAACGAATGCCGATGCCGTGGAACGATGCTTTTTAGCGTTATGCGGATACTCGGTTTATTCGATGGAGGGCTGCATTGCCGAGGGATACATACCAGTGGCGGGCGGGCATCGCGCAGGTATTTGCGGCAGCGCTTATATCCGCGCAAACGGGGAAATGGGCGTTAAAGATATCAGCGCAATCAATTTGCGCATTGCACGTACAGACCTTGTACAGTGCGACCCACGCCTTGCACAATTGCTGCTGGCGCAGCATATCGGCGTGCTGATTGCGGGTGCGCCCTCCAGCGGAAAAACCACTGTGCTGCGCGGTGTGATTAAAGCGCTTTCGGATGCGGGGCGCCGCGTAGCTGTGGTGGACGAGCGCCGCGAGCTTTGCGAGGGCGCGGGCGCTATCCATTTGGATGTGCTTTTAGGATATCCAAAGGCAAAGGGTATGCTGCAAGCGATACGCAGCCTTTCTCCAGAAATTTTGGTGTGCGATGAAGTAGGCGGCGAGGACGACGCAAATGCCATATTATGCGCGCTAAATGCAGGTGTGGGCATCGTGATGAGCGCGCATGCCGAAAGCGTGGCGGGGCTGTATCGGCGCCCACAAAGCAAAGCAATATTGCAAACAGGCGCGATATCACATATTTGCCTTTTAAAAGGCAGCGATTGCCCCACATGTATTGAAAGGATTGTTGCAATTGACGCTATTTCTTAAAACAAGCGGGTTTATTTTGATGGCAATCTGCGGGTTTTTGCTGGGCGAGCGCAAGGCATTCATGCTTACAAAACGCACGGCTGCGCTTTTTGCCATGCACAGCTATTTGCTGTTTTTAGCGCGCAATATCCGCTATAAAAAGGATGCCTTGCAAGCACTTTTGCGCGAAAGCGCTGCGCTTTGCGAATTTGCGCCGCTTTGCTTTGTTTTGCCGATGTCTGCGGCGCACGATTGGCCACAGCACCTTGCCGCTGCCCTTGAATCTGCACGCCTTGCGCTGAAAGATATTGTTCAAGCAGACGAATTTGCCATTTTTTCGTCTGCACTTACCGAGCTTGGCAGCGCCGATGCCGAAAGCGAGGAAAAAAAGCTTTTATATCAAAGCGAGCGCATAAAGGCAATTTACGATATCGCAAAGGATGAGGAAGTTAAACAAAAGAAATTGTATCGCGTGCTCGGCCTTTCTGCGGGCGTGTCTATCGCGATTATTATGATGTAAAGTAGGCGGGATGGCATGAATATTGATTTTGTGTTTAAAATAGCGGCAATCGGCATCATTGTGGCCGTGCTCAACCAGCTTTTAATTCGCTCCGGCCGCGAGGAACAGGCCATGATGACCACATTGGCGGGCTTAATTGTGGTATTGATGATGATTGTCAGCCAAATCAGCGAGCTGTTTGAAACGATTAAAATGCTGTTTGGGTTATAGTATGGATATTTTTAAGCTGCTTGTTTTAGTGCTGCTGTTTTTACTGGTTTTGCAGCTTTTGCGCCAGCATAATCCCTCGTTTGCCATCATGGCAAGCGCCGCGTGCTGTGTGGTGCTGATGCTGTTTACCTTTGAAGTTTGTGCGCCGGTGTTTTCATTAATTCGCACGCTGACGGGGCTTTCGGATAATGAAAGCTTTGGTGCGGTGCTGAAATGCGTGGCCATCATTTTGGTAACGCAGATGACGCAAGAGCTTTGCACTGAAAGCGGGCAAACGGCGCTTGCAGGGCGCGTGGAGCTTGCAGGGCGCGTGGCGGTGTTGATTTCGGCATTGCCGCTTTTTTCACAAATGATGGATATTATTACAGGGATGCTATCGTGAAAAAATGGGTGTGGAATTGTGCAAAAATTTACCGCTTATAGCAATATTTTGCCGATACCGAAAGCGGTTTAATTCCATACATAGAAATGGATTTGAAAATGAAAAAATTGATTTGCGTTGTGCTCACACTTTTCAGCCTTTATACGACGGCTTTTGCTGTGCCTGTGCGCGATAATAGTGTCACCGCCTTTGACATCCCCTCATCTTGGCAAACCATTTTTGATGACGCACCCGTCACAGTGCAAGAGCTTTCCCAAATGTCGCTGATGGATATGCTGCGCAGCGGCTTTGGCATGGTGCGCGATAAGCTCACAGCGCCGCTGCGCTTATTTGCAAAAATATGTGCACTTTTGCTTTTTGCAGCGATTGCGCGCAGCATGTGCCCAGCCGACACAGGCGGCAATCTTTATCATATTTTAGAAATTATTATTGCGCTGGCAGTGTTTTCGCTTTGTGCCGCACCCATTTTACAAACCATCAATGAAATGCTGCTGCAAATTGAGGAATGTCGCGTATATCTTGCGTCGTTTGTGCCGGTGTTTGCCTCGGTGTTGATAGGCTGCGGGCAAATTGGCACGGCAGCGGTATATAGTGGATTTTTTTTCACAGGCGTGATGTTAATATCGGGCTTTTTATGTAATTGGATGCTGCCTGGGCTTAAAATTTTACTGGCTTTTTCCATTGTGGGCTCTGTGTGCGACGCATTAAATTTTAGTAAAATATCTACGTTTTTTGTTAAGCTTTCTAAATGGTCGCTCACGATATGCGCCACGGTGTTTGTATCGGTGCTCAGCTTGCAAAGCGCGCTGAGTGCAAGCGCAGACAGCCTTGCCATGAAAACAGGCAAAATGCTGGTAAGCGCCAGTGTGCCCGTTATCGGCCGCGCTGTTTCGGATGCGATGAGCAGTGTGTATGCAGGCCTAAAGTTATTAAAAGGCACGGCAGGCATTGCGCTGGTTGGGATGGTGGTGCTGGCGTTTTTGCCTGTGTTGGCGCAGTGCGCGGCCTATTATTTTGTGCTGCTTTGCGCGTCATTAGTGGCGGAAGTTACGGGCGGTGTGCGCAGTGCAAAGCTGTTTAACGGGCTGGGCGAGGTGCTTTCGCTTTCGATGCTGTTTGTGTTTTTCTTTTGTTTAATGACGGTTTTATCCACCATTTTAATGGTGGTGGCAGGCAGCGGATGAATGTGTATGGCCAAAAGGCGGATAGCGTAACTGCCAAGAAAGGAATGCAATTACAATGGAAGAAATACAGCGCTGGGTGCTTACCATATGTGCCGCATCTGTGCTTGCCACGATGCTTGGATATTTTATTAAAAGCGAAAAATCATTTTCTGTCATAAAAACCGTACTGGCGCTATATATTTTAGTAACCGTATTTTCTCCGCAAAATATAGCCAATATCATAAGCGCACAAAATACATCGCCTTCGTTTCAATTGCAGGGCGAACAGATTGATTCGCAAGCGATTATTGAAAGAAACGCAGCAGGGACACTGCAAAATCAATTTAATCAATTACTGCAAGAAAAAGGCATTGCAGCGCAATGCACGGCAATTGAACTATCATCGGATTTAACAAGCGTCGTTTCTGTGACAATTGATGCTGACAAGCAAGAGGCCTTTACACAAATAAACGGGATTGCAAAAGAGTTTTTCGGCACGGAGGTTATTGTGCGATAACCACGGCCCAAAAAGAGGGGAAAAGCAAACAGATGGAAAAGCTGACGGAAACGCTGAAAAACCTGTTTTCCAAAGGTGCGGACAAAAAAGGGAACACGCTTTTTATTGTGGGGCTTGTGGGAATTATGCTGATTTTTCTTTCGGGATATTTGCCAAATGCCGCTAAAGAAAAACCTGCTGATGCGCCCAATGTGCAAAGCGAAGCAGAATATATCAGCGAAACCGAAAAGCGGCTTTGCGCCATGCTAGCAAAAACACAGGGCGTAGGCAATGTACAGGTTATGATTATACTGGAAAGCGCGGGAGAAAGCATATACGCGCAGGATGAACGCACGGATAATGAAGTGCAAACCGATAGCGAAAATTCGCGCGAGAAAAGCTCTTATCAAAGCGAACATATTTTAGTGGATGACGGCAACGGTAAAAGCCCGCTGGTAGAAACGCGGCGCGCCCCAGAAATTAAAGGCGTGGCGGTTGTGTGCGATGGCGGGGGCGACATTTTGGTGGTAAAACGCGTTACGGATTTAGTTTCGGCGCTTTTAGATGTATCCACAAATCGAATTTGCGTTACAAAAATGATATAAAACGGAGGCAATTATATGAAAAGCGCGAAAAGCAGACGGCAGCTCACTTTACTTAGCCTGGTACTGGCACTTGGCGTAGCGGTTTATCTAAACTGGGAATATGCAAAAAGCGATGCGGGGCTTACGCTTGCGGACACCGCGCCCGTATCTGTTTCGGCCATGGAACCAGTGGCAACCGATACGCTTGAGCCGCAAGACTTGGCCGTGCAAGGCGAAAGCGTTACACCTGCGCCCGACAAAAATTATGGTGATGCGCAATTAGTGAGCGCTGGGGAATCATCGGGCGAAAAATATTTTGAACAAGCGCGCCTAACACGCTCTAAAACACGCGATGAGGCGCTGGATAAACTGCAAAAAGCTCTTAAAAACGCCAAATTAACTGCTGAAGAGAAAAAGGCTGCTACCGAATCTCTTACCATTGCGATTGAAAGCATGACCAAAGAAGCCGATATCGAAAACATGATTAAGGCAAAAGGCTTTGTGGATTGCGTTTGCTTTATCGATGGCGAAAAGATTAACGTGGCCGTAAAAACAGGCGGCGGCGCGCTTGGAAAAAGCGAAGTAGCACAAATTCGTGATATCGTGCTGGGCAAAATGGAAACTGCGGCAAAAAATATCACAATCGTAGAGGTAAAATAGTTGTTAATTCTGTCGGATGATGGTATAATAATCGCATAGCACAAGCTATGCGATTATTATTGGCCATGTGGCTCTGCCACGGCCTTTTAAAATCCATTGCGTCGGCCATTAGGCCGCTACGCAATTGCATAGCGAAAGCTATGCAATTATTATTGGCCATGTGGCTCTGCCACGGCCTTTGAAAATCCATTGCGTCGGCCATTAGGCCGCTACGCAATCGCATAGCACAAGCTATGCGATTATTATTGGCCATGTGGCTCTGCCACGGCCTTTTAAAATCCATTGCGTCGGCCATTAGGCCGCTACGCAATTGCATAGCGAAAGCTATGCAATTATTATGGCATATTAAAGGTACTATGCATTTACATATGCATTTCACTGCATAAAACACATAAAACGCAAGGAGGTTTAAAGTATGGAAGTAGCCAATTCAAATGCCCTCGGCGGCAGCTTGCAGATTTCTACCGAGGTAATTGCCCGCATTGCCACCATTTCCACTATGGAAATTGAGGGTGTTAAAGAGGTGTCCACCGGCACCACCGGCGTAAAAAGCTTTTTAGGCAAAATCACGGTGCAGCGCCCTGTTTTGGTGGAGCTGATGGATGATGTGGCCGAAATTACCGTTAGTGTAATCGTGGGGTATGGCTGCAAAATCCCGCCGCTTTGCGAAAAGATACAGGAAAACGTGAAAAACGCGGTGCAAAATATGACAAGTATCACGGTGTCAAAGGTGAATATCGTTGTGTCGGGCATTATGCCAAACACCGCCGAAACACTTTAGAAAAGTGATAACCCTCCCGCTATGCCGGAGGGTTATGTTTGTTTAAATGACATCGTTCCCATGAAAGGAATCCAAGTAAAATGAAACGAAGAATTGCCAGAGAAAACGCCTTTATTGCCGCGTTTTCCGCCACCTTTGCATCCGCTACACTCGCGGAAATCATTGCCGATTCCCGCGAGTGCGGGGAATATGCCGTTGATGAATACGGCGAAGCGCTTTTAATCAATTATGAAGCGCACAAAGAAGAGATTGACACCTTAATCAGTACAAAGCTGAAGGATTGGACCTTAGCGCGCATTCCGCGCACATCGGCCACTATTTTGCGTTTAGCTACAGCCGAAATGCTGTATGCCGATGAAGATATCGACAGCATTGTAATCAATGAAGCAGTGGAAATTGCCAAAAAATATTGTGCGCAGGAGGACTACCAATTTATTAACGGGGTTTTAGGTGCTATTGCGCGTGCCGAGGACCGTGCGCCTCGTGCGTCCTTGTCGGTAGAGGCCCCTTGCGACGAGAAGGCAGAATAATGTTTACGCTTGGAATAGATACCAGTAACTATGCAACCTCTTTGGCGGTGTTTAACACTGAAACTAAAGAGGTTGTTTGCGATATCAAGCGCCTCTTGCCTGTAAAGCAGGGGGAACTGGGTTTGCGGCAAAGCGACGCAGTATTTGCACACATAAAGGTGTTGCCCGAACTGTTTTGCGCTATCAATGCGCAGTTTGCGCTGCACCAAATTGATGCGGTGGGCGTTTCTGCTCGGCCGCGCTCCGTTACAGGCTCGTATATGCCGTGCTTTTTGGCGGGCGTTAGTGCAGCTGCGGCTTTTGCGGCGGCGCGCGGCATTCCAACCGTTCAAACCTCCCACCAAGACGGCCATATCAACGCGGCACTTTATGCATGCAAGGATGCAACACTATTTCAAAAGCAAAGCCTTGTATTTCATATATCCGGCGGCACAACCGAGCTTTTGCTTACGCAAAATGGCCGCGTGTGCGCAAAAGTGGGCGAAAGCGAGGATTTATATGCAGGACAAGCAGTGGACCGTATTGGTGTGCGTTTAGGTATGCAATTTCCCGCGGGTGCCGAGCTTTCGGCGCTTGCCGCCACATGTGCGCAGGATATTTGGCCAAAGGTGAGTGTGCGGGGCACAAATTGCAGTTTATCGGGCCTTGAAAATCAATGCAATGCCTTGCTGCAAAAGGGCGCAGAAAAAGCGTTTGTTGCGAAATATTGTTTGATGTATATTGCGCAAACCGTGCTGCAAATGCTAACAAATGCAAAGGCGCAATATCCCGATGCCGCGCTTGTATGCGCGGGTGGCGTAATGAGCAGCGCACTGATAAAAGCCGCCGTACAAAGCAAAATGCAAGAGGTGTATTTTGTGGATGCAAAATATTCCGGCGATAACGCAATCGGTGTGGCGCTGATTGCCGCAAACGACATGCAAGCTGAAAAGGAATTATAACTATGGCTGAAATTATCACCGTTAGCGCCCTAAACCAATATGTAAAAACGGTTTTAGAGCACGATGAGGTGCTTGGCGGTATTGGGATCCGTGGCGAGATTTCCAATTTTGTAAATCATTTTAAAACTGGACATTTATATTTTTCCCTAAAGGATGGACAATGTGCGGTAAAAGGCGTTATGTTTAGGCAAGATGCTGCACATCTTGCTTTTGCACCGCAAAACGGCATGAATGTGATTGTGCGCGGCCACGTTTCGCTATTTGAGCGTGATGGCGCGTTTCAGATATATGTGCAGGATATGTTTCCCGATGGTGTGGGCGCAATACAGCTTGCATTTGAGCGTTTAAAAGAAACGCTTGAGCAGGAAGGGCTGTTTCGCCCTGAACGAAAAAAGCCGATACCGGCCATGCCTAAAAAGATTGGGCTAATCACTTCTAAAACTGGCGCGGCAATACAGGATATTTTTTCCGTGTCACAGCGCAGAAACCCGTTGGCGGAATTTGTAGTATTGCCCGTTACCGTACAGGGCAATGCCGCAGGCGCTGCGCTGGCCGCCGCGGTAAAGGCGCTAGACGAAGCAAAACTGGTGGATGTAATCATTATTGCGCGCGGCGGCGGCTCTAAAGAGGATTTATGGGTATTTAACGACGAACGCCTTGCGCGCGCCGTTTATGCCGCGAGCACACCGATTGTTTCGGCAGTGGGGCATGAAATTGATTTTACCATTTTGGATTTCGTCGCGGATTTGCGCGCGCCCACACCTTCTGCTGCAGCCGAACTGGTTGTTCCGGATATGCAGGCTATTTTGCGCGCAAATGCAAACATTTTTGCAAATATCCGTAAAGAAATACAGAAACGGATGAATTTATGTTATACTATACTTGCAAGGCATACATCCGCGCCCGCATTTAAACGCGCGCATAATTTACCGTTTGCGCAGGCACAGGCACTGCTGGCTAGGCAAAAGCAGCTTAGCTTATGCATGCACCAAAAATTGCAAACAGGCCAAAAATCCCTGCAAAATCACGCTGCGCTTTGCGAAACCTTAAGCCCTTATGCCGTTTTAAAGCGTGGCTATGCAATTGCAAAAACGCCGTCGGGCGCGGCGGTACGCAGTGTGAAAAATATAAAAAAAGGCGATTCAATCACCGTGATTTTACAAGACGGCGCGCTTGGCTGCAAGATTGATACGCTAGAGGATAGAGGTGCTTTATGACCGATACATTTGAAAACGCCAGCGAACGTCTGGATAAAATTTTGGCGCAGCTTTCCGAGGAGGAAACGCCGCTGGATGAAGCCATCACCTTATACGCCGAAGCAGCAAAGCTGATTGCCTTTTGCAATGACACTTTAAAAAACGCAAAGCTGCGCGTGGAAGAAATTGATGCAGAAATAAAAAGCGCCGAGGATTCCATTTAATCCGCGAGCAAGACAGCCCATGAAAGGAATGAGCATAAATATTGGACTATCAAACCCAATACGATTTTTACCTGCAAATGCTGGACAAGCGATTACCAACATTGGCAAGGGCGTGTTTTGATGAACGTTCTAAAGTGGGCGAAGCGGCGCTTTACAGCCTATTAGCAGGTGGTAAGCGCACGCGCGGTGTGTTGACGCTTGCGGTATGTGCGCTTTTGGGTGGCTCTATGGATACCGCCATACATTTTGCCACCGCTGTTGAGATGCTGCATTGCTATTCACTCATACACGACGATTTGCCCTGTATGGATAACGATGATTACCGACGCGGAAAGCCATCTTGCCATAAAGCCTACGGCGAAGATACTGCGCTTTTAGCAGGGGATGCGCTTTTAACGGGCGCTTTTGCGGTGCTTGCCGCCACACCAACCAGCGGCGAGGCTATTGCAAAAGCCGTTGCCGTTTTGGCGCAAAGTGCTGGGGCAAAGGGCATGATTTGGGGCCAAGAGCTGGATTTGCATTTTGAAACAGTGCAGGCTAGCGAAGCGCAATTGCAAGAAATTCACCGCAATAAAACAGGAATGCTCATTAACGCTGCCGTGCAGCTGGGCGCTATTGCCGCCGATGCAGACGCACAAAAGCGCACTGTTTTAGAGGAATACGCTTTTTCGAGAGGGCTTTGCTTTCAGATACTGGATGATATTTTAGACGTTACTTCTACCGCGCATACTTTAGGCAAGCCCATTGGCAGTGATGTGCAAAACAATAAAACCACCTTTGTGACGTTGTACGGCCTTGCCGCATCACAAGAAAAAGCAAAAAACCTTACCGAAAACGCACTCGCGCTTCTTGCGCAAAATTTCAAAGCGCACGACACGGCTTTTTTATGTGCGCTTACGAATGCACTTTCTAATCGTAAAAAATAGGAGCAGTTAAGCTTATGGAGTTTTTACAACGATTTTGCTTCGGCAACTATATTTTATCCGTGTCGCTTTTGTCATGGTTGACGGCACAGATTATCAAAACAGTGCTCAATTATCTTGCCAATGGCAAGTTTGAAGCAGAGCGTTTGGTGGGGGCGGGCGGCATGCCCAGCTCCCATTCGGCGCTGGTTTGCTCTATGTTTATTGCCACTGCTAAAAAAATGGGCGTTACGTCGCCTGCTTTTGCTTTTGCATTTATTTTAGCAGCCATCGTAATGTATGATGCGATGGGTGTGCGCCGTGAAACAGGCGAGCAAGCAAAGGTGATTAATTTGATGGTAAACGACTGGCTTAGTGAGGATGAAGATGCTACGTTTTTGCAAAACGTGAAAAAGCTGAAAGAAAAAGTGGGACATACGCCGTTTGAAGTGCTGGGCGGGGCACTTTTGGGCATTTTGATTGCTGTGATTATTCCTGTAATGTAGGTCTCATAAAAAGAGGTAACGATGAAAACAAATTATTTGGATAAAATACATTCGCCAAACGATGTAAAAAAGCTGGACTTTAACGCTTTGATGGATTTATGCGATGAAACCCGTGCTTTTTTAATTGACCAAGTTTCGCAAACAGGGGGGCATCTGTCGTCCAATCTTGGCACAATAGAACTAACAGTGGCGCTGCACAAGGTATTTACCACACCAACAGACCAAATTGTATGGGATGTAGGCCATCAATGCTATACCCATAAAATTTTAACAGGCCGCAAAGACAAGTTTACTGCGCTGCGTATGGCAGATGGCATCTCGGGCTTTCCTTGTCCTGCTGAAAGTAAGCATGATGTATTTGTGGCAGGCCACGGCAACACTGCTATTTCCGCTGCAATCGGCCTTGCCTATGCCAAAAAGCTAAAAGGCGAGGACGGCACTGTCATCGCGGTAGTGGGTGATGGCGCTTTTACGGGCGGCATGGTGTACGAGGGCATCAATAATATTGGCGTATTGAATAATTTGATTGTGATTTTAAACGACAATAAAATGTCAATTTCTAAAAATGTTGGGTCGGTGGCACATTATCTTACGCAATTGCGCACAAGCCCAGGCTATTTTAAAGCCAAACGCGATTTAGAAAGCCTTTTGGATGCAACGCCACTCGTTGGCCCTGCGCTAAAAACTGGGATTCAAAAGGCAAAATCTGCGTTCAGACGCAGCATTTATCATTCTACTTTTTTTGAGGAAATGGGCTTTCAATATGTGGGGCCCATCGACGGGCATAACTTGCCCGAGCTTTGCGTGTTGTTTTCGCACCTTGCAAAGCAAACAGGGCCTCTGTTTATTCACGCAGTAACTGTAAAGGGTAAAGGCTTTAAACCGGCAGAGCGCAATCCTGGTGCGTTTCATGGCGTGTCCTCGTTTGATGCAGACCATGTCACCGACCCGGATGTATCTCCAGAGGGCTCTTTTTCCACAGTATTTGGGCAAAAACTGGTAGAGTGCGCAGGGGATAACCCCAAAATCTGCGCAATTACCGCTGCGATGAAATACGGCACAGGCTTGCAGTTTTTTTACAAGCAATATAAAGAACGGTTTTTTGATGTGGGCATGGCCGAGCAGCACGCCGTTACGTTCGCGGCTGGGCTTGCGCGTGGGGGGATGCTGCCCGTTGTATCCATTTATTCCACGTTTTTGCAGCGCGCATATGACCAAATTATTCACGATGTAAACCTGCAAAAGCTGAATGTGCTGTTTTGTATTGACCGTGCAGGCTTTGTGCCGGGCGATGGCGAAACGCACCAGGGGATTTACGATGCGGCCTTTTTAAGCGAACTTGCAGATTTTACGCTGGTGTCACCTTGTAATTATGCAGAGCTGGAATATTGGCTGGCAGAGCTATTGAGTGCGCGATATCATATGCCGCGCGGCTTGCGCTATCCCCGCGGCAATGAGGACCCTGTATTGGCGCAGCTACCCTGCACTGGCAAGGACTTTGATTGCCTTTTAAAAGCCGAGCACGCTCGGCTTGCCCTTGTTTCTTATGGCGGCGAAACCAGCGAAATTTTGCTTGCGGCGCAAGCTGCTGCCATATCAGGAAACGAAAGTGACGTATATAAAATAACGGTTATTCATCCGCTGCCCGAGGGGCTAGTATCTGCGCTTTTGCCGTACGAACATATCATATTCGCCGAGGAAGGCATAGCGGGCGGCGGCATTGCCGAGCAGCTTTGTGCCGCACTATATCAGGCAGGCTATCAGGGCAAATACGAGCAGATCAATGTGCCCAATACCGATATTCCGCATGCGAAAACAGCCGAGCTGCGCGAAGCTTTCGGCCTTGATTCCAAAACGCTGATTGCGCGCATCAATGAGGTGTTGTGTTGAAAATACGCTTAGATCAATTTTTATGCCAAAACAATCTTGTGCAAAGCCGCGAACGCGCAAAGGCACTTATAATGGCAGGCATCGTTTATGTGAATAACGAAAAATCCGACAAACCTGGCAATATGATTCCGGATGATGCACAAGTGGAGATACGTGGGCACGATATCGGCTATGTTAGCCGCGGCGGACTAAAGCTGGAAAAGGCCATGCAGGTATTTCCGATTACGCCAAACGGCAAGGTGTGCATGGATATTGGCGCATCCACTGGCGGCTTTACCGATTGCATGCTGCAAAACGGTGCCAGTAAAGTATATGCGGTGGATGTGGGCTATGGGCAATTGGCGTGGAAATTACGCTGCGATGAACGCGTAGTGAATATGGAGCGCACCAATAT
>RRZT012567200.1_pt1 | contig 23828 bp, 17 predicted proteins | sample 2165551 | NCBI WGS metagenome assembly RRZT01 (sample SAMN10456910, study PRJNA506462) | wastewater metagenome | biome: wastewater; feature: sludge; material: wastewater sludge; isolation source: wastewater sludge with Escherichia coli K12::gfp cells carrying plasmid... | place: USA: Moscow, Idaho... | reverse complement strand
GGCTCGTCGCGTCGGGGTTCACTCCTGCCCACGACGAGCTCGGCCCCTACCTCGAGACCCTGCTCGCCCGCACCGAGGGATGAGCCGACCACGCGGCGTCGCCGCGTTCGACTTCGACGGGACCCTGACCCCGCGCGACACCCTGCTCCCCTTCCTGGCCCGCTGCTATGGCCGCCGCCGGCTGCTGCAGGCCGCCGCCAAGGTGGGTCCGCCGTGGCGGGTGGAGGCCGAGGTACACCGCCGGGACCACGCCAAGGCCCTCCTGCTGCGCCTCCTCACCGCCGGCGACGATCCCGAGCGGGTGGCGGCGCTCGGCCGGGACTACGCCGTCGAGCTCGAAGGCATCCTCGTGCCGGAGATGCGCGAGCGCGTCGAAGCACACCGCAGGGCCGGCCACGAGCTCGTGGCGGTCTCGGCGTCGCTCGTGTCGTACCTCCGGCCGCTCCTCGGCGACCGCCTCTCGTTCGACGAGGTGATCGCCGTCGAGCTCGAGGTCGGCGAGACCGGCCGCCTCACTGGCGAGATGGTGCGACCCAACGTCCGGGGCCCGCAGAAGGCCGTGCGTCTCGGTGAGTGGCTGGAGGCGACCGGCGGAGTCGACGACCTCGAGCTCTGGGCGTACGGCAACTCGTCGGGCGACGCGGAGCTGCTGGCCATGGCCGACCACGCCGTCCTCCTGCAGGGTCGGCGGTCGACGATGCTGGCGCCTCTGCCCTGAGCGCCGCCCGGCCTGCCCACCCGCCTCCGGTACGATGCCTGCGATGGAGGCGCCGGCAGCGACGGAGCCGAGCGCGTCGAGATCAGGCAGCTCGTCAGGCGGAGGCGATCTCGTGATCGTGGCGCCGAACGCCTGGGTCGGGCGCCGCACCGAAAGCCTCCACCTCCTGGTCGAACGGCTCGCTCGGCAGCTCGACCCGCCGCCGGCGGTCGTCTGCTGGCAGAGCGGACCGCTGTCACCCGAGTTCGCAGCGCTCGCGCCCACGGTCGACGCCGGCTCGGTCAACGACGGGGCCGCCGTGAGGTCACTGGCCGCCGCCCACCTCCGACCGGTCGCCCGTCGCCTCAAGACGGTGCGGCTGCGCCGCCTCCTCGCCCCGATGGCGCCGCGCCGACGAGTGCTGCTGGGCGGCCTCGGTGCGTTGGCGTACCACGACTGGATGCCCCCTGGGGCGCGCACGACCGCGCTCTGGCTCGACGAGGCCGGAGCCATCGACCCCGACCCGAGCGAGCTCCGGCGGGCCCGCGGGGTGGCGTCCGCCTTCCTGGTGTCCGACGAGCGCAGCGCGGAAGCCCTGGCGTCGGTCGGGGTGCCCGTCGAACGGGTCCATCGTGTGGGTGAGCCGGTCGTGGCGTCGGAGACGTCCCTGATGCTCCCTGCCGCCGGGGGACGCGACGGGCGTGCCACGGTGGCGCTCATCGGTGCCACCCTCGACGACCCGGACGTCATCGACCTCCTCACCGTCATCGCCGGCACCGCCACCGGCCGGCCCCAGCCTGCAGCCGCCTGGGTCCACGACGACCTGCAGGCCGGCTGGGCCCGTTGGGGCGACGACCGCTTCGCGGGGCTCGAGGGCCAGGTCGTCGACTGGTCCCTCGACCACTGCCGGCACCGGCTGGACCAACTCGCAGCCCTGGTGGTGCTCACGGCCCTCCCGCACCCGATCGCGGTCGAGGCTGCCGCGGCCGGCGTTCCGGTGCTCGATCGTGGAGGTGCTGCCGGTGCCCTGGGGCAAGGGAGCGGTGATGAGCCACTGGCGGCGCGCCTGGCGCGCCTGCTCGGCGACGACGGCGTGTGGCAGGACGCCAGCGACCAGGCCCGGTTCCGGGCCCGCATCCACGACGTGGACCGCCTCGTGGACGTCGTGCTCCGGGCCCTGGAGCCGCCGGGGTGAGCGGGCCGCTCGCGGCCACGCACGGACGCGGCGCGGCGGACACCGATGCCGGCCTGCTCCCGCGCCTCGCCGAGCTCGCGACCTCGAGCCCCGGGACCGTGGCGATCCACGACGACGAACGGCTCACCACCTTCGGCGACCTGTGGTCCGCGTCGCTCGCCACCGCCGGAGCCCTGGCGGCGCGCGAGCCGGGTCGGGACGACCCACGGGCCGTCGCCCTGCTGGGGGCTCCCGGCGCCGATCTGGCCGGCGCGATCGTGGCGGCGCTCGCGGCCGCACGGCCCTTCCTCGTCCTCGACCCCCATGCCCCCGCGGGGCTCCTGCGGAGCCTCGTCCGTGAGTCCGGGGCGCGCCTCGTGGTGACCGATCGCCGCAACGCCTCCCAGGCGGTGGACCTGTTCCCCGACCTCGACGTGGTGTCGACGTCGCTGCCGGGCGCGGCGCCACCGGGCTCCCTGCTCCGGGCCGGACGACGGGCACCTGCGCTCCTGCTCCCACGAGCCGATCGGGCACCACTGCTCGACGCCATCCCCCGTGCCGCCCTCGACGGCCTTCTCGCCGCAGTCGCGGCGCGCTCGGGTCTGGCGGGGGGTGACCGGGTGGCAACAGCGCTCGGCCCGTGGTCCGAGCCCGGTTTGATCGCGCTGCTCGCCCCCCTGATCTCCGGCGCCACGGTGGTCATCTTCGACGCGCCGACGGCCGGGTGGGCGGACCTCCCTCGTTGGCTGCGCGACCACGAGATCGACGCGCTGACGCTCACCCCTCCGCTCGTCCACCTCGTGGACCGGCTTGCGCTTCCGCCGCTCCGGCTCCTCGTGCTCACACCGCCCGAGCCGCCGACCTGCGACGAGCTCCCGCCACCCGCCCCCCACGAACACGGCGACGGGCAGACGGTGCGCCTTTGCACGGGGTTGCGGGAAGCGGCGCTCGAACCCGCGGCCGGGGTGTGGCACCCGCCCGAGCGGCCCGGGCTCGCCGAGCGGGCGGTCGGGGCGGTGGTGGCGTTGGACGCCGGCCTGGTGGGGTGGCAGTTCCCAATTCCCAGCGGGCCCATTCCCGTCGAGAGCCTGCCCTGGGCCCCGTCGCTGACCCGAAACTGGTCGACCGTTCGCCGCGAGCTCGATGCGTTGGTGGCTGCTGGTGTCGAGCTGCCCGACATCGATGACGTGAACGACTCACCCCAGGGGGCCGTCGGCCCGTGGAGCACCTACGTCCTCTACGCGTTCGGGTCCTGGGTGGCTCCCAACGTGGCACGCTGCCCGGCGACCAGCGCGCTCATCGCCGCTGTCCCGGATGTCGAGATCGCCGGGTTCACCGTGCTGGCCCCGGGCACGCACATCCCGGGCCACCGAGGCCCGTACCGTTCGGTGCGCTACCAGTTGGGTGTTCGCATCCCGGAACCGGCAGGTGCCTGCCGGCTACGGGTGGCGGACTCGATCCTGGTCTGGGAGGACGGCAAGGCCGTGGCCTTCGACGATGCCGTCGACCACGAGGCGTGGAACGACAGCGAGGAGTCCCGCTACGTCCTGTTCGTGCAGACCGCCTGGCCGGTCACCGGCCCCACCGGCCGCGCCCACCGACTCGTGCATCGCCTTCTCGGTCGAGCGGCGGGCGACCTGGCCGGCCGAGCGGCGGCCCTGGACCGATCCCTCAACGGCGAAGGCTGACCCCGCCTACTTCGGGGGCATCCGGATGCCGCCGTCGAGCCGGACCGTCTCGCCGTTCAGGTAGCCGTTCGTGACCAGCTCCAGGGCGAGCGACGCGAAGTCGTCGGGCGTGCCGAGACGCTTGGGGAACAGCACGCTCTGGCCCAGCGCCTCCTTCTGGGGGTCGGGCAGCAGTCCGAGCAGCGGGGTGTCGATCAGGCCGGGCGCGATCGTGTTCACCCGGATGCCCACGGCGGCCAGGTCTCGGGCGATGGGCAGGGTCATGCCGACCACGCCCCCCTTCGACGCGGAGTAGGACGCCTGACCGATCTGCCCGTCGAAGGCGGCCACCGACGCGGTGTTGACGATCGCGCCCCGCTCGCCGTACTCGAGCGGCTCGGTGGTGCTCATCGCCGCCGCCGCCAGCCGGATGCAGTTGAAGGTGCCGACGAGGTTGACGGCCACCACCTTCTCGAAGGCGCCCAGATCGGCCGGCGCCGCCGAGCGATCGACCGTGCGCTGGGCCCAGCCGATCCCCGCACAGTTGACGAGTACGCGGAGGGTCCCCAACTCGCACGCAGCATCGACCGCGGCCTGCACCTGCTCGGTGTCGGTCACGTCGGCGTGCACGAAGAGGCCCCCCAACTCGGCCGCCAGCGGCTCGCCCTTCTCGGCCTGCATGTCGAGCACCACGACTCGGGCCCCACGGCCGGCGAGCCGACGCGAGGTGGCCTCGCCCAACCCGGACGCACCACCGGTGACGATTGCGGAAACACCATCGATATCCATGCGGCGAGACTAGGCAGCAGCCGTGGCGACGGGCGAGCCGAGGCGGCGAGCGGCCACGTAGCCTGCTGCCGGTGAGCCCACCGTCGCTGCTGTTCGTGGGCCACGGCGCCGAGCGTTCCGGTCCCCCGGTGTTCCTGGCCAACTTCCAGCGGTGGCTGTCCGGTCACACCGATGTGGCGTTCGCCACGGTGCTGACCCGCGGCGGCACCCTGGTGGAGGACTACCGGCGTTGGGGCCCCGTTCGGGTGCTCGACGCCCGGTGGTCGCTGCCCCGGATCGCGCAACAGGGCCTGGGCCGTGCCGGGCTCCGTGGCCCCGCGGCGGCTGTGCAAGCGAGTCGAGACCGCAGCCACCTCCGGAGTTGGCGACGAGCGCCGGTCACCTACGTCAACACGGTGTCCCCCGCGACCTTGCGCGTCCTCGCTCATGTCGACCGGTCGTCCCTGGTGATCGCCCACGTGCACGAGATGGAGGCGGCGCTCCGCTACCGCCTCGATGATCAGGCCCACCGGCTCTTCCGGGAACGGCCCGACCGCTACCTCGCCGCGTCACGCGCGGTGGCCGCCAACCTGATCGAGAACCACGCCATCCCGGCCGAGCGCATCGAGGTGCAGTACGAATTCGTGGAGCCCGTGACCGCGACGGGCAAGGGCGAACGTCCCCGTCTACGTCGCGAACGGGGGATTCCCGCCGAGGCGTTCGTGGTGGGGGCGTCGGGCATGACCGAGTGGCGCAAGGGCCCGGACCACTTCGTGCGACTGGCGGCCGAACTGCGCCGTCGCACCGACCGGCCGCTGTTCTTCGTGTGGGTCGGTGGCGCCGAGAGCGGTCCGGAGTGGTGGCCGCTCGATCACGAGGCCCGCCACCTTCAAGTGGACGACATCGTCCGCTTCGTCGGCCAACAGGACGACCCGGGGTCGTGGTACCGGCTGTTCGACGTCTTCACGTCGACCTCACGAGAGGACGCGTTCCCGCTTGCGGCCCTGGAGGCCGCCACCGCGGGCGTGCCCGTCATCACCTTCGACACCGGGGGGATGGTCGAGTTCGTGACCCGGTGCGATGGCGGTGTCGTCGTCCCCTACCCGGACGTGTCCGGGTTCGCCGACGCGCTCGCGGCGCTGACCGACGATGACCGGCGGCGGGCGGCTCTGGGCGCCGCCGCGGCGGAGGGCGCCCGCGCCCACCATGTCACGGACGTGTCCGCACCCGGGCTCGCGGCGTTCCTCGCCGACCTGACGGCAGGGAGCGACCGCTCCATCGCCGCGACTGACGTCACCCCGGATGATCCTCCGGCGGCAGGTCCGAAGGGACCTGCTCGAGCAGCCCGACGAAGCAACCGGCGGCTGCCACGTCCGCTTGGTTGACCACCAGCGACGAGTCCAGCTCCCAGTGGCCGGCCATCCAGAAGTCGTCGGTCATGGCCTCGTTGCGCGGATCGTCGATCGCCCGGAGCGCCGCTGGCGTGCAGCGGGCGAGGGGGTCACCGTGGACGGTGAAGGTGCCGGGACCGAACGAAGCGAGTGGCCGACCAGAGGTGGCGGCGACCTCGCCCGACCAGAGACCGCGGGTGCGCTCCTCGAAGTAGGCGGGGTAGTCGTGGACGAGTTCGATGGTGGCAGGGAACTCCCGTCCGATCTCCGGCATGAGGAAGGCTTGGAGGCTCAGCACGCTGTTCAGCGCCGGTGACGCAGGGATGTCCAACTCGACCGCGAGGAAACGTCGCAGTTCGTCGTAGAACGACTGCCAGCCGAGGGGTGGGATGCTGAAGCAGTCGAAGTACCGAGTGGACCAGTTCAGCAGCGGATACCGATCGGGGCGCTCCTGACAGACGGCCAGGATGCGCCGCACGAGGGTGAGCATCGGCACACCGTGGTCCCATTGCACGTGACGGCCCACGTGTCGCAACAGCCCGAACCGCTCGAACACGGTGTACGCGTGGCGCAGGCGGATCATCTCGGCACGATCCTCCGACGAGAAGGAGCGGGTCGACACCACGACCCCGGCCTCGTTCGCCACCACCTGCCAGCGCTCGCGGTACTCGGGTTCGTTGATCGGGGCGTTGGGCAGGAGATGGGTGATCCACATGCGGGCAGGGATCTCGTGGTCGACGAGGAACTGGAGGTCCGCGCACAGCGATGCGACGGTCTGCCCGGGCAGCCCCAGCATGAGGTCGGCCTGGAGCGGCAAGCCCCGCCGGCGCATCGAGGAGGCGAGGTCGGTGTAGTGATCCGTGCTGATGTTGGTGCGGCGAACCGCCTCGAGGGTGTCGTCGTCGCGGGTCTGCAACGCCAGTGAGAAGACCGGCCCCACACCGGCGGCCACGAGGAGGTCCACGATCGCGGTGAGGTGCCTCGTGGTGTTCTTGGCCACGTTGAAACCGAGGAACTCGGGGAACCCCGATCGAGCCTTGACGGCGGCGATCCGGCGCGCGACCTCCACGTCACGGGCGACGATGCCGAAGTTGGCGTCCCCCATCGCCCAGGACGCGAAGCGGCGCCGACCGGCCCACTCCATCTCACCGGTGACGCGGTCGACGTCGAACTTCCGCAGCCGGGACAACGTGCTCGAGCCCCAGTCGCAGAATGTGCAGCCGTAGGGGCAGCCCCGGCTGGTCTCGAGCGTGACCTCCACCCACGCCGACGGATCGAGGTGGTCGAACTCCCCGGTCAGATAGGGCGAGGGCAGGACGTCGAGATCGGGGAGGCGTGGGCGATCGTCGGTGCGCACGATGGCACCATCGGACGGCCGACGGAACGTCAGACCCGCCACCATTGCGAGCGCGGAGAGGTCGAGGCCGCCCCCGGGGGCGCGCATCGCCAGGAGTGCTTCGGCGAGCGTGATCTCACCTTCCCCGCGCACGGCGACGTCGACGATCTCGCTCTGCTCGGAGAAGAACCGCTCGCAGTCCTCCGTGAACTTCGGGGTGCTCGGACCGCCGTGGATGACGACGAGGTCGGGATGCTGCGCCTTCGCCCGGCGAGCCACGTCGAGGTTGTGCTCCAACGACCAGACGTAGTTGGACAGCAGGAGGACCGCCGGTCCCGGTCGCTCTGCGAGGTCCGCGAGGAACGATGCAGGATCTTCAGGCCGGCGCAGCTCGTAGTGCCCGTTCAGGGTCCCGCCCTCGTACTGCCGGGCGCAGGCGGTGAGCATGCCCAGCGAGAGGGGCGGGCCGGTCGCCACCTGGAACGCGGCGTAGACCGGGACGGCGCCGGGGGTCGTCGGCGCCACCACGGGTGAGTCCAGGTACAGGACCGGCGGGCGGGCCATCGGTCCGGCTGCCGCGGGTCCGGCGTCGGGACCGACCTGCGCCTCGTGGACCCCCGCGACGGCCACCGCCGGCGCCTCCGGGGGGGCCGACTCCCGGACGGACCGGCCGGCCGCTCGGCGACGGACGGAGCCGACCAGCGAACGGACGCCGAACGGGTGCCGCGACCGATGCAGGGCCGTCCCGTCGATCGGCGACCTGTGCTCCTCGGCGGCCGTCGTTTCGGGAGCGGCGCACGAGTCGGGGGGGGTGGGCTCGTCGAGTAGCAGCCGACCGATGGACGCGAGACGCCGGAGGCGATCACCGAGCTCGGCGGAGGTGGGTGCCTCGCCGACGAGCCGGCCCTGGACGGTGTCGATGACCTCCCCGACGAGGAGCCCCTCGGTCACTGCTTCGACGAGGGCCAGGTCGATCTCGTCGAGGAGGAGCTGCGTGCCGCCCCGTCCTTCCACGATCAAGGCTCCGCACGACACCCGCGCCACGAACGCAGGCAAGGGCGCCACGGCGACGTCGCGAGCCAGCGGGGAGGGGCTCCCGGTGGTGCGGGACCGCCCGACCGGCGCCTTCGTCGGGGCCGAGCTGCGCCGCCGGCCGGGAGACGTCGCCGTGCCGCGTAGCAGCGCCCGCAGCTCCTCCGAGGTGAGTGTCGTTGGTTCGCGCTCAGGAGCGGGGGTGAGCAACCATGCCCTCGGGGTGCGCACCACGAGCTGGTCGGCGCCCGGTGCCGGAGCCGGAACCCGAGCCGGGCGTCGGCCGTCACTCATCGAGGTCGAGGGTACCAGCAGCGCCGCAGCGACCTGAGGGGTCGGCGGCCACCCGCGTCAGGTCCGCGAGGACACCGTCACGGGGGTGAGCCGACCGACCCGGCCGCTCGGCTCGACCACGTCCTCGACGGGGGCCGCCTGCCAGGCTGCGAGGTCGCTCGGCGTCGGGAAGACGGGGCGGACACCAGCGGCCCGCACCCACGGAAGCACTCTCATGAGTGGCGACAGGAGCTCGTTGGCGGCCCCCGCCCCGTTCTCGAAGTCCCCGGGGAACGTCTCGCTCCGAGGCTCGCCGGCGAACCACAGGCCGTTCTCACACAGGCCCAGCGGATCGGCCGTGACCGTGAAGTCGCTCGGTGGGTAGTCGACCAGCGGCGCCGGTGGGGAGCCGGCATGACCATGGGTGTACAAGCCCCGGACAGCGTCGGCGTAGTAGTCCTGGTAGGCGTGGTCGAGTGCGATCGTGGCCGGGAACGTCCGGCCTCGTTCCGGCATCAAGAAGCGCTGTAGTTCGAGGACGCAGTCCAGGCCACTCGAGGCGTCGATGCCGAAGTCCTCGACCAAGAGGGCGCGCGCTTCGCGATACACGTGCGTCCAGCCACAGGGTGCACCCGGATGCAGGTCGAAGTAGCCGGCCAGCCAGGAGAGGTGGGGGAAGCGCTCCGGCGACGTCCCCGTCACCACGCGGAGATGGTCGAGGACATCGTGCGAGAGGATGCCGTGGTCCCATTGGAGCCAACGCAGCACATGGCGCAGGAGGCCGTAGCGCTCGAAGATCAGGTCGAGGTCACGGAGCTTGAGCATCTCGGCCCGATCGCGCCGCGAGTAGGTGGCGGTGGCGACGACCATGCCGTCCTCGACCTCGATCCGGTGACGCTCCCGATAGTCGGGTTCGGCCATCGGCGCGTTCGGCAGGCCCTGCAACGGATGGGTCCGAACGCAGATCTCGTGGTCGGCCATGAACTGGAGATCGGCCTTGAACGTCTCGTGGGTCTGGTTCGGCACGCCGAGCAGGAGGTCGCCGAGCACGGCGTGACCCCTCCGCCGAAGGTCCGCCGCCAACGCCACGAAATGGTCGGTGGCGATGTTGGATCGGTCGAGCACCTCCAGCGTCGCCGGATCGGTCGTCTGCACCGAGAGCGATGCGCCGGGGTGGATCCCGGCTTCCGCCAGCGCATCGAAGATCGCGGTCAGGTGCTTCGTGGTGTTCTTCGCGGGTGCGAACACCAACACCTCGGGGTAGCCGAGCATGGACTTGATGGCGCCGATGCGACGGGTGATCTCCACGTCGCGGGCCATGATGCCGAAGTTGGCGTCGACCAGGTTCACCGCGCTGATGCCCCGCTCGGCGGCCCATCGGACCTCCTCGACGACCCGCTCGGCATCGAACTTCCGGATGCGCGAGAGCGTCGCCGACCCCCAATCGCAGAACGTGCACCCGTAGGGGCATCCCCGGTTGGTCTCGATCGAGAGGCAGATCCGCCAGGCCGAGGCAGGGATGTGGTCGTACTCACCCGTCAGGTACGGCGACGGGAACTCATCGAGGGTCGCGCTGCGCTCGCGATCGGCGGTCCGGACCACGTCGCCGGTGCGCTCGTCGATGAAGGAAAGGCCATCGATGCGGGCCAGCGCCTCGGGATCGAGCGCGGGCAGGGTGTCGACGAGGGCGCCGAGCAATTCGCAGATGAGGCGCTCGCCCTCCCCTCGGGTGAGCACGTGCGCGACCTCCCGGTGCTCGTGCAGGAACCGGCGGGCATCGTCGGGTTGACGCGGGCTGGACGGACCGCCGTGCACGACGACCAGCTCGGGGTTGATCCTCTTTGCCTGCCGGGCGAGGTCCAGGTTGTGCTCGAGCGAGAAGACGTAGTCGCTGGACAAGAGCACCGCGGGACCGCGGCGCGTCCGCAGATCCTCGAGGAACGACGTCGCATCCTCGGGATGGCGGATCTCGAAGTGCTCGTTGAGGGCTCCACCGTCGTGGGCCCGCGCCGCGGCGGTGAGCATGCCCAACGACAGCATCGGGCCCGTGACGGTCGACCACACCGAGTAGACGGGGACGCGACCTGGGCGACCCCCGGGGTGGGCGCCGGCGCGCCCAGGGACGGACGTGATCGGTGGCGGCGGGGCCTCGGCCGTCGAGGCACCCGCTCCGGGACCCGTCGTCCCCGGCACCCGCACCGCCCCAGCGGCGACGAGACGTTCGAGACGGGGGCCGGCGTCGTCGACTCCCGCGCCGCGTGAGATGTCGGCGACGCTGCCACCGTCGCCGAGGGCCTCGAGCACACACAGGTCGGTCCGGTCGAGCAGGACATGACCGCACCCCGGCGACTCGATCACCAGGCCACCACGGGTCACCTCCCCGATCAGCCGCGGGACGGACCAGAGCCATCGCTCCGGGGTGAGCCGGGCACGCTCGCCGAAGCGGTCGTCGCCGACCGGCGGGAGGGGCGACCCAGGGGGCCCCTCTTCGCACCGGGCCACCACCTCGGCCAGGGTCGCCTCGATCGGTCGTGACGAGCCCACCGGAGTGAGGAACCACCGGCCATGGGACCGAACCGCGAACTCGCGGATCTCCGGCCGGTTCGCCTCCATGGATCCTGCTCCCTCACTGCGCAGTCGTGCGGATGCCTAGTGTTACCGTCGCCCAGTGCCCGAGTCCAGCGATCCTCCGGGTCGAGCACTGGTCGACCGGGCGCTCTGGACCGTCGAGCTCGTCAAGGTGCTCACCCCCAGAGAGCTCCGGGTCCGCTACCGCCAGAGCCTGCTCGACATCGCGTGGGCGCTGATCAGCCCGGTGGCCATCCTGGTCGTGTACGGCCTCGTGCTGACCCAGAGCTTCGACGTCACCTCGACGTGCGGCCCGTACCTCAGCAACGCGTGGGCCGGACTCGTCATCTGGACGTTCTTCGCCACCGGCCTGGGGACGGCGGCGTACAGCCTGATCAGCTCCGCGGACCTCGTCACCAAGATCTACTTCCCACGCGAGGCCCTCCCGTTGTCCATGGTCGGCGCGTCGCTCGCCGATCTCGGCATCGGGCTCGTCACGGTGCTCATCCTGCTTCCCCTGCAGGGCGTGCACCTCACCCGGTCGGCCGGCTGGGCCGTGCTCCCGCTCCTGGTGATCGTGATCTGGACGGCAGCCGCCAGCGTCTTCGTCGGTGTGCTCGCCGCGTTCGTCCGCGACGTCCCCCACGCGGTCCAGCTCTTCCTACGGGTCGGGTTCTTCCTCACGCCGGTGATGTACGACGAGTCGTTCCTACCGCCCGCGCTCGCCTGGACCGCGGTCGTCAACCCCGTCGCCGTGGCCATCACCGGATTCCGCGAGGCCATGCTCTGCGGCGTTCGGCCCGACCTGGGGCTCATCTTCCTGCACCTCGTGAGCGGCTGCCTCCTCCTCGTCGTCGCGGTGCTGTACACACGTTCGGTCGAACGGCGCATGACCGATGTCGTCTGAGACGGGTCCCACCCCTCCGACCGACGAGCGTCCGCCGGCCGTGCCGGTCGTGGCCCTCCAAGGCCTCTCGAAGGTCTACAGCCGGGCGCTGAGGACCGCGCGATGGCGGGCCGCGGTCCCCTGGCTGGTGCCGACCGCTGCGCTCCCCCATGTCGCCCTCGACGACGTCGATCTCGAGATCGGGCGGGGCGAGGCCATCGGCATCATCGGCGCCAACGGAGCGGGGAAGACGACGCTCCTCAAGGTGGTCGCCGGCGTCACCCAACCGACCAAGGGATCGGTGGGTGTCACGGGCCGCGTCGGCTCGATGATCGAGCTCGGCGTCGGCTTCCACCCGGAGCTCACCGGATGGGAGAACGTCCGCTGCACCTCGGCGATGCACGGGATCGGGCGCAGCGACCTCCGAGGGGTGCTCGGCGACATCGCCGAATTCTCGGGGATCCGAGACGCCATGGACACGCCCGTGAAGCACTACTCGCTCGGGATGCGCGCCCGTCTCGCGTTCGCGGTCGCGACGCAGTTCCCGTGCGAGGTCCTCGTGGTCGACGAGGTCCTGGCCGTGGGTGACCAGGACTTCCAGCAGAAGTGCTTCGCCCGGATCCAGGACATGGTCGCCGGCGGCACCACCCTTTTGTTCGTCTCGCATGCCATGACCCTCGTCACCCTGGTCTGCTCGCGGGTCGTTCGCCTCGACCGTGGTCGGCTCGTCGACGACGGTCCACCGGATGAGGTGGTCGAGCGTTACCTCAGCCACTCACCCGTGCGCCATGCGCCGGAGCCGGATCCGGCGATGGTCGTCACCGACCTGCGCGGCAACCCGGAGGTTCCCACGCTCGGGCACCAGGAGATCAGCGCCGAGGTCGAGGTGCGCCGAGCCATACCGGAACCCCGGGTCGCGGTCGACTTCCTCGTACCGAACGTGGACCCCGACCGGGTCATCTCGTCCTCGCTCGCGCCCCTGCCGGGCCTTCAGGAGCCGGGCCGTTACCGGATCACCGGTCGGAGCTCCGAGATCCCCATGGAGAACGGAACGGCCCGATTCACGGTTCGACTTCTGGACGACCGCCGGACCGCCGCCGTCGGCTCGACCGACTGCCGCGTTCTGGGCGAGGCCGGCCGACGCCGGGGCTTCCCGATGGACCCGACCTGGGAGATCGGAGAGGCACCGACCACCGAAGCGCCCAGGGCCCAGAACAACTGCGATCCCCAGCGATCGGCTGACGCCACCGTCACGACCGAGCACCTGACCAAGACCTACCACCAGGGCCGCCGGGGCGCCGCGGTGCGGGCCGCGCTCCCGGGTGGGCTCGGTTGGAACGGGCCCGGGACGGTCCACGCGCTCGACGACCTGGGGCTGATGGTCGGCTCGGGTCAGGCCCTCGGCATCATCGGACCGAACGGCGCCGGGAAGACGACCCTGCTGCGCATGCTGGCGGCGCTGTTGGATCCCGACCGAGGCCGCTGGCGGGTCGACGGTCAGGTCGTCCCCCTCCTCGACCTGGGGGCGGGAATGCACCCGGACATGACCGGCCGGGAGAACCTGGAGGTCTGCGGGCGGCTCCTGGGGATCAGCCGGAACGACCTGGCCGAGGCCATGGACCGCATCGTGGCTTTCGCCGGGATCGGTGACGCCCTCGATGCACCGGTGCGCCAGTACTCCTCGGGCATGCGGGCGCGCCTCGGCTTCGCCTTGGGCCTCGAGGCATCTGGTCGCGTCCTGCTCATCGACGAGGTGCTCGCGGTCGGCGACGAGGACTTCCGCCGTGCCGCGCTCGCCGCGGTGTCGGCGAGGCGGCGGAAGGGCGACACGGTGCTCTTCGTGTCCCACGAGCTCCAACTCGTCGAGCAGTTGTGCGACCGCGTGGTTCGGATCGATCGAGGGCGCGTGCTCGACGATGGCCCTGCGTCCGGAGTCATCGAGCGGTACGGCGGACGAAGTTGGGCAGGTGGGGTGGCGGACGCGGTCGCCGGGATCCGGGTCTCGTCGCTGACGTTGAAGCAACGACACATCGCGGTCGGTGGTTCACTCGATGCGACGGGCACCATCGTGGTCGACACACCCTCGCCTGGCGCGAGGCTGGAGGTGAGCTACCGCGTGCCGCCCGAGGACCGGGACGCCACCCTCACGAGCGAGGACCGAGAACGGCAGGTGTTCGCCGCTCGAACGCTCGAACCCGCGGGTGGGGCATTGGCCACCGCCGGCACCTACCAGTTCCGACTCGGCGTGGACCGCAACGCCATCGCCGGCCGCTACGACCTCGTCCTGTCCGTCCACGACGACCGCGAAGACGAGGAGGTGGTCACCGAGACGTGGCAGGAGATCCGGGTCGGTCCCGAGGAGGGCGACGATCGCCCACACCCCCTACTCGAGTTCGAGTGGACCGTCGTCCCGCTTGCCGGGGAGCGTGACCCGCAGCCAAGGCCGTGACCCGCCGGCGTGCACCCATCGGTGCCGCATCGTGGCGACGGCGCGACGGCGGCGGGCGCCCCGCAAGAGCTGTGGTACCACGACACGCTGGTCGTTGCGCACGCGTGCCACCACGGCCAGATCTGGGGACCGCTGGGTGATCGCCCGCCGCGGGCTCCACCCTCGGTAGAACGAGACATCGGCCGCGAGGACCTGGACCCAGTCGCCGCCGTCGGCCCGGACGTGCACGATGGCCTCCCCGCGTGGGACCACGACCCCCGTCACCGCCACCCGCCGCCGGTCCGACCGGTTCGGCGGTGACCCGTGAAGCACACGGGCATCGAGCACCACCGCATCGCCCGCCCGGACGTCGAGACCGACCGATCGACGCCACAGGACGGGGAGGTCGGCTGCGAAGGACTGCGACGTCCCCGTACCGCGGAGCTCGCGGCCCACACGGTGACTCCCGGGGAGTACGTGCAGGGCCCCGTTGCGGGTGTGCACGCCGGTGTCGTCGACCGGCAACCAGACCGTGACCGACCGGGAGCGGTCTTCGTCGACCACCGTTCCGTCCTGGTGCAGCGGCATGACCCCGTCGGCCCCGGGGAACTTGATCAGGCAGGCCGAGAGCAGCAGTTCGTGATCGTGGAACAGCCGCGGCAGCAGGCGCTCCCACAGCGGCGCGAGCGCCTGCTCGAACGCGGCACGCCCGGCCGCGTCCTCGTCGTCGATGTTGATGCGCATCGACGGGCCCGGTGCCGTCGCCCGGGACCAGTCGGTGGCCGGCGAGCCGGGAGGTACGGGCTCCGTCGACGACGAGCCCACCGCGAGTGCGGCGGCCATCCTGAGGTGGTCGAGCAGATCGGCGGCGATCGAGGGGACGACGACGTACCCGTCGCGTTCGAGGCACCGCTCCAGGCCGGCATCGAGGAAGGTGCGACGATCTGGGCGGCCGTCAATCGGACCTCCGGCCCCGTCGGGACGGTCCTCGTCCCGGGCATCGCTGGTTGCAGGCACTTCGTCCAGTCAACCAGAGGACGACCGCTAACGTGGCCACATGGTCGAGCGTCGTAGGTCGATCGCTCCCACGTTCCGCGATCGGCACCTCGAACGACGCCTCGCCTCCGACGGGTTCGTGGTGCTGCCACAGCTCGCGACCGGCCACCTCGCGGACCTCCTTCGCGTGCACGAGCACCACGTGCGCGCACTCCGACGGGAGCAGCCCGCCCCCACCACCGAGGAGGAGCGCCTCGGCGCGGAGTGGGAGGCACGCCAGCACTGGACCGGTCGCATGGGGCCGGGTGCGCGCTGGCGCAACGGCGTGGACGAGTTGACCCTCGCCGAGAAGCACGAGCTTTTCGAGCAGCTCAGCCCGGCGTGCACGGACCTGGCCGACCGACTGTTCGTCGATCACCGGCTGCTGGTGCTCTCCTTGCTCGACAAGCGCCAGGGCGCGGACGGGGTCCTCCCGCTGCACCACGACCCCACCTTCGTGCCCGAGGAGGGACACCGGTCCGTCACGTTGTGGATCGCACTCGACGACATCGATGCCCGGACCGACAACGGACCGCTCCACGTGCTCCCCGGCAGCCACCTCGTCGCCGAGGACCTCCGGGGAACCCGCATCGAGCCGGGCTACGTGTCCGGCATCCAGGAATTGTGGTCCCGCACGCTGTCCGTGGGCGTCCGCGCCGGCGACGCGGTCGTGTGGGACAGCCGTCTCCTGCACGGATCCAGTCCGAATCGATCAGGATGCCCCCGCCGCGCCGTCGTCGCCGTGGCGATCCCCGGCGATGCCCGGCTCGTGCACGCCGTGGCCGGCGAGGACGGTCACGTCCAGGTGGTACCGGTCGACGACAGCTTCTACCGCTGGTCCAGCTTCCGGACCATCCGTGACGACCCGCCCGCCGATCGTGACAGCACGTCGGTCCCACGCCGCGACCCGCCCGATGCCCGCGCCTACCTGGCGGCCGCCGACCGACGCCGGCGACGGCTGGCGCTGAGAGCGCACCTCGCCACGTCGCGGTGGCGTGGCCGCCGGATCAGCCGTCGGGTCGCGACGCACGCCCCGGCCGGACGCCGGCCTTGACCAGGCCTGCCAGCTCGGCCTCGTCGACGCGGTCGTCCTCGAGGAGGTATCGCTCGATCACGGGGTAGCCGGCCGGTTCGAGCCCGTTCACCTGCGCCGTGAAGTAGGGGCCATCGACGAGGAACACGCGTACGTGCCCGTCGGGGTCGGACCAGTGGTGGACGAGGGGCATGCCTGCGGGCGCCAGTCCGGCGGCCACCACCGGCCGCACACGGTCCGAGTCGTTCGGCGGGGAGTAGTGCAGCAGCGCGCTGTCGTACACGACGGCCTGTCCGGCCTCGAGGGGAACAGGCAGACAGAATCGCTCGATCACGACCTGTTCGACCTGCTCGTAGGGCTGGGGGAAGTGACTCCCGCGCGTCCGGTCACTCCAACGATGACTCCCCGGGACGACGTGCAACGTGCCCTCCCGGACACCCACGGGAACGAGCGGGCACCAGACCACGAAGGCACGCGCTCGGCGCTCGTCGACGTAGGTCCAGTCCTGGTGGAGGAACACCACGCTCTCCGGACACGGCGCCTTGGAGATGAACGCGCCCACGAACGCCACCCACCCGGGGAGCAGCCCCGCGATCGCCGGCCCCACCCGGTCCCTCACCATCGCGTCGACCTCGATGGCAGTGGGCCGATCGGCATGGCCCGTGCTCGTGAACCAAGGTTCGTCATCGACGCGCAAGGCGACGAACGCGTCCAGCAGCTGCTCCACGGCCGTTGGGTCGAGGAGGCGCACCACCGCGAACCCATCGCTCTGGAGTCGTGCGGCGAGCTCACCGGCGTCCTCGACGACGCCGCACCGATGCGGGCCGGGCACGGATCGACCCTAGCGCCTGCCCCGGCCCACCTCGACGAGCACGCGCCGGCTCCCGTGTGTGACGATCGCCGGTACGCCCGGTACTGTCGGCGCTCGATCATGTGGGAGTTGCGGCCGTCGGTCCTCACGCTGCTGGAGCGGAACAACGCCCGGATCCGCCGCATCGACCTCGACCGGTCGAACCCGAGGCCGACCCATGGGCTCCCGTGGTACCGGTCCCTGGCCTCCTCGTACCCGGAGATGCGACAGGAGTGGGACGCCTTCACCGATGCCGGAGGCGATCTCCCGCTGATCGAGGACGTCCTGGGCTTCCCCGACCAGAACCAGGGCTCCTACTGGAAGCTCGCGCCGATCGTGAGCCAGGGCCGGCCGGTGCGCCCGGTGACGAGGGCGTTCCCCGCCACGACGGCAGCCCTGCGGGCGGTCCCCGGGCTCCGTTCGGCGTGTTGGTCGGTCCTCGGGCCCGGGGGCTGGATCCCTGAGCACGTCGGGGAGAACGCGGGGTGCCTGCGCCTGCTGTTCAGCGTGGACGGCGGCGGCGCGCACTTCTCCGTCGCCCGTACGACCATCCCGTGCATCGACGGGGAGGGGCTGCTGTTCGACGACACCGTCGTCCATGCCGCCGACAACCCGGCGAGTCAGCCCCGGGTGGTCATCCTGTGCGACATCCTGCGCCCGCTACCGGGCCTCGCCGCCTTGCAGAACCGCCTGACCCAACAGGCACTTCACCACCTGACCCCGGCCTATCGGCGCAGTGCCAGCCGTGCCTCCGAGCGGTTCCGGGGGCGCAATCCACACCTCTTCGCCTCCGGTCGGCCCGCCTGAGCACCTCACGCACCCTCGCCCGGGCCCTCCTCGCGTAGACGGAGCAACGACGGACGGAGGTCGGAGTACATCGCCTCCGCGACGGCCCTGCCACCCCGCTCGTTGAGGTGGGCGACGTCGCTCAGCACCGGTCCCTCGACCTGGTCGAGCGCCTCGGAGAGATCGACAGTCCGCGACGGCAGCGCCTCACGGATCCGCCTGTTCAGCCCGACGAGGGTGTCGTAGCCGGCTTCGTCGAGGTCGAGGACGGGGAACAGCGCGCGCTCGCCAGGGTCGAGTGGTTGCCGGGAGTAGAGGTCGGGCTGCCAGTAGCGCGCCACTGCGAAGTCGCGGCGACCGGCGAGGAGCTGTACGAGGTCCACCCCGGTGGCGTACGCCTCGACGACGTTTGTCACGATCGAGTCGACCGACAGTGCCCGACCCCCTCCGTCGTGGGTCGCCAACGGACTCGGCGGCGCCGAGGAGCCCTCCGGCAGGAACTCGCTCCCGGCGAGCGCGTCGCGCATCCGCGTCGCCATGATGTAGGTCGGCTCGCCCGGCGGGCCGGCCTCGGCGAACACGTTCAGGAGCTGGGCGGCGACATCGTTGACCCCGTCGTAGAACACGACCAGGTCCGGCTGTTCACCGACGCCGAGCAGCATGGCCAGGAGGACGGCTTCCTGGAAGTTCACATACCCCGGCGCCCCGTAGTTGCGGGCACGGATCGCGATGCCGTCCGCCTCAGCGAGACGGACCACCTCCGAGGGGATCGTGTGCTCGTCGCGTTGGAGATCGAACCCGAACGTGGTCGACCCGCCGAAGAACCAGACGTCGAGCGCATCGTCCATCGCGAGGTCGGGGGTGTAGGTGCGTCGCATCCGGTTGGCGACGTTGACGTAGGTGCCCTGATAGTCCTGCAGTGCCAACCCGGTGTACGGGACGAACACCGTCGAGGCGCTCACTTCGCCGAGTTCAGCGGCCGCGGCGTCTCGCCAGGGCAGGTCACGCAGAGCAGCGGAGTCGAGTGCCCCGACGCTGGCCACCCCCTCGAGGGACCGCTCGGGGGTGCGGGACCTCGCCACGACGACACCTGCGATCGCGGCCTCGAGGACGACGACGGCGACCACCGTCAGCGCAACGGTCCTCAGCGGTCGCGTCCCGCCACCCCGAGGTCGGGCGGGACGCGAGGTGAAGGCCCGCGCCGGGTTCGGGCGGGAAGGACCGCGCGGAACCCAACCGGGCTCGCCTGTCGTGCGAAGCCCCAGCCGCAGCACCCGCCCGAGAAGGGAGAGGACGAGGAAGAACGGCAGGAGCAGCACGATCCGAACACCGGCGCCGGCGAGGTGTCGTGCTCGCGCCGCGCTGGACGACCACCACCTCCGAACACGTGCACACAGGACGAACGCCTGACTCGCCAACAACAGGATGGTCCCGCCGACCACCGCCACCGCCGCGTTCGCCATCACAGCCGACGCCAGGAGCAGTGCGGCGATCGCGACCATCAGGGACGCGCGTGGCGCCGAGGGCCACCTCGTACCGGTCCGCCGCACCCCCTCGACCGGTTGGCCACCCCACCGCTCAACCTCCGACATCGGTGCCTTCCGTCAGCTCTGGGCCGAGCGCGCACGTCAACAGCGGGTAGCCGTAGGCGCCCCAGCGCCGCGTCGGCAGGGCGGTCACCCCCTCGTCCGCGATCAGACGGAGCTCCGCATCGGAGAAGTCACTCGAGAAGTAGGCCCACACGCAGTCGGACTCCTCGCTGGTGAGCTCGAGGCGCTCGGACAACTGCTCGCGCAGGGCGGCCTGCGACGAGGCGCGGTCTCCCCGGGAGCCACAGGAGGTCACGAGCACGACCAGCGCCGCCGTCGCGATGGTCGAGCGGGCCAACCGGGGCCAGCCGGTCCTGCCATCGTCCACGCCGGGCCACACGCTCGGGGACCCTAGCGGGCGCCACCATCGGCCCTCGGTCGCGCCCGGAACCCCCTCAGCGGGACGACATGGCCAACTCGAAGGCCACCGAGCCGGTCGACAGGTGGTGCGCGTGAACCAGTTCGAGACCGGCCGCCTCGAACACGGACCGATACTGGCGGAGGGTGCGCTCCCGGCCGACGCCGAGGGCCAGGAGGAGGAGATCCGTCGCCTGAGCCATCTCGTCGCGAGGGCGTTCCGAGAGCACGTTGTCCACCACCAGGACCCTGGCATCGGGGTCTAGCACCCGACGGACGGCGCCGAGGAGCATCACCGCCTCCTCGTCGGAGCACTCCGTCATGATGGCCATCAGGACGTAGCGATCGCACGACCGCGGCAGATCGGTGTGGTAGTCGCCGCCGACCATCTGGCATCGAGGAGCGAGCGGACCCGACCGCAACGACGGCGCCGACCCCGCCACGACCTCAGGCCGATCGACGAGGACGCCGTCGAGGTGCTCGTGGTCCTGGAGCAGCCGCTCGAGCACCACCCCGACCCCGCCGCCGACGTCGCACACGGAAGTGACACGGTCCCAGGACAGGTCCCGGCTGAGCGCGGCGGCCTGCAGCCTCGTCCCGGCGGTGTCGACGCTCGGAACATCCGGTGGCGGTCGGCGGTCGGCCGGCAGGCCCAGCGCCTCGGGGAGCTCGCGCCAGGCATCCCAGAACCAGGCGCTGTTGGCTCTGCGCACCCAGACGTCCCACTCCCCGGGATGTCCGGCCTCGAGGAGGCGCGACACCGGGGACGACCCGAAGCGACCGCGGGATCGAACGGTGACGAACCGTCGACTGGCGGCGTAGCGCAGGAGCCGCTCGAGCGCGTCCGGATCGGCCCCCACCACCTCGGCGATCTCGGCCGCGGTGCGCGGACGGGTCACCAGGTCGGGGATGCCGAGCTCCACGAGCACACCGAGCACCCGGTTGTCGAACAGGCCGAACAGCGACTCGAGGACCGCCAACGGGGCAGGAGCGGTCATCCGGTGGGACGCAGAAGCCAGGCGCCGGAGGTGGCGCCGGGCCGCCGCCCACGACGTCAGTCGGCCGACGTCAGACAACCGGAGAAGGGTGATGCCGCGAACGGTACCCGGGACGTCCCGCGGGCCGTGGCCGTCACGGCCGGTCAGCGCGGCGCGCGGCCTCGAGCGCCGCCCGCAGCGGCGCGGCCAGTCGCTCCACCGTGCCCGCCTGCATCATCGTCTCGTGGCGAGCATCGACTCGCACGATGTCGAGGGCGCCCGTCACGACCCGCCCCCAGCCCATCGTGGCGTCGGTCGACGCGCTCTCCGCTGCCCAGAACAGCGTCAGGTCACCCGGGTACGTGCGCCCGATCCAGCGATAGGAGCGTGCGAGGCTCCAGTGCTCTCGCCACGCGTACCAGGTGCGGTGCCTCGGATGGATCTGGCCGGTTCGCCGGAGATCGAGACGGAACAGGACCGGATCGACCCAGCGGTCGAGCCCGGTGATCAAGAGCAGGTGGAGCGTTGCCTCGCGGACATCTTCTTGCGCCAGCTCTCGTAGGAAGCGCAGTCGCCGGCGCCAGGATGCCTCGGGCTCGAGGGGGCCGGGCACCCACATCGGCGGCTTGTCGAGCACCCTGCGAGGATCGAAGTGGCGGCCGCGGTAGCCGGGGCCCACGTCGACCACACCGAGGAACCTGACCTGCTGGTCGGCCGCGACCAGCTGTCGCGCCATCTCGAAGGCAAGGACGCCACCGAAGGAATAGCCCGCGAGGTGGTAGGGCCCCTCGGGTTGCACCTCGCGGAGGTCGGACACGTAGCGCGCCGCCATGGCCTCGAGGGAGGTGAACGGCGATGCAGGACCCGCCAGGAGCGGCGACTCGAATCCCCACAACGGCTGGTCGGCACCGAGGAGCGGGGCCAGCGGCTGCAGCACCCACGCCGTGCCGTACAGGTCGTGCACGAAGAACAGTGGCGCGACCGCGGGATCGCCGCGCTGCACCTGGACGGCGGTCGTTCGCGGCCGTGGCCGGCCGGAGCGGGACAGCTCGGCGGCGAGCGACGCGACGGTCCGGGCCTCGAGCAGTGCCGACATGGGGATGTACGTCCCTCGGGCCTCCTCGAGGAGGACCAGCATCCGTGCTGCGTCCAGGGACGTCCCCCCGAGATCGAAGAAGTCGTCCTGCGCCCCGACCGGGCGCACGTCGAGCACCTGCTCCCAGAGACGGGCGAGCGCGCGCTCGTGTTCGTCTTCTGGTTCGACAAAGCTGGAGGAGGGAAGCGGCCGGCGGTTCCCGGGCTCGGGGAGCGCCCGGCGATCGAGCTTCCCGTTGGGGAGAACCGGGAGGCGGTCGAGCAGTTGGATGTGTCGTGGCACCAGTGGCGGCGCCACGGTCTGCGAGAGCAGCGATCGCACGTCCGGTTCGGTGACGGGCGGGTCCGCTCCCAACGGCACGACCCACGCCACCAACAGGTTCGATCCCGACGGGTCTGGGCGGGCGTCGACCACCGCGTCCTTGACCAGGTCGAGCGCGAGCAGCGCCTGCTCCACCTCCCCGGGAACGACCCGGTGGCCGCGCACTTTCACCTCGGTGTCGCCGCGCCCCACCAGATGGAGGCACCCAGTGGCGTCGAGCCGAGCCAGGTCACCGGTGAGATAGGTGGCCACCCCCTCGCCGTCGCGTCGCAGCACGCGAGCGCTGGCCTCGGGCTGCCCGTGGTACCCGTCGAACAGATAGCGGCTCCTGACGTGCAGCTCGCCGGTCTCCCCGAGGTCCACGGGTCGGCCGTCGGGACCGAGGACGAGGAGGTCCATCCCCGGGATCGGCCAGCCGACGGGAACGGCACCGTCGAGCCCGCTCTCGCCGTCGTCCAGGAAGGCGAAGGTGAGGACCCCGGTCTCGGTCGATCCGTAGCCGTTCGCCACCTCGACGTGGGTGCCGAAGCGTCGGCGCACGATCGCGACAGCGTCGCCGTCGACTCGTTCGCCTCCGAGCACCACGAGGCGAAGGGTCGGGAAGGCATCTGCGCCTGCACCCTCGCCCATGAAGCGGGCCACCGTTGGCGACAGGTAGACCACGGTCACCCCTTCGCGTCGGAGCCACCCGGCGAACGGGGCGAGGCCATGACCTCGCAGGTCGAACAGGCAGAGCCGCGCGCCGCAGAGGAGGGGCAGGAGCATCGGGTAGGCCGCGACGGCCAGGCTGAGCGGGAAGAGCATGGGCAGCCGGTCAGAGGGAGCGATGGCCAACGCCTCGGCGGCGCCCCGCACGACCTGGAGCAGCGCTCGGTGCGACATCCGCGCCGCCTTCGGCGATCCGGTGGTCCCCGAGGTGTAGGCGAGGAGCGCGAGATCATCGGGGGCGACCTGGACCCGGACTGGCGGACCGTCGAGCGCGCCGATGCTCCGACGGGTCAGCGACGGCGCCACCATCTGGGCCAGGTGCTCCTGCCCCTCGCCGTGCAGGAGCACTGCTGGGCCCCCGTCGGCGAGCACCGAGGTGATGACCGCGTGCGGCGCTTGGGGGTCGACGACGATGGCGGCACGCCCCGCCGCGAAGACCCCTAGGATCGCGACGACCTGCTCGAGGCTGTGCCCGGCAAGCACGGCGACGGGCTCGCCCGCGGCGCAGCCGTCGACCGAGGCCACGCCTCTCGCCACGGCATCGACTCGTCGAGCGAGCTCGGCGTAGGTCACTTCCCGGTCGCCATCGATCACCGCGACCGAGTCGCCGTGACGGGCGGCCACCGACTCGAGGCGTTCGGGGATCGACGACTCCACGGCCCGGGCCCCGAACGGTTCCACGTCGGGGGGCCGACGGGACACGGCCAGGGCACGGCGCACCGTGACCGCCGCCCGATCGGGGCCTGGATCTGACACTGCCCTCCTACGACCCTGGGTTCAACGTCGGAGCGTATACTCGCCACCCCCGGTCCCGTTCCACGCCCCGGAGGGGCGATGCCAGGAGCTCAGGTCGTCT
>RRZT011968372.1_pt1 | contig 23839 bp, 20 predicted proteins | sample 2165551 | NCBI WGS metagenome assembly RRZT01 (sample SAMN10456910, study PRJNA506462) | wastewater metagenome | biome: wastewater; feature: sludge; material: wastewater sludge; isolation source: wastewater sludge with Escherichia coli K12::gfp cells carrying plasmid... | place: USA: Moscow, Idaho... | reverse complement strand
TGGCCCGCGCGCTCACCGGCAAGATGCCCGGTGCCCTCGCCCAGACCAACATCATCGCCAACACCTTGTTCGGCGCCATCTCCGGTTCCGCCCTCGCCGGCGCCTCCGCGGTCGGCTCGATCATGGCGCCGGCCCAGCGCAAGGAGGGCTACGACATGCGGTTCGCGGCCGCGGCCAACGTCGCGTCCGCCCCCTCCGGCATGCTGATCCCGCCCTCGAACACGACGATCGTCTACGCCCTGGTCTCCCAGGCGTCCGTCGGCGCCCTGTTCCTGGCAGGCTACATCCCCGGCCTGCTGTGGGCGTTCACCTGTGGCGTCATCGTGTGGTGGTACACCCGCAAGAACCCGAAGCTGCGCGGCAACCGCTGGGCGACCCCCAAGGAAGCCCTCATCGCGATCTGGCGTGCGCTGCCCAGCCTGGGCCTGATCATCATCGTCATCGGCGGCATCATCATCGGCTTCTTCACCCCCACCGAGGGTGCGGCCATCGCCGTGCTGTACGCCTTCATCCTGTCGCTGGCCTACCGCAACGTCGGCATGAAGGACGTGCCGAAGATCCTGCTGGACGCCACCCGCACGTCCTCGGTCGTCATCTTCCTGATCGCGCTCAGCTCGATCATGAGCTACGTGATGACCTACTCGCGCATCCCGAAGCTGCTGGGCGAATGGCTGGTGTCGGTGACCGACTCCAAGGTCGTGTTCCTGCTCATCATGATGGTGATGCTGCTGATCATCGGCATCCCGCTGGACGCCACCCCGGCCGTCTTGATCTTCACGCCGATCTTCCTGCCGATCGCCGTCCAGTACTACGACATCCACCCGGTGCACTTCGGCATGATGATGGTCTTCAACATGGGCATCGCGGTGATCTCACCACCGTCAGCACCCGTGCTCTTCGTGGGCGCCAGAGTCGCGGGACAGAAGGTCGAGAACGTCATCAAGCCGCTCATGCCCTTCTTCATCGCCCTCATCGTGATGCTGCTCATCATCCAGTTCGTGCCCGAACTCTCGCTGTGGCTACCACGGCAGGCCGGGCTCATCAGATAAAGGAGATGTTGTGAAGCAATTCGTGATCAAGGGAGCCGAGGACGCGGCCGTTGAAGACGTCGCGACCCCGGAACCCGCCGAAGGCCAGGTACGCCTCCGCGTCCGCTACGTGGGGATTTGCGGCTCGGACCTGCACTACTACTTCAACGGGGCCAACGGCGCCTTCGTGGTGCGGGAGCCGCTGGCTCCCGGCCACGAGCTCTCCGCGGTGGTCGATCTCGACCCGAGCGGCGAGTTCGCGCCCGGCACCCCGGTGACGGTGCATCCGGCCACCTTCGGTCCCGACCTGCCCGGCATGGAGGACCAGCGGCACCTCCGTCCTGGCGGCTCCTATCTGGGCAGCGCGTCCACCTGGCCGCACACCCAGGGAGCACTGGCGGAGACGCTCGTGGTGGGCAAGGACATGATCCGCGTCCTCCCCGAGGGACTCGACCTGAAGCGTGCCGCCCTGGCCGAGCCGCTCGCGGTCGCGCTGCACGCCTGCACCATGGCCGGTGACCTCACCGGCCGCAAGGTGGTCGTCTCGGGCGCCGGGCCGATCGGGCTGTTGGTGGCTTTCGCGGCTCGCGCCCGGGGCGCCGCCTCGGTGGCCGTCTCCGACGTGCTGACCGGTCCGCTGGAGCGCGCGGGCAAGCTCGGGTTCACGGAGTGGTACCGGGCCGGCGAGTCGCCGCTGCCGGCGGCCGAGTTCGAGGTGGCCTTCGAGTGCAGTTCAGCCGCCCCGTCGGTCGCCGCCTGCCTGGCGTCGCTGCGTCCCCGCGGCATCCTCACCCAGGTCGGCATCCTGCCAGCCAGGCCGATCTCGCTGGACCTCAGTTCGCTGGTGTCGAAGGAGATCTCCTGGGTGGGCTGCTTCCGGTTCGACAACGAGATCGACGAGGCCGTGACCCTGCTGGCCGAGCATCCCGAGGCCGACGCCGTCATCACGCATGTGGTGCCGGCCGATGACGCCGTCCGCGCGTTCGACGTCGCCAAGGACTCGCAGAACTCCGGCAAGGTCCTCGTCGAGGTGTGGGGAGCGCAGGACGCGTGAGCACGCCACCTCGCGTCGGGCTGCTCGGCCCCGGACTGATGGGGGCGCCGATGGCGTCCCACATCAGCCGGGCCGGGCACCCCACCACGGTCTGGGCGCGCCGCCGCGAGGCGGCGGCCGCCCTGGCCGGTGACGGCATCACCGTCGCCGACACTCCCGCCGCCCTCGCTGCGGCCAGCGACGTCATCGTCGCGATGCTGCCCGACCTGCCTCACCTCGAGGCGCTCACCGCTGGACCCGACGGTCTGTGGGCGGGCGTTGCGGGCCCGGTCGTGCTGGTGGTGTCCTCGACCGTCTCCCCGGCGGGAGTGCGCGCGTTTGCCGCGCGCGCCGCGCAGGAGACCGACGGCAGGGTGCGCGTCATCGACGCCCCGGTGAGCGGCGGGGAGGCCAAGGCGATCGATGGCACCTTGTCAATCATGGTCGGCGGTCCGGACGCCGATGTGGCGGACGCCTGGGACGTCCTCAGTGCCTGTGGCTCTCCCACCCACCTGGGGCCGCTCGGTGCCGGTGCCGTCGCCAAAGCCTGCAACCAGCTCATCGTCGGAGCCGAGGTCGCCGCCCTGGCGGAGGCCTCCCTGCTGGCCCGGGACGCCGGCATCGACCTGGCGACCCTGTTCGACGTGCTGGATCGCGGCCTCGCTTCCTCGCGGGTCCTGGAGCAGAAGCGGGACAAGCTGACCTCGGCGGACTATACGGTGTCAGGCCCGGCGAAGTTCATGGCCAAAGACCTGCGGTTCGCCCTCGAGGCGGCGCACGCCTCGGAGACGGCGATGCCGTTGACGGAGTTCCTGCGCGGCCAGTACGAGGGCCTCAACGCTGCGGGCCTGGGCGATCTCGACATCGCCGTCATGCAGCGCTACATCGACGACCATCAGTGACAGGAAGGACAACTCCGATGCAGAACCGCTACGCGTGCGCTCCCGAGCACGTTCAGGGGATGGACACCAGCGAACTGCGTGAACGGTTCCTGATCGAGGACCTGTTCCAGACCGGCGCGGTGACGCTGGTCTACAGCCACCAGGATCGGGTGATCATCGGAGGCGCGGTTCCGGTCGACTCCCCGCTGCCGCTCCCGGTCCCCGCCGAGCTGCGGGCGCAGAGCTTCTGCGACCGGCGTGAGCTCGGGATCGTCAACGTCGGGCAGGACGCCATCGTCACGGTGGACGGCACCGACTACACCATCCAGGCCAAGGGATGCCTGTACGTGGGCCGCGGCGCCGGGGAGATCACGTTCGCCGCTCCGGGCCGGTTCTACCTGTTCTCGGCTCCCGCCCACACCTCGTACCCGACGGTCCTCGTGCAGCCGGGCGAGGGCGACCAGCGCCACCTGGGGGAGGCGGCCACCTCGAACGTGCGGACGCTGAACCGGTACATCCACCCCGACGGGATCGCGTCGGCTCAGATCTCGATGGGCGTCACCGAACTGGCCGAGGGCAGCATGTGGAACACCATGCCGGCCCACACGCACGATCGCCGGATGGAGGCCTACTTGTACTTCAATGTGGCCGACGATGCGCGCGTGGTGCACCTGATGGGGCAGCCCGAGGAGACCCGTCACCTGATCGTCGCCGACGAGCAGGCCGTCATCTCGCCGAGCTGGTCGATCCACTCGGGCGTGGGCACGCGCGCCTACTCGTTCGTGTGGGCGATGGCCGGTGAGAACCAGGATTTCGACGACATGGACCATCGCACCATCACGCAGCTCCGCTGAGCCCTGCCGGCGCCCGTCGCTGACAGTGACGCCCGCGGCGTCCGCCTCTCCCGGTGGACGCCGCGGGCGTTTCGTGTGCGTGGGGGCCGGTCAGGCGTCGGTCTCGGCGATGTGGGCGGCGAGCGCGTAGCGCTGGTGCATCAGCCCCGCACCGCCTGCCAGACGCCGGGTGAAGGGTTCCATCAGTCGCCCCACCGTCCCGAAGGTCCGGTAGCCGAGCGTGTGCGTCAGGTCGGTTCCGCCGGGTGCCGGGTTGGCCACGAACTGGTGGTAGGTGAGGTTCTGGCCGCTCCAGGCCGTGTCGAGGAGTTCCCACACCCACGTGAGCCCGGAGCCGTCGGCGTCAGGACGCAGGGCGGCACGCACCCGCATGCTGCGGTGCCCGCCCCGGCTGGACAGGACGATCCCGTCGGCCGTGGTGGGGTCCTGATCCGGGTCGTCGCCCGGACCGACGAGCGGGAGCACTGCCGGGTCGCGGAGCACGGCGAGGACGTGGTCGGGGGACGCGGCGACGAAGTGGGTCACCGACCGTGCGAAGGCCGGTCGCGGCAGGACGCCGGGCAACAGGGTCGCCTTGTCGGTGGCGTAGGGCTCGTCGGAGCCTTCCTTCAGGGGTGCTGCGAGGTCCTGGGGCAGGATTCCGTCGGCGTGGACGAGCCGCCGGACGACGCCGGAGGGCTCCTGGAGCAGGAGGAGCAACAGCGCGAACGTGTCCGGGGACTTCCCGGAGGCCGCGACGAGAGGGCGTGCCCGGTCGCTGAGGTCGACCGGGAAGCGGTCGGCGGGCTGGGTGAGCGGATCGGGCAGCAGCGTGGCCGCCTCACCCACGCCGAGCCCGGCCAGGTCGGCCGCCAGGAGGTCGCGGACGCGGGCCCGCGCGGAGGTGAGGCTGACGCCGTGCCGTCCGAGCAGGCGAGCCGCCGCTCCCCCCACCCCGAGCAGGCCCAGGTAGAGGTGGTCGAGGTCGATGGTTGCGGCGCCGACGCGGCCGGCTTCGAGGGCGGCCGCGTTGAGCCAGGCGTGGGTCAGGGTCAGCTTCATCGGGGGCTCCTGGGGGAGAGTCGTTTGGCGTACTTCTTGTGGACGGCCTGGCGGGTGACGCCGAGCGCAGCGGCGATCTCGGTCCAGGTGTGACCGTTGCCGACAGCCGTCTCGACCTGCCGGTATTCGAGCATGTCCGCGACGGTGCGCAGCGAGGCGACCGCCCGTAGCCCGGCGAGCGGGTCGGTCGTGTCGGCGGCGACGTTCGCCAGAGCACTCGGTTCCATGCCAGCAACTTAGGTTGACAGCCCGGCTTGTGTCAACTTGAGTTGACGTCGGCGCGGCGGCACCCCCTCACCGCGCCATCCGGCCCAGGAACCGAGGCCCCGCGCGCCGGAGCCAGGCGTCCCTGATACCCGAGAGGGGTGACGCCCGCTCACGGCGGACGTCACCCCTCTCGGCGACTGAACTCCAGGCCAGCGCCCGGAACTCGATGGGATCAGGCGTGCGTGCCGACCGACCCCAGGTTCTGGCAGGCCTCGACGATGCGGGCCGCCATGTTGCCCTCGGCCTCCTTGCCCCAGGCGCGCGGGTCGTACTTCTTCTTGTTGCCGACCTCGCCGTCGATCTTCAGGACGCCGTCGTAGTTGGCGAGCATCCAGCCGGCCACCGGACGCGTGAACGCGTACTGGGTGTCGGTGTCGACGTTCATCTTGATGACGCCGTAGGAGACGGCCTCGGCGATCTCCTCCGCGGAGGAGCCCGACCCGCCGTGGAAGACCAGGTCGAAGGGACGCTCATGGCCGTACTTCGCGGCGACGGCGTCCTGAATCTCCTTCAGGACGGCGGGGCGCAGCTTGACGGCGCCCGGCTTGTAGACGCCGTGGACGTTGCCGAAGGTGAGCGCCGTGATGTAGCGGCCCTTCTCCCCCAGCCCCAGGGCGGCGGCGGTGGCCAGGCCGTCTTCGATGGTGGAGTACAGCTTCTCGTTGATCTCGTTGGCGACGCCGTCCTCTTCGCCACCGACGACGCCGACCTCGATCTCGAGGATCTGCTTGTTGGCGGACGTCTTGGCCAGCAGTTCCTCGGCGATGGCGAGGTTCTCGGCCAGCGGCACGGCCGAGCCGTCCCACATGTGGGACTGGAACAGGGGGTTCTGGCCGGCCTTGACGCGCTCGGCGGAGACCTCCAGGAGGGGACGGACGTAGGTGTCCAGCTTGTCCTTGGGGCAGTGGTCGGTGTGGATGGCGATGTTGACGGGGTACTTCGCGGCCACGACATGGGCGAACTCCGCCAGCGCCACCGCGCCGGTCACCATGTTCTTGACAGCCTGGCCCGACGCATACTCCGCGCCACCGGTCGACACCTGGATGATGCCGTCACTGCCGGCGTCGGCGAAGCCCTTGAGGGCCGCGTTCAGGGTCTGGGACGAGGTCACGTTGATGGCCGGGTAGGCGAAGCCCTGCGACTTCGCCCGGTCGATCATCTCGGCATAGACCTCTGGCGTTGCGATCGGCATCTTTTCTCCTCACAGAAGACTTCGTGTGCGTCTTCTATTGTGTCGCATCTGGTGGTCCGGCGCAGCACGGGCGGTCGGCTACTCGCCCCGCGAGACGGGACCGCTCAGGAGACGACGAGCCGCAGTTGCCGCTCGACGCTGATGCCGCGATCGATGGGGGCCAGGTCGACGCCCAGACGATTGCCCGACAAGGCGCGAACGGCGTTGTCGACGGCCGCCGGGGTCTGGTCCAGCAACTGCAGCGGGACGGTGCGCCAGGTGCCAGCCTTGGAGACCACCACCAGCGTTGCGCTCGGCCCCATCCCGGCGGGCTTGACCAGGAAAGCGCGGATCGCGGACCAGGGCACCGGTCCTTCCAGGAAGATGCCGTCGCGGCCGAGCCCCAGGGCGAGCCCCTCGTGCAGCGCGTTGACGCTGCGCCGCGCCAGCACCATGCGCACGATGCTCCACACCAGCAGCCCACCCGAGATGCCCAAGCTGATGCCGAGGAACCACCAAAAGCCCGCCCACAGGTTCTCCCGGTTGAACCACCAGATGACCGCCCAGATGAGCACGGAGATCCCCATGGAGATGCTGCGCGCGACGACGCGGCGTCGCTGGATGCGCCACCGGTCCACGGCGGGTGCGGGGTTGACCAGCACCGGGTAGCTCAGCACATCCATGGGCGTGAGCTTACCGGGCGACCTCAGCCGCGATGCTGCACCGACCACTGGTACATCGCGATCGCCGCGGCCGCGCCCGCGTTGAGCGAGCGGGTCGAGCCGTATTGCGTGATCGCGACCAGACCGCTGCACAGGGCGAGCACCTCGTCGGTGAGGCCCGGCCCTTCGGAGCCGAAGACCAAGCAGCACTCGCGCGGCAGGGACGCCGTCTCGAGCGGCAGCGCTCCCGGCAGGTTGTCCACGCCGATCGCGGTGACGCCATGGGCCGCCAGCCAGGCGGCAAAAGCCTCCGCGGTGGGATGGTGGAAGACGTGAAGGTAGCGGTCGGTGACCATCGCTCCCCGGCGGTTCCAGCGTCGGCGCCCCAGGATGTGCACACCGGCCACGTTGAAGGCGTTGGCGGTGCGCACCACCGAGCCGATGTTGAAGTCGTGCTCCCAGTTCTGGATGGCGATGTGCAGCCCGGCGCGATCGGCGTCCAGGTCGGCGACGATCGCCTCCACCGACCAGTAGCGGTAGCGATCCAGCACGTTGCGGCGGTCGCCCTCGGCCAGCAGCGCCGGGTCCAGCCGCGGGTCCTCGGGCCAGGGCAGCGCATGCGGTCCGACGCCGACCGTGGGAGCGGTCGGATCGTGGCGGTCGCCGGGATCGTTCGTGGACGCCTGATCGTTCATCGGCCCTCACCCTAGTCGGGTGGGCTGCCCGCGGGCGCCCCAGGTCGGCGTCCCCACGGCTGGCCCCGGTAGGCTCGAGAACGCACCCTTGCCGTCCACAGAGAGATTCGCATGTCGCAGACCCCGTCCCCCGACACGACGCCGACGCCCGCCTCGGCGAGCCACCTGGACGCCCCGGAGTCGGTCGGCGCCTGGCTGGTGCGACTCCTCAAGGGCATCGCCATCGGCATCGGCTTCATCCTGCCCGGCCTGTCCGGCGGCGTCTTGGCCGTGATCTTCAAGATCTACGACCCGATGATCAAGTTCCTGGCCAACCTCCGCCAGCGGTTCTGGGCCAACGTCCGCTACTTCATCCCCGTCGGCATCGGCGGGGTCATCGGCGTGGTGCTGTTCTCCATCGTGGTGGCGGCGGCGTTCGGCCGGTACGAGGCGGCTTTCGTGACGCTGTTCATCGGCTTCGTGATCGGCACCTTCCCCTCGCTGTGGCGCCAGGCGGGCAAGCAGGGACGCAGCGTCCGGGACTACGTCATCTTGGGCGTGGCGGCTGCGGCGATCTTCGCGATCATGCTCGTGGGCGGCCAGTCCGACCTGACGGTGCAGCCCAACCTGGGCGTCTGGCTGGCCTCGGGCGCCCTGATCGGCCTGGGTGTGATCGTGCCGGGGATGAGCCCCTCGAACTTCCTCATCTACTTCGGCCTCTACGACAAGATGGCGGCAGGCATCAAGGATCTCGACCCGGGCGTCTTCATCCCCCTGTTCCTGGGATTGGTGCTGTGCGTCGTGCTCTTCGCCAAGGGGGCCAACTGGGCGTTCGCGCATCACTACTCGGCGATGTACCACTTCATCCTCGGCATGGTCGTGGGCTCGTCGGTGGCGATCTTCCCGACCGTCGTGTTCGCCCCGGGGGCGATCGAGAAGGCCGGCCAGTCGATGCCGATCTTCCTGGCCAGTTGCGCGGTGATGCTGGTGCTGGGCGTGGTGGCCTCCTGGCTGTTCAGCAAGCTGGAGGACCGCTACTCCGACGAGCGCGAGGCGATCGAGGCCTCCGGCAACTGACGGCCACCCGCTCCGGGGCCGCCCCGGGTCGCGAGCACCGACGGCTAGCATGCCCACCATGGAGGCCGATGATCGTGGGGGCGACCGTCCCCGGGAGGCGCTGATCGCGTCGATCGTCGGTGAGCTCCAAGGGCTGTCCCTGGCGTCCGACCGCATCGGCGCCGCCTTCGCGGCCCGCCAGGATCTGCATCAGACCGATTTTCGCGCCCTCACCGCGATCACGCGAGCGGAACGCGAGGGCGATCCGCTCACCGGCCGCCGGCTCGCGGACGAGTTGCGGCTCTCCCAGGCGGCCGTGAGTTATCTCGTCGACCGGCTCGCCGCATCGGGCCATGTGTGGCGGGAGCCGGACCCGCGCGACGGCCGACGCACCCTCCTGCACATCGGCGGGCGGGGACGTCAGGTCGCGGCCGCCTTCTTCGGCCCGCTCTCGGTGACCCATGAGGCTGCGCTCGCGCCGTACAGCGCTGCGGAGTTGGAGTTGTGCCTGAGATTCCTCGCCGACGTCAACGGCGCGCTGAGCAGCTTCGGGGCCGAGCTCCCCCACTAACTACTTCAGTGATTTAAGGATTGGCTCTATCCTGTCCCGGTGAGCGCAACCGCGAGACGCTGGGCCGGACCCTTGACCCTGTACCTGCTCGGGATCTTCATGGGGGCCATCGACACCGGGATCATCACCCCTGCCCGTCCGATCATCTCCGCTCAGCTCGGCGTCGACGAGTCGGCTGGCATCTGGATGATCACGATCTACACGCTGGCCTACGCCGCCGCGATCCCCATCATGGGCAAGCTGGCCGACCGGAACGGCCGCAAGCGGATCTACCTGCTCTCCATCGCGCTGTTCGGCGTCGGGTCGCTGCTGTGTGGCCTGTCGCAGGACGTCGGCAGCTTCGGCATGCTCATCGCGTCGCGGGCCCTGCAGGCGATCGGCGGCGGCGGCATCCTTCCGATTGCGACGGCGGAAGTCGGCACCACCGTGCCCACGGAGCGCCGCGGCCTCGCCCTCGGTCTCGTGGGCGCGGTGTACGGCGTCGCCAACATCTTCGGCGCCTCGGCGGGCAGCCTGGTCCTGCAGATCGCAGGACCGCAGAACTGGCAGTGGATCTTCTACGTCAACATACCGATCACCGTGGCCATCCTCGTGGTGGGCAGCCTCGTGCTGCCCCGTCACACCGGGGAGGTCACGGCGCCGATCGACGCGCTCGGCAGCCTGGTGCTGGTCACCATGATCTTGTCGCTGCTCTACGGGCTGCGGAACCTGGACTTCCTCGACGTGGCCTCCAGCGTCACCGGCACGGACGTGTGGCCCTTCCTGGTCACTTTCCTCGCGTTGGTGCCGATCCTGATCGTGGTGGAGCGGCGGGCCGCCGACCCGGTGCTCCACCTGGCGTACTTCACCGATCGCGGCATCGCCTTGACCTTGCTGCTGTCACTGCTGAGCGGCGTGATCTTGATGGGGGTCGTGTTCGTCCCGGAGTTCGCGGAGAACTCCCTGAGACTTCCCGCTGGCAGCGGCGGCTACGCGGTGATCGCCCTCGGCCTGACCTCCGGAGTGGGGGCTCCCCTGTCGGGCCGCCTCACCGACCGGTTCGGCCCACGCCTGGTGCTCGGCTTCGGCGCCCTGGTCTGCCTGGTGGCTGCCGCGGCGCTGATCGGCTGGGCGATCCCGGCCCCCTCGACGGCGAGCGTGATGGTGTCGTTGTGCCTGCTCGGGCTCGGACTGGGCTTCGTCGTGGGTTCGCCGTTGAACTACATGATGCTGGAACGCACCGACCCGGCGGACTCCAGTTCGGCGCTGGCCACCTTGTCGCTCATGCGCTCGATCGGGACGACCCTCGCCCCGGCGGTGATGGTCGGCTTCCTCGCCCAAGCGGGCGTCGTCGTCCAGGCCGACGTGACGGCAGCGCTGCCGCGGACCGTCCCGGCCCCGGCACTCCCCCACGCCGCCGAACTGCAGGAGACGCTGACGCGATGGAAGGCCGACCCGGCCCTGTCCGACAGGCTCGGCTCGCTGGATCCCGCCCTGCTCACCACCACCGAGATCACCATCGACACCGGCGGCACGGGGTCGTTACCCGAGCCGCTGGTCCAGGAGTTGCGAGACGCTGACGTCACCACCATCGTCGGGGTGTCCAAGGACGTCGCGCGCATCCTCTTCGCCCAGGAGACCCCCGCCACCATCGCGACCATCACGACGGGCGTCCAGTCGGGGATCGACGGGGTGGATGAGGGCTTGAAGGGCATGTCCGACGCCGAGGCGAACATGGCCGACAGCCTGGCGACGATGGACGCGAACCTCGCCACCATGTCCACCTCGCTGGGGCGGATGACGCGCGAGCTGAGCAAAATGGATGAGGGCCTGGCCGGGATGCGGAAGGGCATCGCCGGTGTGGATGCGGGCATCGGCGGCATGACCCAGGGTCTGACGGGACTCGATCGGGCCATCGCGGGAATGGACGAGGGGTTGGCCGGCCAGCGGGAGGCTCTCGCGCAGGCGGAGCAGGGCGCCGCGGTCGAGTCGGGTCCGGCTCCGGGCGCTGGTGCACAGGTGGCGGGGCTGCGGGCCGCCGTGGCTCAGCTCGAGGCCCAACGGGGCGCCGCCATCGAGCAGCGCACGCAGTTGCAGGCGAAGCGGGAGCAGGCGACGACGAAACGAGCCGACCTGGTGGCGTCCCGAGCCGCGCTCCTGCGGGGCCGTGCCGCCCTGGCCCAAGCCTCGGTCAAGCTGAGCGGGGGACGAGCCGACCTGGCGCGGGCGCGCGCTGACCTGGCCGAGGCGCGCAGCACCGTCTTGGCCGAACGCGACGAACTGCGCGTCACCCGCGCCGAGATGGTCGAGTTGCAGGAGGCCGTGCCGGCCGCGTTCGACACCGCGCTGGAAAGCTACCTGGCCGAAATCGACGATGCAGCGCCGGCCATCGAGTCCGCCTACCAGCAGGGCCTCAACCAGGGATTCCGGAGCGTCTACCTGCTCTTCGGCGGAGCCGCCGCGCTCTCGTTGGTCGCCCTCGTCCTGGTGGGTCGGCCGCGCCGCTAGCGGCGCGCGTCCGGCCGCGAGGTCTCGTCCGGGTCCGGAACGTCGTCCGGCTGCGGGGACTGCTCTGGCGTGACGGAGCCGGCCGCGCCCTCGCCCTCACCGGGGAGATCGGCGTCCACGGGGCTCCATCGACGATCGGCGAAGTCGGCGACCAGGGCCGTGTCGAGCATCCACACGGCCCGCTGCAAGGCGTGGGCGTCGATCCCGCGCGAGGTGCCCAGCCGTGGCTTGATCGGCGTGCCAGGGCCTGCCTGGACGGACTGCCGGGCCACCAGGGCTGCCACATCGTTGAGTCGTCCGGTGAGGTCGGCGCTCAGCATCTGCCGCTGCTCACCGCGGTCGGAGAGCTCGACGGCGAACTCCTCGTTCGCGTCGATCTCGGCGGGGTCCTCGGAGAGGAGCATGGTGCTGGTCGAGCGGAGCAACTGCATGCCACGGTCGAGGTCGCCCCCGCCGAACTCGGCCACGGCCGCACGCAGCAGGTCGTTCTCGCCGCGCTTGACCTGCTCCGTCAGCAGAATCAAGTGTGCGGCCATCATCCGCTCGCGGCCGCGAGCGCGGTGTTCCTCCTCCGTCAGCGGCAACGTGTTGGGATCGTTGTTGCTCAGCGCCGCAGAGTCGAGCGCCTGCTCGGGGTCGGGCGCTCCGAGGGTCTCCCGCAGCGGGATCGACTTGATGGCCAAGGTGGCCACCAAGACGATGAGCGCCAGCCACGGAAGGATCGCGTAGATGCTGTGCATGGCGTCAGCCAGGGCCGAGCGCAGCACATCGGCCAGCGACTGCGGCAGCGTGACCAAGACGTCGTGGTTCAGGACCCAGTTGGGGTCGATCTCGCCTGCGGGAGCTTCGGAGCGGGCTCGCGGCGTCATGTGCCAGTTGATGCCGCTGGCGAGCTGGGAGGTCATGATGGTGCCGGCCACCGCGGTCCCGATGGTGTTGGCGACGTTGCGGAAGAACTGCACCGACGAGGTCGCCGGTCCGAGGTCGCGTCGCTGGACGGCGTTCTGGACGACGAGGACGTACAGCTGGAACGCCATCCCGACGCCGATGCCGAAGAGGCCGGTGAACAACGTGAGCTGCCACGAGGTGGAGTCGGCGGACAGCCGCGTGATGAGGAGGGTCGCCACGCCCATGACGACGACACCCGCGACCATGAAGGACTTGTAGCGCCCGGTGCGGGTGGTGAGGTTGCCGATGACGATGCCGGTCACGAAGAGGCCGACGTTCATGGGGATGAGGATCAGGCCGGACGGTGGCGGACACACCGAGGACGCCTTGGGCGTAGACCGGGGTGTAGACGATGAGCACCATGAGCGTCATGTTCATGAAGCAGGCCCCGATGACCGCCCAGGTGAAGATCGGGTTGCGGAACAGGTGGAGCGGGACGATCGGCTCGGCGGCCCTTCCCTCGATCCAGATGAACGCGCCGATGAAGACGACGCCGACGGCCAGCATCGCCACCACCAGCGGCGCGAGCCAGCCCATCGTTCCACCGAAGCTGATGCCCAGGAGGAGTGCGGTGACCCCGATGCTCATGGTGGAGATGCCCGCGTAGTCGACCCGCCGGGGGATGTCGAGCTCCGGCACCTTCATGAAGCGGATGACGAGGTAGAGGGCCAGCAGACCGATCGGGAGATTGATGTAGAACAGCCAGCGCCAGCTCGACAGATCGGTGATGGCTCCGCCGATCAGGGGGCCCGCGACCTGCGCGGCGCCCATGAGCGCCCCCATGTAACCGGAGTACTTGCCGCGTTGCCGGGGCGGGATGATGTCGCCGAGGATCGTTTGGGAGAGCGGCATGAGGACGCCCATGCCGATGCCTTGAACGGCGCGGGAGACGATCAGCCACGGGAAGTTCATGGCCAGGCCGGACAGGATCGATCCGAACAAGAAGATGCCGAGCCCCAGCACGTAGAAGCGCTTGCGCCCGAACATGTCGGCAAGCTTCCCGCTGATGGGGGTGATGATCGCCGAGACCAGCATGACGATCGTGGACAGCCACGCGTAATACTGCACTCCGCCGAGGTCGGAGACGATGCGCGGGATGGCGGGGCTGACGATCGTCTGGCTGATCGAACTGGTGAACATGCCGATCAGCAGCCCATGGTAGATCCACCGGATCTTGGCGAAATCGAATTCAGTGGTCGGCGCGGGCATCTCCGGCACCCTACTCCTGCCAGCGGCGCGCCCGGCGGGAATTGCCGGGGAGTTGCTCCCCGCTGCGGAGCCGCCCGGCCCGGACGCACTGACGGGCGCCCACCACGTGGACGCCCGTCAGGAGGTTGCCTTACTGCTGACCGCTGGGCCGCTGGAACGGGTTCGGCGTTTCCCCGCCCTCACCCTCGGCCGGGGAAGCGCTCGGATCCGGGGCCGCTTGGGGATCGGCCACCGGTTGCGGAGCCGCACCTCCCGGCTGCGGCTGCCCGTAATTCGGCGGCTGGTAGCCCTGCTGCACCGGCTGCCCCGGCTGCGACTGCCCATAGCTCGGCGGCTGATACCCCTGCTGCACCGGCTGCACCGGCTGCGACTGCCCGTAACTCGGCGGCTGGTAGCCCTGCTGCACCGGCTGCCCCGGCTGCGACTGCCCGTAACTCGGCGGCTGATACCCCTGCTGCACCGGCTGCACCGGCTGCGACTGCCCATAACTCGGCGGCTGATACCCCTGCTGTTGCGGGGTGGGCAACTCGGGAGCGCCGCCGCCGTACACCTGGCCCGGCTGCTGTGGCTGGACCTGTTGAGGCTGGTCACCGCGGTAGGCGATCTCCCCGAAGCTCACATCGGGTGCCCGGCGCACCTCCGGTTCGTTGACCTCGAAATAGGTGGCCTTCTCGAAATGGAACGCGTTGGCGATCAGGTTCGAGGGCACGGATTCCGTCCGCGTGTTGTAGTTGCGGACGTTGGCGTTGTAGTAGCGACGGCCAGCCGCGATCCGATCCTCCGTCTCAGCCAGGGCGCGCTGCAGTTCCAGGAAGTTCTGGTTGCTCTTCAGCTCCGGATACGCCTCGACGCTGACCATGAGGCCCCGAACGGCGGAGCTGAGCTGCTCCTCCGCCTGGGCTCGGGCCTGCGACGGCGCGGCGCCACCCTCGTGAGCGGCGATCTGCTGCGCCTGGGCACGCAACCGGACCACGCCCTCGAGGGTGTTGCGCTCATGAGCCGCATAGCCACGAACCGTCTCGACGAGGTTCGGGATCAGCTCATAGCGACGGTTGAGTTCGACGTCGACCTGACGCCAGGACTCCTGGATGAGGTTGCGTTCCCGAATGAAGCCGTTGTAGGCGGACAGGCCCCAGGCGCCCGCGACGATGACCACGACGAGGACCAAGATGAGGAAAAACTCCATGGCCGACACACTAGCGGCCGCCCCGCGGATCCCATCAGGGGGCCCCGCGGCGCTTCGGGGAAGAATCCGGGACGGCACGCAGGCTAGTGCAGGTCCAAGTCCTCCAGGCTCACCGCGAACCGGTACGCCAACCCGGCGGCCTCGATCCGCTCACGGACGCCGGTGTCACGGTCGACGATGGTCGCAACTCCCACCACGATGCCGCCCGCCTCCTGGACGGCTTCGACCGCCTGCATGACCGACCCACCCGTCGTCGAGGTGTCCTCCACGACCAGCACCCGGCGGCCCGCGACCTCGGTCCCCTCGATCCGGCGCTGCAGCCCGTGCGCCTTGGACTCCTTGCGGACGACGAAGGCGTCCAACCGCTCTCCCTGCGCCGCAGCGGCATGCAGCATCGCGACGGCGACCGGATCGGCCCCCAAGGTCAGCCCACCGGCCGCCTCGAACTCCCAATCGGCGACCAGGTCGCGCATGACGCGTCCGACGATCGGGGCGGCCTCCCCGTCCAGGGTCACCCGCCTCAGGTCGACGTAGTAGTCGGCCTCCTTGCCAGAGGCCAATGTGACGCGTCCGTGGACGACGGCCAGGTGGGTGATGTGCTCGATCAGGGCGCTTCGATCCGACATGCCGGTCAGCCTAATGCCGACGCCCCGGGACGCTCAGGACTTCTCGTCGGTAGCCGCCAGCGTGGCACTTGCGACGGTGCGCGCATCCGACCCGACCAGATCCTGGGCGGTGGTCAATGTGAGCCTGGCCACTGTCGGCTTCACCTCGGGGCGACCAGGAACGGGCTGGATCACCCACGTGTCGGCACGGTTCACCGTCGCCACACCAGGATCGCTGTCGATGCGGTAGGTGAACCGCCGCGTCGCCGTTTCGACGACGATCTGGTCGCCGGTGACCAGTCGGGACAACCCGGCCAGCGGCCCCGCGATCCCTCCCTGGCCCGCGAGCGCGAAGTTGCCGAGTTCACCGGGGGCGGCCGTCCCGGGGTACCAGCCGAGCCCGCGGGTGAGCGACGTGGGGTCAGCCCCGACGACCACCGGCCACTCGGCCGCCCCCAGGGCGGGGATCGTGACCACCGCGACAGCCCGGCTGCTCAGCGGATCGGGGACGGTGTCCTGACCGACGGCCCAACTCTCCCTCAGGGTGGAGACCGATCGGGCGGCCTCGCCGGGGTCCACCGGTGGACGCAGCACCACGTCGTATACCGACCAGCCCAGGCCCGCCAGGGCAAGGCCGAGCACGATCAGGCCAGCGACCAAGACCGGCCTGCGCCGACGCCGGGGCGGGCCCGCAAGAGCGCGCGCGGGGGCGGCGGTGTCGTCGGTCACGGGGTCAGTATGCCAGCGGCCTCACGAGAACCAGGTGCCCTTGCGGGGCACCGGGGAGGCCTGCGCGTCCGCGTCGGTGAACGGCTCGGCGTCCCCGATCCAGTCGACGACGTCGCGTCCGGCGAGGAACCGGTAGGGGAACGCGGCGCGGGCCGCGATCCGCGACAACGCGGTGGCGGGCAGCGCGCCCGTGGACGCGACGACCACGAGATTGCCGAACCTGCGCCCCTTCCACACCGGCGTCTCGGCACTCACCACCAGCGATCGATGGGTGGCGCGCACCCCAGCGACGAACCGGCGGGCCCACGCAAAAGGAGCCCGGTCGGTGATGTTGGCGCAGAAGACCGCGTCCGGACGTCGGCGCGCCGCGACCTCGTCGAAGAACTCGGCGGTCGCCAGGCCGGGCGGGACCCGAGCCCCGTCGAAGGCGTCCAGGACCAGGGCGTCGACATAGTCGGGCGGCATCGCCGCCAGGCCACTGCGCCCGTCCACGGGCCGCACCTTGATGCCCGAGCCACGCGGCAGCGGCATGATGCGCCGGACATCGTCGAGGAGGTCGATGTCCGGTTCGCACACGATTTGCGCGGTGCGCGGCCGGCGCGCGGCCACGTAGCGCGGGATCGTCAGTCCTCCCCCGCCTAGGTGAACCAGCCGCAGACGCTCCTGCTCGGGGCGCGCCAGCACCGTGGCATCGAGCGCCTCGCAGATTCGCTGGACATACTCGAACTCCAGGTGCAGCGGATCGTCCGGCACCACCCACGACTGGGCGGTGTCCCCGGCCATCACCGTGAAGGCCCCGACGTGAAAGGGGTCGGCCTCGATGCGGGCCCGATGCGTCCCCTCGCGTGTCACAGGGAGGTCAGGAACGACAGCAGCGCGGCGTTGAACTCGTCCTTGTGGCTGACGTTGATGCCGTGAGGGCCGTGGTCGATCTCCACCAACTGAGCGCCGGGGATGAGCCGGGCGGTGCGCGCCCCCGCATGCGCGAAGGGGACGGCGTTGTCAGCATTGCCGTGGATCACCAGCGTGGGGACGTCCACGCGGGCGATGTCGGCACGCAGGTCGGTGGCCCACGCGACGATCGAGTCCTGCAGCGCGGTGTCGGAAGCATGGGCGGCCAGCGCCAGGGCGGCGTCGAACTGTGCCTGGGTGACGGCGAGTTCCTCGGGATTGCTGAAGTAGCCGGTGAGGAACGTGGGCAGGAAGGCGTCCCGGTCGCCGCGGCATTGCTCGCGCAGACCCATGAAACCCGGCAGCGGCATGGCCCCGTCGGGATTGTCGGGCGTGAGGCACAACGCGGGGGTGATCGAGGCGGCGAACACGGCGGCGGCGACCCGCTGGGTTCCGTAGAGCCCGATGTAGCGGGCGACCTCGCCGCCGCCCATCGAGTAGCCGACGAGGACGGCGTCGCTCAGGTCGAGCTGGGTGAGGAGTTCGTGGAGGTCCGCGGCGAAGGTGTCGTAGTCGTAACCGCTGGGCGCCTTGTCGGAGCGCCCGAAGCCGCGACGGTCGTAAGCGATCACCCGGAATCCCGCGTTGGTCAGGGCGGGGATCTGCCCGGCCCAGGCTTCGTGCGAGAGGGGCCAGCCGTGGATCAGCACGACGGGACGTCCCGACCCTCCGAAGTCCCGGTAGTAGAGCTGGATCGGGCTTTCCCCAGGAACGGTCAGATACGACATCGTCACTCCTCCTGTACGCACAGCGTCACTCCCCATACCGCATCCGCGACGTCATCACCGCGTCCGCGACATCACACCGCATCTGCGGCGTCCCCTTGAGCCTACCGACGCCCTCCCCCTCCCGCCGAGGACTGAGGCAGACCCCGCCGAGGACTGGAGCTTTAGCCGCCGAGGACTGAGGCTCCGGCCACCGAGGACTGAGGCTTTAGCCGCCGAGGACTGAGCGTCAGCCCATCCAGGACCTGAGTAGGAAGCGTCGTAGGGTCCGGATGACGATCTGGGGTCTTCAACCCGCCCAGCCTCAGTCCTCGGCGCACTCAACCTCAGTCCTCGGTAGCCCCAACCTCAGTCCTCGGCGCGCTTAGCCTCAGTCCTCGGGGGGGCAGGGTCACTCGACGATGGCCAGGCCGTCGCCGGTCGGGGTGACGTCGAAGCTGACCGTCTGGCCCTCGTGGAGCCGGCCCGACAGCATGGCCCGCGCCAGGCCGTCCTCGATGGTCGTCTGGATCAGGCGCTTCAGCGGACGCGCACCATAGACCGGATCGAAGCCCGTACGGGCCAGCCAGTCCTTCGCGGCGTCCGTGACCGTCAGCGTGATTCGGCGATCGGTCAACCGCGCCGCGACCCGGGCGAGCTGGATGTCGACGATGTGGACGAGGTTCTCCTGCGTCAGCGGGTCAAACATCACGATGTCGTCGAGCCGGTTGAGGAACTCCGGCTTGAAGGACGCCCGCACCACCTGCATGGTCGCCTCGTTGCGCTTCTCCACCGGCAAGGAGATGTCGGCGAGGAACTGCGAACCGAGGTTCGAGGTCATGATCAAGATGACGTTGCGGAAGTCGACCGTGCGGCCCTGGCCGTCGGTCAGGCGTCCGTCGTCCAGCACCTGCAGCAGGATGTTGAACACGTCGGGGTGTGCCTTCTCCACCTCGTCCAGCAGCACCACCGAGTAGGGACGCCGCCGCACGGCCTCGGTGAGCTGGCCGCCCTCCTCGTACCCGACGTAGCCGGGAGGGGCGCCGACCAGCCGCGAGACGGTGTGCTTCTCGCCGTACTCGCTCATGTCGATGCGGACGATGGCGCGCTCGTCGTCGAAGAGGAACTCGGCCAGCGACTTGGCCAGTTCGGTCTTGCCGACGCCGGTCGGCCCCAAGAACAGGAACGATCCGGTGGGGCGGTTGGGATCGCTGATCCCGGCACGGGAGCGCCGCACAGCGTCGGAGACGACCCGGATGGCCTGCTCCTGACCCGTGAGCCGGTGCCCGAGCTCTTCCTCCATCCGCATCAGCTTCTCCGACTCGCCCTGCATCATGCGTCCGACGGGGATGCCCGTCCAGCTGGAGATGATCTCGGCGATGTCCTCGCTGGACACCTCGTCAGCGACCATCGGCGTGGCCTGGCTGGCCTGGGAGGCCTTCTCCAACTCCGCCTCCAGGTTGGGGATCTGGCCGTACAGGATCTGGGACGCGCCGGTCAGGTCTCCTTCGCGCTGCCGCTTGTCGGCCTCAGCGCGAAGCTGGTCGATCTCGGTCTTGATGTCGCCGACCCGGTTGAGGCCCTCCTTCTCGGCCTCCCAGCGCTGCTCGAGGCCTCGCAGAGCTTCTTTCGCATCGGCGATCTCGGCTGCGAGCCGATCACGGCGCTCCTTGCTGGCGGCGTCCTCCTCCTTCTCCAGCGCGAACTGCTCCATGGTCATGCGGTCCACTTGGCGGCGCAGCTGATCGATCTCCTCGGGGGAGGAGTCGATCTCCATCCGCAGCCGGGACGCCGCCTCGTCGATCAGGTCGATGGCCTTGTCAGGAAGCTGGCGGCTCGTGATGTAGCGGTTGGAGAGCTGAGCGGCGGCCACCAACGCCCCGTCGGTGATGCGCACCTTGTGGTGGGCCTCGTAGCGCTCCCGCAGGCCGCGCAGGATCGCGATGGTGTCTTCGACGGACGGCTCACCGACCAGTACCTGCTGGAAGCGGCGCTCCAGGGCCGGGTCCTTCTCGACGTGCTCGCGGTACTCGTCCAGCGTGGTGGCGCCGATGAGACGCAACTCGCCGCGGGCCAGCATGGGCTTGAGCATGTTCCCGGCGTCCATGGCTCCCTCGCCTGAGGCGCCGGCCCCGACGACGGTGTGCAGTTCGTCGATGAAGGTGATGATCTGACCCTCGGAGTCCTTGATCTCGTTAAGGACGGCCTTGAGGCGTTCCTCGAACTCGCCGCGGTACTTGGCACCCGCGACCATGGACGCCAGGTCGAGCGAGACGACGCGGCGGTTCTTCAGGGAGTCGGGGACGTCTTGCTCGATGACGCGCTGCGCGAGGCCTTCGACGACGGCGGTCTTGCCGACGCCGGGCTCACCGATCAGCACGGGGTTGTTCTTGGTGCGGCGGCTCAGCACCTGTACGACGCGGCGGATCTCGGAGTCACGGCCGATGACCGGATCGAGCTTGCCTTCGCGGGCGCGCTCGGTGAGGTCGATGGAGTACTTGTCGAGCGCGGACTCGCCGCCTTCGGACTCGGCGGAGGTCACCCGCTTGTCTCCGCGTGCCTCGTTGAATGCCGTCGTCAGCTTGTCGGGGGTCACCTGGGCGCGGGCAAGGAGCGGGCGCGCGTCGGAGTCGATGGCGGCGAGCGCGATCAGCAGGTGCTCGGTAGCGACGAACTCGTCGCCCAGTTGGGCGGCACGGGTCTCGGCGTCGGCCAGGACGCGCGCGAGCGCGCCGGAGAGGGTCGGCTGGGTGACCGACGATCCGGTCGAGCTGGGCAGCTTGCCGATGGCGCGCTGCGCGGCGGCGTCGAGGGACGCGGGATCGGCGCCGATGCTCTCCAGCAGAGGGCCGACGGTGTTGTCGGGCACCATCAGCAGCCCGTGCAGCAGGTGGCTGGGCTCGGCTTGGGGGTTGCCGTTGGTGAGCGCATTGCGCAGCGCTGCGCTGACGGCGTCCCGGCTCTTGGTCGTCAGTTTCTCGGTATCCACAGCGGTCCTTTCAGGGGTGGTGGAGAAGTTGAGTTCAATAGACTCAACCTCACTGACGAGCCCAGTATTCCAGAGGATGGCTAGGCTCGCGCCCTCAGGATGAGGCCCTGCCGAGCTGGACCTGACAGGCTGGCAAGCATGGGTTGGTTCGTCTGGGCTCCGATGATCGTCGGGCTGATCGTGTTCGTCTGGGGGCTGTGGCGGATGATCGCCGACGGCCGCCGCATCCTGTACGGGGTGGCGCTGATCGGCGGCTTCGGCCTGGCCCTGTTCTGCGGACTGGTGGTGGCCGCCGAGCACGGCCACCTGATCCCCTTGGGGGCCTTCCTCGTGCTCTGCGCGCTGGTTCCTCTGTTCAGCTATCCGGTGCTCACCGTCTTCCTGCTGGCCAACGGGGTGACGATGCTGCGCAAGGAACGCCTCTCGCTCGGCAACGCGTTGTCCCTGCTCGCGGGGCTGGGAATGGTCGGGCTGGTGGCGATGATCTTCGTGAACTGGCCCGAGTCCTGGGGCGCCACGACGCGCACCGTTGTGACCAGCCTCATGTTCCTGGTGCTCACGTTGGCGGGCTACGTCGCCACCTGCTTCGCCGCCTTCTGGGCGACCTCGCTGCTCTCAGGACGCCTGACCGCGCTGCGGCGTCCCGACGCCATCATCGTGCTCGGCGCCGGGCTGCTGGACGGGGATCGGGTTCCCCCGCTGCTGGCCGGACGCCTGGCCAAGGCCCGGGAGGTGCAGCAGCGCTTCGCCCCGCCACCGGTCCTGATCCCGAGCGGCGGCCAGGGGGCGGACGAGTCGGTCCCCGAGGGGGTGGCGATGGGTCGCTTCCTGGTGGCAGCCGGGACGCCGTCCGACCTGGTGCTGCCCGAGACCGCCTCGCGTACCACCCGGGAGAACCTGCAGCTTTCTCGTCACCTGCTGCCGGCCCCGGACGCCCCGGTGATCGTCGTGACCAGCAACTATCACGCGCTCCGGGCGGGCATGCTGACCCGCTCGCTGGGGCTCAACGCACGGGTCGTGGGTGCCCCGACGGCCGGCTACTACTACCCAAGCGCGTTGATCCGTGAGTTCGTCGCGGTGATGGTCGAGCATCGTCGCTGGCATCTCGCCGTGACCGGCGTCGTCGTGGTGGGCTACGTGCTCCTCCTCGCGTTGGCGCTGACCTTGGCATGATGCCCGCGATGGCGGGACGGGGACGCACGCTGGGTAGGGTGACGGGGTGAGCGACCTGACACCGTTGTCCCTGCCCGAGCCCGAGGGCCGGGCCTACCTCGCCTGGCTGACCGACACCTCTGCCGCCGCCCTAGACGCCGCCCGGACGGGGGCGGACCGCCTCAAAACGGCGGCACCCGGCCCGGCGTGGGACGTCTTGTCCGCCTGGAACGACATCGACATCGCCCTGGGTGGCGTGGCGGCCCGCGGGGAACTGTTCAGCGAGGTCCACCCCGATCCCGCGGTCCGCGAGCAGGCGGACGCCATCTCGCAACAGGCGCGCAGCCTGGCGACCCAGTTCGGCCTGGACACCGAGCTGTACGCCGTCTTCGCCGGACTCGACGCCGCCGACCTGGACGCCGACTCCCGCCGGCTTCTGGAGCGCGTTCTGCGGTCGTTTCGCCGATCGGGGGTGGCGACCGCTGAACCCACCCGCGCCCGGATCAAGGAGATCCGCGACCGGCTCACCGTGCTGGGCCAGCAGTTCGCCAAGACCATTCGCGAGGGGACGCGGGCGATCCGCGTCCGCCCCGAGCAGTTGGCGGGCCTCCCGCAGGACTGGATCGATGCTCACCCGGCCGACGAACAGGGGCTGGTCTCGATCACCACGGACTACCCCGACGCCCTCCCGTTCCGCACCTTCGCCCACGACGCGGCGGCGCGCCGCGACCTGCTGGTGGCGTCGCTGACCGTCGGGTATCCGGACAACGTCGCCGTCCTCCATGAGATCTTCGCGCTACGCGCCGAGCTGGCTCAGTTGCTGGGGTACGCGACCTGGCCGGACTACGACGCCGAGGTGAAGATGATCGGCTCCGGGGAGGCCATCGCGACCTTCATCGACAAGATCGCCGACGCCGCGGATGCGCCCGCACGCCGCGACGTGGCGGTGCTCCTGGAGCGGCTGCGCCGCGACCACCCGGACGCCGAGCGGGTCGAGTCCAGCGACGCCGCCTATTACGCCGAGGTGCATCGCCGCGAGGAACTCGACGTCGATGCGCAGGTGGTGCGCACCTACTTCGACTTCGCGAAGGTGCGGGCCGGGCTGCTGGCCGTGACCGGGCGGCTGTTCGGGCTGAGCTACACCGCACGCACCGACGTACCGGTCTGGCACGAGACGGTCACCGCCTACGACGTGTCCCGCACCGCCGACGGGGAACTGGTGGGTCGCATCTACCTGGATCTGCATCCTCGCGAGGGCAAGTTCAAGCATGCGGCCCAGTTCACGCTGGTGAGCGGTGTGGCCGAGGTGAGCCTTCCCGAGGGGGCGTTGGTCTGCAACCTGCCGACCGGTCTGATGGAGCACGGCGACGTCGTCACGTTGTTCCACGAGTTCGGCCACCTGATCCACCATGTGGTGGGCGGACATCAGCGATGGGCCGAGTTCTCGGGCGTCGCGACGGAGTGGGACTTCGTCGAAGCGCCTAGCCAGATGTTGGAGGAATGGGCGTGGGATCCGGCCGTGCTGCGCAGTTTCGCCACGGACGCGGCCGGGGAGCCCATCCCTGCCGCGTTGGTCGCGCGGATGCGTGCGGCCGAGGACTTCGGCAAGGGCTACTTCGCGCGGACGCAGATGTTCTACGC
>RRZT012936524.1_pt1 | contig 23860 bp, 23 predicted proteins | sample 2165551 | NCBI WGS metagenome assembly RRZT01 (sample SAMN10456910, study PRJNA506462) | wastewater metagenome | biome: wastewater; feature: sludge; material: wastewater sludge; isolation source: wastewater sludge with Escherichia coli K12::gfp cells carrying plasmid... | place: USA: Moscow, Idaho... | reverse complement strand
TGGCTCCTTTGAAGAGCGGGGAGTGCAATGAAAACCATCAAAAAGATTAGCCCAGCTATTGCCAATACTAGGACTACTTCTATTATCGTGAACCCTCTATTAATTGTTTTATTTTTATTTCTTAATTTTAGCTTAAACGTGTTCGTGAATTTATTTTACAACTTAGAAAATCATTAGTCAAGAAAACAGCCCGAACGGCTGTCTTCCTACGAACTACACCTAAGAGGTTTATGTATCAGCCCTGTCCAGAGCGCTTGGCCGACAAGTGGTTATCATCGATTGGGGCCGTGAAATCTTTATATTTCTCGTCGATGGCGGCGATAACTTTTTGGACTAGTCTTTCTGGGTTGTCGTCATAGATTATATCCTTAACTCCGGGGCTCTCAATGTTTTCTAATAACGTCGGTACATAATCGGCTAAACCTTTGCTACCCAAAAGCACTCCACAAACCTTACGGCTTTCAAGTGCCGTAGCAAGCTCATGTAGGCTTCCCATTCGTCCGCCAACCGTAATTACCGCGTCGCTACTTAAAACTAAATGCGTGTCGCGACCGACATAACTCATACCTGTAAAATTGATATAATCAAATTCTTTTACGGGTAACCGATACGTGTTGACGTGCTGGCGGAAACTACTTGCTGGCGAAAAACCAATGCTTAAACCAGTTCGCCCCTTGACGCTAACTGCACCCATAGCCGCATAATGCGGCAAGCCAACCGTTGCACCTGTGGTTAAGGTTTTGCCTTGGCGAGCAATTTCTTGGCCTAAACGAAAGGCTAGTTTATGTGAATAAACAACCGTCTCACCGGACGCTGCTCCTGATACGCAAATTTGATATCTCATATTTATTTCTCCTTATTTTTCTTTTAAATTTCTTCTTCGTGCATAGGCATTGGGTGTAGATCCGCGCCACGGTATAGTATGCCAGTTTTAGCACCAATATACTGAATAACCGATGTTGAATTGGCGCTCGCAAACAATAAGCTTTGTTTTAAATCTGCACCTTGAGACCATTGGCTCAAAAATCCAGAACCAAAAGCATCGCCTGCGCCCGTTCGATCAATTGAAGCTACATCTTCATACATGCCAGCTCGAACAATCGTTTTGCCGTCACTGGCAAGAACACCGTTGGGGCCATCAGTAATTACGATTGTATTAACTAGATTTAACGCATGATAAACCAACTCTTTTAATGAATCCCCTTCAAAAATATGCTGAGCTTCTTCTTTATTAACTAAAAGTATATCGACGTCTTCAAGTAAAGCTTTCGTCTTTTGAACTTCAACAAGCTCTTTCTTGCCTGGATTCCAGGCAATTTTAGCGCCCGTTCGTTTGGCTTCAGTAAATATTTTATCTAAAGCATCCATTCTCCCAGATAAGTTTGATACATAAATCCAGTCGAATTCACCCCTAGCTAGTTTAAATGATGAAGTATCAATTTGTGACGATGCACCACGGTAAGTTAATATTGTTCTTTCACCATTAGGAGCAAGCAGCACCGTCGAGTAGTCAGTATTGTAATCACTAGAAGTAACCGCTCTTGAAGTGTCGATGCCTTCAAGATCCAAATTTTCTAAAACTGCATTCCCAGGAATGTCTTCGCCAATCACACCCATAAATGAAGCTTGTAGGCCTTGTCTTGCAAAAGTAACAGCCGCATTTGTAGCTCCGCCACCAGTCGAAAAGTCGACTTTGTTTACATCAATTTTAGCACCAAGCTCTAGTTCAGTAAAATCGTGTGTTGCTTCAACTCGTATAGATTCAAATGCTGGCGAATTACTTAAAAATACATCTTGAATCGCTGCACCGACTGTTAATATTTTAGGTGCCTGATTGTTATCTATCGCCATTAAATAGTTCCTTTTCGGCTAATTTCAGTACACATTGCTTTATAAACTTCAGCTGGATCTGTGGCATTTGCAATTGCCCCACCCACGTTTATCACATCTACACCACCTTGACTTAATGAAAATACATTGCTTAGATTTGCCCCGCCATCCCAGCCAATTTCAACGTTGCTATTGATTGCTTTAATCAAGCGAATCTTTTCTAGTTGCATCATGCTGGCTTTTCCGCCATATTCACCTAAATTACCACTAAATACTAATACATGCTCAGCCGCTAAAATTGCTGGCTCGACTGTCTGGGGAACAGTCGATCTTAGTAAAGCAATTCCGGGTTTTATCATAGTTTCGCTCTTAAGTTTTTCGAAAATTGGCACTAAATCCTCTTCAACTTCACCGTGAAAAATAACCATATTTGGATTTAGCTTAATTATAGTTGCAAGATGTTCGCTTGGTCGAGCCACCATCATATGGATATCAACTTTCCATTCTTTAGGCCACCAAATTTGAGTTTCTGGTACGGTTAGATTTTCAGCAAATTCTCCATCAGTTACGTCAATATGAACTCTTTCAGCAAAGCCATGTAAGCGCTCTATCTGAGCCTTATAATCTTCTGGAGTATTAGCTAGTATTGCTGGTGCGATCATATTTTAAACCTCATCTATCTGTTTATTACGTCTAATAAATCTTGGCGCCGCAGCAAACGGCGTATTTAGCCAAGTCTCAACTATATCTTGCCACTCTTGAGTTTTGTCACGCCTTTCAAATATACGTGACGGTAAGCAAAGAACGTTACTGTCGTTATCGTTTCTAGTCCAGCGCGCCTCCTCAGCGTCCCAAATTACGGCTGCCCGAATGCCTTTAAAGCGATTAGCTGCCATACACATACCTTGGCCACCACCACAAATCAAAATTGCACGAGGATCGCTATCATCACTAGTTTTGATTTTAACTACTGCTCGGTGCGCAAACTCTGGAAAATCGTCACTGGGGTCTAAAGTTTCACCACTAACATCTTCGACGTCGTAGCCTAATTTATTTAGATAACTTAAAATATCGTTTTTAAGATAAAATCCGTTATGGTCTGTTCCTAGAAATATTTTCATCATTAACCTATAAACTATTAGCAACATCGGCCGTTAGTTCAACTAACCGATTACTGTATCCCCATTCATTGTCATACCACGCAACTATCTTGATCAAATTTCCACCAACAACATTAGTTAGTTTTAAGTCGATTACGCAGCTATGTGAATCGCCACGAAAGTCAGAAGATACAAGCTCTTCTTCGGTTACACCAAGAATACCCTGATAAAAAGGCTCGTCTGCGGCACGCTTAAATACTTCGTTTAATTCTTCTTTTGTGACATTACGGCGGATGAGCGCAGTTATATCACTAATTGAAACTACTGAAGTTGGTACTCTGATGCTTAGACCATCAAATTTACCAACTAAATTGGGTACAACTTTACTAGTCGCAATAGCAGCACCAGTAGTAGTAGGTACGATATTTTCAGCAGCGCTACGGGCTTCACGAATGTCTTTAGCCGGCGCATCAAGTAAGCGCTGGCTGGCAGTATAGCTATGAACTGTAGTCATCATTGATTTTTCAATCCCAAATTCACGGTCTAAAATTGCCATAATTGGTGCAATACAGTTGGTTGTACAACTAGCATTACTGATTATATCGTCTGACTCAGACACTGAGTTTTCATTTACGCCCAAGACCACAAATTTAGCATCTTCACCCTTAGCTGGGGCGCTAATTATAACCTTTTTTGCGCCGGCTGAAATATGCGCTCGCGCTTTAGCTGGATCAACAAAAAGACCAGTCGATTCTATAACCACCTCAACACCTAAGTCTGCCCAAGGCAAGCTATTTGGATCTTTTTCGGCTAGTACTTTTATTTTTTCGCCGTTTACAATGATAGCATTGTCGTCATAAGAAACTTCATGATGATAATTACCATAAGTTGAGTCATGTTTTAGTAAGTGAGCCAAAGTTTTTGTGTCTGTTAAGTCGTTAACGGCAACAATCTCGACATCATCTCGCTCGAATGCAATTTTAAATGCATTTCGACCAATTCGCCCAAACCCGTTGATTGCGATTTTCTTCGCCATTAGTTCTCCTTTTTTATTAAAAATTATGCTTTTGCTTATATTTTAACACTTTTTAATTGATAACGCCAGCTTTATTTCACTAAATAAACTTGAGAAAAACAGCACTTACCTATATAATCTTGATATGACGCAAACTAAAAAACGCAATCCATTCACACCAATAAAAACGACTTATAAACTAGAAAATACTTTTGAGTTTTGGCGAAATTCATTTTTGTTTTATTGGGTCTTCTCTTTTCTAGGTCACTTAATTGAATATGTTTGGGCGGTTTTTTTAATTATTATAAACGAACCGTCTCCACTTTATACGATTCCATTTTTTGTTGTTGCTGCACCATATGGCTTAGGTGCACTTGGCATTATATGGTTCATATACCCGATGGTGCAAAAAGGTAAAATATCGCCCATAAAAGTCTACATTGCTAGCGTGATTATCGCCACAATAATCGAATTTATCTGCGGTGCTTTAGTGGTAGCGGTTATGGGTTATAATCCATTTTGGGATTATAGTGATCAATTCGCTAACTTATTCGGTTTTGTTTGCTTACGCAACTCTTTAGCTTTTGGCTTAGCTTCGCTTTTGATGGTCTATTATATCTTTCCATTCATAAATAACCTGATGAAAAAATGCAGTCAAAAGTTTTTAAATGTCAGTTTTTGGGTAGTTTTTATCGGCTATATTGCAGCTCAGTTATTTAGATTTATTTAAGATTTTATTTCTCGGAAGCTTTTCGCGCTCGAATTGCCGCAGCGTTACTAACTGGTTTGATTAGACCAGCTTTTTTAAGGTGAGCTCGAACTTTACTTTTACCATGAGACGTCTTTACTAGCTCAAGCCAATCTTGTTTTGGCCGAGAAGTTTTACGAGTTAGAACTTCTACCACGTCACCCTCTTTAAGCGACTTATCAAAAGCATGAATCTTTTCATTTACTTTAAACGCATAGGCATGTTTGCCGATGTCGCTATGAACCATATAGGCAAAATCAAGTGGCAGAGAACCTTCAGGCAAATTATAGATATCTCCTTTTGGCGAATATACAAATATTCGATTGCCGAAAATATCAATCTGTAGCTGATCTGGCGATATTTCTTCACCCTCTCGCAGCCTCAATGCTACATCTTGCAACTGAGAGATCCATTGTAGTTCATTTGAAAGACCGCCATTACCCTTAACTTCCTGTCTAGAACCATTTTTCTTCGAAGTTTCGCCTTTTAAGTAGCTCTTATTTGACTTTTGCTCATGATAATGAAAACTAGCGGCTAGTCCACGCTCGGCATATTCATGCATCTCTTCAGTTCTAATCTGAAATTCAGCAATTAGCTTGCTTGGAGTGATGACGGTCGTATGCAGACTTTGATAACCATTTGGTTTTGGTAGCGATATGTAATCTTTAATTCTGGCAATCATTGGCAAGTACATGCTATGTAGGATTCCTAGCACTCTATAACAGTCTTCTTTATTTTTGACGATAATTCTTAATGCCATTAAATCATAAATTCGGTCAATATCACCACCAGTTTTTTGAAGTTTTTTATGTAGTGAGTAGATGCTTTTAACGCGACCAGAAATCTCAAATTCTACACCCGCCGCACGGAGTTCGCTTTCTACGCGTTCGCGAACTTTACCGAGGTGACGTGTGCTTTTACCTAGTCGTTTTCTCATTTCATTTTGTAAACGAGTGTATTCTTTGTGGTCTAAATAAGAAAATGACAATTCTTCAAGTTGCATTCGAACACGGCCCATACCTAAACGGTCGGCAATTGGTGCAAATACGTCCAAACTTTCGCGGGCAATCTTTTTCTGTTTTTCGGGGGGCATATATTGTAGTGTTTGCAAATTATGTAGACGATCAGCAAGCTTAATGATCACAACTCGTACATCCTGACCGACCGCAATTAGAAGTTTACTTAGATTATCTTTTGTTTGTGGTAGATACGACTCAAGGTTATCCATCCCAGCGCGCGCCCGTCCTACTTTCGTCACACCATCGACCAAAAAAGCTACGTTTATACCAAAGGCTTCCTCGAGCTCGTTGATAGTAGTGCCAGTATCTTCAACCGTATCGTGCAGCACTCCCGCTACAACACTATCGATGTCCATCCCCCATTCGACCAAAATTCCAGCGACTTTCAATGGGTGGCGAATGTATTTTTCGCCACTTTTTCTAAATTGACCTTCGTGTCTGTTTATTGCAAAATCAATCGCACGAGATAATCGCTCTAGCTCTTGCTCGTCGTAGAACTGTTTTGCGTAAGATATAAGTTCTGCCTTTTCCATGTATAGATTTTAGCAGAGTTCTTTAAAAAAATAAAGCGCTCAAGCTTGCATTCTAGCTGATTTATTGGGATAATATAGCATAAATCGAGAGATTAGAACGTTTAAAAGTTACTTTATTTTTTGATTCCTCGAAAATACTTTAGAAAGAAGTGGTGAAAATGAGTAAAAGCGGTACGCTAAAATCAATTCAACCAGTTACTAGAATTTATGGTATAAGTGAGAGAAAAAAGTTGAACCCAATTTTGGTCGAAGCAAAAACTAAACAAGGTTTTCTTGAATGGATTAAAAAAACTAGAAGGCCTTGTGTCTATAAACGCATCGAATCTGGTGAGATGTCTCGTAAAAATTTGTTAAAATATTTAAATCAATACGAAGAATATCGAACGGCGCTAGAAGAAAAAGAGTCCTTAACAAAAGAAATTTTTAGATTGGAAAAAGCAATTTCAGCAGTAAAAAATCGTTTATCTAAATCTAAAGTTAAAAATTCAGATTTAGAGCAGAAGATAAAAGATTTAGAGAATAAACTAGAACAAGTAGAAGGAAGTGATTAAAATCATTTATCACAAAATCAAAAAAGAAGTAACTAAAAATCCGCTTATTAAAAAGCGGATTTTCTTTTTTATTATTATATTATTTTTCGTTCCAGCGAGTAATACTCTCGGAAATAACTTCTTTAGCCTCTTTTAAGCCAGCAAACTTTTCAACTGTTGTTGTGCCAGGTTTTTTAAGGTCTTTATAATGGTTAAAATGGAATTCAATTTGATTAATTAATTGTTGTGGTAAATCTTCTAAAGTCTTATATGCATCATCCGTGTCGCGATCGTCAGCGGGTACGGCAATGATTTTATCATCAACTTCACCATCATCAACGAATTTCATCACACCTAGAATACGTGCTTCTAGGAAGATTCCAGTCGTAAGTGGGTCGTTTGTGATTAAAAGCACATCTAGCTCGTCACCGTCCTCATCTAAGGTCTGAGGGATGAAACCATAGTTAGTTGGTTTTGCAAAAACCTTAGGCTCAACTCGATCAAGTTGCATCACTGCAAGGTCACGGTTCCACTCAATTTTATGAGTCGATCCGGTTGGGATCTCAACCACAACATTTATTATTCCATTTTCATAATCACCAGGGGTTAGTATTTTATTAAAATCTGCCATATTTTCCTTTCGTTTCTTTCGTTAATTTTAGCAAACAATCACTAAAAATTCAATTTATATTATTTATTTGCTAGTGCAACCATTGAGTCTTCGGGTGTCTTTCGACGACGAGAGTTGCTTCTTGGTTGTCTTTTTGCGGGTTCCTTAACTTCTTTAGTCTCTTGGGGTTTGTCAGAGTTTGATAACTTCTGAGTGTTTGGTTTACTTATCCTTCTAGCGGCTGATTGCTTAGTGGGCTTGCCTTGGGCCGGCCGTCGACCGATAGTCTTTGGCTTTTCAATTTTTGGTGATTTTGTGCCAGATAGTTTTGCAAACATCATTTTACCGGCTGCAGTTTGTAGCATCCGAATAAACTCAACTTCAACAACAGCACCAATCATTTGTTCGCCATTTTCGACTACCACCATTGTACCATCAGGCAAGTGTCCGATGGCTTGCTTTTTCTCATTTCCCTTTTGCACAAGATCAAGCATTAATTTTTCACCAGGTAAATAGCTAGCTCGAACAGATTGCGCTAGCTCGTTAATATTTAAAACATTTATGCCTTCAACTTTGGCTACTTTATTTAGATTATAGTCAGCTGTACAAATTAAAGCTCCGCGCTCTTTTGCAAGCTTGATTAGTCGATTATCGACACCTTCACTAGCCGTAGCGCCATCTTGTAAGATTTCAACATCAAGCTCTTTTAAACTTTGAAGAGCCGAAATAATATCTAAACCATACCTTGCTCGAACTCGTTTTTCATCATTCCCGCCATCGGCAAGTAGTTGCAATTCGCCGACTACGCTGCGGGGGATTAATATTTTATAGGCAATGAAACCCGTTTTAGCAGCCGCTAAGAAACGGCCGTCAATCAAAATCGATGTATCAATTAGTAGTTCTTTTTCAGAATGCTTGCTAAAGTTTAAACTTTTATTCCCACTGTTTAGCGTGATGTTTATTAACATCGCAATTATTATAATTAGTAAAATTATTTCCATAATTTCCTTTCAAATTTTTATATAAATTTTATTGTGTTTTGATATATTATTGTAAATATTTAACCAAAGCTTCGCGCAGATCTTTCACTGGCGTGATAAACTTATCAGTTTTATTTGAGACTTTTGGGGCGATTGCATTTGTAAAGCCTAATTTCTTAGCTTCTGCAATTCGTCTATCAGCTTGAACGACGGAACGAATTTCGCCGCCCAGACCAACTTCACCAAATACTACTACGCCGTCACTTAGTTTACGTTTAGCCGCAGCGCTCGCAACCGCCATAGCAACTGCAAGGTCTGCTGCTTGGTCATTTAATTTTAAGCCGCCAACGACATTTATGAAGATGTCTTTATCCGATAAATCAAGCTTAGTGCGTCTTTGTAGAACTGCTACTAGTAGATTTAAACGGTTTAAATCAAAGCCACTTGATGTGCGTTTTGGATAACCAAAATTGCTTGGCGTAACTAGAGCCTGAATTTCAACCAAAATTGGTCGAGTGCCCTCTAATGTTGCCATAATTATTGAACCATCAGTGTTTTGCCTTTCCGCTAAAAGTGCGGCTGATGGATTTTCGACGATCGTTAACCCCTGGTCATTCATTTCAAATATTGCAGCCTCAGTAGTTGAACCATATCGATTTTTAATCGCTCGGACTACCTTAAAGCCGCCGTATCGATCACCTTCAAAATTCAAAACAACATCAACTAAGTGTTCTAGTGTTTTCGGCCCCGCAATCGAACCTTCTTTAGTAATGTGTCCGACCAAAATAACTGCTGCACCAGATTTTTTTGCGGCCTGAATAATTAAATTTGATGAATTTGTGATTTGGCTGACTGTGCCAGGTGCGCTTGAAATTTCATCCATGGCAAGCGTCTGAATTGAATCAACTATCACTAAATCATGCTTGCTGTCGCGAATAGTTGCGGCGATATCATCAGCACTTGTACTACTTGCAAACTGCATATTTGGCGCGTCGCTTGCGCCTAATCTTGCTGCCCTTAGGGCAACTTGTTCGGCCGACTCTTCACCCGAAACGTATAATACTGTTTGGTTTTTAGCCACGTATCCTGAAATTTGCATTAGTAAAGTCGATTTACCAATTCCGGGCTGTCCAGCAATTAATAAAACTCCTGCTGGCAGTACCCCACCACCGAGCACTACATCTAAGTCTTTTATCCCAGTTGAGAATCTAACTTGTTTAGAGCTTGCGGATACGTCTTTTAAATTTTGTGGCGTTAATATTTTTCCAGAATTTGAACTACGACTAACTGCAGATTTACCAATAGACTCTTGAGTTTGTTCTAAGAGAGTATTCCACTGTCCACAATTATCACACCGGCCAGACCATTTTGGGTAGCTCGCACCGCAGTTCTGACAAATAAATTTAGTTTTTAATTTCGCCACAGCTTTATTTTACCACAGATATAGTGGTTTTTAAAGCTCCGCCGGCGCCGTCAACGTTGAATTTATACTTTCATTTAACTCATTAGTTCTAACTGAGATTTCTTCAAGTTGTGTGCGCAACTGATTATAGGTATCGATTTTAGAATTAATATCCGTATACTGCTGATTGATGGAATCGATTCTAGTTTGCAAAGCTTGCCGGTCGTAATAAAAGTCGCTTTCATCCGTATAATAACCACTGCGTGCATTTTGATTAAATGCTACGATGTCCGCATTTAATGAGTTTAAGTCTTGGCGATAAGCGTCACTGCCAGAGTCAATTTCTTCTTTTAGAGCCGCCATTTGGCTGGCAATAATAGCCGACTGGTTTTCCAACTCTTCAAATTTACTATTATAGCTCTCATAATATGCAACAACTTTTTTATGATCTTTAAAATACCTAGCATAATATTGTTCAAGTTCTGGCGATAAATCATTAAATTCAGTTGCTAATATCGAATGAAGTTCATTCTCGTGCTCACCGGGTTCAGAAACTTCATATTGACTCATCAATGATTCAAGGGCTGGAGTTTTGATTCTTTCATACTCTTGGTTGAGCTGTTGCTTTAAGTTTTCTCTATCTTCACTACTTAGTCGTGCCCACTCAGCGTGAAGCAACTCGTGAGCTGCGGTCGTTTCTTTAATCCCATCAAGCTCCTGATTAGTGACATTATAAATATAAATACGATCATTGACGTAACAGCCTAAAACCGCCGTCTGCTCGTGGCCCGAAGTGCAGCTATTGTTAAATTCATCGGCGTCGTCAATGCTTGGTCGAGTGGCGTAAAACACTCGGCGCGAATTATCTGTTAATTCTATCCTATCAGCCAGTTGAGAGATATCAGACGATGGCGTATAATTTATATTATAAAAATAATCTTTAATATTGTGAACGTTATTAAAAATAAAGAACGCTACGACTGCAAAGAAAGCTAAACTAAATAGACTTCTTAAAAATCTGCCCAAAAAAGACGATTTACTTTGCTTTTCATCCATGTAAATATTATAATAAACTTATGACAAAAAAGCAAAACCGCTTACGCGCAAGAAGAGCTGCTTTACTCGTAATTACAGCAATAGTGTCTATCACTATCACTTATTTTAGTGAAGATTCGTGGCAACAAACCAGTTCTTTGCCAATAGATAAGGCGGTTGCGATTAGTAATCTTGACAGTCTCGAGGTAAAAGGTCGAGCGCCAAAAACCGGTTATGAAAGAAGTCAATTTGGTAATGGCTGGTCAACACACACCGATGGTTGTGATACTAGAAATAAAATTCTTAAACGCGATTTGTCCGATACAACTCAAAACGACAAATGCCAAATTTTAACTGGAAATTTAAATGATCCCTACACCGGAATGCAAATAAATTTCTCAAGAACTGATAATTCAAGTGTTATTCAGATTGATCACGTTGTTGCGTTATCTGACGCTTGGCAAAAAGGTGCCCAGCAGCTATCGGCTGAAAAGCGGGTAGAATTTGCAAACGACCCTCTAAATTTATTGGCCGTAGATGGCCCAACCAACCAGCAAAAAGGCGATGGCGATGCTGCTACTTGGCTGCCGCCAAATAAGCCTTTTCGATGTCAATATATCAACCGGCAGATATCAGTCAAAAAATCATACGGACTTTGGGTTACTGAGACAGAAAAGTCAGCCATGAACCAAATCTTACAAAACTGCTAAAGTTCAAACCAATCTTTTATTGTAAAATCTTCACCCTCTACAATTGCCGCACATAGTTGCAGATTAGATCCATCATTAATATTTTTATGGGCAAAATATTCAGCCGCAAACTTCATTTGATTTAGCTTTTTATTAGAGATAGCCGCTTCACCGCCACCGAAATCATCATTTTTGCGATATTTTACCTCTGTAAAATAATACGTCTTATTATATTTAGTGATAATATCTACTTCACACCAGCGCGTCCGCCAATTTCTGGCTACAATTATATGTTTTTTACGTTCCAAAAAGTTCGCAACTTCATCTTCGGCTTTATCGCCGATAGATTTAGTTGATTGTTTTATAGCTATATCTTTATCAAGAATTACCGCAATCGGCTTAAAGCTTCTTCGGTGGTGTAAAGATGGGGCGTGGCCAACTAGAGCTTGTCGATGAGCGGCCGTTCCATAACCCACGTGTGAGCCAAATTTAAAGTCGCGCAGTTCGTCGTCTTCATCCAGTTCATACATATAGTGGTCGCGTGCAACTTTGGCACAAATTGCAGCCGCCGACACACTCGGTATTAGCAAATCGGCCTTTTTAAGCGTCGTCACATAAGCGCTCAATCTAGTGTCTTTTAAAAAATTAATCGTGCCGTCGATAATAATCTCATCGAAACATACTCCAGTTTCTTTACATTGAACTTGTACCTCTTTTACGGCTCTACTTGTAGCGAGCTTTAGTGAAGCGCTTAGTCCGATTTTATCAATTTCGTCCGCCCAGACCCAGCCCAAGCCAACAACAGCTGGGCTTTCTAAGATTTGCGCATTTAACTGTTCACGCATCTTTTTAGTCAATTTTTTACTATCAGTTAAGCCTTCGATGTGAGCATTGTTTAAAACGCACGCTCCAACTACCAACGGACCCGCCCAAGCGCCCCTGCCAACTTCGTCGATTCCTAATATCATATATAAATATTAACATTTTTTTAAAAAAATCTTAAATCAAATTTGTTTTTATTAAAATTTTGGTTTATAATAAAAGCATAAACTTTAACAAGGAGAGTATATATGAAGGTAGTAGAGATCATTGCCTTAATATTAAATATAATCGGTGGTATTAACTGGGGATTAGTTGGACTATTCGACTACAATCTAGTCGATTCTCTATTCGGAGAAGGCTCAGTTATTGCTAAAGTAATATATGTCCTAGTAGGTATTTCTGCACTATTTGCTATCACGACAGTAGTCAAGTTAGCAAAGAAAACTGACCAATAATTCTTAAGTCAATAAAAAAGAGAGGCTACATGCCTCTCTTTTTTATTGCTAATTTTTTTATAAATTAAGCAGCTTTTTCAGTAGTTTCAGCTGGCTTCTCAGCTTCGACGATCTCTTCTTTAGTTTCAGGTAGAGTATTTACACCTTCGCGGTCAAACTGAACGGCTTTAAGTCGAGCAGATTTACCACTTCGGTTTCGTAGGAATGAAAGGTAGTTACGTCGAACTTTACTTCGGCGAACAATTTCAACCTTCTCAACTAATGGACTGTGTAGCAAGAAGCTTTTTTCAACACCAATACCGCTAGTAATTTTCCTAACAGTGATGCGAGAAGTGTGAGATTGTTTACGGTCTGTTCGAATAACAACACCTTCAAAAACCTGAACACGCTCTTTATTTCCTTCTTTAATTTTTTGGTGAACACGAACTGTATCACCGCTTTTGACGTCAACAACAGCTGGTTTTTTCTGTGATTCATTGACTTTTTTGATTAATTCAAAGCTCATTTTTTCTCCTTAAATGCAAATTTTATGAAATCATCGGCGCGCTCAGGGGACGCAAAAACCGAAATTAAACCCCAGTTAATCTCTAAAATCGCAAACTTTTATTTAGATCCTTGGTATTATACCATAGTTTTACTGTTTTGAGAAGAGGTAAACTACGAGTTATATGTCTTGACAAAAATAGCCACCACCCTCAAGTTTTACTACGGCCGAAGCCACAGCGCCAGCCGTGTAGCGTGAACGACTATTTTCATTATCACATTTTGATTTTAGAATTAAACCAATAGTGCTATCAACTCGAGAATGACTATAACCTACCGACAATCCACCATCACTACCAGTGTGCGCTTGATCTATAATGCAGACCGTTACGGTTTGTGATGATAGGACATCTTCGTAATAAGGCTTAAATTCATTAGAATAATTATAATTTCTACAGCCAGTCGACCCCCAAGTGTTTCCACCCGGCGTGGTCGAATTGCCAGTTTTAACGGTTGGGAAGTTATTTCGATTATTTGAATGATAATTACTTAGCGCCGATAGAACATGGCCAACATCTTGGCGCCGAGCGGTATCACGCTGGTTTCGCTGTAGTGCCGGTAGAGCAATGAACACCATTAAAAAGATTAAACCAGCAATCGCAAGCACTAAAACAACTTCAATAATAGTAAAGCCAGCTTGATGATGATCGTATTTTGCTTTATCTATGTTAGGCTTAATCATTATAGTAATAATTGTATCTGGTTATACTTGAAATGTAAACAACCATATAAAACCCTAAAAACCTATTGCATTTATGTTTTTGGAGTGATATAATTATACACGGTTTAAGCTTAAGTAAAAGACTCAGTATATTTCTACCGAGTCTTTTCTTTTTTTGTCTTATTTCTTGTTGGAGTAAATTATATTACTCGGTTAACTTCATCTAAAGTTGTTTCACCACGAAGAGCCGCTATCACGCCCTGTTGTAATAGTGTAAGCATGCCGTCTTCCCTAGCTTGACGTTCAATCGATTCGGCATGCACATCTTGTATATCACCACGCAAAAACGCCTGAATATTCTCAGTTACAACTAGCTGTTCCATAATAACCATTCGGCCCTTATAGCCAAAAGGATTATCATCAGACGGCATCACTTGCCATAGGCTAAAATCACCGTAAATATCTTGAGGGATTTTATTTTCAGGTACACCTTGAAGAATATTTTGCACCCATTTTTTCGTGGCTTCATCGGGTTGATATTCAATTTTATTGTCATCTAAACGTCGGACTAGCCGTTGAGCAATCACCAAGCGAATCGCACTAGAGAAAATCGGATTAACACCAATTAAATCAATCATACGGCTAAAAGCTGCACTAGTTGAATTAGCATGGAAACTTGAAAGCACTAAGTGGCCTGTGATTGATGCTTGGATGGCAGTTTTAGCTGTATCCTGGTCACGGACCTCACCAACCATTACCACGTCAGGGTCAAGTCGAAGCACGCTTCTAAGCCCGTCAGCAAAGTTAGAGCCATGGTTAGTGTCAATCGGAATCTGAGTCACACCGCTAATTCCGTACTCAATTGGATCCTCGAGTGTGATAATTTTGCGATCAGTAGTATTAAGGGCATTTATCATCGAATAAAGTGTGGTGGATTTACCCGATCCGGTTGGTCCAACCATCAATACCATACCGCGTGGGTGTGAAATAATCTCATCAATCTCCGCGCGTTGCTGCTCTTCAATACCAAGAAGATCTAGCTGCAATAAACTTTCGTCGAAATTAAATAACCGCAAAACTGCATCCATGCCATACATCGTGGGTACCGTTTCGACACGTAAATTAAGCAGGTGCGTCGCACCTCCAGCCACAATGTCTTTTTGCATATGTCCAGATTGAGGTGAATTACTTGCACTAGATACACCAGCCCGGCTAGAAAGCTCGCCTACGATTACGCGGTATTTATCGCGATCAAGTTCTGCCACTGGGTGTAGCGCACCATCGACGCGCATCCGAATACGAATTGAATTTCGTTGGTTTTCGATGTGGATATCGCTAGCTCCTAGTTTATCCGCTTGGTCAATCAAAAAATCAAATATTCTATCACTCGCAACCGAATTTAAGGTTTGACTGACTTGCGATATAGTTTCGCTGTCACCTTCAGTTGATATTTTTATATCGTCATAAATAATTTGTTTCGGTGGGTCATATCGCTGCATGATTGCTCGCCAAGCCGAATTAGAGATGAGATAAAACTCAATATTCTCTCCTCTATCATTGTAGTCTCGCAGCAATTTTTGCGTTAGTGAGCTTGGCGTCTGACTCGTGATCATCACGCGCCAAGGTTGGCCTTCTGGGCCACCAAGTTGGAGCGGTGCTAAGAAACCAGCATACATTTGTTGAACACTAAACATGTCTTTTACGAGTGGGAAGTTATTTTCAATTTCGCGCGCGTCTAAATATCTTAAACCCAAGATCGCTGCGCGTTTGGCTGTAGCCTCTTCATCTTGTTGGCGCCGACGCGCTTGAATCTTTTCTTCATCCATTAGACTTATTTTAGCATAAGCACAGTTATTGGGCAAGCTAAATATTTTTGACCAATTGTTTAAAAACTGCTAAAATATAATGAATGAAGAACCCTAATTCAAAACAAAACTCAACCCGATACCAACCAAGAGACATCGTGGTCTTAGCCCATAATATTCGCTCAATTTATAATATTGGATCAATTTTTAGAACTAGCGAGGGGTTTGGTGTGAAGAAAATAATTCTAAGCGGTTATTCCCCTTTTCCAAAACTAGCCGGTGAAAAATTCTCAGATACTGGGCGTTTGCCGTACTTGGCCGATAAAATCACTGCCCAGATTCATAAAACTGCTCTTGGCGCCGAAGAGATTGTCACATTTAATACTTCTAAAAACATCAAAGATACAATTTTAAATCTTAAAAATCAAGGTTATAAAGTGGTTGCCCTAGAGCAGTCAGTTGATTCGATCAAGCTGCCCGAGTTTAACACCTCTAAAGATACTAAAATCGCATTATTACTTGGCGAAGAGGTCAATGGAATCGACGAAGAGCTCATCAGACTATGTGATTACACTTTAGAAATACCGATGTTTGGTCAAAAAGAAAGCTTCAATGTATCAGTCGCTGCTGGAATAGCACTATATAAAATTGCTTGCGAATAATAAGATTAATTATTAACGCAATATTTTCCGCCGCCCTCAAGCACCATCACAAAAGCTATGTTATTTGCACCAGTTGCCGCTTTGACGCTCTCGCCATCGCATTTCGCTTGACGGACAACATGAATTACTGTCGATCCAACTGGGTTTACTGAAGATTTCCTAGAGATGATACCATAGCTTATTGGAACTTCCCAGAAAAAGTATGCCGACCCATCAGGATCAGAAAACGTATCACCATTAGCAAGCAAGTACGAATCAATAAAGCTTCCACTTACGCCAGTTTAAATACTTGGCATGTTACCACGATTATTAGCCTGATATTTTTGAACCGCAGTAAGCACTCTACCTATATCATTCTTTCTCTGCGTATCTCTCTGATTTCTTTGTAATGCTGGTAGTGCTATGAATACCATTAGGAATATTAGACCGGCTATGGCTAGGACTAGGACTACTTCTATGATTGTGAAGGCTGGTTTTTATGAAGAACTATTCCACCTTTTATTTTTAGTTGGTAAAGCTTGGGCTAACGTCCTTGAGCGCGCACTTAAGGAAGAGTGAAGTTTTAGTTCTGGAGTGGGCTGGTTGTTATTGTTAGTTTTGTTGTTTGATTGTGATTTATGCTTATGTATATTCATAGTTCTATTTTAGCTAAAAAAAAAAAACGCAAGGGTGGTAGGCTTAGCATTTTTAGTTTGGTTCAAAAATGCAAGATTAAACTTAATGCATAACCATCAGACAATCTTAACACATTCTTCACCCAAAATCTGCACCAATTCAGCAGCTAACTTTGAGTTTGAATCAATCTTAAACGGCATTCTGATTGCCGACTTCTTCTCTTCGCCTAGCACTAGAATTATCTCTTCTAGGCCCGGGTACTTACTACAACTTTTCTTAACTTTCAATAGCGATTCATGATCATTTGGATTCTTAACATGAACAAAAAGTTTTTTAAGCTTCTCAGCTGCATAATTGCTGGCTGATTTAGTCTCAGATTTAGGCGGTTGATTTACGTTATTTTTTGGTTTTGGCGTGTAAGCTTTTTTAGGCTCATTAACGGAAGTCTTCTTACCGTCTGAAGACCAGCTTGAATTTGGTTTATTGCTAGCACGGTTTGCCATAACTTTTTGTTTTGGCTGAGGTTTCTTGCCAATTTTAAGGCCTTCCATCTTGCGGCCAGTCGACTCATAACTTTCCAGTTCTTCATCTGTAACAACCAAAATCTCTTCGGCTATCAGCTGAGCTTCTTGCTTTAGATTACCATCGCGATCACGCGCAGAGACTTTACCAGTGATCCTTAATACTGCATCGAGCTGTATTTTTGCGCCAACCTCAGCAAACAGATTCGGAAATACAATCACCTCGGCTTCATCGCTCTTATCTTCTAGTTTTACAAACGCCATTTTACTACCAGCTTTAGTAATAATCGTCCTTGCATCAATCACAATACCACCAATAGTCGCTTTCTGACTATCAAAGCTTGGCTGCACTTGGCTAAGTGGCAGAGTCTGTTCTTCAAAGTATGAAGCGTATTTATCTAGTGGATGAGCCGAGACATAAAGTCCGAGTAAGTCGCGCTCCCACATAAGCTGCTCTTTTTCTGTGTGTTGCTTCGGCGCAGTTTGTAGTTCAATTTCTGGTTCAATTTTCATATTTTGACCAGTTTCGCCAAGGCTAGAAAATAAATCTACTTGTCCGCTTAAAGCCTCTTTTTGTAGCTTAATGCCATAGCCTTGAATCTTTTCCAGATTAAACAATAAGTCTGAGCGAGTTCCAAACTCATCAAAGGCGCCTGTCATAATTAGAGAGTCCCAGGCGCGTTTATTAAACATTTTGCCGTTTACACGCTTAGCAAACTCTAAGACAGTCGTAAATTTACCATCGATTTTTCGAGCTTGCAAGACTGCATCTACGGCGCCAGCACCAACTGCCTTCACGGCTAATAAACCAAATCGAATTTTCTTCTCATTAGGAATGATGGCAAAGTTTTTATAACTTTCATTAACGTTTGGTCCAAGAACCTCAATCCCCATTTTCTTACATTCAGAAATCTCAATCGCTAGACGATCAGTATCATCGGCGTCGCTAGTCATTAAGGCCGCCATAAATGCATCAGGATAGTGAGCTTTAATGTAAGCCGTCCAATAAGCAATCAACGCGTAACACGCGGCGTGGCTCTTATTAAAACAGTAATTGGCGAATTCTTCGAGCTGGTCCCAGAATTTTTCAGCGACTTCTCTTTTTGCGCCACTAGTTTTAATCGCACCTTCAACGAAATCAACTTTAACTTTACGCATTAGGTCAATTTTCTTTTTACCAACCGCCTTACGCAAGGTGTCGGCCTGCCCACCAGTAAATCCACACCACTCTTTTGAAATCTGCATAAACTGCTCTTGGTAGACCAAAATACCATAGGTATTTTTTAGCGCGTTCTCCATCCCCGAGTCAAGATAGGTTATCTCTTCTTCGCCGTGCTTTCGACGAATAAAACTATCAATAAACTGCATCGGACCCGGACGATACAAAGCAACCATCGCGATAATGTCTTCAAAACTACTCGGTTTTAACTCACGCAAATATCTCTTCATTCCAGCCGACTCAAGCTGAAAGACACCAGTTGAATCACCATTCGAAAGTAGATCATATGCCGCTTTATCATCAAGTGGCATTTTAGCTAGGTCTATTACTTCTCCATATGATTTCTCAATAATATTTTGTGCAGTAGAAATAATTGACAAGTTTTTTAGACCCAAAAAATCCATCTTCAAAAGCCCAAGATCTTCCACCTGGCCCATCGGCACCTGAGTCGCAACAACACCTTTTTGCGCCATTTCAAGTGGTAGATATTTGACTAAATCGTCCGGAGCGATCACTACACCACACGCATGCACACCGTGATTACGAATCGTGCCTTCTAGTTGAACTGCAAAATCAAAAACAGTCTTCGCAGTTGGATTAGCCTCATATTCATGTTTCAAATCGACATCCTGCTCTAATGAGATCTTTAGCGGAGTATGCCTACCTTGGCTTGGATCTGGCACTAATTTGGCGAATCTATCAGCCTCAGCATAGGGAACTTCCAAAACACGCGCTACGTCGCGCACGGCGTTTTTTGCCATCATCTTACCAAAAGTCGCGATGTTTGCCACACGATCGACACCGTATTTTTCTGTACAATATTGAATAACTTCATTACGGCGCGTATCTTGAATATCGACATCGATATCTGGCATCGATATACGGTCAGGGTTTAAGAAACGCTCAAACAGCAGGTCGTATTCTAATGGGTCGAGGTCGGTGATATGAAGCGCATATGCGATAATCGAACCAGCCGCACTACCGCGCCCCGGTCCAAAAACTATGCCCTGTCTTTTACCCCAGTTGATAAAGTCCTGAACAATCAAAAAATATCCGTTATAACCCATGGAGTCTAAAACCCCAAGCTCCATATCAACACGCTCGATTTGCTCGGGTTGCAGGTGTGACCTAATTTGTTCAATGGTCATCACATCAGCTTTAGCTCGCTCAATTCCAGCGTACCGCTCAGCTAAACCTCTAAAAACCAGCTTATCTAATAATGACTTTTCACTTACTTCACCCTCGGGTAGTGGGAATTTAGGAATTAGGATTTGGCCAAAGTTAAATTCAAAATTAACCTTATCGGCCACTTCTTTAGTGTTAAGAATTATTTGTGGGTCAATTTTACCCCATCGTTTGATGATATCTCGTGGATCAGTCACAAAAAGATCAAATTCTTTTAGGCTCATGCGTTTTTCATCACTTAGATAAGATCCAGTACCAACACATAGAAGGATTTCGTGCGCATCTTGGTTTTCGTGAGTTAAATAGTGACTATCACAAGTGACCACTAAAGGAATCCCGAGCTCTTTATTTATTTTAAATAGGCCTTTATTGATTTTTTCCTGAACATCCCAATGGTTAGGGCAATCTGGGTGACCGTGGTCTTGAAGTTCTAAATAAAAATCATCATTATATACGCTCTTATACCACTTTGCATGCCCTAAAGCTTTTTCGTAATCGTCATTTTTAAGCGCGTCAGATATTTCTGACCCCGCACAACCACTTAAACAGATGATACCTTCTGAGCATTCCTTCATCAAGTCATGATCAATACGCGGTTTATAGTACATCCCTTCAAGATTGGCTTTGGTTGAAAGCATAGATAGGTTTTTCCAGCCGGCTTCGTTTTTAGCCAGCAAAGTAAGGTGGTAGCGAGGTTTGTCGTGATTTGGGTCACGATCAAATCTAGTCCTAGCCGCAACGTATGTTTCCATGCCTAAAATTGGCTTAATACCATCTTTTTTTGCTTGAGTATAAAATTCGATCGTACCGCTCATGGTGCCGTGATCGGTAATAGCAACAGCTTCCATACCGTTTTCTTTGACGGATTTAGTTAAAGCATCAATTTTTGTCAGACCATCAAGTAATGAGTGGTAAGTGTGAGCGTGTAGATGGACGAAATCACTTGGCAATAAATCTTCAAATTTCTTTGTTTTCGTCGAAACATTGTCGCGTATTTTAGTCCTCTCCATAGATACTATTTTAGCATATTTTAATGAAGATTCCTACATGCTAATCGTTATTTTTATTTAGAAATTCTCGAATTTTGATCGCCGCATCCGCCCCACTAGCGGCCGCAATGATTAACTGTTTTTGCGCATCTTTTATAGCGTCTCCAGCCGCAAATACTCCTGGTAAATTAGTCATATAATTATTATCTACTATAATCTCTCCTGATTTAGTCAAATCAATTTGAGTAGATTCTAAAAATTCAGTATTCGGAATTAAACCGATAAATTCAAATATAGCTGGGATTTTAAGTTCAATTTTTTTACCGTTTTGGCGCACTATCACACCATCAACTTTACGAGTCTCGTCATCACTATTTTCAACAATCTGTTCAATTTCGGCATTTAGATAAACTTCAATCTTGCCGTCCGCTTCAGCTTGCTTTAACTTTTTTTGTAAAATTTCTTGAGCTCTGATTTTTGAACGAACGATTAATTTTACCTTCGAAAAACGGCTCAAGAATAAAGAGTCTTCTACGGCAGTATCTCCACCACCAACAGCCACAATCTCTTGCCCTTTATAAAACGGTCCATCGCAAGTAGCACAAAAATGAATGCCTCTACCTATAAAGTCAGCTTCTTTATTTATATTGAGCCGTCGATAAGAATTGCCCGGAGCTAATAACACCGAGCGAGCTTCTATTTGCTCACTATCAATTATTAGCACACTGTTGTCGGCCTGCCCTTGAATACTAGTCACTTCGCCATATCTAATTTCAGCCCCAAATCTCTCGGCTTGTTTTCTCATATTCTGCCCGAGTTCGTAGCCTGAAATGCCATCAGGAAAACCCGGATAATTCTCAATCAATTCAGATGTTATTACTAGCCCGCCAACAGCAGATTTTTCAAACAAAACAACTTTTAGCCCGTCTCGAGCCGCATAAATTGCGGCTGTCAATGCGGCAGGACCAGTCCCGATGATAGCAAGATCAATCACTGTCTATTCCTCCTCGTTGGCATAAGTTCCACAGATATACTGTTCGACTATTTCTTGGCCATATTGATCAATATACTCCTTGTATGATTGGATACATAGGTCAAAGGTGCCTTTAGGATAAGGGATTTCAGAAGAAATTGAGCTTTCAGTCACAATATCAGCTTTAGGAATAGCCATAACGATAAATTTTAGTGGTGTGTTTGGAGCGATATATCCATCTTCACCTTCAGTTCCAGTACCACTTTCGCTGTAAGCTTTGTCTGAGGGAATTGTGATCTCACGAATACCACCGACCTTCATGCCAATTACGCCTTCACTCCAGCCAGTAATATAACTACCGTCGCCTGCTAAAGGCGCTGTTAGCGCTTCGCCGTCAAAAGAAGAATCAAAGGTCGTACCATCTGGCTGCCAACCAATATAATACATACTATAATCAGTGAAACCACTCATAATCTCTGAGCCGTCACCCTCTTTAAGCTCATTGGTTGTAAGTTCTTTTACAGAGGCCGCATTGAATGATTTCGCACTATCCTTATAATTTGAAAACTCTGGATAATATTTATTTGATAATTCAGTCACTTTTGGTGTAATCTCTTCGGCTACTCGCGCGTCAACTTTGGCTTGCTGCGTCTTTACGTTTTCGTCAAACTTTGCTTGCGCTTGCGCAAGTTCGGCTGATTCTTTTGTTGTATTTTGCTGAGTTATAACAATTCCGGCATATAATGCTACTGTGCTAAAGACTGTTAAAATTAGTATCCCCCAGATTGCGACTCGTTGTTTAGTTGTAGTTTTTGACATTTTCCTCCTTAAATTATTTCCGCGTCTAATTGCTTAGCGACATCTTCTAATTCTGATACAATTTTATGAATATCATCACCAGTTAATGTTTTTTGCATTGGTGTAATCGTAAACCTTAGTGTAACATTTTTAAATTCTCCGTCTGGGCTGTATATATCAACCGGTGATAGACTAATTCGTAAATCTTCAAATTTAGTAATTTGCTGGTTAAATGCATCAGAAATCTGTTTATAGTTTGTGTTTTTTGATATTTTTAGACTAATGTCTCGCTTTATCGTCTGAAAATTCGATAGCGGCTCAAACGCAAATTTTGAATCTTGCTTAATATCCAAAATTTTATCTAAATCAATTTCAAAACCAGCCGTCGCTTCAGGCAATTTCAAACTCTTTTGAGTAGACTTTTTATATTCACCAACGTATCCAATGTTGCCAAACTTTGATGATTCAATAACAGCAGTCCTTTTTGGCTCAAATTCCGAACTAATCAGACTACCACCAGCTTCAGTAAAATTAAGTTTAATATCTAACTTTTTGAATAAAAATTCAGCGAAATATTTAGCTTCATAAAAAGCGTCGGCACCTTTCTTTTTAGCAAACACAAAACCAAGTTTCTTTTGCTCAATTGGCACATTTTCATGGTTTAAACCAAATGTTTTACCGGTCGTTTTATTTATTTCAAAGATGGCAAACTCTTCATGGCCGGCTCGAATGTTCTGGTTAACCTTCGAAAGTAAGCTTGGTGTTAAAGTCTGTCGATAATATTGAAGATCGGGTGAAATTGAATTGACTATTTTATAAGAATCAGTCGGGTTTTGGTTAGCCGCCTTTAGTAAACCGCCGTGAACGAACGTATAACTTAGCACTTCGTTTGCTCCAGCTGAAACTAGAATGCTTCTAATTTGTTGCTGTAACTTGTCAATCGGCGATATTTTAACCGCTTCAAAAGTTCTTTCAGGCAGAGTAAGCGTGATGTTGTCATAACCGTTCAATCGACCAACTTCTTCAACCACATCTTCTTGGATATGAATGTCGGTTCGCCAATTTGGCGCAACGACGCTAAAACTATAATCGGTAATATTTTCGATTTTAAAACCGACGTT
>RRZT012023056.1_pt1 | contig 23885 bp, 22 predicted proteins | sample 2165551 | NCBI WGS metagenome assembly RRZT01 (sample SAMN10456910, study PRJNA506462) | wastewater metagenome | biome: wastewater; feature: sludge; material: wastewater sludge; isolation source: wastewater sludge with Escherichia coli K12::gfp cells carrying plasmid... | place: USA: Moscow, Idaho... | reverse complement strand
TCCGATGACGGGCCAGCCAGATTTCGCGCATCTGGTCATCGACTATGTGCCGGGCGACTGGCTGGTCGAAAGCAAGTCGCTGAAGCTGTATCTGGGATCGTTCCGCAATCACGGCGCCTTTCACGAGGATTGCACCGTCAGCATCGGCCGGCGGCTGGCGGATTTTCTGGCGCCCCAATGGCTGCGCATCGGCGGCTATTGGTATCCGCGCGGCGGCATCCCGATCGACGTCTTCTGGCAGACCGGGCCGATGCCCGACGCCGTCTGGATCCCCGATCAGGGGGTTCCGCCCTATCGCGGGCGGGGCTAGGCGATGTCGTCGCGGGCGTGATCGTGGCCGCATAGCGCGTGATCGCCCAGGACCTGGATCACCCGGCAATCGGCGGCGCTGCCGCTGGGATGGGCCAGCATGCGCTTGAATTCGTCGCGCAGCAGGGTCAGGCGGGCGATGCGGGCCTCGACCGCCGCCAGCTGACGGCGGGCGATGTCGTCGGCCACGGCGCAGGCCCCTTGCGGATCGTCGCTTAGGCCCAGCAATTCGCGGATCGCCTCAAGCGGGAAGCCAAGGTCGCGGGCATGGCGGATAAAGCCCAGCCGGTCCTGCGCGGCGCGGTCGTAATGGCGTTGATTGCCGGCGCTGCGGATGGGGGCAGCCATCAGGCCGATCTGTTCGTAATAGCGGATGGTCGGGACCTTGACCCCGGTGGCGCGGCTGAGTTTTCCGATGGTCAGCATGAGAAACCTCTTGAACCTCTAGTTGCTAGAGCACTTAGGTTCCGATTCGCTGGGGCACAAGGCCCTGCGATGGACGGCGAAGGGGAAGGCCATGCAGGCACGTCACGAATGGAAGATCACCGGCATGGATTGCGCATCCTGTTCGGTCAAGGTGACGCGCGCGGTCGAGCGCCTGCCCGGTGTCAGCGAGGTGCGCGTGGCCTTGATGACCGAACGGCTGAGCCTGCAACTGGATGGCCGCGGCACCACCCCCGATCAGATCGAGGGCGCGGTGCGCCAGCTGGGCTATGGCATCACTGCGCGGGAGGCGGCGGCGCCCGCGACGACGGATGCCGCGCATGATCATGACGGGCATGACTGCGATGGGCATGATCACGACGCACAGGGCGATGACGGCCATGATCACGGCGGCCTCAGCCACAGCCACGATGACCCTGCCGATCGCGGCAAAAGCTGGTATCAGATGGGTAAGGGGCGGCTGGTGCTGTTGACCGGTGCGATGCTGGCGCTGGCCTGGGTGGTCGAGATTCTGACCGCAAGTCGCATCGGCTATTACGCTTTTGTCGCCGCCTGTCTGATCGGGGTGATGCCGGTGGCCCGGCGCGCCTGGGCCGCGCTGCGCATGGGCCAGCCCTTTACCATCGAAAGCCTGATGACCATTGCCGCTATTGGCGCGCTGATGATCGGCGCGGCGCAAGAGGCGGCGCTGGTGGTCTTTCTGTTTGCTGTGGGCGAGGTGCTTGAGGGGGTGGCGGCGGGTCGTGCGCGCGACGGTATCCGCGCGCTCGCCAATCTGGTGCCCAAGACCGCCCTACTTGAGGAAGGTGGCGCAACCCGTGAAATTCCTGCGGAAAACCTGCGCATCGGTCAGACGGTTTTGGTGCGGCCCGGCGATCGCATTCCCGCCGATGGCGAGATCGTCGAAGGCGTCTCGGGCGTCGATGAAAGCCCGGTGACCGGCGAAAGCATGCCGCAGACGCGCGGGCCGGGCGATACGGTCTTCGCCGGCGCCATCAATACCGAGGCGGCGTTGCGCGTGAGTGTGACACGGGAACCCTCTGACAACACCATCGCCCGCATTATCCGACTGGTCGAAGAGGCCGAAGAGGCCCGCGCGCCGACCGAGCGTTTTATCGACCGATTCAGCCGCTGGTACATGCCGGCCATCGTCGCGCTGGCGGCACTGGTGATCGTGGTGCCGCCGCTGGCCTTTGGCGGCGATTGGGGGACGTGGATTTATCGCGGGCTGGCGCTGTTGCTGATCGGCTGTCCCTGCGCGCTGGTGATTTCGGTGCCGGCCTCGATTGCCTCGGCGCTGTCGGCGGGAGCGCGGCGCGGCCTGTTGATGAAGGGCGGCGCGGTGATCGAGGCGGCGGCGGGCCTGCGCCATGTCGCGTTCGACAAGACCGGCACGCTGACCCTTGGCAAGCCCGTCGTCACCGATCTGTTGACCGCCGATGGCGTCAGCGAGGCGCAGCTGATCGCGCTGGCCGCCGGGGTCGAACAGGGGTCGGGTCACCCGCTGGCGCTGGCGATCCTGAACCGGGCGCGGGATGCGGGGATCGCGCCGCCTTTGGCGCAGGGCGCGCGGGCACTGGCCGGGCGCGGGGTCGAGGCGATGGTGGGCGAAAGCCTTGCCTGGGTCGCCTCGCCCCGGCATGCGGCCGGGAATGGCGGCATGGCGCCGGGGCATCGGGCCCGCGCCGAGGCGCTGGAGGCCGAGGGCAAGACCGTCGTGGTCGTCTGGCGCGAGGGGGCGCCGCACGGGCTGATCGCGATGCGCGACGAGCCGCGCGCCGATACGGCCGAAGCCATGCGGCAGCTGCGCGCGATGGATCTGGTGCCGGTGATGCTGACCGGAGACAATGCCCGCACCGCCGCCGCCATTGCCGGGGGGCTGGGGATGGAGTTCCGGGCCGAGATGCTGCCCGAGGACAAGCTGGTCGCGATCCGCGACCTGTCGGCGCAGGGCGGGGTGATGATGATCGGCGACGGCATCAATGACGCGCCGGCGCTGAAACAGGCGGGCGTGGGCGTGGCGATGGGGTCGGGGACCGATGTGGCGCTTGAAACCGCCGATGCGGCGATCCTGCGCGACCGGGTTGCTGATGTGCCCGGCCTGATCCGGCTGGCGCGTGCGACCATGGGCAATATCCGCCAGAATGTCGCCATCGCGCTGGGGCTCAAGGGGGTGTTTCTGGTGACCTCGGTTCTGGGGATCACCGGGCTTTGGATCGCGATCCTGGCCGATACCGGGGCGACGGTGCTGGTGACGCTGAACGCGCTGCGGCTTTTGCGGTTCGATCCCGACCGGGTGTGATCACAAAAGCCAGGCGAGCAGAAGCACCCAGACCGAGAGCACGACCCCCATCACCGCCGCGTAGGGTCCGTTCCAGATCAGCCCGGCCTCGCGCGGGGGGACCTTGCCCAGGGATCCCGCCAGCAGCACCGAGGCGGTAAAGGGCGAGGTCACGCCGCTGAGCGCCCAGCCGCCGGTGATCGCGGCGATCAGCACGGTGGGGCTGATGCCCATCGCCTGCGGCGTCGGCAAAAGCGGGCTCAGCAATGCTACCGACAGGATCGGGTTCATCCCCAGCTGTCCGGCCAGGGGGATGATCCAGATCAGCGCGATCAGGATCGCCAAAGGCGGCACCGCCGAGAAATCCACCCCCAGCCGCGCCATCAGCGGCACCAGCAGGAACGCGCCGAGGCTGCCGATAAAGGCGGCCATGAACAAGAGCAGGATCTCGCCCCGATAGCCGGGCAATTCGCGCAGCACAAAGCCCGCGATGCGGTCGCCGGTATGGCGCAGCGCGCCGGCCCCGCTGGGCAGGCGTTGCACAAAGACCCAGGCGATGGCGGTCAGCGGCACCAGCGTCATCACCGCGCCCACCACCTCGACCCCGGTCAGCGCATGAAGGATCGCGACCCCGGTCCCGACCACTGCCAAAAGCAGCAAAAGCGGGCGCAGATGCACGAGCCAGCTGCCGGTTTCCGGCGCGCGGGGCGGCGGCGGATTGGCAAGGCGCGGCTTGAAGATCGTGTCCAGCGCCCAGCCCCCCAGCAACAAAAGCGCCGCGCTGCCCAGACAGGGCAGCACGACATGGTTCCAGTTCGCCCCCGCCACCAGCTTGGTGCTGAGCGCCATGGAAAAGCCAAGGGGCGACCAGCAGAGCGTGGCCGCGAAACCGCGCTGAATCGCGACCAGCATACGGCGGGTGCGGTGGCGGCGGATTTCCGGATCGGGTTCGCGCGCGGCGCTTTCCGTGGCCAGCGATCCCAGAAGCGCGATCGAGCCATAAAGCAGGATCAGCCCGAAAAGATGCCCCCCCACCGTCAGCGCCAGATACCGCAGGCCCGGCGGCTGTCGAGCAAGGAAACGCCCGGTTTCGAGGATTTCTTGCGAGGTGATGGCGGCGCTGCGAATGGCCGAAAGCGCGGTGAACAGCGCCACGATCAGACAGCCGCTGCGGATCGCCGCCGCCAGACCCGCCTGCCAGTCGTCATGGCTGAGCATGGCCCAGACGGTCAGACCCAGCCCGATGGCGACAAAAGCCAGCCGCGACGGGCGTGCGCCGATGCTGAACACCGCCATCGCCGCCAGCGCAAATATCCCCGCCAGCACCGAGGCCAGCGGATCGCCGCCATATTCGCCCCAGATCACGCAGAGCATGACCGCCGCCGGCAACAGGCCGGCCAGATGCGTCAGTCGCGGCCGCGCACTCACCGGTCGCCCCCCGAACGCGGCCATGACGGGTATCGGGGCGGACGGAATCGGGCGAGGGGGGCGTGGGGCGGCATCTGGCGGCTCTTTGGGGGTTTCGCGCGGCGCGGCGGCCCGCCCGGGCAAGGATTGCCGCAAGCGCCGGTCATGTCAAACCGGTCCCGCCCGCAATCGCCCCCTAGAGGGGCCCGATTGCCGGCCCCCGATTGTGGTTTGCCGCCTGTCGCGCCCCGCTGCGCGGCGCGTTGCATCGCGCCGAACGGCAACGGCGCCGAATCGCGCCGATAATGGCCGCGCCTTTCGGAATGAGCAGAGGGAAACAGACATGCCGAACAAAGCCACAGTCAGGGGTGTCCTGATGGACGCCACACTCGCCCCGATTTCCGAGGGCAAGATCATCGCTACGCTCAGCGGCTCGGACGTATTCGAGGATGGCGTGCGCATCGTCACCCAGAAGGTCGAGGCCACGACCGATGCGACCGGCGCCTGGGCCATGGATCTTATCGTCAATGGCGAGGGCGATACCGCCGGCACCAGCTGGATGATCGAGGGCTATAACCAATATGTCGCCAAGGTCTTCGAGGTGAAATCGCTGTTCATTCCGGTGGCCCTGCCGACCACGCTGGGCGATCTGGAAAAGACCAGCGCCCAGAACCTCAAGGCGGCCAAGGATGGCAGCGTCGCCCGGCTGATCTTTGTGTCCGATTACGCCGAATATGCGGCCCTGCCCGAAGCGCAGCGCCGCGAAAGCGATCTCGTGCTGGTGAAGGGGGCCTGATATGGCGGTCTCGATTCAGAACGGCATCGCAAGCAATCTGTTCCGGGGGGTCGAGCGGGTCTATCTGGCCGGCCAGATGATCCCGCTTTTGAATGCCGAAGGGGGGACGCTGATCGAGGGGGCCGGCCCCGACATCGCCCCCACAATCACCCGCGCGCCCAGCATCCTGCCGCTTGGGGCGGTGATCGGGGACAGTATCTCGCTGGATCTGGGGGCCGCCACGGGCGCGCCGCAGCCCGAGGCCAGCTGGGATATCACGCTGAACGGCGATTCGATCCGCAGCCAGCTGGATGCCGGGGCGCTGACCGTCGAGTTGTCGCGGCCCGGGCTTTACGAGCTGAGCGTCAGCTGGTCGAACAATGCCGGCATCGTCGATGCTGTCATCGCCTCGCTGACCGTCGAGCCTGCGCCGCAGGCGCCGCCGATCAATTATGGCCAGGCCATCGTCTATATCGACGCGGCCTCTGCCTTTCAGGGCAGCGCCACGAATGTCACCGCCATCACCACGACCGGGCGGCAGGGGCTGGTGCTGACGGCCACGGGGTCGGGCAATCCGGTCACGCATGGCCCGGCGGGCTTTACCTTTGCCAATGGCATTTACATGCAATCCGCCGTGCTTTCCGGCCAGCCGACCGGCGACGGGATGTTCGCGGTCGTGGATTTCACGTTGACCAGCTATGGCACGTCCAGCGGGCAGCTGTTGCAGGGCGCGGGCAGCCGGCTCAACCTGCTGGACATGAGCGGCGCGTTGCGGGTGCAGGGGGTCGAGGACACCACCATCACCATGAACGCGGGCACCACCCCCTATGGCAGGCGTTTCGTGATCGGCGGGCGCATCGACGATCTGACCGATATGCTGGGCATGTATGACCTTGCCGGCGCTTATTCCGAACAGCCCATCGGCAGCACCAATCCCGACCTGACGCGGGTCATCTCTGGCCGCTATCTGAACGGCACCCTGCACCGGCTGGCGGTGTTCGGCCGGCCCGAGGGCGGCGCATGGCCGGTCAGCTTCGAGGAGGTCTTTGCGGATTTTCGGGCGGGGGTGTGACGGCCCCTGCACCTACCGTCACCTCACTGGAAATCATGCCGGCCTATGGGCAAAGCGAAAACCGCCGCAAGGTCGATCCGGTTCTGGCCGACCTGATCCTGGCGGGGCAATCGGCACAGGCCTATGTTCTGGACGGCATGCGCACCGTGGCCGGCACCGCCATCGGCGTGAACGGCGCCGGCACGACCGCGATCGATCAGAACGTGCCGGCCACGGGGCTTGCCGGGTTTACCTCGCCGGATGTGGCGCCGTCCTTTACCGCGCTGATGGCGCGGGCCGCGCGCTGGCGCGATGCCGGGCAGGGGCAGCGCGGCGTCATCATCGGCGATAACGGTTTTGGCGGACAGCTGATCGACGCATGGGACATCAACAACCCCACCAATCCCGTCGGCCGCAATCAGCTTTACTGGATGCGCGAGGCAAAGCGTCTGGCCGACAGCATGCAGATCGGGCTGAGCTGTCCCTATGTCTGGCTGTTTCAGGGCACTTCGGCCAAGGACGATCCCGGCGCCGATTATCGCGCGAGGTTCGACACCGCGCATGGACAGACGCTGGCCCAGGCCGAAAGCCTGTTCGGCGCCAGGCCGCAGCTGATCGTGGTGGTCAATGGCGGTGACGTGAACACCATCGGCGATCTTTATGCTACGCCGGCGACGCAATACCGGATCGGGCTGGATTACGACGGCATCATCGCCACATGGCAGCGCGCCTATCCGATCGAGGATCGCAATATCCACATCAACGGTCAGGCCCAGCTCTTGATCGGCGAGACGGCGGAATGGGCCATGGCCGAAACCGAGGCCGGTCATGCGTGGAACATCACCTATCAGGTGGTGAAATCGGGCGCACAGGTCATCGTGGGCTTTGACCTGCGCCCGGGCGAGACGCTTTTGAATCGCGCCGGGCTTTATGACAGCTTTGGCGGCGCCGCGACCTGTCCGCATTACGGGTTCGAGGCGGATGGCGGCATCGTCGGCGTCCAGCCCGATCTGCAAGGCGACAGCGTGACCATCACCCTGGCCAATCCGGCCGCCGGCTGGCTGCGCTTTGCCCATCAGGTGCAGGATTGCGCGGCGATGGCCGATACGGCCGGGATGACCATGTCGGCGCATCGGACCACGCTCTTTGGCAGCCACAGCCGGGCCAGCCGCTATCTGCCGGGGGAAACGCTGTGGCGGCCCTTGCCCGGTTTTCGCGGCACCTTTCAGGGCGATATCTTCCGGCCCGAGGATGGCACCTGACCGGCGCGGCGCCGGCGATCCGGGGGTCTTTTGCGACATCATGCCCGGCCGGCGCATCGCCCGGCCGGGCATTGCCATATCCGCCACGCCCCGCCGGGGAAAAGCCTGCGGCGTTCCAAGTTTGGCGTGGACATGCCCGAAAACGTTGTGAAACTGTCGCCGATTCGCAGGGCGGAGGCAGGCATGAACATGACCATCGACGAGGCGCTGACCCAAGGCGGGGCCGGGCGCTTTCAGCGTCGCCTGCTGGGCATTTTCGGTCTGGTCTGGGCGGCGGATGCGATGCAGGTCATCGCCATCGGCTTTACCGCCGCCTCGATCGCGGCCAGTTTCGGGCTGAGCGTGGCGCAGGCGCTGCAAACCGGCACGCTGTTCTTTCTGGGCATGTTCGCGGGGGCGACGCTGTTCGGGCGCATCGCCGACCGGGTCGGGCGGCGCAAGGTGCTGCTTTTGACCGTGGCCTGCGACGCGGTTTTCGGGCTGGCCTCGGTCTTTGCGCCGGATTTTTGGACGCTGCTGATGCTGCGTTTTCTGACCGGGATGGCGGTGGGGGGCACCTTGCCGGTCGATTATGCGATGATGGCCGAATTCCTGCCGCCGCGCAATCGCGGCCGCTGGCTGGTCTGGCTCGAAGGGTTCTGGGCCGTCGGCACGCTGGTCATCGCGCTGACCGCATGGATTGCGCATCTGGCGGGCGCGGCCGAGCCTTGGCGCTGGATCTTTGCGGTGGCGGCCTTTCCGGCGCTGATCGGCATCTGGCTGCGGCTTTGGGTGCCGGAATCGCCCATGTATCTGTTGCGCAAGGGCGATGAGCCGGCGGCGCGCGCGGTGGTCAACAAGGTGCTGATGGCCAATGGCGGCCGGGCGCTGGCGGATGATGTGCGGCTGATTGCGCCCCCGGCCGAGGGGGCGGGGCAGGGGCTCTTTGGTCGCGAACTGCGCCGCCGCAGCATCGGCATCTTTGCGGCATGGTTTCTGGTGTCGCTGTCCTATTACGGGGTGTTCGTCTGGTTGCCGTCCGAGCTGGTCAAGGGCGGTTTCGGTTTTGTGCGCGGCTATGGCTTTCTGGTGCTGCTGGCGCTGGCACAGGTGCCGGGCTATGCGCTGGCTGCGCATGGGGTCGAAAGCTGGGGGCGCAAGCCGACCTTGCAGCTGTTTTTGCTGCTGAGTGCGGCGGGCTGTGTGCTGTTCACCATCGCCGCCAGCCCATGGCTGGTCGCCGCCTCGCTTTTGCTGATGAGCTTTGCGCTTTTGGGCACCTGGGGCGCGCTTTATGCCTTTACGCCCGAACTTTACCCGACCGGCCTGCGCGGCACTGGCATGGGGACGGCAAGCGCGGTGGCGCGGGTGGGCGGCTTGCTTGCGCCCTCGCTTCTGGGGCTGGTGGTGGCGCGGGGGTTCGGCCTTGCCATCGGGGTTTTTGCGGCGCTGCTGTTGCTGGCCGCCATTGCCACGCTCTTCATCCCGACCGAGACGCGAAACCGCTCGATCGCTTAGGATTTGAAAGCGTGGCGGGCCGGTGGGATGGGCATTGCCCGTGGCCCCGGCATGGGTATTCTGGCCCGCAGGCGACGGATTCCCCGTCGCCCACCGGCCAAGGCGCAAGCCATGCCTGATCGTCCTGCGCTTTTTTGTCATCTATTAAGATTGCTTTAACGAAATCATGGCAAGACGCGAGAGGCAATCCGGCAAAAGGGGGCATGCGGCACCTTGTCCGGGGATTGTCATGAGTGAGGATTTTCATGCTGAAACATACTCTTGTCGCATTGGCGATGGCGCTTGGGCTTGCAGGCTGCGCGACCTCGGAATGGGAAACCGCCTATACGCAGGTCGATCCGGCCCAGGCCGCCAGCTGGCGGCTGGCCATGGTCGATGTGGCGGCCCCCGAAACGCTGACCACCAGCGACACGGATGGCTATGTGCCGAACTTTGACATCGTCTGGCATGGCGAACCGGCCGGCGACCGCCGGGCACAGGCTGCCGCCATCGTCACCGAGGGGATCGAACGCGGTGCGCGCAGCGCCCTTCACGGCCGCAAATCGGTGCGCATTTCCGCCACCATCACGCAGTTTCATGCCATCACCCCGACCGTGCGCAAGATGGACGGCGTCGGCGTTCACAATATTCAGTACACGATTCAGGTGTTTGACGCCCATAGCGGCGCCGCGCTGACCGAGCCGCAGAATATCAAGGCGGAATTCCCCGCCCTGACCGGCAAGACCGGGGACGAGGCCGATGCCCGTGGCCTGACCCAGCGTGTCCAGATCGTGAACCATATCGCGGCGGTGACGCAGAACTGGCTGGGGCAGGGCCCCGATCCGCGCACGCATTATTCCCGCATGGGGCGCTGATCGCGCGGGAAATACCGGTTCAGATCGAACCGGCTCTTGCGGGCCGGTTCGATCTTTGGCAGGTGCCAGTGATGGCAAGCGTGACCGAATTATACGATGCCCGGGTCGCCTCGGGGGAACTTGCGCCGGACGATGCGCAGCGCGGCGTTCTGCCGGCGCTGGACCGGGTCACGCGTGAGCTGGCGCAGGCGGTTCCGGCGACGGCGGCGCCGAAATCGCGCTGGTTTTCGCGGTTGATGGGCGGCGCCTCGGCCCCGGCACAGGCGGTCAAGGGGATTTATCTCTGGGGCGGTGTCGGGCGCGGCAAGTCCATGCTGATGGATCTGGTCATGGAGGCGGCGCCGATCCCGCAAAAGCGCCGCGTGCATTTCCACGAATTCATGCAGCATATCCAGGGTGCGCTGGAAGGTGTGCGCAAGACCGGTCAGGCCGATGCCGTCCGTCCCGTGGCCCTTGCCGTCGCGCAACAGACCCGCCTGCTCTGTTTCGACGAGATGCAGATCACCGATATCGCCGATGCCATGATCGTGGGGCGGCTGTTTCAGGTTCTCTTCGAAGAGGGGGTGACCATCGTCACCACCTCGAACCGGGTGCCCGAGGATCTTTACAAGAACGGGCTGAACCGCCAGCTTTTCCTGCCCTTTATCGGGCTGATCCGCGACCGCATGCAGGTCGTCGAACTGGCCAGCGCCACCGATTACCGGCAGAACCGGGACGAGGGTGGGCAGGTCTGGTTCATTCCCGCCGATGCCGGTGCGCGGACACAGATGGATGCGCTCTGGGACCGGCTGACCAATTGCGAGATGGCAAGCCCGCTATTGCTTGAGGTCAAGGGGCGCAAGGTCGAACTGCCGCGCCATTGTGGCCGCGTGGCCCGTGCGAGCTTCTGGGATCTGTGCGCCAAACCTTTGGGGCCGGCCGATTATCTGGCCATTGCGGCGGCGGTCGATGTGTTGTTTCTGGATGGCATCCCGCGCCTGAGCATGTCGAATTATAACGAGGCCAAGCGTTTCGTGACCCTGATCGACGCGCTCTATGAGGCCCAGGTGCGGCTTGTCGCCAGCGCCGCGGATGAACCCGAACGGCTTTACGCCGAGGGCGAGGGGGCGTTCGAATTCGAACGCACCGCCAGCCGGCTGCGCGAAATGCGCGATGCCGACTGGGGCCGGCCGGCATCGGGATTGGCGGGATTGGCGGGCTGATGCCGGTCGTTCCCGGGATAGGCCCGCGCCTTTTTCGGGCGCGGGTGGCCGGGGTCAGACCGCCGTGCTGGCGGTCAGCATCTGCATATATTCATGATGCTTGATGAAGGGCCGCGCCGGGGTCATGGGATTGGTGCCCGTCGCAAGCTCGGGCAGCGCGATCATCAGGCTGAGCCGCTGGGGCATGCCAAGCGCGCGCACCGCCATCGGGCCGGTGAAAAAGGTTTCCATCGGCGCGCCCTCGGCCAGCACGATCTGGTGATCGGCACAGGCGATGTGGATCAGCGTGAATTCGCTGTCATCGCGCCGTGTGGTCACGCCGGGAACGCCCGCCTTCATCAGATGCCGGGCCGAGATCAGGTATTCGCGACCGTCATGGCGCACCATGACGCGATGCAGCGGCGATACCTCGACGGTTTTCCGTGGCAGGCCGTTCCCCAGCGCACCGGCCGCGATCTGGATCGGGCGCTTGTTCGGGGCGCGGTCCAGATCCTCGCGGCTGACAAGGCTGGACGAGGTCCAGACCAGCGGTTGCGGGCCGTGATCGCGGGTCATCACCAGATCGCCGCTGCGCAGGGTTTCGACGGCGCGTGGCCCCCGAGGTGTCTCGATCATGGTGCCCGACAGGAAACAGATTTCCAGATCGGCCAGACGTACGTCATATTTCGGCGAGTGAACGATATCGTTCAGAATGTCCTGCACCACGGTCGAATTCTCGGGCGAGGTGGTCGGAAGCGGCTCGGCCGTATACAGATAGCCGTTGGAATTATCGTTCAATGTACCGGTGGTGCCGTCCCACAGGGCCGGCACGCCGCCGACCGAACCGCCGATATGGCCGGCGCTGTCGTCGGTATACTGAAGCCATTCGTCACGGGTGATCGATCCGCTGTTATCGGCGTCGTTCACTTCCAGCGTAAAGGGTTCGGAAACAGTTGCAACGCCGTTCACCACGGTGGTGCGATAGACCTGAATAGTCACGATGGGCACAATGGTCTCCTTGGCTACCATTCGGAATCGTTATGTGTCGGGCGGACGCATCCACCCCCACAGACAAAATGTGCATGTGCCGGAACAGGTGCAAATGAAAATTTTAGACAAATGCGTCATGAGGTCAAAAACCTGACGAAAGGGCCAGATTTCGCGCGGGTTTTCAGCTAGCCGTTCTGGCGCAGGATGTGCCCGGCCAGATAAAGCGAGCCACAGATCAGCACCCGCGCCGAGGCTGATTCGGCCACGATGCGGCGCAGCGCCGTTTCCGCGTCGGGCGCGGTCGTGGCCTGGATGCCGGTTTCGGCGGCGATGCGGGCGGTTTCCCCGGCCGGCAGGGTGTTCGGCTCGCCCGGGATGTCGATGGCGGTCAGGCTTTGGACCTGCGCCGCAAGCGGACGCATATAACCCGCGACATCCTTGGTGTTCAGCATGCCACAGATCAGGTGCGTGGGTTTTTTCGCCATGCCGGCCAGTGTCGCGGCCAGCGCCTCGCCGCCGGCCGGGTTGTGGCCGCCATCCAGCCAAAGCTCGGCCTGACCCGCCGCCTCGACCAGCGGGCCGTGGCTCAGTCGCTGCATGCGGGCGGGCCATTCAGCCTCGATGACGGCGGCGCGGGCCTCGATGCGGCCAAAGCCCAGCTCGCGCAGCGCGGCGATGGCGGTACCGGCGTTGACGATCTGATGCGGGCCGGGCAGGACGGGCAAAGGCAGGTCCATCAGCCCGTGATCGTCCTGATAGATCAGGCTCATGCCTTCGCGCCGGCTGTCCCAGTCCTGACGACCGATGCGCAGGGGGGCGAAAAGCCGCTCGGCCTTTTCTTCGATCACCGCGCGGGCGACCGGGTCCTGGGGGGCGACGATGCAGGGGGTGCGGCGTTTCAGGATGCCGGCCTTTTCGCCGGCGATCTCGGCCAGGGTTTCGCCCAGATACTGGGTGTGGTCGATGCTGACCGGGGTGATGACGGTCAGGCGCGGCGTGTCGATGACGTTCGTCGCGTCCAGCCGCCCGCCAAGCCCCACCTCAAGCAGGGTGAAATCCGCCGGCACGCGGGAAAACGCCAGAAAGGCGGCGGCCGTGGTGATCTCGAAAAAGGTGATCGGCTGGCCGGCATTCGCGGCCTCGCATTCGGCAAGGATCGCGGCCAGATCGGTTTCCGTGATCAGCTCGCCCGCAAGCCGGATGCGTTCGTGAAACTGTGCCAGATGCGGCGAGGTATAGGCATGGACCCACAGCCCGGCCGATTCCAGCCCGGCGCGGATCATCGCCTGGGTCGAACCCTTGCCATTGGTGCCGGCGATATGGATCACCGGCGGGATCCGGTCCTGGGGGTTGCCCAATGCCGCAAGGATGCGCTGCATCCGGTCCAGCGACAGGTCGATGATCTTGGGATGCAGCGCCATGAGCCGCGCGAGAATGGCGTCGGATGTGATGGTCACGATATCAGCGTTCCTGTGGCGCGGTTCCTCTGGGACGAGGATCAGGCGCCGACCTTGGCGGGGGCCGGCTCTGGCTTGTCGGCGGCGTCGGGTTTGCCGGCCGGGATATTGCCCGGTGCCGGCAGATCGCCTGCGACCGGGGCGGGCAGGCCGCCGACCATGCGCAGGATCGAGATCAGCTCATCGCGCAGCTGCTTGCGATGCGTCACCCGGTCCAGCATGCCGTGATCGCGCAGATATTCGGCGCGCTGGAACCCTTCGGGCAGCTTTTCGCGGATGGTCTGTTCGATGACGCGCGGGCCCGCGAAACAGATCAGCGCGTTCGGCTCGGCGATCTGGATATCGCCCAGCATCGCATAGCTTGCGGTGACGCCGCCGGTCGTCGGATGGGTCAGCACGACGATATAGGGCAGGCCCGCCTCTTTCAGCATCTCGACCGCGACGGTGGTGCGCGGCATCTGCATCAGGGACAGGATCCCCTCTTGCATGCGCGCGCCGCCGGCGGCCGAAAACAGCACCAGGGGCCGTTTCAGTTTCACCGCGCGTTCGGCGGCGGCGATGATGGCATTGCCGACATACATGCCCATCGACCCGCCCATGAAGGAAAAATCCTGCGCGGCCATGACCACGGGGGTGCGGCCCATCTCGCCCTCGGCGACCAGCATGGCCTCTTTTTCGCCGGTGGATTTCTGCGCCGCCTTCATCCGTTCGGGATATTTCTTCTGATCGCGGAATTGCAGCGGGTCGGCGACCGGCTCGGGGACCTTGACCTCGTTGAAGACGCCGCCATCAAAAAGCGCCGCGAAACGGGCGCGCGGCGTGATCGCCAGGTGGTGGTCGCAATTGCTGCAAACGTTCAGATTGTCCGCCAATTCGCGGTGGAACAGCATGGTTCCGCATTCCGGGCACTTGGTCCACAGGTTTTCGGGCACCTCGCGGCGCGAAAACAGTGAATTGATGCGCGGACGGACATAGTTGGTGATCCAGTTCATCGGTGGGTCCTCACGCTGCGTTCAGGGGGTCAGATAGGCAAAACCGCGCGGAATTGCAATTCCGCGCAGGCCGGGCTTTGATGCCGGGATGTGGACCGAAATTATCGCTTATGCCCATTTCCTTTTGGCGCTTGTCGTCGTCGTCCGGGTGCTGCTGCGCCCGGCGCTGGAACCGACGGTGCGCCTGTCCTGGATCCTGGTGATCGAACTGGTGCCGCTGGTCGGCGTGATCGCTTATGTCCTGTTTGGCGAGGTGCGCATGCGCAGCGCCGAAAAATCGACCATGGCCCGGGTCCGGCAGCATCTGTCGGGCCTGTGGCAACCCAGCCCCGAGGTGGTGCGCAAGCCGCCCGCGCTGGCCGCGCCGGTGGTGGCGGCGAATCAGGCCATCGGCGGCTTTTACGCGGTCGCCGGAAACCACGCCACCCTGCTGGCCGAGGATGACAGCGCCATCGCCGATCTGGTCGCGGCCATCGATGACGCCCAGGTGCATGTGCATATGCTGTTCTATATCTGGCTGGACGATGCATCGGGCCGGTCGGTCGCCGAGGCGGCGATCCGCGCCGCCGGGCGCGGGGTCAAGGTGCGCGCGGTGATCGACGCCTTTGGTTCGCGCGCCTTTGGGCGGTCGGATGCCTGGGCGCGGATGCGTGCGGCGGGCTGCGAATGCGTCGAGGCCCTGCCCTTGGGCATGCCGGTGATCGGGCTCTTGTTTCAGCGCATGGACCTGCGCAACCACCGCAAGATCGTGATCATCGACAACGATCTGGGCTTTACCGGCAGCCGCAACTGTTCGGACCGCGCCTTTGCGGTCAAGCCGCGTTTCGCGCCCTGGGTCGATATCTTTCTGCGCATTCAGGGGCCGGTCGTGCGCCAGATGCAGGCGATCTTTTTGCAGGACTGGATGAGCTATACCGGCGAGGATCTGGGCGACATGCTGTGCATGGTGCCCCCGGTCGCGGCGCCCGGCGAAATCGCGCAGGTCGTGGCCACCGGACCCGACAGCCGCAACGGATCGCTTTCGGACAGCATGACGACGATGATCTATGCCGCGCGGCGCAAGCTGACCATCACCACGCCCTATTATGTGCCGGGCAGCGATCTGGATTCCGCCATCCGCACCGCCGCGCGCAGCGGCATCGACGTGACCATGATCCTGCCGGCGCGCAACGATTCGCTGATCGTGCAGGCGACCTCCGAGGGGTTCTATTACGGTCTGGTCAAGGCGGGGGTGAAGCTGATGCTGTTCGAAGGCGGCCTGCTTCATGCCAAGATCATCAGCGTCGACGACGAAATGGTCATGCTGGGCAGCGCCAATATGGACCGCCGCAGCTTTGAGCTGAATTACGAAATGAACATGCTCTTCGTGGGCGGCGACCTGACCGAGCTCTTGGAACAGCGCCAGCAGACCTATATCGAACGCGCCCGGCCGATTGACCTGAGCGATATCCGCGGCTGGTCGGTCTGGCGGCGGTTGCGCAACAATCTGCTGGCGCTGGCCGCGCCGATCCTGTGACGGGCGGTTCTGAAAGGGGGGATGCCATGACCGGACTGGCCGGGGAAACCATCACCGACGGGGCGCCCGCGCTGGACATGGCGCGGGCCGAGACGCTTTTGGCCGGGCTGCCGGGATGGGCGCTGACGGCGGATGGGCGCGGGATCAGCCGCGAATGGCGCTTCAAATCCTTTCGGGGCGCGGCCGCGCTGGCCAACCTTGCCGCATGGCAGGCCGAGGCGGCCAATCACCACCCCGATATCGCCTTTGGCTGGGGCTTTGCCCGGGTCACCTTTACCACCCATTCGGCGGGCGGGGTGACGATGAATGACCTGATCATGGCGGCGCGGCTGAACCATGCGGCCGATTAAGGGCAGGCTTGCTGCCATATTGGGGCGGCGCTTTCGCCCCTGGACCCCTTGCCCCTTGGGCGGGCTGGGCCTATCCAAGTCCGCAGCCAGAGGAACATGCCATGAAAAACTCACGTTTCAACAAGTCGCAACTTCCCAGCCGCCATGTGACCGAGGGTCCGGCGCGCGCGCCCCATCGCAGCTATTTCTATGCCATGGGCATTACCGAGGAAGAGATCCATTCCCCATGGGTGGGGGTGGCGACCTGCTGGAACGAGGCGGCGCCCTGCAACATCGCGCTGGCGCGTCAGGCGCAATCGGTGAAACAGGGCGTGAAAAAGGGCGGCGGATGTCCGCGCGAATTCACCACCATCACCGTCACCGACGGCATCGCCATGGGGCATGAGGGCATGCGGTCCAGCCTCGCGTCGCGGGACTGGATCGCGGATACGGTCGAATTGACCATGCGCGGGCATTGCTATGACGCGCTGGTGGGGCTTGCGGGCTGCGACAAATCGCTGCCGGGGATGATGATGGCCATGGTGCGGCTGAACGTGCCCAGCGTGTTCATCTATGGCGGCTCGATCCTGCCGGGCAAGCTGAACGGCAAGGATGTGGTCGTCCAAGACGTGTTCGAGGCCGTGGGCCAGCATGCCGCCGGCAATATGTCGGATGCGGAACTGGAAATCCTGGAACGCGTGGCCTGCCCGTCGGCCGGGGCCTGTGGCGGGCAATATACCGCCAATACCATGGCCTGCGTCAGCGAGGCGATCGGGCTTGCGCTGATGAACAGCTCGGGCGCGCCGGCGCCTTACGAATCCCGCGACCAGTACGGTCTTGCCTCGGGCGAGGCGGTGATGAACCTGATCGAAAAGAATATCCGCGCCCGCGACGTGGTGACGCGCAAGGCCCTGGAAAATGCCGCCCGCGTGGTGGCCTGCACCGGCGGTTCCACGAATGCCGGGCTGCACCTGCCCGCCATCGCGCATGAGGCGGGGATCGATTTCGACCTCTTCGATGTCACCGATATTTTCCGCGACACCCCCTATTTCGTGAACCTGCGTCCCGGCGGCGATTACGTCGCCAAGGACCTGTATGAGGCGGGCGGCGTGCCGGTCGTCATGCGCGAGCTGCGCCGCGCCGGTCTGATCCACGAGGATTGCATGACCGCATCGGGCAAGACCATCGGCGAAGAGCTGGACCTTGTGGATCGCGAGATCGACGGCAAGGTCATCCACCCGGTCGCGACGCCTTTGTCGAAAACCGGCGGCGTGGTCGGCCTCAAGGGCAACCTTGCCCCCGATGGCGCCATCGTCAAGGTCGCCGGCATGACCGCCGAGCAACAGGTCTTTACCGGCCCGGCCCGCGTTTTCGAATGCGAAGAGGACGCCTTTGATGCGGTGACCAAGCGCGAATACAAGGAAGGCGAGGTTATCGTCATCCGCAACGAAGGCCCGGCCGGCGGCCCAGGCATGCGCGAAATGCTGGCCACCACGGCGGCGCTTTCGGGGCAAGGCATGGGCAAGAAGGTGGCGCTGATCACCGATGGCCGTTTCTCGGGCGCGACGCGCGGCTTCTGCGTCGGCCATGTCGGGCCGGAATCGGCGCATGGCGGCCCCATCGCGTTGCTGAAAGATGGTGACATGATCACCATCGACGCGGTGAAAGGCGAGATTTCGGTCGCGCTGTCGGATGACGAACTGACCCAGCGCCGCAGCGAATGGAAGGGCGCGCGGGCGACCGATTACGCCTCGGGGGCGCTCTGGAAATATTCCCGGCTGGTCGGCAAGGCGCGGTTCGGCGCCGTGACCCATCCCGGCGCGGCCGAGGAAACCCACGTGTATATGGATCAGTAAAGGTGGTTTCATGGCGGTGCGTCCACGCAGATGGCTAGAACGAAGGACCCGCGAGCGTGCGCTGGGTCAGTGGACGCGACTGTCTGAAAACGTCGAAACGCTTGGCCCGGCGCGGCTGCGCAATCTGCGCGAAGAGGCGCTCGGCCTGCGGGCCAGTCTTGACCGTTTCCTGATCCGGGCCGATCGGCGCGCGGCGCTGTCGCAGGCGGCGCTGGATGCGCTGCATCTGCCGGGTGGCACCGATTGGCGCTGGCGGCCGGGCTTCATGGCGGCCAAGATTTCCCCGCGCGGTGTGGCGCGGCCGGAAACCGGCACGCGGCTGGGCGACGGCGCTGCGGTCTGGCACGATTGCGCCGAACGCGCGCTGATCCTGGAACAGGTCAGCAATCCGGGCGCGACGGATCTGTCGCCCTTTGGCCTGCGGCTTGAGGTGTTCGGCTTTTCCGGCAGCTTCCTGTCCATCGCCATCGACCTTCCTGCCGAGGCGCTGGCCGGGCTGACGCGCAGCCATGTCCTGCGGCTTGAGGCGGGGATCGTGGCCGAACGCCCGATCAACGTCTATGCGCGTCTCAATATCGGTCACGGTCCGAATACGGACGAGCTGATCCAACAGTTTCACAGCTTTGAGCCGGGCCTGCGCAGCCAGCAGGTGATCGAATTCGATCTGGCCTATACACAGATGAATGAGCGGCGTCTTGAAAAGATCTGGCTCGACCTGATCTTTGAATCGCCCCGTATGAGCGCGGTCGAGCTGCGCGAATTGTTCCTGTCGCGCCATTTGCGGGCAGAGTATTAAATCAGGGTTGCGGGTATGAGCGATTTCGAATCCATGGGCCTCAAGGGCGGCATCTGGCAGGCCATGCTGGTTCGCGGCCATGAGCCGGCGCGGCTGTCGCTGGTGCATCTGGGCGAACGCATCGCCGAGGCGCGCGCCACCGCCGAGGGGGCGGGGCAATGGCGCATCGCCGCCGCCATCCCGGCCGAGCATCTGTCGGACGGGGTGCAGACCTTTCTTCTGGTCGAGGATGCCGGCGAGGGGGTGGCGCCGCTGGAACCCGGGGCGCGACAGCTGGGCAAGCTGACCGTCATCGCCGGCGCCTTGCTCGACGACGACATCCGCGTCGAATTCGAGCTGATGCGCAACGAGCTTGAGCTGCTGAAAAAGGAACTGCGCCGGCTGGCGGCGGGTTAGGCGCGGTCCCGCAGCCCATCGCATTGCCGGTGTCCGACCGGCCTAGTCCCGGACCCAATAGCGATAGCCGCCGGCCTCTTTGAACCCCATCCGGTCATAAAGCGCCCGCGCATCGCGATTGGCGCGGCTGACGGCCAGCCCCAGACGCGAGGCGCCGTTCTGTTGCCCCCATACCGCCGCCCTGCGCAGCAACCAGCTGGCCAACCCGCGACGGCGGAACGCGGGCAGCACCTCGATGGCATGGATCATGGCAACGGGCCCGTCGGCGGCGACAAAGGCCGCCCCGGCGGCGCGGTCCTCGATGCGCGCCAAAAGCGCGGCGCGCGGCAGATCGCCCCGCATCATCACCGCCTGCCGGGCGGGATTGATATTCCCCGCCGCCCAGATGTCGCCCTGAATCGCCAAGGGCGGCCAGAGCGCGAAGACAGTCATCCCCGGCACCGCGCGATCGGCCAGCCGGTCGCAATCCGCCACCATGACGGCGGTCGGATTTTCGGCCCGATAGCCGCGCTGTGTCAGCGCATCGGCCAGCCGCTGGTCGTCATCGGGCAGGCGAAATACCGCCGGCTGGCCCCATTCCCGATGCACGGCCTCGGCGGCGGCGATATCGGCCCCGGTCCAGTCCGGCCGCATCGCGCGGGCGGAACTGACCCGACCGCCGGCACCCAGCCCGCGCCCGACGCGAAAGCCGCCCGCATCGGCGAATTCCGCCGCCGGCCATGTCGTCTCGAACGCCCGGGCCAGCGCGCGGTCGTCCGGTGTCACAGCGCCAGCCTTGCGCGCAGCGCGGTCATCGCATCGCTGACCCGCTGGCCGTCCAGCCCGCGGATGACAAGGTTGGTCCCGTAACGCTGTCCGGCCTGAAACGGATATGAGCCCATCGACAGGTCGGGATAGGCCTCGGCCACCTCGCGCAGCCCGTCGGCCACATCGGATTCGGGGCGCATCACCTCAAGCGCCTCGCTGACCGAGGGGCGGCCGGTCGGCAGGCCGGGAATGACCGCCTCGACCATGACGCGGAACACTTCGGGGACGCCGGCCATGACATAGGTGTTGCCGATATGGAAACCCGGCGCGGCCGAATGCGCGTTCGGGATCAGCGTCGCCCCCAGGGGGATGCGGGCCATGCGCAGGCGGTTGCCGGTAATCTCGACGCCCCGCGCCTGCCAGCGCGCGGTCATGACGGCGCGGGCCTCTTCGTTGATCTCGATCCCGGTGTTGAACGCCTCGGCCACGGCATCGGCGGTGATGTCGTCATGCGTCGGCCCGATCCCGCCCGAGGTGAACAGCATGTCCCAGCGCCCGCCCAGCGACTTGTCCAGCGCCCGGATCGATTTGACGATCTGGTCCTGATCGTCGGCGACGATGCGCACCTCGCGCAGGTCGATGCCGATGCTGTTGAGAACCTGGGACAGGTGATGGGCATTGCCTTCGCGTGTGCGGCCCGAAAGGATTTCGTCGCCGATGACGAGAATGGCGGCGGTGGGATTGTCCGATTGCATCTGTCACTCCTGTCGCGTCTGGTGGTTGCGGCATGTATAGGTCCGCCCGCGGGGCTGGAACAAGTGGCGGCTTCGGACTATCTCTGTGGCAAGCCAAACGAGGACGCCATGAACGAGACACGCCAGACCCGCGAGGGTATCCGCATTCACGAGCCGCAGGATTTCCATGGCATGCACGCGGCCGGGCGGATCGCAGCGCAGATCCTCGATGAGGTCGGGCCGCTGGTCGTGCCCGGCACGACGACCGGCGCCATCGACGATTACATCCGCAACCGGGTGACGGAACTGGGCACGGTCAGCGCCACCATCGGTTATCGCGGCTATCAGCATGCCAGCTGTATCAGCGTCAATCACGTCGTCTGTCACGGCATCCCGGGCGACAAGATCCTGTCGGATGGCGATATCCTGAACATCGACGTGACCGTCATCGCCGATGGCTGGTATGGCGACAGCTCGCGCATGTATGTGGCCGGCAAAGCCAGCGTCAAGGCGCGGCGCCTGATCCAGGTCACCCATGACAGCCTGATGAAGGGGATCGAGGCCGTCCGCCCCGGCGCCACCTTCGGCGATATCGGCCACGCCATCCAATCCTATGTCGAGGATCAGCGCATGTCTGTGGTGCGCGATTTCTGCGGCCACGGGCTGGGCCGCACCTTCCACGCGCCGCCGAACGTGCTGCATTTCGGCCGCCCCGGCAAAGGTGCGGTGCTGGAAGAGGGGATGTTCTTCACCATCGAACCCATGGTCAATCTGGGCCGCCCCGAAACCAAGGTGCTGGCCGATGACTGGACGGCCGTCACCCGCGACAAGTCGCTTTCGGCACAGTTCGAGCATTCGATCGGTGTCACCGCCGATGGCTGCGAAATCTTCACCCTCTCGCCCGAAGGCAAGTTCTTCCCCGATCTGGCCTGATGCCGGACCGGGGCACGGGTTTCTTCTTCACTTAAATATCCATGCGGCCGCGCCCCCGGGCGCCGCCGTCGCAGGTTTCAGCGATGGCGGATCGTATCCCCCGACAGGAAGGTGGGCGCCAACGCGATCACCCCATCCTCGGGCGGCGGCTCCTTGCCGGCGACGATGCGCGCCGCGCGCCGGCCGATATCGATGCGCCGCGCATCCGTGGTGGTCAGCCGCATCGGCAGCCCGTCCAGCAATTCGACACCGTTGAACCCCGCCAGCCCCAGCTTGCCGGGAATGTCATAGCCCTGTTCCATGCACCAGAGCAGGCCACCCGATCCGATCATGTCGTTCGAATAATACAGAAAATCCAGATCCGGCTCGCGCGTCAGAATGCGCTCGGTCAGCTCGCGCCCCTTCAAAAGCGACGAATTGCCCTGATAATATTCGCGCGCGGCCAGGGTGATGCCGGCCTCGGCCAGCCGCTCCTCGAAACCCGCCAGCCGCTTGCGGGCGCGGTGATCCTCGGGCATGTGGGTGCCGATGAAGCCGATGCGGCGATAGCCGGCATTCAGGATCTCTTCTGCCATTTCGGCCCCTGCCCGGCGGTGCGAAATCCCGACCGCGCAATCTATCGGCTCGCCGTCGATATCCATGATCTCGACCACCGGCAGGCCGGCATGATCCAGCATCGCGCGGGCCGCCTTGCTGTGCTCCAGCCCCGCCAGAATGACCCCCGAGGGGCGCCAGGACAGCATGTCGTAAAGTACCGTATCCTCGCGCGGGGGCGAATAATTCGTCACCCCGACAACCGGTTGCAGCCCGGTATCGTCCAACTCGGCCGAGATGCCGCCCAGCACGTCGGGAAAGACCATGTTCGACAGCGACGGGATCACCACCGCGACCAGGTTGACCCGCTGGCTGGCCAGCCCGCCGGCGATCTTGTTGGGCACATAGCCCAGCGTGCGCGCCGCCGTCAGCACCTTTTCCCGCGTCGCCGCCGACACATCGCCCCGATTGCGCAGGACGCGGCTGACGGTCATCTCGGATACACCCGAGGCCTCCGAGACGTCGCGCAAGGTCAAAGGGCGATGAGGTCGTTTCGTATTCATCGTAAATACCGCTGGGAACTCATGTTACCGTTATCGCGTCCGTCGCCGCGCGGCAAGCTTGCCATTTTGCCGGCAAGCGGGCAAAAGCATCTGCGGCGGCCCCGTGGCTCAACTGGATAGAGCAGCCCCCTCCTAAGGGGCAGGTTACAGGTTCAAGTCCTGTCGGGGTCACCAGTGAAATCAATGCGTTGCGGCTCACGATGAGGTTTCCCTCTGGTTCGTCGAACTGAAATTTTTCGGCTCAGGTCCAGAGCGCCAGCCGCAGCACGCAGATGCGAGGGGCTGAATTGTCCATAGGTGCTGCTGGTGATGTTCGGGTTGCTGTGGCCTAAATATGGGCTATTTCCCCGAATGGGGCGCTGCCTCAGCCATGAACCGGCCCGCCGTTCGCCGCAGATCGTGCGGTGTGCAATGCTCGATACCGGCCCGCTTCACGGCGGCGTTGGATCCGGTCTTGATCGCCCCGACTTTTCTGCCGCCCCACTCGATCACGAAATCTGAAACGTCCGCTGAATACGCCGATTGCAGCGCCGCCATGAGGGTGTCGTTGATCGGAACCGTGGCGCGGCCTTTCTTTGGCCCGATGCCGTTGGTCGGCGCGCAGACCGACACCAGATGGTCGAAGAACTCGGGCATCATTTCGCCTTCCTGGCTTTCGCCAGCGCGCGGGCGCGGGCAATCGGATCATCAAGGCGGCGCGCCTCGTCGCAAGGTGATCTGGGAAAGCGTTTTCTGGTCGCTGACCAGGGCCAGATTGTCGGCCACCTTGATATGCCGACAGTCATCAGATCTCTGGTATCGAGGCATAAATCGTTGAAAGCGTAAGTATGTTCATTCGTGCATTGGTGCCGGCGCCCCGCGCCTTTTCAGGGGATTCGGCCGGTGGATTACAACAGAGGTGCTCCGGTGATCTCCCGGGAAATAAGGTCGATCTGTCGGTGATCCTGGTCCGAAGGCGTGACAGAGCTTATCGCCAATATT
>RRZT010138113.1_pt1 | contig 23911 bp, 18 predicted proteins | sample 2165551 | NCBI WGS metagenome assembly RRZT01 (sample SAMN10456910, study PRJNA506462) | wastewater metagenome | biome: wastewater; feature: sludge; material: wastewater sludge; isolation source: wastewater sludge with Escherichia coli K12::gfp cells carrying plasmid... | place: USA: Moscow, Idaho... | reverse complement strand
TTATTTTTTGGACAACAAGCTTTTATGACTTCAACAACAAAAAAAATATGAATTAGAGAGCTTTCAATTGAATTATTTGATAGTTTAACTAAAAATTAACAAAAATCCCTAAATTAATTTAGGGATTTTTTTATATTAGAATAATATTTAATTCATCTAATCTTTTTTCTATCAAGTTATTTTTAACTCCAAATAGTCTTGATAAACTTTCTAAATTTATCACATCTGGATATTTAATAAATTGTTCTTTTAAAATATTTTCTTGTATTAATAAATTTCTAGCAAAATAATTTACTTCTTTCTCATTATAATTATTATTAAAATATTTTGCTATACAACAAGCTAATTGAAAATAATCATAATTATTAGGTAAAAAAATTGTATTTTTATGAATTAAAGGAAATTTTAACTTACTAAATTTGTATAATTTAATATTGTAAATATTTAAAATCTTAGACAATCTTACAATTATCTCTCCTTTATTATTTGATTGAATTAAAATATCATTAACTAAATCATCTATTTCATTTTTTGTTTTTGTATTCATTTTTATTACCTCCTTTTTTTCTTTAAATATACTAAAAATAATTTTTTTGTCAAAAAATAAAAAGCACTTAGTGCTTTTTATTTAGGCATAACTTCAAAAGTCATTTCAGCATATCATTTATTAAATGCATCATCAATAGCTTCAATTTTTAAAGTGTGAGTTCAAACAGGGAATACTCAGTCTTGATTTACAGGATAGGTAATCATTTTATCTGTTAATCAGATTTTGTAATCAGCTCAATCAACATATAAATTAATAGTTCTTATAGCTGATCTATCTTTAACAACTCATCTTAAATTGAAAAATTGTCAGTCATATACAGATATTTTTCAGCTTTCAGGATTTGTTATAGTTATTGTAGGTGGAACAGTATCTTTTCATAATACTTCAATATCAATAATTTCTTCTTTTACTCAATAAGCATTATCAACAGCTTTTATAGTTAATTTAGCAGGTCATTCAAATTCTTTTGGAACATTAATAATTCAAGAAAATACTCATTTTTTTAAATTATCAATTTTAAATTCATTAATTACTGTTCAATTTATTAAAAATTGCAGTTTTGTTAATGGATTATCTGAATTATAAGCTAAATCAATGTTATTATTTCAAATAGCAAGAGTTTTATTTGTAGCTAGATCAGAATTAATTGTAATATTTCAGTTAGTGATTTTTGTAGGATCCCATTCACATTCTTTATCAACATAACTTGTAATTAAATTTGGAATATTTGAAATTTCTTTAATACTTCAACCATTTTTTACCCATTCATTAATTCAAGCTTGCCAAGTTTTTTGAGTTGGATCAATATCTTGTAAAGCTACATAATATCATTTTTGAATAGCTCAAGCTGGAGTATTTGTAGAAACTCTACCATTACAAGAAGCATCAATTTCAACTTCAGTTAAAGAATTATCGTATTTTGTTGGAATATTTGTGAAAATAGTTGTTGAAGCTAAATTATAACTTCTAAATAATTCTCTTTTATCTTCAGGTATTAACAATCAAGTTAATTTTGAAATTTCAGCAGTTTTTACACTTTTAGGTTTTGTCCAATCTTCAGCTTTTAGATTTGTATGTAAATAATTCATAAAATCTCTCCAAATTGGAGCAGCTCATCAAAGTCAATCAGCTTTTGCTGTCATTGCTTGTCAATTACTGTTTCAAGACCAAACTACAGTTGTGTATTGTGGAGTGTATCAAGCTGTCCATAAATCTCAAGGAAGTATTGTTTTTTGTCAGTTTTTTGTAAATACTTTATTTGAAGTTCAAGTTTTAGCTCAAGCTTTTCTTCATTTTAAAGTTAAAGCATTATTCCAATAATCAGTTGGTCTAGCAGAACTATCAGATAAAATACTATTCATTATATAAGCTGTAACATCAGATAGTACTTTTTTTCAAATAACTTGTCTTTTTTCTTCAACAACAATTCATTTGCTATCAAGAATTTTTTTAATAGGATTTATTTCTATTTTTGTTCATAAATTAGCAAAAACACTATATGCTTGAACCATTTCAAAAGGTGTAACTTCTCAGGCTCAAAGAGATAGGGGAGCTCAATAATTAAATTTTGAATTTAATGAATTAATTCAAAAAGCTTTTAGTGATTCTATAATTGCATTTTGTCATCAAGCTAAATAATAAGCTTTAACTGCAGGAATATTTCTTGAATAATTTAGAGCTGTTAAAATAGTCATTTTCCCCATAGTTTTTAGATCATAATTGTTTGGAGTATAATCTCAAGGAAATGTAGTTTTTGTGTCATAAATTGGAGTTAGTGGACCAATAGCATTTTTGTCAATTGCAAGAGAATACACTAAACTTTTAAAACTAGATCAAGGTTGTCTTTTAGATGTAATCATATTAACATTTCCTCAAATAGTTTCATTAAAATAATCAGCAGATCAGACATAAGCTACAACATCTCAATATTTATTATCAATAGATACTAAAGCAGAATTTGTTGCATTTAATGATTTATTTGTTTCTACTTGTTTTTTTATAATTTCTTCTGCTTTATTTTGAGCATCTAAATCTAGAGTTGTATAAATTTTTAGTCATCATTCTTCTAAAATATCTTTTCAATATTTTTCAGTTAAATATTCTTTTATATAAAATACAAAATGTGGAGCTTTTATTTCTTCTCTATATTTTTTAAAATTAAATCAAATAGATTGTGTTAAGGCTTGTTTATATTGATCAAAAGAAATTTTTTCATCTTCAAGCATTCTTCAAAGCATATAATCTTTTCTTCAAACTTGATATTCAAGTTTTTCATCTCAAATAGAAATACTTATTGAATTTAAAAAACCAAGTAAATCAGGATAATTAACTATTGAACATCAATCTTTATCAATATCCATTTTATTTTTTAGTAAATCATTATCTAATCAACATAAAATTAATCCATTTCATCAAAGTTTTGATCATTTTAAATTATTGACAAATGTTTTAAATTGATTTACTCAAGGTGTATTTTCTTTTATTAAATCATCTCAAATAATTTTTTTTATTTCAGTTTCGTTTGATTTTTGATAAGTATACAAATATCAAACTAGTCTGTCATAATGGTTATAAGGAGAATAATAAGTTGGTCATTTTGGTAGTGATGCTATTAAAGTAGCTTCTAAAATAGTTACATCTTTAGCAGATTTTCCTAAAAATGTACGAGTTGCTTGTTCTATTCAGTATGCATTACTTCAAAAAGAAATTTTGTTTAAAAATAATTCAAGTATTTTTTCTTTAGAATATTTTCTATTTAATTGATAAGAAAGATAAACTTCTTTAATTTTTCTTTCTAACTTTCTTTCATTTGATAAAAATACATTTTTAATCAATTGTTGAGATAGGGTAGAAGTTCATTCGATTTTTGTACTTTTTTTAGTAACATAATTAAAAACAGCTCTAAAAAGTCATTTTATATCATATCAACTATTTTCAAAAAATGTTTTATCTTCTCCTGAAACTATTGCATCAACTATGTGTTTTGAAATTTTATTATATTCTACATAAGTTCTTTTTTCTTCTCAGTACATAGTATATAATTCTCTTCATTTTTTATCATAAATTACTGAAGATTCTTTAAAAGTTTTATCTTCTAGAGTTTTTATTGAAGGTAGAGGAGCAATATATCTTACATAAATAAATATTGTGCTTAATAAAAATACTGTTCATATAGTAATTCAAGAAAAAATAAATATTTTTTTAATTTTTTCAATATTTTCAAGACTTTTATATTTTTTTGTAATATAAGAAAATCTTTCATAATTACGAGTTGTTCTTTTTCTTCTTTGAGAAGTATTATTTTGAGGAAGTGGAGTATTTCTTCTTCTTACAACAGGTCTTTGAGTTGGTCTTTCAATTTTTACTGTTTTAAATCACATATTTTTTAATTAAAAATTAAGAGTTTGATAATCGTCTCAAATAATTATTTCTATTTCAACATCTTTGTCAGTTGAATATTTTGGAATTAAGTCAACATGTTTACTTCAAATAAGTAGTAAATCTTCTAAAGCTGTAACTGTTTCTGGTTTTGTAGTTCAAGTTCATGAATATAGAATTACACTTTTTTCATAAACTTCATCTTTTATATTTCAAATTGCATTTTTTGCAGGAAGATTAAATCACACTTTGTTAATTTTTTCAGCAATACTTGTGGCTAATCATCAAACTTTTGTAGTGTTAAAAATATTTATTTTTGAATTTTCTCTGTATACTAAAGGATAATTAAAAACAATATTTGTATAATCATTTATTATATCAAATTTATTTGTTTTTGCTTTAGTTGCTCATTCTACAAGTAAAACACTCATTCAATTGAAATCTTCTCTTAAAGGAGTATATAAATATCATCATTTTGTACAAGTTGTACTTCAGTAAAAACATCCATCGTGTAAATTTGAACTTACAATATTATCTTTTGGAACATCTTTAAAAAATATAGCAAGTGAAATAATATTTCAAATATCTAAATCAGTATTAATATTTGATTTTATAACATTATATAAAGATTTAATCTTTGTTGGACTTGTTAAAAATCATAGATTTAATACTTTTTCTTGAATTCATTTTATAATTAGTTGTTGTCTAATTGATCTGTCAAAATCACTTGTTGTATGTCTTGATCTAGCATATTTTAAAGCTGTAGTTCAATTTAGAGTTTGTAATCATTTTTTTATAGAAAATACTGTATAAGTATGGTTTTTTCAAGGATAAGTTGAATCATAAATATTATCTGGAACATTAATATCAATTCATCAAATAGTGTCAATTATTTTTATAAATCAATCAAAATCCAAATCTACATGATAATGAATTTCTTGTCCAGTAATATCACTTATAAGTCAAGATAAAATATCCATTGCTTTATCTTTATCGTTTTTGTTTAAAGCTAATGCTCTAGAATAAGTTTCATTAATTCTTCAATATCAACCTGTTGGAAAATTTACATATAAATCTCTTGGAATTGAAAACATTGAAATAGTATTTTTTTTGTAATCAATACTTCAAACAATAATTGAATCAGTTAAATTTGGAGCATCATTTGTAATTCAACCTCTTCAAGTAATTAATATATTTGTAAGTCAATTTTGAGATCTTTTTATGCTTGAAGCTTTTATAGGACTATCTTCAAAAGATAATTTAAAATTGTCTAAATTCATTAAAGAATTTTGGTCAAATTTTACATTTCAAATTTGTCCAATAATAGAGACTAAAACTAAAAGTAAAAAAATAATCGAGAAAAATAAAAAAGAGAAAACAATAAATAATTTAAATCTATTTTGTTTTTTTGTAACAGTTTTTTCCACAGGCAAAAATAATTAAAAATTAAATAAAAAAATCGAGCATATTTATACCTATCTTTTTATAAAATTCAATTTATTTTTTAAACAATAATGTATTAATTTTAGGAAATACTTGATTTTTACAAAAAAAACATAAAATATTTGTAATTAATTTTAATTTTTAATTATAAATTTATGATAAATATAAATGTAATTTGACATAAATCTCCAGATACTGATTGTGTTGCATCAGCAATTATTATGTCTGATTATTTGAATAAAAAAGAGTATAATGCTAAAGCTTTTAAAGCTTGAAATTTAAATAATGAAACAGATTATTTACTTGGTTTGTTAAATATTGAAGTTCCAGAGACAGCTAATAGTTTTCCTGAATGAACAATTGTAGCTTTAGTAGATCACAATGAAAAATCTCAAACTTTAGATAATATTTCTGACTTAAAAATTGAATATATTGTAGATCATCATAAATTTGAGTTATCAACAATGGATCCATTAAATGTTAGAGCTGAAAAATTATGTTCTACAGCTTCAGTATTATTTAAAATGTACAAAGAGGCAGGTTTTGAAATTTCAAAAGAAATTGGTACTTTAATGCTTGCTGCTGTGTTATCTGATAGTTTACTTTTCAGATCAGCTACTACTACTAAAGAAGATACTCTAATTGCTGAAGAATTAAAAGTAATTACTTGAATTACGGATTTAGATAAATTTATGAAACCTTTATTTGATGCAAAATCTGACTTATGAGATATGTCAATTGAAGAAATTATTAAATATGATTATAAAAATTTTGAAGTAAATGGAAAAGTATTTTGACTTTGAACACTAGAAACTACAAATCCTGGATATGCTTTATGAAGAAAAGAGGAAATTCTAGCTGGTTTAGCTTCAATTAAACAAAAAGATAACTTAGAATTTATTATGCTTTCTGTGGTTGATATTATTGGGGAAGTAAATACTTCAATAGTTTTAGATTGAGATGATACAAAAGTAGTTGAAGAAATTTTTTCTTGTAAAGTAGAAAATAATTTAGCAGATTTAAAAAATAGATTATCAAGAAAAAAACAAGTAGCTCCAGATGTTACAAAATACTTTAGTTAAAAATAAAAACTAGCAATGCTAGTTTTTATTTTTGTATATATTTGACTTTCTTATATTTATGATTATATTATAGAAGTATATTAATACTTAATATCTATAATATGGAAATAAAATATTGAGTTGTAAATAAACAAACTAATTGTAATTCAGAATTAAAAATATCTAAAAATTGAGAAAAATTTGATATTTGTTTTACATATCATAATCATTTGAAATTAAATAAAGAACTTATTAAAACTATTTTAAACATAAAAAATGATCTAGTTTTGGCTTTTGATAGTAATGAAGAAAAAGTAAAATCTCAAAATATACAAGTTTAGAAAATGTTTCTGTTTATAATATTTCATTTAATAATAAATATCTTAATATTCTAGATTTAGAAGAAACAATAAAAGAACAATTTAGTGATACTTACAACATAACAAAAAAAACTTAAATCATTATGATTTAAGTTTTTTTTCTAAATATTTTTTTAAATATACTACCTTTTTTTTCCTTTAAAAATAATTCATAATAAATTACAGGAATTATAGTTATTGTAAAAAAAGTTCAAGTAAATAATCAAAATACTACAGTATATCAAAGTCATGCCCAAAATTCATCTTGCATAGCAATTGGTAATAATCAAAAACAAGTTGTTAGAGTTGTTACCATAATTGGTTCAAGTCTAGATTTTCATGATTGAATTAATGCATTATATCAAACAAGTCATTTTTTTAGATTTCAATTTATTGTATCTATAAGCAAAATTGCATCATTTACAACTATTCAAGTCAAAGAAATAAATCAAATTCCAAATGTCATAGAATATGCATTTCCTGTTAAAACTAGTCATAAATTTACTCAAATCATAGATAAAACTATTGAATACATTATGATTAAAGGTTGAGCATAAGATCCAAATTGTAATACTAAAATTGTAAAAATTAATATAATTGCAACAATAAATGACACTCAAACAGCAATTAATAAATCAGCATTTTCAGAATTTTCTCATCATTGAATATAAGTAATGTCTTTAGGAAATGAGTATTTTGAAGCAAATTCCATAAATGTTTTTTGTAATTCTAAAGTTGGATATCATTTTTCAACTCAAGCAGACACATTTATTTGAATATTTCAGTTTTCTCTAGAAATTTGTGAAACAGAATTTTCAATATTATAATCTAAAACAGTTCATAAATTAATTTTTCAAGCTTGAGTTAAAACTGACATAGCTAAAATTTTATCAGGACTTATGTTTTTATCCAAATCATCGAATTTTAAAACAATTTCTCTATCTTCAAATCTAGATTTTATACTTCAAGATTTTAATCAATTTAAAGCAAAATAGATTTCTCAAATTATATCATTTGAAGTAAGTCAAAGTGATGCTAATTTTTCTTTTTTAATTTTAAAAATAAATTGCCCAGGAGTTTGACTTGATGAATTTCAAACATTTATAAATCAAGGTGTTTTTTGTAAATATTCTTCAAAATCTTTTGAAACATTTATTAATTCTCTAAATTTTGTATTATCATAAGTAACTAAATTTATTCAAATAGCTTTTCCTCAAGGAGGTCCATTTGAAGGCACTTCAACACTTACTTTTAATCATTGTACTTCAAGAGTTTTAAAGTTATTTCTTAATTCATCTTGAATATCAAAAACTCTTCTTAATCATTTTTCTTGTCTGTCTTTTTTCTTTAGTAAATTTATAGTTGTTGAAATACTATTTCAGTTTAAACTTGTTATATAACTATCAACTTCTTTAATTTGTGAGATATTTTTATCAAGTTCTTTTGTATATCAAATCATTTCTTCTTTTGTGGTTCAAGTTTTTTTAGATACTGATACTGTTAAATAATCAACATCTCAACTAGGAAATAATTGGAAATTTGAAACTAATTTTGGTCCAAATAATACAAAAGTTAAAATAAGAACTATTACAGGAATTATTAATGCTAATTTTCTTCTAAAATTATTTTTTAAAACATTTTCTAAGTAATTTCAATAAATATTTGCTAGAAAATGAAGAAATTTTTCTTTTATTAAATACAATCAAACTATTCAAACTCAACCAATAAAAGTAAAAATTGAAGTAGCTGTTGTGATATAGAAAAATATTATTCAAATTATTATTAAAAATACTCATAATAATTTTGACATATCAATTTTATTTGTAATTTGAAAAATCTCTTTTCATTCTCTATCTTGTGTTAATAAAGCCTTTTCCTCGGGTATCATATATCTTTCAGATTCTTCATCAATAATATATGTTTTTTTAGGTTTATTAAAAATATAATAAATTGCTGATAAAATAGTTAGAGACAATATAAGTCAAGCAATTAGTGTTGCAAATATTGTTATTGGAATATAAGCTAGAAATTTTCACATAATTCCTGGTAAAAACATCATCGGGAAAAAGGCTACTAATGTAGTTGCAGTTCAAGAAATTAGTGATGATTTATATTCTCTAACAGCAATTAAAACTGCACTTAGAGGATTATATCATAATTTCATTTTATGACTAGCTCATTCTATAACTACAATTATTGTATCAATTGCTATTCATAAAGTAAGAATTAAACTGAAGTTTGTAAGGAAATTTAGAGTTAATCCCATTAAATTTAATACTGTAAAAGTTATTAAAAATGCTAATGGTAGAATAATTGATGCAATTACAGCTTCTTTTATTCAAACAAAAAACATTAATGTTATAAATACTAAAACTATTGTTGAAATTCAGTTATTTGCAAGATTTTTATAATCTTCAATTAATATATCTGATAAATCAGAAGCATAAGAATATCAAATTCAATTAAACTCAAAATCTCACATAGTTTCTTTTATTGAATTTTTAGCAGTTTTTGCATTTGTAAATATATTTGCTCACTCACTTTTATTTATATTTAAAGATACATAATTATTTCAAGAATTATTATATTTTCAATATTTATAAATTCATTCATTTTTTGGGACTAATTTTATTTCTGCAATATCTCTAAGTGTTAAAAATGATCAATTTTTATTTGGAATAATTATTGATTCTAAATCAGTAGTATTAGCTAATTCTCAATTAATTCTGAAATCATAATTTAGTTTTTCAATATTAAAAGTTCAAATTGGTTGATTTTTGTTATTTGCTCTAATAATATTTGATAAAGCATTTAGAGATAATCAAATATTTTCAAGTTTATTTCTATCAAGGATTACTTCTATATCAAATAAAGCATCTTTTGAACTTCATCAAGTCTGAACACTTCAATCAGCACTTCATAAAATATCAATTGAAGTAATTCAGTCTTTTCATTCAATTTTAGATTTTAAACTTTGAGCTTTAGAAAGCAAAGTCTCAAAAGAATATTCATTTTCATTTCAATAAATAATCAATTGAAACATTAATTTATTATCAGTTGAAATATCAGTAATTCTTGGGTCATCTGCTGATGCTGGTAGGCTAACTGTATCTACTTTATCTGAAATTTCTTGTTTTGCTTTTGCTACATCTACTCAGTTTTTTAATTCAACTAAAGTTGATGAAAATCCATTTCAAGAATTAGAAGTAATTTTAGAAATTCATTTAATATCTTTAATTTCTTTTTCAATTTTTGATGTAACTAAATTATCCATATCTTCAGGACTTGCTCAAAGATAAGTTGTAGTAATTGAGATCATTCAAAAATCAATTTTTGGACTACTTTCTTTAGGAATAGTTATCAAACTTGCAATTCATGCAATTAAAATAACTAAAACTACAAGCATAGACATTTTGTAGTTTTTTACCCAAAATCCAAAAAATCAAGTATTTAGTTTATCAAGTAATTCTTTAGATAGGGAATAGGTTTTATATTTTTTTGCAAATTCTTTAAATTCAAGAGAATTTTTAATAATTTCTTTAAAATTATCTTCAAAAATATTATAAAAATTTTTAGATTTTTCTAAATTTTTTGTTTTTAAAAAGATATTTTGTAAATATTTTTCTAAATAATTTATATCAGTGTAACTTTCAGTAACAAAATGAATTATTTCTTTAATTTTTTCATTTAAAAATATTTCTGGCATTTCAGAGTTTAGCTCTCAAATATCAATATTTTCAAGATTATTTTTATGATGTTTTAATTTTTCAATTCCTTCAACAATATTTATTTTCTCAACAAGGTTATTTTCTCAAAAAATATTGTTTAATTTTTGCATTAAATCAGCATCATTTTCTTCATACAGAGACATTATTTTATTTATATCACTTACTGCATTTTCATAAAAATTTTTTGTAAATGATAATAAATTTCAACTATTAAGTATCATAGAAATGTTTTTAATAGATAAATTATTTTACTTTTAAATTATGTTTATTTTCATTGTAATTTGTTAAATCATTTGTTATGATTTTTTCATCATTATTTAATCTTGTTTTTAACTCAATTTTTCAATCAATAACTTTTCAAATTTCAATTTGTTTTTTTACTACTTTATTTTCACTAAATAAATATAGATTTCAGCTTCAATTTCAAATAACTTCAACAATATTTACAGGAATAAATAAACTTTCATTAATATCTTTATTATTTTCTTTATTTATAAAAATGACTGTTACTAATTCTCAAGTTTGTCCTATTGATTTGTCTAATATAATTTTTACATTATATAGTAAATTTGCTCAAGCTGAAGATGAAATTGTAGAAATAGTTCATTCAACTTTTTCTCAATTATGAATTACTTGAACTTTATCAAATAATTTTGTATATTTTAATTCTTCCAAAGTTAGTCCAATATTTACTTCTTGTTTTAAATCTCAAGAAATAATATTAAATAATTGAGTTCACATTGAAACATCTTGTCAAATTGATACATTTACTTTTCACATTTTTCAAGAAATCGGTGCTTTTATTTGTAATTTTGCAACTTCACTAAGTGCATCATTAAAAGATAATTGAGCTTGGTTTAATTGATTTTCTAAATTTTTTAGAGTATTTGATTTTGTAGTTTCAAGATTATCTAGAGTTGCTTTTGTATTTTTAATAGCAGTTTCTAGAGTTAATAGGTTTGAATTTACAGCAATTTCAGTTTTTGATAAATTTCTTTTTGCATTATCTTGAGCAGTTTGTAAATCTTTTTTAAGAATTTCAATTTGTCTTGTAGCTATATCAATTGATTTTTCAACTGATAATTCTGAGTTTTTATAACTTGCAAAAAATGCTTCAATTTGAGTTTTTAGACTAGTTAATCCTGAAAGATTTCATTGAATTACACTTTGGTATCATCCAAAAGTTGCATTTTGTCAGTCAATTGTTGCTTGTGTAAAAGTAGTTGTTGCAATAGAATTATTTAAAACATCTTTTATTAAAACTATAAAATTATCTAATATTAAATGATAATCATAAGTTTTTTGTAAAATTTCAAGTAAATTCGACTCTGTAATCTCAGTATTTTTTAGAGTTTCAATTTCTTTTTTTAGAGAAAATAATTTTAATAATTCATTTTCAACATTATTTTTTAGTGAAGAGTTTTTAGCTCAAAGATATATTTCAAAATCATCATTTTGATTTTTATATTCATTTGTAACTCATAAAAGTTTATCAGCACTTAAAATTATATCTGAAGTACTTTTACTTAAAGATAAAATTATGTTTTTTGTTGAAGATTGAAATCAAATTTTTGTTTGATTATTATTTCTTTTTAAATTTTCTAAATCGAATTTTGCTTTTTCTAAATCTTTATTTGCTTTTTCTAAACTCATACTTGCTTTTGAAGTAGTGTCTTCAAGATTTGTTTCAGTAATATTTTCATTTATACTTTCATATGTCAGAGTTGAATCATTTAAAGCATTTTGATAGTCTGTATTTAATTTATCAAGATTTGTTTTTACATCAGTAATATTTTTTTCTAAATTAATTTTTGTAGAATCATAATTAATTCTTGAACTATCAAGGTTGATTTTTGCCTTTTGTAACATAGAATTATAAGTTCCATAAGTGTCAGATAATTCCATAACTAAATCTCAAATAGAAACTGTCTCTCATTCTTTTTTTTAAATATTTTTTACTTTTCCAGAAGCTAGACTTGTTTGATTTATATCTTGAGAAGATTCTATTTTTCATGATTTTGTAATTTCAAAATTTCAAGATAATTCTCAAATAGTTTTTGTTTCAATTATATAGTCTGATTTTTTTATTTCTCAAACAACTTTTGTTTCTTCTTTATTACAACTATTTAACAAAAAAATTGTAATTAAAGCTAAAAATAATTTTTTATTCATATTTTTTAAATTATAAATTAAGATAGTTTTTTTAAACACTAATTTCTTTTTCAATATATTTTATAAATTCATTTAAATCATCAGTTTTCACTAAAGCTATTGCTTTTCCATGTTTTGTAAATGTAATTAAATTGTCTCAAGGATTTATATTTAAATCTTTTCTGATATCACTTGGAATAACTATTTGTCATTTTGTCCCAACAGTTACAGTAGAATGCATTTTAATTCATTGTATTTCTTTACAGTTATTTGAATCTTGTTTACTCATATTTAAAAATTATATTATATTGTGTGAAAAGTATAACAATTCATACTTTAAAGTCAAATTAATTATATTATTTTTACTGAAAAAAAATAAAAGTCAACAAGATATTATCTTATTATAATTTATATTAAAAAAATGCAACAAAAAAACTCTATTTCTAGAGTTTATGCAATTGATAAATTAAATATTCAAGCTGAAAGATTATAAAATCTCATTTTGATTTTTCATGAAGCTTCTTGTCATTTTTTTGTGATTTCTTCTCTAATAGCAATTCTTTCTTCAAAAGGTAGGTTAGAAATAATATTTAAAACTTTTGTTTCAATTTCTTCTCTTGCTTCAATAATATCTGTATGAGCATAAGTTTGAATTTCAAGTTTTAAATTTTCAATTGAAAACTCATTTACTTCTTGAATTTCTGTTTGTATTGTTTCTTCATTCATAATTTTATAATTAAAAAGTATTATAAATATAGTGTAGCATATTATTTTTTATTTGTCAAAAATTTTTTGATCTTGAGTTATTAGTAATCATAATGGAACAATTTCATAGACTTTTTGCTTATTTATAGTCATTTTTTTGATAATCATAAATACATAATTTTTTTTTCATCATCCATAAAATATGGATCAATTGCATCAATTAAATTTTCGACATCAAATTCTACTTGAGTTGTAACTTTTGCAATTTCTTTATTATTGATATCTTTTATGCTTGTTTTTACATTCAAAACTCAATTTGCTTTATTCCTAGTTAAATCAGCAACACTTGAAATATTTAAGTCTTGTTTTGTTTTTTGTGAAGTTTTTTTAGTTATAACTTCTTTTTTCCCAAATAATTTATCAAAAATCCCCATCTTTTTTATAATTACATTTTAAATTTTTTAAATGCTATCATATGATTTTTCAAAGTCAACAAAAAAAACACAAGCTTTAAAAACTTGTGTTATAAGTAGAAAAAATTTTGTTATAATTTTACTAATGTTGGTAAAACTATTTTTAATTCACTAGAATTAATTTTTTCTTCAAGAAGATTATCTCCTTGAAAAATTGATCCATTTTTAAAAGTTAAATCAGTATTAGTTTCATTTTTAAATATAATTCCATTATTCCCAGTTGCAAAAAAATCACCATTTGCATAAAATTTAAAATCTTCCATTTTAATCTCCCCCTCTTTTTTACAAAAAAATTATTTTGCTTAAATAGACTAATATTTTCATAAAAAATGTCAAGATTTTTTTGTAAAAAAATATAAAATATGATTTGTGTCATTCTGACGAAAGTCAGAATCTTAAAATAGGTTTTCAATTGGAGTGAAAGTATGTAGTAATAATTAATAGATCCTGAATTAAGTTCAGGATGACATAATTTTCTTTTTTATACTTTCACTACCGGAGCAATTTTAATATTCATTTTTTTAGTTCAAATTCAAGAAAAATATATCTCAGCAATATCTCAAGATTTTGAAATAATACTTCAAATACCAAATTTTGAATGACTAACTTTATCTCAAACATTAAATTCTCAAACATCATTTTCAACTTTATTTTTCATAACTTTGAATTCAGTATTAGAAGTGGTATTAAAACTAAAAGCTTCACCTGGAGTAGATAAACTATTAAATGAACTTCAAAAAATACTTCATCACATACTTTCTCTTAAATCATATTCTTGAACATAAGCTGGATTAATTTCTTTTACAAATCTTGATTCAGGGTTTGTGACATATTGACCGTAAGTAAATCTTTCTTTTGCTTTAGATATAAATAATTCTTTTTTAGCTCTTGTTAATGCAACATACATCAGTCTTCTTTCTTCTTCTAAATCTTTTAAATCAGTCATACTTCTAGAACTAGGAAAAAGTCCATCTTCAAGTCAAGTAATAAAAACTCTTGAATATTCAAGTCATTTTGAAGTATGTATAGTCATTAATGTAACAAAATCTAGAGCATTATTATCTTTATTTTCTAAATCAGTCATTAGTGAAATTTCCTCTAAAAATAAAGTCAAAGCTTCACTTGGTTCAATTCAGTTATAATTTGAAGCCACATTTTTTAACTCTGAAATATTATCAAGTTTTGCCTCAAATTCTTCTTTTGTATCTGATTCTTTTTCTAGATAAGCTTTATACTGGATTTTTTCAATAATATAATCAATCATATCAAAAACTGAATATATTTTAGCTTGAGATTTTAAATCTTCTATGATTTGATAAAATGATGAAATAGAAGTTTTTGCTCAATTATTTAATTCATCAACTTCTTCAATATTTTCCATAATATCAGCATAACTTATTCAAAAATCATTTGAATATTGGTCTAGTTTTTCAAGTGTAGTAGGTCAAATCTTTCTTGGTGGAGTATTGATAATTCTTTTAAGTCCAACTACATCATTTGGATTTAAAATGATTTTTAGATAAGCAAGTAGGTCTTTGATTTCTTTTCTATCATAAAATTTCAAACCTCAAACTACTTTATAAGGAATTGCTTCCATTAAAAGTGCTTCTTCAAGTCCACGAGATTGTCCATTTGTACGGTAAAGTATTAGGTTTTCTCAGTATGTTCATCAGTCTAAGTATTTATTTTTAATAATTTTTGCAATACTGCTAGCTTCAATTCTATCAGTTGGAGCATTTATGTAAGTGATTTTTTCTCATGTTTCATTATCTGTAAAAAGAGTTTTTTCAATTGCAGTTTTATTGTTTTTAATTACTCAGTTAGCAGCATTAATAATATGTTTTGTTGAACGGTAATTTTGTTCAAGTTTTACTATTTTTGCTTCTGGATAATCTTTTTGGAAATTTAGAATATTTTGCATATTGGCTCATCTCCAAGAGTAAATAGATTGCCAATCATCTCAAACTACTACTAAATTTCTATATTTTGAAGCCAAAAGTTTAACTATTTCATATTGTGGAGCATTTGTATCTTGATACTCATCAACCATTATAAATTTGTATTTTTCCCAGTAATATTCTATTACATTATCGTGTTTTAAAGCCTCAAGAGTTTTCACTAAAATATCATCAAAATCAAGTGCATTATTTTCTGTCATTTTTTTGTCATAAATCAAATATGCATCTCTAACAATTTCTTTGATATGGCTATCAACATAATTTGCATATTGTTTAGCTGAAATCAATGCATTTTTTGCATTTGAAATATACGAAGCAATACTTCTTGCTGGATATTTTTTTTCATCAAGTTTTAAATCATCTCTCATAATAGATTTAATAACTGACATTTTATCAGATTCATCATAAATTATGAAGTTTTTTGAAACTCAAATATTTATATTATCAAATTTTTCAAATACTTCTTTTAAAATAAATATTCCTAAAGAGTGAAATGTTCAAATAAAAGGAAATCATCTATTTTGAAAAGGATTTTTGCTATAAGTTACTCACAAAGCTTTTCAGATTCTTTCTTTCATTTCAAGAGCTGCTTTATTGGTAAATGTTACAGCCAAAATTTCACTTCAAGTAATATTTTTATTTTGCACCATATTTTGGATTCTAGCAGTAACTGTTGCAGTTTTTCCTGAACCAGCTCAGGCTATTATCAAAAGTGGTCATTCTAGGTGGTCATAAGCAATTTTTTGGTCTTTATTTAAGTTCATTATTTTTAAATTAAAAAATATTTTTTTTATAATATTGAAAAATCTGTAATTTCCAAAATATAATATAAATTTGTGTAAAAAAAATGTAATAAACTAAATTATTACATTTTTGAAATTATATAACTTTTCCATTTATCATAATCTTTTTTTGTGTCTTTTTCTAAAGCAATAATCCAAATATGAAAATATTCATCAACTGTGAATAAAATTCTCCATCTTCAAACTCTTTTTCTGTAAATATCATCTCAAATATTTTTTATATTTTGTGATTTTAATCATATTTTCTCTATTTCATCTAAATTGTTCATTATTATTTTTAAATCTGAATCATTTTGCTTTTTTAGTAAATCAAGAGTGTTAAGTGCTTTTTTAAAGAGTTTTAGCTTAAACATAACTATTTCTAATTACTCAATAATCAACTCCATCCTCTTTTTTTTCTATTTCTTTTAATACATTATTAACATCTTCTTTATCTTGTAACAATTCTATTACATACATAAATAAATCATTTTCATCAATAAAATGTGTTTTTTGAAAATTTCCATTTTCTAAAGTTATATTTAGCATAATTTTTTAGTTAAAAATAATTTATAATATTATATTTTTTTCTCCCAAAAACTCAAACTTTATATAAAAAAATAAATAAATTTCATTTTTCAAAAAAAATAAATATAATACCACTTGCTTTTAATGTAGACATGTATCTACGGTTATCTATAAGGTAACTGAGGAAAGTCTGGACACCACGAGGAAACACAAAAGCTAACGGCTTTGGTCTAGATATATAATTCATAAAATCTAGATACCACTAGTGCCACAGAGACAATACTAGAGATGTTGTTCTGTACTAGGTACAGAAACTTAAAAATAGATTCTGAATCAAGTTCAGAATGACATCTCAAAAGGTGAAAAGCCAATAGATGTGAAAGCTACTGTTGGAGTTCTAGAGCAATCTAGATAATTTGGTAAACTTGTGTGGGGTGCAATGGGAATGGTATTTTTATTTTTTTATTCCTCTATTGAAAAATAAAAATATACTCAGCTTGAGGTTAGGGGTGACTCTAATCCTAGATAGATTGATACATAAATACAAAATCCGGCTTATTATCTGTGTTAAAAGCTTTAAAAAAGTATGAAAGGTTAAAAGTGTAAAAGTGTTTTTCTTTTTTACTTTTAACTTTTTTTGTTTTTAAAAATTAATTTTTTTAATTAACCCATCCTGCCTTTCAGGCATCCTTCCCTTAAGTCTAATGGAAGGAAATGTGGAATAATATTTTATAGATCCTGAATCAAGTTCAGGATGACAAGATTTTAATTATTAAAACAAATTGTCATTCTGACGAAAGTCAGAATCTTTGATTAAAATTTTCCAATATTTCCCCTCTACTTTAGGAGAGGGGTAGGGGTGAGGATATTTATTCTTTTATCTATAATCTTATGATGTTTTGATTTCAATTATGAAGAGAATTTAAACTTTCTGTTGCAGAAATTTTTAGTGTTTTTGGTGAGTTTAGTGTGGTTGAATTAACTACTGATTTTTTGATTGTGTCTTGAATTTCAAAAGAAACTATTTTAGAAAAAGCAAAAATTTTAGGATGAACTATTAAAATTATTGAAATCCTAACTACTTGAACTGATCACCAAGAAGTTTTAGAAGAAAAACTTGTTATTCCTTGATTTGAAGGGAAATATACTTATGCTCTAAATATTTTTGGGAAAACAGATATTTGACTAAAAACTGTACTAAAAACTTCAAAAGAAATCATTAAATCATCAAATCTTAACCCAAGATTTGTAAACAAAGATTTTAAAAATATTGCTTCAGTTGTTGTTATTAAAGAAGCTTTAGTAAAAAAAGCTACTGACTTCAATATGATTTTTTCAAATGATAAAATTTATTTCTGAAATACTATTTGGGTACAAAATATTTACTGATATTCTAACAGAGATTACTGAAAAGAAAGAAATATGTTTGTCTGAATGTTACCACCAAAATTAGCTCAAATGATGATAAATCTAGCTAATAATTCTCAAAAATCAGAATTTGTAGTTTATGACCCATTTGTTTGACTTTGAACAGTTTTAATAGAAAGTGTTAATATGTGAAACAAAAAGTTTTTCTGAACAGATTTAAACCCAGAAATGGCTAGAGTTTCAAAAGAAAATGTCTTAAAAATAAACAAAGACCTAGATGTTACAACTTTAACTCAAAATTCTAAATATATCTCTGAAATTGATTTTATAAATAATGTTGATGTAATAGTTACAGAATGATATTTATGAGAAATTATGACTCAAAAAAATATAAATTTAGACAGAATTAATAAACAAACTGAAAAATTAGCTGATTTATATGAATGATTTTTTTCTTGATTAAATAAACTAAACTTCAAAGGAAATATCGTAATTTCTTTCCCATTTTGGGAAATGAACAAAAAATATTTTTATTTTGACAAAATATATGATATAATAGAAAAGTATTGTATAATAAATGAATTATTACCAAGAAATTTGGATATCCAAACTACTAAATCTTGAAGTTTATTATACAAAAGAAAAGATCAACTTGTATGAAGAGAGATCTTTAGTTTAAAACTAAAATAAAAGATTATGGGAGGAGAAAAATTATTATCAATTGATGATTATCAAAAAATATTAGAAACATTACCAGAAAGTCATAGAAAAGAATTTTCAAAAATGGTTAAAGATATATTAAAACCTGAAGATTATCTTGAAAGTGAACTTAATAAATATGTAAATAAAAAGCCAAAATATGAAAAATTACAATATGATTTCTTTTTAAAATTTAAAAATTATAAAGATTTTGTTAAAGTTTTTAGAAGTATTTGACTTATTTCTCCTGATAAAAAAACTACTTGAAAAATAGATGAGAATTATGAATTTACTCAAGATGAATTTGAAAATAGATATAAAAACTGGCTTTGAAATAAGCTAAATTTAACAAAAAAAGAAAGTGAAGCAAAAACTATAAATGATATTGATTATAAAATTTGAGAATATATTAATAAATCAGTTTCACATATTAGATGATATATTTCAAAGATAGATAATGTAATCGAAGAACATAAGGTAGTTATTGACCCAAATTTTCATAGAAGTCCATATTTTGAGAATATTCATAAAAAAACAACAGTAAGTGAATTAATTAAATCATATTATTTTCTTGATAAAAAGAAAAATAATACACAAAAAGAAAATGAAGAAATTATAAAAAATAATCCAGAAAATTATAATAATAATTCAAAATATATTGAAAATATGGTTTCAATTAATTGAATTAAAAAAGCATTATTTGAAATTCAAAGAATACTTGTTTTAGCTCGTATGTATTATGAATCAGATGAAACATTAGAGCATAAGAATTTAGAAGAAGAAAAAAATTTTCTTATTTGAAAAATTAATACAGAAATTCTAAAAATTGATAATGTTCAAACAGATAATGTTATTGAACCTGATAATCCATTTCATTGACTTATTACACCTACTAGATATTTTTTCTATAAAAAATGAGATGAATATATTAATTCTAAAACTCCAATATATGAAGATTGATATAAATTTATTTGAGAAGAAAAATTAAATACTAAAAAAGTTATTTGAAATAATACAACTGCATTTTCTGATAAAAAATTTGAAAATAATGAAAATACTATAGAAGTAGATGTTTTACATATGTCTTTTAGAGCTAATAAATGATGAGCTTCAAGTACAGATAAAATTATTAGAAAAGACTTGACTTTACCTTGAGAAATTCTAGATAAAAAATGATTAATATTTGTTGTAAAAACACCTTATGATGCTACAAAATTAGAGAAAATTTTAGCAAAAAATCTTAGTTCTTGAGATATTTGATGGGCTGAACCAATGAAATACCCAAAAGAATGATTAAAAAATAATACTAATACAAATGCCTCTTATAGTTCAAAAAAATGAATTTTGTATATTCCATATAAATGAAAATTAAAAAAAGAAAGTATTAATAATTTAGAAAAAAATTATAAAGATACAATTTCTTATTATGAATCAGAATTAGAAAAATTAAATTGAGAAAAATTTTCACAAGAAAATGAACAAAGAAAAGATGAAATTCATAAAGAGTTAAATCATATTAAAAAAGTAAGATCAAAAAGTTCTCATAATATACCAGTAGAAATACAGATTTTTACCCTTGAAGAATATATAAAAGCTGAAATTGATAATTCTTCACCAGCATATCACGGGCATTATAAACTTCAACAAGAAATTCTTGAAGTATTTCCAAAGCTTTTCCCAAAAGAAATATATTGAGAAACTAAACTAAAAGATATTATGAAGCCTATTTTAAAGAAAAAACTAGATATAAAATAATTAAAAAAACTTAATTTGATAAAAATTAAGTTTTTTTCTTGACTTATTTTAAAAAGTGTTGTACTATTCAAATGTATAATTATTTTTAACCTAAATAAATTATGAAAACACATAAATTACAAATTTATTTTTTGCTTTTTAAAGCAATTTCCTTATTTTTTACTTGTATCTTGTTTTGAACAACTTTTGCAAGTAGTAAATTTATTTATAGCTGAACTTGATCTGAATATTTAACTTGATGAACTAAGACCATTACTTTTTCAAATAGTTGATCAATAGAGGCTATTACTGAATATTATCCATATTTTAAATTTATATGAAAATATTCTACTTGAATAGTAAATAATATTGTAAATAATACTTCATTATTTAATGATATTGGTGATTATTATACTTCAGGATCATTATTTACATCAGAAACTTACTGAAGTTTTTATATTAAAAATTGATCTCCAATCTCATTTAGTAGTTCTTGAACATGAAGTGATTGTTGATGAACACTAAAACAATATAATTATTCTACTTGATCTTTATTTAGCCCTTTGTTTTGAAATGTATTATTAAGTTCTAATTCATATATATGTTGATGAATGGAAAGCTTTAAATTTTATTTGGTGTCAGATTCTAGTATTTATTCTACAAATACAAGCTGATATATAGATATAAATTGGTTTCCTGATTTAGTAATTACATCAAATTCTATATCATCTGAAGATATAAAAGATATAGTTGTTGATTATTGAAGTTGAAAAACTGCAGAATTACTAAAAGTATCTTCTGTTGATTGAATTGATATTTCTTGAAAAGTTTATTCTAATACTGTTTGAAATTTGTATGCAGCTAGTTGAGCTACATTAAAATATTTAGTTCAAACTTGATCTACAATAAAAATAGATAAAACTGATTTTAATGCATTAATTAATAAAAATATAATAAATTTAATAAAATCAGTTAAAGCAATCACTGGGGCAACTAATATTGATAATTTTAAATCAAAAACTCAATCTGAACCAAACAATTTATTCACATCAATATGAAATAATGAATCTCTTGCTTTATTTGATTATGAGAAACAAACAGAATCAAATTGATGAACTAATTCATGAATAATATTAAAAATACAAACAAATAATGTTTGAACAGCTTCAGGTGGTACATATAACTCAATTTCTATTACTTGAAAAAATACTTTAATTGTAAAATGATGAAATGTTTATATTAATGCTGATATTTATAATACAAATGATAAAACATCACTTTTAACTATTATTGTAAAAAGAGATAGTACAAATAAATTAAATTGATGAAATATTTATATAGATCCTAGAGTTACAAATATTGATGCTGTATTAATTGCAGAATGAAGTATTTTAAATTATGATTGAATTTGAAAGAAAGTATTAAATAGAGATAATGCTTCTGAAAATTTATCTAGACAATTACTTATTTATTGAACTGTTGCAACAAAAAATAATGTTTGAGATAATAATATTGCTCCAATATATTGAAGTGATTTATATAATACAAATAAAACTACTACTGATACAAATTATACTTATAATTTATCACGGTTAAGATTATTTAGAGTTAATTATATGGATTTAATTGAAAAACCTACTGATTGTAGTAACGATTGATTATGAGCCTTAAAATGAAATACTGATAATTTAGAATTACTTAAATATGCTTTTGCTTGAAAAAGAAAGTGTTGAACTGAATCAGTTCCAACAGGTCAATTAAGAACAACAAATAAAATTTCACCAGTTGTATTAGAATACAATCCAATTCTACTTATTGATCCACCTATGATTTTACAAAAGTAAACCTAAAAAAGAAGCAATTTGCTTCTTTTTTAACTGAAATGAGAATTATTCTAAAAAAGTAGGAAAAAAATTTTGCAATTTAGAAAAAGTTGCATATACTCTTTCCGCAAAAAATTTATATTTTAACAAATTGATTTATGGCAATAAATGTAAGAGATTTTGTGTATGAAAATATTACTCCATATACTGGAGATGATAGTTTTCTAGTTGGTCCAACTGAGGCTACAACAAAATTATGGACTGAGTGTTCAAGATTATTAAAACTTGAAAGAGATAAAAATGGATTACTTGATGTTGATTTTGAAACTATTTCAAATGTAACTAGTCATAAACCTTGATATATTATTAAAGATTTAGAAACAATAGTTTGATTACAAACTGATGCTCCTTTAAAAAGATCTATTAAACCTTTTGGTTGAGTTAGAGTTGTAGCAAATGCATTAGCTGAAAAATGATATGCTTTACCTGAAAGAGTAGCTGATATTTTTAAATATGCTAATAATCATAATGATGCAGTATTTTCTGTTTATGATGCTGAAACTAGAGCTTATAGATCATCTCATGTTGTTACAGGTTTACCAGATAATTATGCTAGATGAAGAATTATTTGAGATTATAGAAGATTAGCATTATACTGAGTTGATAGATTACAAGAAGAAAAATTAGCTGATTATGCTACTATTACTGATCCTTTAGATGATTCAAAAGTTAGACTTAGAGAAGAATTAACAAAACAATATCTTGCATTAAAAGATATCAAAAAAATGTGAGAAATGTATGGTTTTGATTTATCTAGACCAGCTGAGAATGCAAAAGAAGCTATTCAATGGGTTTATTTTGCTTATTTAGCTGCTATTAAAGAACAAGATTGAGCTGCAATGAGTTTATGAAATGTTTCAAGCTTTTTAGATATATATATTGAAAGAGATTTAGCATCTGGTTTAATTACTGAAGTTGAAGCTCAAGAATATATTGATCATTTCGTTATGAAATTAAGACTTGTTAGACATCTTAGACCAGGAGCTTATGATGATATTTTCGGTTGAGATCCAACTTGGGTTACAGAATCTATTGGTTGAATGTTTCATGATTGAAAAACAAAAGTAACAAAAACTTCATTTAGATTTTTACATACTTTGTATAATTTATG
>RRZT010829342.1_pt1 | contig 23916 bp, 22 predicted proteins | sample 2165551 | NCBI WGS metagenome assembly RRZT01 (sample SAMN10456910, study PRJNA506462) | wastewater metagenome | biome: wastewater; feature: sludge; material: wastewater sludge; isolation source: wastewater sludge with Escherichia coli K12::gfp cells carrying plasmid... | place: USA: Moscow, Idaho... | reverse complement strand
GCGCGGGTGTGCCGCACCGAACTCCGTTTCTTCCCCTTCGGCTCCGCTTTCGGGGTGGGGTCGGTGGTCGTGGGCATCGGTTTGGCTCGCGCAACAGGGGGCTTGACACCTTCTCAAAATCCTTAACTTGTGACCAGTGCGCTAACCGGGAATATCGGGCCAGCCTATCAATACTTCGATGTGGCCTTCCGGTGAAAATGGACCCAGAGCGGAGCAACACTGTCAGCGGACAAGCTGGCTAGCGCGCTGTTGAATGAATACCTCAATCCGGCGACAAAACTCGGGATAGTCCTGCAGTAACGCTGCCACCCGAGGCCATTCCGCGACAATCTGACCCGCCAGCGCCCTGACCACCTCGCCAAGTCCCGCTTTGGCGCCGAGCTTCTCATCGAGTCGCGAAAAGGTGGATATCCGCGCATCCTCGAAGCGTTTCGATTGCCCGAAACGGAGCGCCATCTCCTCGGGTCCCTCGATGGACGGACGGTAAACGAAGGTTGCGACCAAATCGTAAGCAGGAGCAAGCGTGGGTACACGCGGATCGCGATAGATCAGAGACCAGTTTTTCAAGTGCGCGTCCCCGTTGCCGATCAAGATGTTGAATGTCAGGCGCCGCGCAAATTCGCGCAACGATTCAGCATCATGGCCGCGATACGCCAGTGCGCCGACCGTCTCGAAGCTACCGCTGTACTTTGCGTCTGGATAAAACCCGCGCACCTGAGTCATATCCTCGATGTGGATCAGCTCGCGCTCCAGCCCACGGTCGAATCGCTTCACGGCAAACAGGCGGTCTTGGCCGGACCAAACGCTCTCGGGCAGAGGCTCCACTTCATCGCGATGCACTAGCCGAACTTCGGGCACATCGATACCGACAGCCTTGGCGAGCGTCATCATCGCCAGTTCGTTCTCCGGCACTCCAGGGTATGTCGGATGGGGCAATTTGACGATCCAATCACCTCGCTCCCCACGCGCGGGGATCGTCAGGCGATCACCTCGTGCGAGCATGGAAAACTTGAGCCCGACCCCCGCCAGAGAGAAGGACCAGAGCGAGTCCATGGCGCCACCTCGGTCAACATCCGAATCGCCGTTATCGGCCAGATCCACCGGCACCATTTCGTCTGCGGCGAGCACGCGCACGGCACCGGGAAGATCATGTCCAACTTGGGCCAGAAGCTCCATTTCCCGTTCGATCGAAGTTCGGCGCGCTTGGGCGATCCATTCCCGCAGGCGCCCTTCGGGCAACAAATTCGAGAACCAGGGCGGAAGCCGCATATTGCTTTGATGTCGCGCACGAGGATTTTCCTCAAAGCGAAGACCCAGCACGGCACGGTTCGGATCGTCCCAGTAGCCTTCCTCGAACACGAACCGCGTCAGGTCATGGCGCCGGTGCAGGCGTCCGACAAGCCGGTCGTGAAGGTAAACACAAAACTGTTCCTCAGATGAGCGCGTCATCGCGTTCCGCTTCCATATCGTCGAGGTTGAAGCTGTCCAGAGGAGGAGTGTCTTCGAGACGGGTTTCCGCCATCCGTTCGATGAAGTCCGCGACCACCTGTTTTATGCGTTGTTGTCGGCCATCGAGGAAAGCGGTCTTATCCTCTTCGGTAAGGGCTCTGACCAACTTTGCGTCGAGCGCATGGGAAGCAAACAGATCGTGCTCCGCCACATCTCTCCCCAAAGGTGGCGCGATGAGCAAATCGGCCACGGACATGGGCAATTCGTCTTCTGCCTCCAGCACCAAAATACGGTTGGCCGCCCAAGCTCTCCGGTTTTCGGGCTCGCGACTCAAGATGCGTTTCGCCACGCCAGCGAGGGTGGCATCGGGTTGGACCGCCTCGATCAGTTGTTGGCGCTCATAGAGTTGTCCGGTCAGTAGCGACTGCGGTTTGAGCGCCCATAATGCCGAGAGAACGATTCGGCTGGCCGCCGAACTGGTTCGGAATCCAGTCAGGCTAGGCGGTGACAGACTCTGATCAAGCGGGTTGTTCAACAACTGCTGGATCGCTCCAGTCTCATCGTTCGCTGTGATGCGGGTAGCCAGCGTCCGCATGGCATTTGTCCAACTAGAGGCGAACGGGCCTGGACCAATCAATGCCGCGCGCCAAAACCATCGGCGCAAAAGAACGCGGTTACGAGGGTTTGGTTCTGGAAAGTGGGCAAAGAACCGGGTCAATACCACAAGGAGGTAGCGGTAAGGGAGGAAAGCAAAATGAGGTACGCCAGCATCCTCCTGAAGAAACGCGACGGCTCGTGACAACGCAAGTTCTCCCTGGCAATACGCTTCTTCCGGGGCTTCGTTTCCAAAATCGCGAGGTTCCCGAGTCCGATGGGAGAATTCAACTCGTATATCACGAGTCACATCCGCGCCGCGCCGCGCCAGGACGGCTTCTAATATCGTATGGTCATCGAGAACACCAAAACCCTGGCCATCGTGAATCGACTCCGCGATCCTCTGGAAATGAGAAGACGGCTCCACGCTGCTAGCCCGACCGGGATGCAAAGCCGAGAACACCTCGGCCCGACTGAGCCGCTTGCCGTAGTTGTTGAGGCGGTCGAATATCTCGCGCAAGACCGCTTCGTCGTCTTGATCCACCAGATAGGCCGGAACTTGGTATTCGCGGATAGCCCGCGTGACTCGCGAGGCTTCGTCCAGCTTTTCGCTGGCTTCCGGGTGATCCTTAGTAAACCAGCGAACCAAGCGCTGGAGATCGAACAGGATCGGTAGAGGAATGATGTATCCGTCTTCTTCCCGACACGGACGCACGAATTCTTTTCGGCTCAAGTCGTAAGCGAGCGCGAACCGCTCGTCTCGCCCGCCTTCTTCGGAGAGCGCGCTAGCTAGGCTGGTCAGACGCTGCTGACCATCCACCACCCACCAACCTTCGTCGAACGGTTTAGCCCGGAAGCGCAACCCACCCAACTTGATATCCGCCTCTGGCGCCAGTCGTTTCCAAAACAGGAGATTGCCGATCGGATAGCCCTTGACGATACTGTCGAACAACCAGCACACATCTTTCCACTGCCAGCGCAGCGGTCGCTGAAACTCCGGGATGCGGATGCGCCCCTCAATCGCCGCAGCGACCAGATCGACCACGGAGTAGGTTCTTGCCGCCGGTTGCGACGAAATCGATTGGTTAGTCATAGCCGTTGCTTTCAATTGTCTGGATCGCGAGGCATCGGTCTAACGGGGATCATTCGATCAGCCTCGCGGAACGTATACTGTTACTTGTTGCGCCGCAACTCGCCATCCGCCAGCCCGAATCCCGCCGAGGAGATACGCTCATGTCCGCCGAACCGTTCCCCGATGATTCGCCGCTCGACCGGTCGGATGTACTCGCCTACCTGTTTTATCCGCGCTCCAGCTTTGCTCGGGACTCCGCAGACGACATCCCCGACCTGGCGATTCCCGTGGCGGATGGCGTGGAGGTCGGAGCGCGCTGCCATCTGGCCGATGCCGAAGCCACCAACATCCTGTTCTTCCACGGCAACGGCGAAATCGCCGAGGACTACGACGACATCGGCGCCCTGTACGTGGAACGCGAAATCAACTTTATCGCGGTCGATTACCGGGGTTACGGCCGCTCGACTGGCCGACCGACCGCCTCGACCCTGCTGGCCGACAGCCATGCTGTCCTCGACTTCGTCGCGGACTGGCTGAATCGGCAGGGGTATACCGGGCCGCTGATCGTCATGGGGCGCTCACTGGGCAGCGCCTCGGCACTGGAATTGGCCTGCCGCCCTTCCGGCCGGATCGCCGGACTCATCCTCGAAAGCGCCTTCGCCCATACCGGACCGCTGCTGCGCCGGATCGGGGTTCATCCCGCCGCTCTTGCCGGTTTCGAGGAAAGCCAGGGTTTCCGGCAACTGGACAAAATTCGGGCGTTTGCCAAACCGACGCTGGTCATCCATGCCGAACACGACCACCTGATTCCCTTCGCCGACGGTCAAGCCCTGTACGATGCCAGCCCCGCCCCGGACAAGCATCTGCTGAAAATTCCCCGCGCCGATCACAACACCATTTTAGCCGTCGGCTTGCGGTCTTATCTGGATTCGGTCGAAAGTTTCGCCGACCCGCGCCGGTTTGGCTCGGCGGGTTGAAGCTCTGCACGAAAACTCCCCTTTCCCGGAGGCAGAGGGGAATCGGCGAGAAATGTCAATCGGCGACCGGCTTCACGCGGCCAGATTCTGCGCGGCGAAGTCCCAGTTGATCAGGTTGTCGAGCACGGCGGCCACGTAGTCGGCCCGCCGGTTCTGGTAATCCAGATAGTAGGCGTGCTCCCACACGTCGATGGTCAGCAGCGGTTTGAGGCCGTGGACGATGGGGGTGTCGGCGTTGCCGGTTTTGGTGACGGCCAATTTGTCGCCATCCTTCACCAGCCACGCCCAACCGCTGCCGAATTGGCTGGTGGCCGCTTTGGCGAACTCGGTTTTGAACTGATCGAAGCCACCGAAGGATTTGCCGATCATGTCGGCCAGCGCGCCGGTGGGCTTGCCGCCGCCCTTGGGCTTCAGGCTGTTCCAGTAGAAGGTGTGGTTCCAGATTTGCGCGGCGTTGTTGAAAATCGCGGTTTTATCGACGGTGCCGACGGAAGCCTTGATCACCGCTTCCAGCGGTTGGTCGGCCAGCGGGGTGCCGGCAACCAGTGGGTTGAGATTGTTGACGTAGCCTTGATGGTGCTTGCCGTAGTGGAATCCGATGGTCTGCGCCGAGATGTGAGGACTCAGGGCGTTGTCGGCGTAGGGCAGCGGCGGCAGGGTAAATGGGCCGGTGCCGGCGGCGCGGGCGGGGCGGGGCAGAACGAGGTCGCCAAACGCCAGCGTGGCGGAACCGGCCAGCACGGCAGTCAGAAACCGGCGGCGGTTCGGAGAATATTCGGACAGGGTAGCGGACATCGGATTGCACTCCTCCAGTGAGGCGCACCGGACTTGAAAAGCGGCCGGCACGCCGTGTCGATCATCGGAAAGTGTAGTTCAAGCGCCGCAACGATGAACGGCGTCCATGCTTCGACCGCGACCGGGGTCTCGGTTCACCGCCCCCATCACCATGGCAGCCTATTGCATCGTTTCTACGTTTAAATAATAATTGAAAAATGGAAACAAAATCCGCTGTAATGGCCTTGGCGGCGCTCGCGCAAAACACGCGCCTCGCCATCTTCCGCGCTTTGGTACAAGCCGGCCCGGCCGGTCTGCCCGCCGGACGGATCGGCGAGATCACCGGCGTCCCGCCTTCCTCGCTGTCCTTTCACCTGAAGGAATTGGCGCACGCCGATCTGGTCGGTTCGCGCCAAGAGGGCCGTTTTATCATCTACACCGCCAATTTCTCGACGATGAACGAACTGCTCGCTTTTCTCACCGAGAACTGTTGCGGCGGCAATCCCTGCACGCCGGTTTGCACCCCGGCCTGCTCCGTCATCGAGGAGGATTGATCATGAAACGCCTGCACGTCCATGTTTCCGTAAACAATCTGGCCGAGAGCATCCATTTCTACTCGACGCTGTTCGCCGCCGAGCCGACCGTCAACAAGCCCGACTACGCCAAGTGGATGCTGGACGATCCACGGGTGAATTTCGCCATCTCCCGGCGCGGCGCAGCCATCGGGCTGAACCACCTCGGGGTACAGGTCGAATCGGCGGAGGAACTGGCCGAGATGCACGCTCGGCTGGCAGGGTTGCACGCCCAGACCACCCCGGAAATGGGCGCCGCCTGCTGCTACGCCAAGTCCGACAAATATTGGACCGACGATCCGCAGGGCATCGCCTGGGAAACCTTCCACACGCTGGACAGCATCCCGGTTTTTGGCGGGGATGAATCGAAGGAAACCGCCTGCTGCGCCCCGCCCACAAACGCGGCGCGGCAAGCGCAAACCTCCTCATCCTGCTGCCCCGAACAGGCCCACGCCGCTCCGTGCTGCTGAAGAGTTCGGCATGCACCGATTCCAACCGGCCCACGCATCCGATTTACCGGTGATTCGGCGACTGCTACGGGATAACGGCTTACCGTGCGACGATCTGGAGGCGGTCCATCTCGACCGCTTTCAGATCGCCACAGGCCCAACGGGTAGCTTGGTCGCGTGCGTCGGTCTGGAAATCCATGGCGATGCCGCCCTGCTGCGCTCGCTGGCGGTCGCCGCACCGCACCGCCGGCACGGTCTGGGTGACGCCGCCGTGGTCGCGGCGGAACGCTTGGCGCGAAGCGTGGGCGTGCGGCGGCTCTATCTGCTGACCACGACCGCCGCGAGCTTCTTCGCCGCCCGAGGGTATCGGCGCCACGAGCGGGCCAGCGCGCCGCCGGCCCTGCAACGCACCACCGAATTCTCGACCCTTTGCCCGGCTTCCGCCGCGTGCATGACCAAAAACCTGACCTCACCCCGAGAGGTATTGCGTGACCGGTCCGACCTATAACGTGCTGTTTCTCTGCACCGGCAATTCCGCGCGCAGCATCCTCGCGGAAGCGCTGATGAACCAGTTGGGCAAAGGCCGCTTCCGCGCGTTCAGCGCCGGCAGCCACCCGACCGGCAAGGTCAACCCCTGGGCTATCAAGCTACTGGAAAACCAGGGCTTGCCGGTCGCCGGGCTGCGCAGCAAAAGCTGGGACGAGTTCGGCGCCCCGGATGCGCCGCCGCTGGATTTCGTGTTCACGGTCTGCGACAACGCCGCCGGCGAGGCTTGCCCGTTCTGGCCGGGCCAACCGCTGACCGCGCATTGGGGCGTGGCAGACCCGGCGGCGGCGGAGGGGGATGACGCCCTGAAAATGCTCGCTTTTCGGCAAGCGTTCCGCGAACTGGAAAACCGCATCAAGCTTTTCGCCAGCTTGCCTTTTCAGTCCTTGGACAAAATCAGGCTGAAAAACAAGCTGGACGAAATCGGCAAGACCTTGCTGTCGGATCAGCCATGAACGCGCCGGGCGAGATCGCCGCCAACCGGCCCGCCGGCAATCCGATAGGCTTTTTCGAGCGCTACCTGACGGTCTGGGTGGCGCTGTGCATCGTGGTCGGCATCGCGCTGGGACAATGGTTCCCCGGCCTGTTTCAGCGGGTTGGCCGGCTGGAAGTCGCCCGGGTCAACATCCCGGTCGGGCTGCTGATCTGGGTGATGATCGTGCCGATGCTGGTCAAGATCGACTTCGGGGCGCTGCATCAGGTGAAAGCCCACTGGAAGGGGATCGGCGTCACGCTGTTCGTCAATTGGGCGGTCAAGCCGTTCTCGATGGCGTTGCTCGGCTGGCTGTTCGTGCGGCAGGTGTTCGCGCCGTTCCTGCCCGCCGCGCAACTGGACAGCTATCTGGCCGGCCTGATCCTGCTCGCCGCCGCGCCCTGCACGGCGATGGTGTTCGTGTGGAGCAAGCTGTCCGATGGCGACCCCTATTTCACCCTGTCGCAAGTCGCGCTGAACGACACCATCATGATTTTCGCTTTCGCGCCCATCGTCGGGCTGCTGCTCGGCATTTCGTCGATCGCGGTGCCGTGGGACACGCTGTTGACCTCGGTGGTCCTCTACATCGTCATCCCGGTGATTCTGGCCCAGCTCTGGCGGCGGGCGCTGCTGGGGAAAGGTCAGGCGGTTTTCGAGGCCACGATGGCGAAAATCGGCCCGTGGTCGGTCGGCGCGCTGCTGCTGACGCTGGTGCTGCTGTTCGCGTTTCAGGGCGAAATCATCCTCCGGCAACCGCTGGTGATCGCCATGCTGGCGGTGCCGATCCTGATCCAGGTGTTTTTCAATTCGGCGCTGGCGTACTGGCTGAACCGCCAAGTCGGCGAAAAGCACAACATCGCCTGCCCGTCGGCGCTGATCGGGGCCAGCAACTTCTTCGAGCTGGCCGTGGCCGCCGCCATCAGCCTGTTCGGCTTCGATTCCGGCGCGGCGCTGGCCACGGTGGTCGGCGTGTTGATCGAGGTGCCGGCGATGCTGCTGGTGGTGCGGGTCGTCAACGCGACGAAAGGCTGGTACGAGCGAGCGCCCAGCCTCGCGCCGCCGGAACGGCCATAGCGGTCTTGGCCGATTTTCCGATCGCCCGGACGGAGACTTACCGCACCGGCTCGATAGCGGTGACGATATAGCTGCCCTTGTCGCCGGGCGTCAGCGTGAACTTCACCTTGTCGCCCGCCTTGACCTTGCCCGCCAGCGCCTTGTCCGCCAACCGGAAATCCATCACCATCGCCGGCCACTTCAGCGCCGGGATCGGATCGTGGTCGATCACCAGCTTGCCCGCCGCCGCGTCCACGCTTTTGACGGTTCCGGTGGCGAAAATCGCTTTGTCGGCGGTCGTCGCGGGCGCAGCCTGCTGATCTTGACTGGCGGTAACGGCCAGCGCCGAGCCGCCGCCCAACAGCGCGACCAGGCACGCGGGAATCAGCCATCGCTTTATCATCGGATATCTCCAGGGTTGTGTTGGAATAACATTTACGATTGGGCCACGACCGGCGCACCGTTTCCTCGGCGCTCGCGGCGTATCACGATTTCCTGCCAGATGAGAAACACCGCCGGAATCACGATCAAGGTCAGCAAGGTCGCGCTGACCATGCCGCCGACCATCGGCGCGGCGATGCGCCGCATCACTTCTGACCCCGTGCCTGCGCCGTACATGATCGGCAGCAGGCCGACGATGATGGTGGCCACGGTCATCATTTTCGGCCGCACCCGCAGCAGCGCGCCTTCGATCACCGCTTCGCGCAACTCGGCCAGCGTCACGGCGCGGCCCTCGCCGACGGCGGCTTCTCGCCGCTTCGCCAGCGCGTGATCGAGATAGACCAGCATCACCACCCCGGTTTCTGCCGCGACGCCGGCTAAGGCGATGAAACCGACCCCGACCGCCACCGACAGATTGTAGTCCAACCAGTACAGCAGCCAGACCCCGCCGAGCAGGGCGAAGGGCAGGGTCGCCATAATCAGCACCGCCGGACCCAAGCGGCCGAAGCTCAGATACAGCAACAGAAAGATCACCGCCAGTGTCACCGGCGCGACGACTTGCAGCTTGGCCAGCGCGCGAGTCAAATATTCGTATTGGCCGGACCAGCGCAGCGAGTAGCCGGCGGGCAACGCAACTTGATCCGCTACGACTTTTTGCGCCTCGGCGACGAACGAGCCGATGTCGCGGCCCTGAATGTCCACGTAGGTGATGCCGGTCAGCCGGGCGTTCTCGCTCTGCAGCATCGCCGGCCCGTCGGTGATTTTCACTTCGGCCACCTGAGAAAGCGGCACGGCGGCCCCGGTCGGCGTGACGATGGGCAAGGCCCGCAACCGCTCCAGCGAATCGCGCACCGCCTGCGGGTAGCGCAGATTCACCGGATAGCGTTCCAGCCCTTCCACGGTTTCGGTGACGTTCATCCCGCCGACGGCGGTGTTGATGACCTCCTGCACGTCGCCGATGTTCAGTCCCAATCGGGCGGCGGCCAAGCGGTCGATGGCGATGTCCAGGTACCGGCCGCCCGCCACCCGCTCCGAATAGACCGAGGTCGCGCCGGGAATGGCGCGGATGACCTGTTCCAGCCGCTCGCCCACCTGCTGGATGACCGCCGGATCGCTGCCGGCCACCTTGACGCCCAGCGGCGTCTTGATGCCGGTCGCCAGCATGTTGATCCGGTTCTTGATCGGCATCACCCAGGCGTTGCTCAGGCCGGGCAGCTTGACGGTGCGATCCAGCTCGGCGATCAGATCGGCGGTGGTCAAACCGGGCCGCCACTGTTCGCGCGGCTTCAACTGAATCGCCGTCTCGATCATGCTCAGCGGCGCCGGGTCGGTGGCGGTTTCCGCCCGCCCGACCTTGCCGAACACCCGCTGCACTTCCGGGACGGCCCGAATCAGCTTGTCGGTCTGCTGCAAGATTTCCGCCGCCTTGCCGATGGCGATGGCGGGAAAGGTGGTCGGCATGTACAGCAAATCGCCTTCGTCCAGATCGGGCATGAACTCGACGCCCAAGCGGTGCAGCGGCCACCACGCGGTCAGCGTCAACGATCCCGCCAGCAGCACCACCGGCCACGGGTGGCGCAGCACCAGCGCCACGAACGGCCGATACGCGGCGATCAGCACGCGGTTGAGGGGATTCTTCTGTTCGGGGAGGATGCGCCCGCGCACGAACCAGCCCATCAGCACCGGCACCAGGGTGATGGACAGGCCGGCCGCCGCCGCCATCGCGTAGGTCTTGGTGTAGGCCAGCGGCGCGAACAGGCGGCCTTCCTGCGCCTCCAGCGCGAACACCGGCAGAAAGCTGAAGGTGATGATCAGCAGCGAAAAGAACAGCGGCGGCCCGACCTCGGCCGACGCCTCTCGCACGATCCGCCAGCGGTCGGCGGCATCCCGCGGCCGAGCGTGTTCCAGATGCTTGTGCACGTTCTCCACCATGACGATGGCGGCGTCCACCATCGCGCCGATGGCGATGGCGATGCCGCCCAGCGACAGAACGTTGGCGTTGATCCCCTGCCAGCGCATGATGGCGAACGCGGCCAGAATGCCAATGGGCAAGCTGATCAGGATCACCAGCGAGGAGCGCAAGTGGAACAGGAACAGGGCGCAGACGATGACGACGACGACGAATTCCTCCACCAGCTTGTCGCGCAGATTGGCCACCGCCCGCACAATCAGGCTGGAACGGTCGTAGGTCGGCACGACTTCGACGCCTTCCGGCAAGCCGCGCCGCAACTGCTCCAGCTTGGCTTTGACCGCTTCGATGGTGGTGAGCGCATTTTCGCCGGAGCTCATGACGATGATGCCGCCGACCACCTCGCCTTCGCCGTCCAGTTCCGCCGCGCTCAGCCGCAATTGCGGGCCGATGCGCACCTCGGCCACGTCGCCCAGCAGAATAGGCGTGCCGGCGGGGCTGACCCCGAGCGGAACTCCGCGCAGATCCTCGACGTTTTGCAAATAACCGCGCGAGCGCACCATGTATTCGGCTTCGGCCATTTCGATCACCGAACCGCCGACTTCCTGGTTGGCGTTCTGGATCGCCATGCGCACTTGCGAGAGCGGCAGGTTGTAGGCGCGCAGCCGGTTGGGATCGAGCACCACCTGATATTGCTTGACCATGCCGCCGACCGTCGCCACTTCGGCCACGCCGTCCACCGACTGCAACTCGAACTTGAGGAACCAGTCCTGCAAGGAGCGCAGTTGAGCCAGATCGTGGTGGCCGCCGCGATCCACCAGCGCGTATTCGTAGATCCAGCCGACGCCAGTGGCGTCCGGCCCGAGCGCGGGCTGGGCTTGCGGCGGCAGGCGCGGCGCGATCTGGCTCAGGTACTCCAGCACCCGCGACCGCGCCCAGTACAGGTCGGTGCCGTCGGCGAAAATCACGTAGACGAACGAATCGCCGAAGCCGGAATAGCCGCGCACCGACACCGCGCCCGGCACCGCCAGAAACGCCGTCGCCAGCGGATACGTCACCTGACTCTCCACCACCTGCGGCGCCTGGCCGGGATAGCCGGTCTTGACGATGACTTGCACGTCGGACAGGTCGGGCAGGGCATCGAGCGGGATGTGGCGGGCGGAATACGCGCCCCAGCCGGCCAGCAGCAAAGTCGCCAGCGTGACCAACAAGCGGTTGTGAATCGACCAGCGGATGACGGCGGCGATCATGGCCGCTTCCCTGCCGGTTCGATGGCTTCGATCACATAGCGTCCGTCGCCGCCTTCATGGATGCGGAAGCGTATCTTCGCCTCCGGTTTGAGTTTCGTCAGATTGACTCCGGCGGTGACCGGAAAATCCATGGTCATCGCCGGCCAGTTCAGCGCCGCGATGGGTTCGTGAACGAGGTTGATGACGCGCGTATCGGTTTCGATTTTATTGATGACGCCCTCCGCCCAAATCTCGGGCGTCGGCGGTTTGGTCAGCCGTTGCAGGCTGGCGCGGACGCTGCTTTCCGAGTCGAGCAGGAATTGCGCGGACGTGACCACCCGCTCGCCTTCCTTCAGGCCGGAACGGATTTCCACCCGGTCGCCGGACTCCATGCCGATTTCGACCGGCCGCGCCTCGAACCGCCCAGCGCCGAGATCGACGATCACCCGCTGCTCCGTGCCGGTGCGGATCAGCGCCTCGCGCGGAATGTGAAGTATCTTGGCGCGCGATGTCGCGTGGATGACCACATCGGCGAACATGTTGAACTTGAGCCGTTCGCCGGGATTGGGAAAACGCAGCCGGGCGCGGACGGCGCGGGTCTTGGCGTCCACGTCGGGGTAGATGTACTCCACCGCGCCTTCCCACGCCTCGCCGGGCGCGTGCGGCAACCGCACCTCGGCCTTCTGACCCACCGCCAGCCAGCCGGCCTGCTGCTCGAACACCTCGACCTTGACCCAGATGGTGGACGGATCGGCCAGCGTCATCAGCTCCATCTCCGGGGTCACGTACATGCCCTCGCGGATGTTGAGCGCCGAAACGAGACCGTTTTGACGGGCGTATACCGAGGTCAACTGGCGAACGCGCTGCTCTTTTTCCAGTTGCTGGATCTGGCTTTCCGGGATGCCCAAGGCCAGCAGCCGGTCGCGGCCCCAAGCCTTGAGATCGGCCCGGTCACCGCGCAGGGTTTGCAAATACTCTTTCTGGGCGTTGACCAGATCGGGGGAGTAGACCTCCAAAAGCAGATCGCCCTGACGGACCCGCTCGCCCAAGGTTCTGACCTTCAGATTTTCGATCCAGCCGTTGGCGCGCAGATGGACATGGCTGAGCAACCGCTCGTCGTAATCGAGATAACCGACGGTTTCGATGCGCCGGCTGAGATCGCCGCGCTCGACCGGCGCGGCGCGCACGCCCAGATTGTTGACGATTTCCGGCGCGATGCGGATACCCGAACCGGAATCGGTCTTCTCCTCATCGGCGTAGACCGGGATGTACTCCATGCCCATGTCGTCCTTGGCCGGAGTATCCGAGAAGATGGCGGGATTCATCGGGTGGCGGTATTTGACCGGCTTGCGCTCGACCGGCGCGGCGGCGGTGGAATCAGCCCGCGCGGGCGTCTCGTGACCGAGATGGGCGAGAACAGCTTGCAAGCGGGGCGCCAGCAGGACGCCAGCCCCGAACAGCAGGATGGCGGCAATGACCGCCAGGATGATTTTCATCGAAAGGCTCCCTGAAAAAATCGCGTGAATGCGGCCCGAGGCCGCGTTTTCGGCAAGACGCGAACGAGGTGGGAGCGCTACAAACGCAGGACGCGGGAACGCTGCGCCGGCGGTGGGCCGGTCGTTTTAGCGGCGAGGAACTGGAAGTGTTGACCGCCACCCGACCAATCCGGCGGCAACTGCCAATCAATGACAAGCGGTTGCGACAGGTGATCCGAACCGCTAACTGTCGGTCCGTGAGGGCTGGCCCAGTCGTGCGAATCGATGGCTTGCGGGCAGGGGCTATCGTGGCAGGGCGACGGCGGTGGGTCGTCGGACAGATCCGACATTGCCAATGGGTCGGGACAACAATCGTGGTTCGATGGCGGAGCGAGATCGGCTTGCCCCAACATCATGCAGGGGCGGCTACCGAATGCCAGCAACAGGACCAGGAACAGCGCCATCAAGACGCCGCCAGGTTGCCGGGTAAGCTTGCGCCGCACCATCGGACTCAAGATCGGCTCTCCCTCGAAGTGGATTTCCGATTGGATTTTAGTGGGTGGCCGCAGTTCCGGCGGCGATATCGAGCATTCTCGGAAACAGCCTGTTTCGTTGCCGATAATTTGATTATAATCAAATGATAAAGAAGTTATTTTTTCGTTTAGGATTCCCCTGATGTCCAACGATCTTATCACTTTCAATTTTGTTGCCCAATCCGTCCGTGTCCTGATGATAGACGGTGAGCCGTGGTTCGTGGCGGCCGATGTGCTTGAAGTATTGACGCTGGACCGCAAGGCGCTCGAACGTTTGGATAGCGAGGAGAAGGGTGTGAGTTCAATTCACACCCTTGGCGGGCCGCAAAAAATGACCGTCATCAACGAGTCCGGCCTTTACGCGCTGATCCTTACCAGCCGCAAACCGGAGGCCAAGAAATTCAAGAAGTGGGTCACGTCCGAGGTGCTGCCGGCGCTCCGCAAGCGGGGTCACTACGCGATGCTCGGCACCGACGAACCCGTTTTCAAGCTGACCCAGAAAGACCTGACCGACTTGATCGAGCGCTGCATCGAGCGGGGCGTGAACGCGGCTCTGCGGGCCAGAAAAGCGACCATCGAACCGGCAACACCGCGCCCGGTCCGGGAAAACTTCAGCGAGTGGGAAAAAGCCGAGATACTGCGCCTGGACGAGCAGGGCGTGGGCGCGGCGGAAATCGCCGATCTGCTGTATCGCCCCGTCAGCTCGGTGAGAAGCTTTTTGTGGCGGACCCGACAGGCCAAGCGCGTGTACAACTGAACGGCCGCTCTCGCGCCGACTTCGCTCCCGCGAACGGCCGAGCAATCTACGAGCCGCCTTTCACCCGCCGGTGTGATTCATGTGGCGCAGAATGACCGGCTGCCCGCCAAGCTGAAAATCGTGGCCGCGCGGCTTGAGCGCCATCGCCGCGACGATGGCCCGCTTCAGCCGGTCGCGGTCGCCAGGATAAGCCCGCAGAGTGTATTTCAAATCGGCCGAATGCTCCTGTCCCAGACAGAGCAGCAACCGGCCCTCCGCCGAGACTCGAACCCGATTACAGTCGTCACAAAAATTGTGGCTGTGGGGCGAGATGAAACCGATGCGGCTGTCGGTGCCGGAAATGCGGTAGTAGCGGGACGGTCCGCCGGTGCTCTCGGTGGTGGGGGTCAGCGCGAACGCCCGCGCCAGATCGGCGCGAATGGCGTCGCTGGAATAGTGAGCCTCGGCGCGGTCGTGGTCGCCGATCACGCCCAGCGGCATTTCCTCGATGAAACTGATGTCCAGCCCGTTGTCGATGGCAAAGCGCGTCAGATCGACGACTTCGTCGTGATTGCGATTTTTCAGGATCACCGCGTTCAGCTTGATTCGCTCGAAACCGGCGGCTTGGGCCGCCCGGACGCCGCGCAGAACCGCGTCCAGTTCGCCGTTGCGGGTGATCCGGCGGAAACGCGCCGGGTTCAGGCTGTCCAGGCTGATGTTGAGACGCGCCACGCCGGCGGCCTTGAGATCGGCCGCCATGCGCTCCAGTTGCGAGCCGTTGGTGGTCAGCACCAGTTCCGCCAGACCATGCTCCCGCAACCGGCCCAATTCCTGGAGCAACCAAACGATATTTTGCCGCACCAGCGGCTCACCGCCGGTGATACGGATTTTGCGTGTGCCCAGTTCCACGAACGCCCGGCCCAGCGCCGCCAATTCTTCCAAAGTCAAAACGCGAGCGCGCGGCAGAAAGGCCATGCGTTCGCTCATGCAGTAGACGCAACGGAAATCGCAGCGGTCGGTCACGGAAAACCGCGCGTAGTCGATCCGGCGACCGAAACGGTCGGTCAGAGAAGCGGGCGGAAGGGCGGAATCACCGGTCAGGGCGGACACGCTGGACACCTCGGGGCTGATGGCGGAAGCCGGAGCGAATCGAACCATACTAGAATCGGATCGGAACGTAACGCGACTCGACGGAATACCTCCTCGGAGGTAAATCGCGATGAAGACCGTACCGACCGCGCTCGACCCCTCGTCCGGAAACCCCGCCAAACCGCGCCAGAAGGCCGTGGAGCCGTTTTAACGGCTTTCCCATATCCGGGGGCGGGTCGAAGCAAAAATCGCTCAGAGCGCCTGCCAGCGCGTCTGATACAGGGGTTGGGACGGCGGTTGCGGCTTGGGAACCATCGGCTGCATGGTGACCCATAGCTCGCCCTGGCTCGGCCGGGTCACGCCGGCCGGCATCGGCAGGGTGCGAGTGCCGCCGTCGTCCGGCAACATGCCCAGCATGACGGGCGGATCGTCGCCGGTCTTCAGCCAAAGCATGCAGCGCTGATCGGGCGGCATCGCCATCGCCCGCAAGTTGTTAACGTGCAAGCGGCCATCGTCGGCCAGCGCCACCGTCCACAGCACCTCGCGCTGCTTGCCGCGGATCGCGGCGAAGGACATGTCCACCCCTTGCGGCGACTCCAATCGCGGCGCCAGCGCGATGACCGCCGCCAGCAGGCCAGCCACCGCCAATCCTCGCCAGAACGCCAGATTGTCCCACCACGATCGGCGCGGTTCGGCGGGAAACAGGCGCTGTCGGAGTGCGGTCCAGACCTCGGGCGGCGGCGGCGCGCTCGGACTGGCGACCACTAGCCGATCCAGGCGGCGCTCCCACTCGGCCACGGCCCGACGCAGGGCCGGGTGCGCCGGCAGCAGATGCTCGAACCGGCGCCGGGCGGCGCCGCGCAAAGTGCCCAGCACGTATTCGGCGGCCAACCGGTCGCGCAAGGGGGAACGCTGGTAGTTCATGGCTCCTCCCCCAAACAGGTTTTCAAACGTTGCAGGCTGCGCCGAACCCAGGCTTTGACCGTGCCCAAGGGACGATCCAGGTATCGGGCGATGGCGTCGTGGGTCAAGCCATCGAAATAAGCCAGCGACAGGGCGCGGCGCGGTTCCGCGTCCAGGGTTTCCAGACAGCGGGCCAGAGCGACATCGCCCTGCTCGTCGCGCAGCCGTTCCTCGGGGCTCGGCCCGGCGTCGGCCACCAGCGCCCAATTCTCGTCGCCGAGTTCGACGCGAAAGCGATTCTCGCCCCGCCGCAGCCGGTCGATGGACAGGTGGCGGACGATGCTGCCCATCCAGGTGATCGGCTGGCCGAGTTGCGGCCGGTAATCGCCGGCCCGCTGCCAGATCCGCACGAATCCTTCCTGGAGCAGATCGGCCGCCAGCTCGCGGTCGCGGGTCAATTTCAGCAGCAAGCCGTACAGGATCGGCGAGGTTTGCCGGTATAGAGCCTCAAAGGCGTGCCGGTCGTGCAAGGCGCAGCGAGCGAGCAAGTCGGCCAATGAATCGCGGGATGCCATGAAGGGCGCTCGGGGTGGTTGTCGGGCCAAACCCGTGGAGAGAGCGCCACCGAACGCGTTCGGCCATGCGCGAACCGCGATCCCGATCATCGTCCGCCCTCGGACTTACGCGCCGGGCCGCCGGAAACGCCGTTCCAACCAAGCGTCCAGCGACCAAGCGCCGGGGCCGCGAACCACGAGCGCCAGCAACAGCACCATCCACAGGTAGTGTTCGAGCCGATTATAGGCAAGATCGGCGGCGCCAAGCACGAACTGGATCACCATCGCCATGGCCAGCAACGGCAACGCGGCCAACCGGGTCAACAGGCCGATCAACACCAGCGACGAAACGCCCAATTCGGCGCCGGTCGCCAAAACGGCCGCCACAGCGGGAGACAGCAGCGGAACTCGATATTCGTTCTCGAACAGCAGCAGGGTGCTGGACCAGTCGCCGAGCTTGGTAAGGCCGGACCAGAAAAACAACCGAAATACCGCCAAGCGCAGCAGCAGATCGGCCAGCGGCGCGAGCCGTTCCAGCAGATGGCTCAGCCCCAAATACCATCCCAGCGGCTCAAACCGGCCGGCGGTCGTGGAATCGGCACGCAACGTCATCGAAAAATCCTCAAGTTGGCTCGATCAGAACCCGGCCACTCAACAGCTTGGCGAGAGCGGTGGCGAAATCAAACGTCGAATCCCGCCGCCCCGCCGCATCGACCGCCTCGGCCAGCGGCTGTTGGGCCGCGAACGCGGCGAGCAAGGCCAATTCACCCCCGGTCAAAAGCCGCTGGCGCACCGCCCCGTTTTGCCGCCACACCAGCACGGTTTCGGCGCGTTCGAGATCGACCGCTTCCAGCGGCCCGCCGGCGGGTTGATGCGCGCCCCAGATGGCGTCAATCGGCCAGGACGACTCCAGCCAGCGAGCCGACGGCTGCGGCGTCAGCCGCAGATGCGGCAACTCGGCGGGCGGCACGGCGGCGAGTCGGGCCGGCGTCAGCGGCTCCCGCTCGGCGGCGAACAGCGCCTCGTTGCGCGCCCACTCCAGCCGGGCCACATCCGCCAGCCACGGCAGTTCCGCCAGCGGCCGAAACCGGCCCAGAAACGCCGGAAAATCGCCCCCGTACTCGTACAGCGCCGGGCGGCGGGGCGGATGCTCGACGACGAACGCCAGCGCGGTGGCGGTGAAGCACTCGGCGCCGACCAGTTGCCGGACCACCGGAAACGCCGCCTCCAGCACGCTCGACAGGGCGTGGCGGACATTGTTGCGATACACCGCCAACCGCCGTTCGCGCTGTTCGGGTGGATCGGCCAGCAACGCCAGCAGTTCCGGGTCGGAGCGGCCCTCCAGCAGCGTCCGCCGCATCCGGCGCTGCCATTCAGCCAGCCGCACGGTTCGCCTCCCGCAGGTAGGCGTCCGCTCGTTCGGCTTCGCCCAGCAATACCGGCAGTGCCGGAATATTCGTGTCCCATTCCACCAGTACCGGCTTGGGGCCGGTCCGCGCCAGCGTGGCCGCCAGCAGCGCCCAGACCGGATCGGCGACCGCCGAACCGTGATCGTCGATCAACAATTCGCCGGTCGAGAACGCGACGCGCGCGTGGCCGGCGACGTGGATTTCCTCCACCGCCGCCAGCGGCAAGCGATCCAGCGGCGCCAGCGGGTCGGTGCCGTGATTCATGGCGCTGACGTACAGGTTGTTGACATCCAGCAGCAGGCCGCAACCGGTGCGTCTCACCAGCTCGGTCAGAAAGCCGGCCTCATCCCAATCCGCTTCGCGAAACCGCAGATAGGTGGATGGATTTTCGACCAGCAAGCGCCGACCCAGCGATTCTTGCGCGAGATCGACATTGGCGACCACCGCGCAGAGCGCTTCCCGGATGTAGGGCAACGGCAGCAAATCGGCCAGAAAGACCCCATCCGGGGCCTTGGACCAAGCTAGATGCTCGGAGACCAACTCCGGTTCCAGCCGATCGTACAACGCTCGCAACCGCGCCAGATGCGCCCGGTCCAACCCCTCCGCCGAACCCAGCGACAAACCGACCCCGTGACAGCTCAGCGGATAATCGCCGCGCAGCCGCTCCAGGGCCGCGACGCGGGGACCGCTGGGAGCGAGGTAGTTTTCGCTGTGGACCTCCAACCACGCCGCCGGCTGGGGCGCGGCTAGAAACTCCGGCAAGTGCGGATGACGCAGACCGATCCCCGCCCGAGCGGGGAGGGCGGCGCGGTTGCGAGCTTCGGTCACGACACTCAGCTCGATGCGGGCTTGCCTTGGCCCTTGAACGGCTTTAGTTGCCCGCCCATTTTTTCGCAGGTGCCTTTGGCGGCGTACTTCCAATCCTGGCCGTCGAAGCTGGTGGTCGCAGTGCCGGCGCAGGAGTGCGTGCCGGCGGCGCTGGCGCAATCGTTTTCGCCCGCCTTGGCAACGCCGTAACATTTCTCCTTGCCTTCCCCGCCAGCGAAGACGGGAGAAGCGGCCAAGCTCAGGGCTCCGGCGACAGCGGCGGCCAGCGCGAGCTGGTTGAAAGCGGTAGTTTTGATCATGGCGATAGTCCTCGTGTAGTCCAATTGGCGACATGGGTCTGAATCGAGATGGCTCGATCCGACATCCTCGTTTACGGGCGGGGTCGGTATTTGGATGCGACCGGTGAAAAAAATAAGTTTGTCCGTTTCGTTTCCGCGTTAGCCGCGCGTTTTCATCCCTGTTTTCAGGGACGAATGGATGACTTTGCGCCGTCGGTTTTCGGGATTTCTGGCGGTTTTGCCGGGTTTTTCGGGTTTTGAAAAAAAACGGCGACGACGCTCGTTTAAAGACGTTTAAGAATGTTTAAAAGACGTTTAAAGAACGTTTAGGGTGAAAATTTGCTTTTAAAATCAAATTTTTATAATAGATTATGTCCCCGTTTATGGGATGAGATGTCCCCGTTTATGGGATGAGATGTCCCCGTTTATGGGATGAGATGTCCCCGTTTATGGGATGAGATGTCCCCGTTTATGGGATAAATTCCTTAATGTCCCCGTTTATGGGATTTTTTTCGGCCTTTCGGCGTGAATCCACGATAATGTATTTGTAATCAAATTGTTATTTTAGGGTGAACCAGACCGTCGCAAGGGGCGAACGACTGGATGTGGGCGGCCGTTATCGGCGCTTTACCGGGCTTGAACCGTTGGCGCGAGCGAGACGCCCGCGTCGTAATGTCCCCGTTTATGGGATAAAAATGTCCCCATCGATTTTTTATTGACAAGGGGACATGTTTGCTAAACTAAACGGCATGGCACGCAGCAGGGAAAAACACCACGGCGTGGATGCGGCCCGGAGAATGGTCGTGACCGATTTGGCCGACCAGAATCTCAAAAAACATATCGCCGCCATCCACATCAACAACAGGCTGACGCTCACCCAGCGCAAAGCCTCGAACGTGCTTTTGTACAACGCTTACGAAAGTTTGCTGACCGCGCGGGTGCACCGCATCCGGGTCAAGGATCTCGCCGAGGCCATCGGGTTCAACACCCACAATCTGGACCCCCTCAAGGAAGCCCTGAAGACGCTCGCTCGGACGGTGCTGGAGTGGAACATCCTCGACGAAGACGGCCACCAGGAGGAATGGGGCGCCACCACCCTGCTGGCGCAGGCGGTCATCAAGGGCGGTTACTGCGTTTACGCCTACAGCCCGGAACTGTGCGAAAAGCTTTATCGGCCCGAGATTTACGCGCTGCTCAACCTCAGCATCCAGCGCAAGTTCAGCAGCAGTTACGCCTTGGCCCTGTACGAGAACTGCCTGCGCTACCGGCGGATCGGCACCACCGGCTGGATCGGCTTGGACATCCTCAAGCGCCTGCTGGGCATCAGCGAGGCGGACGGCTACTATCAGGATTTTCGCAAGTTCAACGACAAGGTCATCAAGCCGGCGGTGCGCCAGGTGAACGACACCTCGGACCTGTTGCTGGAGATCGATTACCAGCGCGATCACCGCAAGGTCGCGGCGGTGCGGTTCCGGGTCAGCGACAACCCGCAAATGTTGCTGTTCGCCCAGCACCAGGCCGCGATCACCGCGCCCGAGGATGTGCCGCCCGTCGTCGATAAACCCGAGGATCGACTGGAGCGCCAAGAGCATCTGCGCGACAAGTTGGCCGCTTGCGGTTTGAGCGCCCGCCAAGTCCGCATGGCGCTGGCCACCCACGAGCCGGATTATCTGGAAGGCAACATCGCCGTGGTCGAGCAGGACCTGATCGCGGGCAAGGTCCACAACCTGCCGGCCTATCTGCTGGCCGCCTTGCGCGAAGACTACCGCCCGAGGGCGGCGGCGCCGCGCCGGATGCCGTCGCCCGAGCCCGCTGCGGCGGATCGCGCCGAGGAAACGGAATCCCCGACGGTGCGCCAGGAACGCTCGCGCACCCAATTTTTGGCCGCGCGCTTGCAGGCGGCGCTGGATCGTTTGGCCCCGCCCGAGCGAGAGGCGCTGGAAGCCGACTACGTGGCCCATCTGGAGCGAGGCGATGGCTTCGAGGCCCGGCTCCTGCTGGGGCTGTATCGCAAGAGCGGCCTGCACAGCAAAATCGTGGAAAGCCACTACCGGGCGTTCGCTCGCGAACGGCTGGTCGGGCCGTTGGACGAGGCCGAATTTGCCGCCTACGCTTCTCTGCGAGAAGGGGAAGATCGCCAACCCTTGAAGGAGGTTTCTTGAAGATTCGAGGCGGGATGCCAAGCCGATGAGCGGGCCGCTTGCGGGCGGATCGATTCGCCGTTCCACGGTGGGATCGGCCGTGCCCGCGCGCCGGAAACTCGGCCTCGGCGGACGTGCCCCGATATTGGCGATCCTGCTGGCATCGTTTTGCGGCGGCTCGCTGCCGCTGGTGGTGATGGCCGCCGAAACGCTCGGCTCGGCGGGCGGCGGATTCGAGTATGACCGGCTGAGATTTTGGATCGGCGGCGGACTGTTGCTGCTGGGAGTGATCGGAGTTTCCCTGGTCCTGCTGCTCGGTCGGCAGCGCCGTCTCGCGACGCAACGGGATGAGTTCAAGGAACGCATCGACGCTTCGAGCGACCGGCAGTGGGAGCAGGAGGCCGAGATCGAGCGGCTGCGGCAGGGCGTCGCCCGCCAGCGGGAGCTGGAAGTGGAGATCGAGCGGCTGCGGCAGGGCGTCGCCCGCCAGCGGGAGCTGGAAGTGGAGATCGAGCGGCTGCGGCAGGGCGTCGCCCGCCAGCGGGAGCAGGAGGCCGAGATCGAGCGGCTGCGGCTGAATTCGGAAACCCTGCGCGATAGCGAGCAGCGCTTTCGGACCCTGACCCAGCAGCTTCCGGTCGGCGTTTTCATGGCCGACCTGGAGGGTGCGTGCCGCTATGTCAACGATCGCTGGTGCCAGATGACCGGCCTGACCGCCGAGCAGGCGCTCGGGTCGCCGTGGATGCAGGCCGTGCATCCCGACGAGCGCGATCAGGTGATGAAAGCGTGGCGGCAGGCGATCGAGGAGAGCGGCGAGCTGGTGGTGGACCATCGGTTTCGGAGCCCCTCGGGCCGGACCGCCTGGCTGAACACCCGCGCCGTGCCCTTGCGCGACCGGGCCGGCCGCACCGCCTACTATCTGGGCACCAGCACCGATATCGCCGACCTGAAGCGGACCGAGGAAACCCTGCGCGCCAGCGAAGCCCGCTTTCGGAGCTATTTCGAGCTGCCGCTGGTCGGCATCGCCCTGACCGGCCCGGACAAGCGCTGGTGGGAAGTCAACGACCGCCTCTGCGAATTGCTGGGTTACCGGCGCTCGCAACTGCTGCGCCTGAGCTGGGCCGAATTGACCTACCCCGAGGATTTGGCCGCCGACCTGGCGCACTTCGAGCGGGTCATGAGCCGGCGGGTCGATGGCTATTCGCTGGAAAAACGCTTTTTGCGCCAGGACGGCAGCCTGCTTTACGCCAGCGTTTCCACCCGCTGCGTGCGCCGGGCGAACGGTGTGGTGGACTATTTCGTGACCGTGGTGCAGGACATCACCGAGCGCAAGCAGGCCGAGGAACACATCCAGCATCTCGCCCATTACGACGCGCTGACCGGCCTTCCGAACCGGGCGTTGCTGGGCGACCGCTTGCAGCAAGCGGTGTTGCGGGCCGGTCGCGACCACAGCCAGGTGGGCGTGTTGCTGGTGGATCTCGATCATTTCAAGCGGATCAACGACACGCTCGGCCACAGCGTCGGCGACCAACTGTTGCGGGAAGCGGCGCGGCGGCTGCAAGAATCCATCCGGCAATGCGACACGATATCCCGGCAGGGCGGCGATGAGTTCGCCGTGGTGCTGCCCGATCTGGGCGATAGCGACGAGGCCGCCCGGATGGCGCAGCGGATTCTGGACCAGATGGCCGAGCCTTATCGTCTCGACGATCACGAGCTGCACATCGGTTGCAGCATCGGGATCAGCCTGTGTCCCCGCGATGGCCGCAGCGCCGAGAACCTGCTGAAAAACGCCGACAACGCCCTGTATCGGGCCAAGGACGCGGGGCGCAACAACTACCAGTACTATCAGTCCGGCGCCACCGTGGTGGCGCGCGAGCGGCTGAGCCTGGAAAACAGCCTGCGCCACGCCGTCGAGCGGCAGCAGTTGGAGCTATATTACCAGCCCAAATGGGATTTTCGCTCCGACGCCATCACCGGCGCCGAGGCGCTGATCCGCTGGAATCACCCCGAACTCGGGCTGTTGCCGCCGGCCCGCTTCATCCCGATCGCCGAAGACAGCGGCCTGGTGTTGTCGCTGGGCGAGTGGGTGTTGCGCACCGCCGTCAGCGAAATCGGCCAGCTGCATCAAAACGGCTGGTCCCGGTTGCGCGTGGCGGTCAATCTATCGGCCCGCCAATTCCGCCAGTGCGACCTGACCGACCTGGTGCAGGGATTGCTCGCCGAAACCGGCTTCGAGTCCTCTTGCCTGGAACTGGAATTGACCGAAGGCATCCTGATGCACCATACCGACGATAATATCGCGGCCCTGGAGCCTTCAAGAGCATGGGCGTGCGGATGGCGATCGACGATTTCGGCACCGGCTACTCCTCGCTGAGCTACTTGCAGCGTTTTCCGGTCGACCTTCTCAAGATCGACCGCTCCTTCGTCACCGAT
>RRZT010348499.1_pt1 | contig 23917 bp, 27 predicted proteins | sample 2165551 | NCBI WGS metagenome assembly RRZT01 (sample SAMN10456910, study PRJNA506462) | wastewater metagenome | biome: wastewater; feature: sludge; material: wastewater sludge; isolation source: wastewater sludge with Escherichia coli K12::gfp cells carrying plasmid... | place: USA: Moscow, Idaho... | reverse complement strand
TAAATGGCCGCTAACACAGCAACAAAGAGTATAAACAAACCGAGCTGCAGCATACCGCGCGGTACACGTCGTGACGCACCGACTCGATCAATAGTATGCACAGCATTGACATCAGCCGTTGCGCCAACCTGCTGATCAAATGCCTGCGCCAACTGCGTACCATCTAAGCCGAACAGTTTGGCATAGGAGCGGATATAACCGCGTGCAAACGTGGTACCTGGTAGCTGAGCAAACTGATTCTGCTCTAAAAATTCAACGGCCGAAACAGTAAGATTTAACTTACTGGCGACTTCCGCCACTGTCCAGCCCCTAGCCTTGCGTGCGTTACTCAGCACTTCACCAACTGAAGCGGTTGCTGCAGGGTTTGTATCGTTCATTATTGCTCCGCTCGATACTGTTTATACTCAGCGCTTGCTGGGTACAGTCGTTTGAGCTGCAAACCTAAACTAGCAGCCTGATTACGATCTTGAAAAATATTAGCTAACTGTGCACCGAGCAATAAACTGCGCGCACTATGCTCACTCAACTGAGTAAATGCTTCGTAGTAACGCTGCGCTGGTACGTACTCTTGGCGTTCAAACAGCAACACCGCCATTTCCAGTAGCGCCCGTGGCTGCTGCGGATTTAAGCGCAATGAGCGTTCAAAGTGTGCCATGGCTAACTCTTTATCATTTAAGCGTAAAGCCGTTAGCCCCATGTTTTCAAACACCCGTGAGCGGCCAGAATACATGGTATCTTGGGACGCTTGACTGAACTGCTCATAGGCTTGTTTAAACTTACCTTGCTCAAATAAGAAGCTGCCATAGTTGTTTTGAATACGTGTATTGCTGCCTTGCGCTAAAGCTTTACGATAATGCTTGTCAGCCAGTTCTGGCTCTAATTCATTCTGAAAAACCATCGCCAAAGCGGCATGTGCATCGGCACTGGAAGGATCAATTTCTAAAGCTTTTTGCAATGGCATTTTTGCCTGCTCAGTGATGCCTTGCTGCAAATAGCCAATACCTAACTGAATATACGCATCGAGGGCTTGCTGACGTCCTTCCTCAGTCCGCAGTGGCGGTGTATTGCCACTTGAGACACAGGCGCTCAATAGACCACAAAACAACAATAAAAATCCTGCACGAACAGTCATATCCACTCCACCTAAGTCCGACATGTTGCTTAATTGCCAGCAACTTATTGTTTTAACTATTAATTTGCCGCACAGCTATATAACGCTCACTGCGACGCGTGCGATCTTGTACTTGGCCCACGAGCTGTCCACAGGCTGCGTCAATATCTTCGCCACGCGGCATGCGCACAGTCACATTATAACCTGCGTGGTGCAAGGCATCCTGAAAACGACGGATTGCATTATTACTCGGCCGCTCATAGCCAGAGTGTGGAAACGGATTAAAAGGTATTAAGTTCACCTTACATGGCACATCTTTTAATAACTCAACCAACTGCTCAGCATGCTCTAAATGATCATTAATATCTTTTAGCAAAGTATATTCAATGGTCAAAAAGCGTTTTTCACCCAAATGAGCGATATAACGCTTACAAGCATCCAACACCACATTGAGTGGATACTTTTTATTCACCGGCACCAAAGTGTTACGCAACAGATCGTTGGGCGCATGCAATGACAAAGCCAGCGACACATCAATATGCTCACTTAACTTATCGATCATTGGAGCCACACCGGCGGTCGACAGAGTCACTTTACGCTTGGATATACCATAACCTAAGTCGTCCAGCATGATCTTCATGGCAGTGACAACATTGTCAAAATTGAGCAATGGCTCACCCATTCCCATCATCACCACGTTGGTGATAGCACGCTCTGCAGACGCAGGAATAGATCCGAATGATTTACTGGCAATCCAAACTTGGCCAATAATTTCAGCACTGCTCAGATCACTATTAAAACCTTGCTTTCCGGTTGAACAGAAACTGCAGTCCAGCGCACAACCGGCTTGAGATGAAACACACAAAGTGCCGCGAGGGCCTTGTGGAATATAGACAGTTTCAACACAACTGCCCGAAGCGACGCGCACCACCCATTTACGGGTGCCATCACTGGAAATATCTTGGCTGACGATCTCTGGACCACGAATCTCAGCACATTTACTGAGCTTTTCTTGTAATGCTTTACTGACGTTGGTCATCGAAGAAAAATCATCGACACCAAAATGGTGAATCCACTTCATTACTTGGTCAGCACGAAATTTTTTCTCACCAATAGAGGCGAAAAAATCAATCAATTGCTCGCGCGTCAAGCCTAGTAGGTTAACTTTTTCAGTTACAGTTGTCATGGATTCACCTTGTTGCCTATCCGTATTAACGGATACGGTCACACACTTCAGTTGCTGCAAAGAAGTATGCAATTTCGCGCGCAGCAGCAGCTTCTGAGTCAGAACCATGGACAGCGTTTTCGTCGATAGAAACAGCAAAGTCAGCGCGAATAGTACCAGGAGCGGCTTCTTTAGGGTTGGTTGCACCCATCAGCTCACGGTTTGCCGCGATTGCGTTTTCGCCTTCAAGAACCTGAACAATCACAGGACCTGAAGTCATGAAGCTGACCAAGTCTTTGTAGAAAGGACGCTCTTTGTGCTCAGCGTAAAAACCGCCTGCTTCGCGCTCTGACAGCTGTACCATTTTAGAGGCAACAACACGTAAACCTGCTTTTTCAAAGCGTGAAGTGATTTCGCCAACAACGTTTTTTGCAACGGCGTCAGGCTTAATGATTGAGAAAGTACGTTGAACAGTCATGTAAAACTCCGATTGGATTAGTGTTTGGAAGGATTAAACCCGCCGATTATACGCAGATTTATTAAAAATGCGTAGCTACACACAGCTCTACCTAGCAAACATTGACTATTTTCTGCGGCAAAACGCCTTTAGCTCAACAGCCAGTCACTCAATCTCTTCGATCCAAGCGGCTTGAATGGCTTCAAGAATTTTCTCACCACAGCGCTCTGGATCATCAGCGAACTCAGGCAGCTCGATGACTAAGCGACGCAAATTAACAAAGTTAATGCTGCGCGGATCAATATCCTGGTGCTTCTCACTGAGCGCAATGGCAATCTCCAGCACATCTACCCATTTTAATTGCATGTTAACCCCTCTCAATCACTGACGCTCAGAGACTTGATTAATGGTGTACTTTGGAATTTCCACCGTCAAATCTGTGTCTTTTACAACGGCTTGGCATGATAAACGTGAATCTGGCTCAAGCCCCCAAGCTTTATCAAGCATATCGTCTTCTAAATCATCGGACTCATCCAATGACTGAAAGCCTTCGCGCACAATCACATGGCAAGTGGTGCAAGCACATGACATCTCGCAAGCATGTTCAATTTCAATGCCATTACGTAGCGCAGCTTCCATAATTGTTTCGCCGGGAACCGCTTCAATCACTGCACCTTCAGGGCAATGCTCAGCATGGGGCAAAAATATAATTTGCGTCATAGGGACTAACCCTCCATTTCATTAAGTTGTCGTCCAGCCAACGCAGATTTCACTGTGGCATCGAGACGGCGCGCGGCGAATTCATTGGTTGCTTGATTAAGCTGCTGCACATGACGAGCAATTGCATTGACATCATTGCCATAGCGCACAGCATCTAGAGCACTCATACACTGCTCAATCACTTCTCGTTCCTGTTCAGTCAATAAAGCCTCTGCATCTGCCTTTAACGCTGCGCGTACAGTTTCTAGGAGTCGCTCAGCATCCACACGCTGCTCTTGCAGTGCACGCAATTGCTTATCATTGGCGGCATTTTCAAAGGATGCCTTGAGCATGTCACTGATTTCTGTGTCGGTTAAACCGTAGGAAGGTTTTACTTGAATGCTAGCTTCAACGCCGCTCGCCAACTCGCGAGCAGTCACGCTGAGTAAACCATCGGCATCCACTTGAAACGTCACACGGATTTTTGCAGCGCCAGCGACCATCGGTGGAATACCACGCAATTCAAAGCGTGCCAATGAACGGCAATCGCTGACCAACTCTCGCTCACCTTGCAAAACATGCACAACCATGGCCGTCTGCCCATCGCGTGCAGTGGTAAATTCTTGCGCTCGAGTCACGGGAATGGTGGTATTGCGCGGAATGATTTTCTCAACCAAATCACCCATGGTTTCTAAGCCTAGAGATAAAGGCGTAACATCCAATAGCAATAACTCATCACCCGCACGCTTATTGCCCACCAAAGTATCCGCCTGAATTGCCGCACCGATAGCAACCACTTGATCAGGGTCGATATCAGTTAGCGGCGTGCACTCAAACAGCTCACCGACGCGCGCACGCACCAAAGGTACTCGGGTGGAACCGCCCACCATTACGACTGATTTAATTTCAGACAACTGCACCTCTGAGTCACGCAAAGCACGACGACAAGCGCGCAAACTACGCGCGACCAAAGGTTCAATTAACTGCTCAAAAGTATCGCGGCTAAGCTGCCCCTGCCAATTTTGATAATGCACAGTGACAGCATCTTGATTGGTCAACAATTCTTTTGCCGAGCACGCCTGCTGCAATACAGAGCGCTGCTCACTGGGTGATAAATCACTAGAGGCACCGGCCTGCTCAATCATCCAGTTGGCAATGGCATGATCAAAGTCATCACCACCTAGCGCACTGTCGCCACCGGTCGACAACACTTCAAACACGCCTCGACTCAAGCGCAGAATCGACACATCAAAGGTGCCGCCGCCTAAGTCATAAATAACTACAACGCCCTCAGCCTGCTGATCCAAACCATAAGCAACCGCTGCTGCCGTTGGCTCATTGAGCAAACGTAAAACATTAAGACCTGCTAAGCGAGCGGCATCTTTAGTGGCCTGGCGCTGGGCATCATCAAAATACGCTGGCACAGTAATCACCACACCAGTTAGCTCACCGCCCAGCGCTGCTTCAGCACGCTCACGCAGTGCTTGCAAAATATGCGCTGACACTTCCACCGGGCTTTTCGGTCCCTGCACCGTTTCAATAAACGGCATATGCGATTTGCCGGCCTGAAAGCGGTACGGCAGTTGCTCACCAAGCTGCTGCACATCGGCCAAGCCACGCCCCATCAGGCGCTTCACCGATAAAATACAATTATAAGGATCACTGGCCGCCGCTTCGCGGGCCAAATAACCAACTTCAATGCGATCAGCGTGATAACGCACCGCCGAGGATAGGGCTACACGGCCATCAGCATCTGGCAAAGCTTCAGCAATACCATTGCGCACAGTTGCCACTAGGGAGTTGGTCGTGCCTAAGTCAATCCCAACCGCCAGACGCCGCTGGTGAGGTTGTGGGCTTTGTCCAGGTTCTGCAATCTGTAGTAAGGCCATACGGATCTTTAATCTGACAGCCTGCATCAGCAGGCTTTGGGTTAATCGTCTAAGCGCTCTTCTAGCTGACGCACTTCATAAAACATCTTATCCAAAAACTGCATACGGCGCGCTAATCGCTCGGCTTGCAAGCGCTGCTGAGGATCTTCAATACATAACGCAAAAGCATGATCAATCTTACTGCGCGCCTGCTGCAGCTCACCGATAAAACGCTCTAACGCCTGCAAGTCAGCCTGCTCTTGAAGGTCTTCTAATTGCTCACGCCACTCCATCTGCTGGAGTAAAAACTCACCGTCTTGAATGGTGGTTTCTTCTGGCAAGTCAGCTTGCAGACGTAGTAAGTATAATGCCCGCTGCGTGGGTGACTTTAGCGTCTGAAAAGCCTCATTGAGTTCTGCCGCACGCTCTACCGCTTGACGCTGCTCAGTAGCAGTGGCGCTGGCAAAGCGATCGGGGTGGACATCCTTTGCCAGCTGCCGGTAGGTCACAGCCAAGGCCGCTGTATCGATAGCAAAAGTTGGCTGCAAAGCGAATAAGGCAAAATAATCAGTGTGCTGAGCCTGCCTCATATTACACACTAAAGCTTTCGCCGCAGCCGCATTCGCCACGCACGTTAGGGTTATTGAACTTAAAGCCCTCGTTAATGCCTTCGCGGACAAAATCCAGCTCTGTACCATCAATATAGGCCAGACTTTTAGGATCAATAATGACCTTCATGCCAAAACTTTCAAACACGTGATCATCAGGCTGCAACTCGTCAACAAACTCAAGCACATACGCCATACCTGAACAACCCGTCGTGCGTACGCCCAAACGTATGCCTTCGCCGCTACCACGGTTCTCCAGTGAGCGCCGCACATGATTTGCTGCGGCTTCTGTTAAGCTAATTGCCATATCAAACCTCTTTGATTAAGCCTTTTTTTTGCTTGTAATCACGTACTGCAGCCTTAATCGCATCTTCCGCCAACACTGAGCAGTGAATTTTCACTGGTGGCAATGCCAACTCTTCAGCAATGGTGGTGTTTTTAATCTGCTCAGCTTCATCAATGGTTTTACCTTTCATCCATTCTGTCGCTAAAGAGCTTGATGCAATGGCAGAGCCACAGCCATATGTTTTGAACTTCGCATCCTGAATAATCCCGTCATCGCTGACTTGAATCTGTAGGCGCATGACGTCACCACAGGCAGGTGCACCGACCATGCCAGTACCTACATCTGGTGCATCGGCATCCATCTTGCCAACGTTGCGAGGATTCTCGTAGTGGTCTAAGACCTTATCACTGTATGCCATGATGGTATTCCTTACTTAACGGGCAAGCATTAATGTGCTTGCCACTCAACTTTAGAAAGATCAATGCCGTCGTTATGCATATCCCATAACGGTGACAAATCGCGTAGGCGCTGTACTGCTTCACGAATTTGTCCTGCGGCATAATCAACCTCTTCTTCGGTCGTAAAACGACCAAAAGAGAAACGAATTGAACTGTGCGCTAACTCATCACTGCGACCTAACGCGCGTAGCACGTAAGAAGGCTCCAGCGAAGCAGAAGTACAGGCTGATCCGGAAGAAACAGCCATATCTTTTAGCGCCATAATCAGCGATTCACCTTCAACATAGTTGAAACTGAGGTTTAAATTGTGCGGCACTCGCTGTGTTGCACTGCCGTTTAAGTACAACTCTTGGATATCACACACTTGATCATAAAAACGCTTATTCAGTGCAGTAATACGCTGAGTTTCTTCAGCCATTTCCAAGCGTGCCAATTCAAATGCCTCACCCATACCGACAATCTGATGAGTGGCCAGAGTTCCTGAGCGCATACCGCGCTCATGACCACCGCCATGCATTTGCGCCTCTAAACGGACGCGCGGCTTACGGCGCACATAGAGCGCACCCATACCTTTTGGACCATAGGCTTTGTGCGCAGAAAAAGACATCAGATCAACCTTAGTATTTTCTAGGTCAATTTCAACCTTACCTGCTGATTGTGCTGCATCAACATGGAATAACACGCCTTTCGCACGCGTTAATTCACCAATTGCAGCAATATCATTGATCGTGCCGATTTCGTTATTAACATGCATGATTGACACTAAAATAGTGTCGTCACGTAACGCTTGAGCAACCATATCAGCGGTAATTATGCCGTCTTCACAGGGCTCAAGGTAGGTCACTTCATAACCTTCACGCTCAAGTTGACGCGTGGTATCTAGCACTGCTTTATGCTCAAGCTTAGAGGTAACAATGTGCTTACCTTTGCTAACGTAAAAATGCGCGACACCTTTAATCGCCAAGTTATTTGATTCTGTTGCACCCGAGGTCCAGACAATTTCACGCGGATCAGCTTTAATGAGGTCAGCGACTTGGCGACGCGCATGCTCGATCGCTTCTTCAGCACGCCAGCCATACACGTGAGATCGTGATGCAGCATTACCAAAGTTGCCCTCAAGAGTGAGGCACTCGTACATTTTTTTCGCTACCCGCGGATCAACCGGTGTTGTCGCTGAATAGTCTAGATAAATCGGCAATTTCATTGTAAATCTCCTCACGGTCTGCGTCTTACTCACTCAACGGAGGACGCTTGAATTTTGTTTGCTACACGCTGACTCTGGCGCAATGCAACTTTTTGAATATCGTGGCGCGCAACTAAATCAGCCAGGCTAATGCCACTTAGAAAATCATGAATTTGTTTACTTAAATCACACCACAAGCGATGAGTTAAGCACTCATCACCACCTTGGCAATCGCCAAGCCCTTGGCAGCGGGTAGCGTCAACAGATTCATTCACTGCATCTATCACTTGAACTACTTGAATAGACTCTGGCTCATACGCCAACTGATAACCACCACCAGGTCCGCGCACACTATTAACCAGCTTGCCGCGTCGCAGCTTAGCAAAGAGCTGCTCAAGATAAGATAAAGAAATGCCCTGCCTTTCAGAGATATCGGCCAGTGGTATAGGACCTTTCTGTGCATTCAATGCCAAATCAAGCATTGCTGTCACGGCATAGCGGCCTTTGGTTGTAAGTCGCATAAAAGAACACCGCAGAGAGTGGATTTCAGGGCTAATTATGCAATACCTGAGTAAATAGATCAAGTATTAAACCTGATTAAATCACTCAAGATTATATTCACGCTATTCTAGCAGGCTAAACTGACACTTCCCACAGCCATAACAGCAGCCATCCTAAACCTATTGTCTAAGGCTTTTCGTTATCATTTTCTATGGAGTTAGGTGACAGTAACTCAGAACACGGAAAAGCCGTATCGGGTAAAGTTGGCAGCTCTTTAGCCTGAAAGTCGCTACCCATTTTATGTAGAGCTTCACACATACCTTCTAGACGCTCTTCAACCGCCTCTAGATGATCAAGAATCTGGCCAATCGAACGTGCAACAGGGTCAGGCATATCTTCACTCATGCCGTAGGCATCAAAACCAAAGCGCTCAGCCAGCGCCTGACGCTTAGCCTCTTGCTCTTCACTGGTTTTAACAATGATGCGACCTGGAATACCTACAGCCGTAGCACCCGCCGGCACAGCCTTAGTTACCACAGCATTGGAACCTATTTTGGCACCTGCACCAACAGTAAAAGGACCCAATACTTTTGCACCCGCACCAACAACCACACCATCCTCTAAAGTTGGATGGCGCTTACCCTTATTCCAACTGGTACCGCCCAAAGTCACACCTTGATACAAGGTAACATCATCACCCACTTCGGCCGTTTCGCCGATAACGATGCCCACACCATGATCAATAAAAAAACGACGGCCAATTTTCGCGCCAGGATGAATCTCAATACCCGTGAGCCAGCGCCCCACATTTGAAATCATTCGCGCCAACCATTTCCAATTTCGTATCCACAGGGCATGCGCCAAACGATGCAGCCACACAGCATGCAAACCCGGATAGCAGGTTAATACTTCAAAAGCATTACGTGCAGCAGGATCGCGACGAAAAACACTTTGAATATCTTCTCGCATATTGCTAAACATCTTCACCTCGACGCTGGATGATCTCACCTCGAGCGGCTTTTTGAGTCTCAGTCAAAATACCGCGTAAAATATTTACTTCAGACTTTTTCAGCTGGCTGCGGCCAAAAATACGTCTTAAGCGCGCCATTAAATGCCGCGGCTTTTCTGGATCCAAAAAATCAATTTCAATTAACGTGTCCTGTAAGTGCTCATAAAACAATTCCAATGCTTCATGTGTAGCAGGTGCAGCCCCCAGCATACCTGTGGCTTCAACTTCTGGCATGTGCGTTGGCTGCTCAGTTTCTTTTAACCAAGCCATCCGCACCTCATAGGACAGCACTTGTACGGCCGCCGCCAAGTTGAGCGAACTGAACTCTGGATCCGCTGGAATGTGAATATGATACTGACAGCGCTGCAACTCGGCATTGGTTAAGCCGGCATACTCACGGCCAAAAACCAGCGCTATACCGGCGTCCTGATCAGCCTGCCACATCTGCAAACACGTACCAGCCGCTTCGCGCGGATCAAGCAACGGCCAAGGAATACGTCGATCACGCGCACTGGTACCCAACACCACGCTACAGCCTTCTAATGCTTGCTCGAGAGTCGCGACCACCTTAGCATTTTCAAGAATATCATCGGCTCCCGCCGCACGCGAATTGGCATCAGGGTGCGGATACTTGATCGGATCGACCAATACTAAGGATTTAAGCCCCATGTTTTTCATCGCTCGGGCGGCGCCACCAATGTTGCCTGGGTGACTGGTGTTAACCAAAACCACGCGAATTTTATCCAGCACAAAGCACTCCAGTTCGCATTTTAAATGCAGTCGATTAAGGCAAAGAGCATAAGCTTACCGAAGCCTCCGCAATCACGCCATGAAAAAGAACACTGCAACTGCAGACCTTCGAAATGCTTTCTGCTAGAATGCGCGCTCTTCTTTAACAACCTCCGGTGACTTTTCATGCAGCCAATGCTGAATATCGCGCTGCGCGCTGCTCGTAGCGCAGGTGAATTAATTGTTCGTTCGATTGAGCGCTTAGATGCGGTCTCAGCAAGTGAAAAAGACGCAAAAAATTACGTCACTGAGATTGGCCGCACCGCCGAACAAGCCATTATCACATCTATACTTAAAGCCCACCCTGATCATGGGATCAATACCGAGTTAGGCGGTCGCATCGTGGGCAAGGCTGATGGTGCCGATTATGAATGGTTAATTGAACCGCTCAGTGGCGTTCTTAACTTTACTCGTGGCATGCCTCACTTTGCCGTCAGCGTTGCCTGCAAATACCGTGGCCGTATTGAGCACGCCGTTATTATCGACCCTATTCGCCAAGAAGAATTTACAGCCAGCCGAGGCAATGGCGCAGCCTTTAATGGCCGCCGCATGCGTGTTAGCAAGCGCAAGACACTTGAGATGGCTCTGATTGGCACAGGCTTCCCGGCTGGCGAAGGTCAACTGGCAAACTTAGACAATTACATGTCGATGTTTAAAGAACTCAGCTTACAATCTGCCAGTATTCGCCGCACCGGAGTTACAGCGCTTGATTTAGCCTATGTTGCGGCAGGTCGGTATGATGCATTCTGGGAGTACGGCTTGTCTGAATTTGACTTAGCTGCAGGAGCACTACTCGTACAAGAAGCGGGTGGACTCGTCAGCGACTTCAATGGTAGCCATGACTTTTTAGAACAAGGCCACGTTGTGGCTGGCGGGCCTAAGTGCTTTAAAGCAGTACTAACAACGATTCAACCTTTTGTGCCACGTAGCTTTAAATAAAAGTTATCACAGCCATAAAAAAAGCGCCTTTAAGGCGCTTTTTTTATGGCTGACTTTCACATGACGTATTAGTGAGCCAATTGAGACAAAATCACCCGCCCCTGATCATCCAGCTGCAAACGACGACCCGGATCTTCATCCATACGCACAGTGCGTATTTTACCACCTAATTCGTAGCTGACATCGTAGCCTGCGATTTTCTCACTGATATCATATTCGGTGTTGCAACGACGCTCAGTGGTCGTATAGGTATTGTTTTGCTGCAGGTGCTCTTGGGTTTTATTACCCGCATAACCACCACCCACCGCACCGGCAACAGTTGCCACTTTCTTGCCATTACCACCGCCGACCTGATTACCCAGTAAACCACCAACAACGGCGCCCACTGCAGTACCTACGATGCGGTTATCATCTTTAATAGGTTTACGCTTAGTCACAGTGACATCACGGCATTCTTGACGCGGTGTTTTCACTGTTTCTTTAATCGGCTTAACAGCAACCACTTCTGCGTAGCTTGGGCCACCCACAAGACTATAGGTTGCGTAAGCACCGCCTGCTGTTACTGCAACTGCACCCAGCACACTACCAATCAACATCGACTTATTCATTTTATTTCTCTCAAATAACGGTTACTTACGATGTATTAGAAGCAATTAAGCCATGCAAGTTCCCACCCGCATGGCTTAATTGTATTGCTTAGATGCTTATCGCAGATTCAAGATTTAAAGCTTTTCTCAACTCATGGAGTTTCATCAATCTCTTCAGTACTCACAGGTGGAATCAGATCTTCCACTGTCAGGTCCAGCCAAATCAAAAAGATACTGGCGATATAAACGGAAGAGAAGGTACCCACACTGATACCGATAAATAAGGCAAAGGCAAAGCCCCAAAGGTTATCGCCACCAAACACTAACAACGCGCCTACTGCCAGCAACGTAGAGATCGAGGTCGCCAAGGTACGTAGCAGTGTTTGCGTAGTCGAGATATTGATGTTTTCAATCAATGAGGTATTACGCAAGAAGCGGAAGTTTTCACGAATACGGTCAAACACCACAATAGTATCGTTGAGCGAGTAACCAATAATCGCTAGAATCGCTGCCAATACGGTCAAATCAAAGGTGAACTGAAAGTATGAGAAAATACCTAGGGTAATAATCACATCGTGAAACAGACTCATAATTGCACCGATACCGAACTTCCACTGAAAGCGAAAACCCAGATAGACCATGATGCCAGCCAATGCTAAAAGCATGCCCAAACCTCCCTGATCACGCAGCTCCTCACCCACTGCAGGACCAACGAATTCGACACGCTTAACCGTCACTTGAGTGCCGGCATCTTGGCGCAACACTTGAGCAACTTGATTACCTAAATCAGGATCATCACCTGGCATACGCACCAGCACATCATTTACGGCACCGAAGCTTTGCACCACGGCGTCAGGGTAAGCACCTTCTTGTAACTGACGACGAATTTTATTCAAATCCGCTGCTTGCTCATAATTAAGCTCTATCAGCGTACCGCCGGTAAAGTCCAAGCCAAAGTTCAGTCCTCTATCAACTAAACTAGCCAGTGAAGCAAGGACCATTATCAAACTGACGACGGCCGCTATATGCCGCACGCCCATAAAATTAATTACACGTTTCATGCTTGCCATATCCTTAAATCCACAGCTTCTTGACGTCACGGCCACCATACATCAGGTTAACCATGGCACGTGTCACCATAATTGCAGTGAACATTGATGTGATAATTCCAAGCGACAGGGTTACCGCAAAGCCTTTAATCGGCCCGCTGCCCATTGCAAACAAGATCGCACCGACCAATAGCGTAGTTAGGTTACCGTCAATAATCGCTGAGTAGGCTTTATCAAAACCTTCATGAATAGCGCGTTGCACCGACATACCATTGGCAATTTCTTCGCGGATTCGCGAGAAAATCAATACGTTCGCATCGACCGCCATTCCCATAGTCAAGACGATACCTGCAATCCCCGGCAGGGTTAACGTTGCCCCTAACAAAGACATCATCGCTAATAGGTTGACCATATTCAGGCTTAGCGCCACGGTCGCTAACACACCAAAGAACTTATAAATCAGCACGATAAAGATCGCGACAAATAAGAAGCCCCACAGCGCTGCTTGCACGCCTAGCTGAATATTTTCAGCCCCCAAGCTTGGGCCAATAGTGCGCTCTTCAGCAAAGTACATGGGCGCCGCAAGACCACCGGCACGCAGTAGCAACGCCAACTCAGACGACTCACCCTGACCATCCAATCCCGTAATTCGGAATTGACTGCCGAGGGCCGACTGAATGGTGGCCAAACTGATGATGCGCTTTTCTTCTTTAAAGGTTTGTACCGGTACTTCTTTTTCAACGCCATCAATCATTTCACGCACATAACGTGTCATGGGTCGCTGCTCGATAAAAATTACCGCCATGCTGCGGCCGATATCATTACGCGTCGCACGATTCATCAGCTCGCCACCGTGACCATCGAGACGAATATTCACTTGCGGACGGCCATTTTCATCATAACTGGCTTGTGCATCAGTCACCTGATCACCAGTAATGATCACGCTGCGCTCTAAAGCAACTGGCGGACGACCTTCTTCACGAAACTCGTACATTTCTGTGGTCGCTCGTGGCGCATCTAGCGCTGCCGCTAGACGAAACTCTAGGTTGGCGGTTTTACCAAGAATACGCTTAGCTTCTGCAGTGTCTTGCACACCTGGCAATTCAACCACAATCCGGTTAGCACCTTGACGCTGTACCAATGGCTCAGCCACACCCAACTCATTGACCCGGTTACGAACCGTGGTTAAGTTTTGCTTGATTGAGTACTCACGAATTTCAGTAATTTTAGCTGGCAATAAGCTTAGACGCAGCACCGGCTTACCATTTAACTCAGCCGCTACCATTTCAAAATCAGTAAAATCTTTACGAATCAAACTGCGCGCTTTGTTTAAAGTTGCCTCATCATCAAAACCAAGCTGCACGCCGTTTTCGATGCTTGGCAAACTGCGATAGCGAATACGTTCCTTACGCAGGATGGTTTTGACTTCACTGTCATAGACTTTAATTCGCGCAGCAATCGCCTTTTCCATATCCACTTCAAGTAAGAAGTGCACACCACCTGATAAATCAAGACCCAGTTTCATTGGGCTGGCACCAAGGCTGCGGAGCCATTGCGGTGTGGTCGCAGCAAGGTTCAATGCCACCACATACTCATCGCCCAGAGCTTTACGGACAATTTCTTTCGCTGGCAATTGATCATCACGATGCAGCAGGCGCAGCAAACCACCTCGGGTTTCAAGGGCAGCACTTTTAACTTCAATACCAGCAGCGGTTAAGGCTGCAGTGGCACGGTCTAAATCGGCTTGTTCAATCTGTAATGCACTGCTGGCACCTGTCACCTGAATCGCTGGATCATCTGGATATAGGTTTGGCGCAGAGTAAATAAAACTGATGGAAAGAATTGCTAAAATCAGCAGATACTTCCATAAAGGATACTTGTTGAGCATGACACCGCCCGCTTCAGTGACCGAATAAGATTCAGCCAAAACTAATCGAATATAACGCAAAATGGGCAGCACACTTAAAGGTTACTCTAGCCGCCTCTAAGCACAACCACCCAGTACACAATGTAGTTAAATCGCTTTTAAAGTGCCTTTAGGCAGCGCTGCAATGACTGCGCTCTTTTGAATTTTCAACTCAACTGTATCGGACGCTTCCAGAACTAAAAAATCATCAGTCACTTTGATGACTTTTCCAGCAATACCACCACTGGTCACGACTTCATCGCCTTTCTGCAAGCCGCTAACTAGATTACGATGCTCTTTCGCACGCTTAGCCTGTGGACGCCAGATCATTAAGTAAAAGATGACTAAAAAGCCAGCCAACAAAACAAATTGCATGTACTCACCACCTGGCGGTGCACCGGCAGCAGTATCAGCGTAAGCAGCAGAAATAAAAAAATCCATGAACAACTCCCATTACAAAAGACATTAGTGTCCGTTATTTTAATTAAGCGGCGGTGTTGGTAAACCACGTCGCGCGTAAAACCCATCAACAAAGTCGCTCAATGTACCTTGTTGGATAGCCTCTCGTAAACCCGCCATTAAGCGTTGATAATGTCGCAAATTATGTATTGTGTTGAGCATGCTTCCTAGCATTTCGCCGCACTTGTCTAAATGATGCAAATAGGCTCGAGAAAAGTTCTGGCAGGCGTAGCAGTCGCAGGTCGCATCCAGCGGTGAATCATCGTGACGATGGCTGGCATTGCGGATTTTAATTACCCCGGTATCAACAAACAAATGGCCATTGCGCGCATTGCGCGTTGGCATCACACAATCAAACATATCAATACCACGGCGCACACCTTCAACCAGGTCTTCAGGCTTACCCACGCCCATTAAATAACGCGGTTTTTCTGGCGGCATATGCGGTGGTAAAAAATCTAAGATGCGAATCATATCTTCTTTCGGCTCGCCAACGGACAAGCCGCCAATGGCTAAACCATCAAAGCCGATTTCGCACAACCCTTCTAACGAACGTAGACGTAAGTCTTCATGCATTCCACCCTGAACAATACCAAAGAGCGCCGACGGATTATCACCGTGAGCAATTTTTGAGCGTTTAGCCCAACGCAGCGATAACTCCATGGATTTTTCTGCAGTAGCTACATCAGCAGGATATGGCGTGCATTCATCAAAGATCATGACCACATCCGAGCCCAGCTCGCGCTGCACTTGCATGGATTCTTCCGGCCCCATAAAGACTTTGGCACCATCCACGGGCGAAGAGAAGTACACACCCTCTTCTTTAATTTTGCGCATTGCCCCCAGGCTAAACACCTGAAAACCACCGGAGTCAGTCAAGATCGGCCCTTGCCACTGCATAAAATTGTGCAGATCACCATGTTCCTGCACCACCTTAGTGCCGGGACGCAACCACAGGTGGAAGGTATTACCCAAAATCATCTGCGCGCCAATCGCTTCAATATCGCGCGGCAGCATGCCTTTCACTGTGCCGTAGGTGCCCACTGGCATAAATGCTGGGGTTTCTACTACGCCACGCGGAAAGGTTAAACGTCCTCGGCGCGCACGACCATCGGTCGCTAATAAATCAAACTGCATAAAAGACATGCATCACTCCTCAGGACTGCGCGGTTGTGGATTGCGCGTAATAAACATGGCATCGCCATAGCTGAAAAATCGATATTTGTGCTCAACAGCGCTGCGATAGGCATCCATGATTTCTGGATAACCTGCAAACGCCGCCACCAACATTAATAAAGTTGATTCTGATAAGTGAAAATTGGTCACCAATGCATCGACAACATGAAACGGGCGCCCTGGGTATAAAAAGATATCCGTTTCGCCTGCATACGCCTGCAGCTCACCGCTGGCCTGCGCTGCACTTTCTAAGGAGCGCACACTGGTTGTGCCTACAGCAATGACTCGACCACCGCGTGCTTTACAGGCCGCTACTGCATCAACTACATCTTGTGACACCTCTAGCCACTCATGGTGCATTTGATGGTCTTCCAGTTTATCCACCCGCACTGGCTGGAAAGTACCAGCCCCCACATGCAAGGTAACAAAAGCCATCTCTACACCCATCTCACGGATACTCGCGAGCATTGGCTCATCAAAATGCAGACCAGCAGTGGGAGCAGCGACTGCGCCAGCATGCTCGGCATACACCGTTTGATAACGCTCGCGATCATCCAGCTCATCGTCGCGCTCCATATAAGGTGGCAACGGCATGTGACCAATACGCTCAAGTAAGGGTAATACCGGCTCGCTAAATTGCCATTCAAACAAACTGTCGTGACGCGCTAATAAAGTCGCTTGTGTACCATTTTCAAACTCAATGCGACTGCCAATCTTGGGTGCTTTACTGGCACGCACATGTGCCAAAACACGGCCAGTATCTAGCACGCGCTCAACCAGAACCTCAAGCTTGCCACCGGTGAGTTTCTTAGCAAACAAGCGTGCAGGAATGACTCGCGTGTTGTTAAACACCATGAGGTCACCTGGGCGTAAATAACTGAGCAGATCAGCAAACTGTTGATGGGCAATCGTACCGCTTGGACCATCGAGCACTAACAGACGGCTGGCACGACGCTCAGTGAGCGGGTAACGAGCAATCAGCTCATCGGGCAAATCAAATTGGAAATGGGCAACGCGCATAATCTTGATCATCAATAAGAAGGGGCAAATCTTAACGGAAATAATTACATCTGGCCATGCGAAATCATTTGACCGATCGACAAAGCCTCTCTATAATCTCGCGCCATGCCTCGGTGGCGGAATTGGTAGACGCAGCGGATTCAAAATCCGCCGTTGGTAACAACGTGGGAGTTCGATTCTCCCCCGAGGCACCAATTTATTTAGCCCTTAAGTCTTCGGACTTAGGGGCTTTTTTATTTGCGCATGATAATTTTTTTGCTGCATTACCTCGTACTGCATTAACCATAGTTAAGTCCTCGCTATTGATTGCCATTAACGAACGCTATTTTTAACAACATTAACAATTTGAGCTCACACCTCCCTATAGAATCAAGTTGGCATCAGGGCTCAGCACCATCATCTTCGATGCCGCTCAACTCATCTCGCATCGCTTGCATTTCTTGTTCTGAGCGCAATCGACATACACTCAACTGCGCTAAACGCATCGTTTTTATAGCTGTCAGAGGATCATCCGCTGGCAAGCCGCATGGCTCATCAGGGTATCCAGGATTTGCCACAGCAAGTACATCAAGCTGTTCATTCTCATCACCCATTGCAACGCTCCACTCAATATGCAATAAAGTTTGAGACTTAAACTTTTACTCAACACCTGCCAAATCTACAGGATCACCGCCATTTTCAGCGCAGCAAACCTTGGCAGTGCATAATTTTTTTGCGCAATCCGCTAGACTAACGCTTTTGCAACGCAATTGAGTCAGTTCCGTATGAACGCTACAGATTTAAGTAACCACACGCCGATGATGCAGCAGTATTGGCGTTTGAAAAACCAACACCCCAATCACATCATGTTTTATCGCATGGGTGATTTCTATGAACTCTTTTATGACGATGCAAAAAAAGCCTCGCAATTGCTGGATATCACGCTCACCTCGCGCGGGCAGTCTGCTGGCAGCGTGATCCCGATGGCGGGTATTCCATTTCATGCTGCCGAAGGCTATCTGGCACGCTTAGTCAGCCTTGGCGAATCCGTGGTGATTTGCGAGCAAACAGGTGATCCTGCTACCAGCAAAGGCCCAGTTGAACGACAAGTGGTGCGTATTCTGACTCCCGGCACGGTCAGTGATGAAGCATTAATGGATGACCGCCGTGACAATGTAGTGGCGGCCGTACTGGGTCATGACAAGCTGTTTGGCTTGGCTGTTTTGGATATCAGTAGCGGACGCTTTAGCGCCCAAGAACTGCACACTGAAGAAAATCTGCTTGCCGAAATTGAGCGCATCAACCCGGCTGAGCTATTAATTCCTGAGGACTGGCCTGTACCACAGGCTTTAGAAAAACGTCGCGGCGTGCAGCGGCGTGCGCCATGGGACTTTGATTATGACAGCGCTCTCAAAGCTTTATGCCAGCAGTTTGCCACTCAAGATTTAAAAGGTTTTGGTTGCGAGCAGTTATCATTGGCCATCGGTGCAGCTGGCAGCCTATTAAATTATGCCAAGGAAACTCAGCGTACCGCGCTACCACATATCCGCAGCTTGTATCATGAACGTATCAGTGAAACGGTCGTACTGGACGCCGCCACACGGCGCAATCTTGAACTGGATAAGAACCTTTCTGGTGGCCGCGATAACACCTTACAATCAGTGATTGATCGCTGCCAAACCAGTATGGGCAGCCGCTTGCTGAGTCGCTGGTTGAATCGCCCATTGCGTCAGCGTGCTGTGCTAGAAGCGCGTCAAGATGCCATCGCCTATCTGCTCAATGACTATCACTTTGAAAGCGTGCAACCGGCACTCAAAGACATCGGTGATATCGAACGAATTTTAGCGCGCATCAGTTTGCGCAGCGCCCGCCCACGTGACTTAGCCCGTCTACGCGATGCACTCAATGCGCTGCCAGCCTTACAAGAGGTACTAAAAAGTTTTGAGATTACTCGCATCCAGCAACTTGCCACGGCTATTAGCCTTTATCCCGAATTGTCGCAGAGGTTAAACCGCGCGATTATTGATAATCCACCCGCAGTGATTCGAGAAGGTGGCGTATTAAAAATGGGCTATGACGCCGAGCTCGATGAACTGCTATCGATCAGTGAGAACGCGGGGCAGTATTTAATTGATCTGGAAACACGCGAGAAAGCACGTACCGGTCTGGCTAACTTAAAAGTGGGTTACAACCGTGTCCACGGATACTTTATTGAAATCCCCACTAAACAAGCCGAACAAGCACCCGCTGATTATATTCGACGGCAAACCCTGAAAGGTGCTGAGCGTTTTATCACCCCAGAATTAAAAGCCTTTGAAGATAAAGCCCTTTCAGCCAAAAGCCGTGCCCTCGCTCGCGAAAAGCAGCTATACGATGAATTACTGGACATTCTGATTAGCCATATTGCCCCACTGCAAGACAGTGCAGCGGCATTAGCTGAGTTGGATGTCATTAGTAATCTAGCTGAACGCGCACTCAATCTAGACTTATGCCGCCCCGCGTTTAGCGAGCAACCCGTGATGGATATCAAGCAAGGCCGCCACCTAGTGGTCGAGCATGTATTGACCACACCCTTTGTTGCCAATGATGTAGAGCTGGATGATGAAACACGCATGTTAATCATTACCGGGCCGAATATGGGCGGTAAATCCACCTACATGCGTCAGACCGCTCTGATCGTGTTGCTTGCGCACATTGGCAGCTTTGTCCCTGCGCAGCGCTGCACGCTCTCGCTAGTGGACCGCATCTTCACCCGTATTGGCTCCAGCGATGATTTGGCGGGAGGGCGCTCGACCTTTATGGTGGAGATGAGTGAAACGGCCAATATTCTCCATAATGCCAGTGCTAACAGCTTAGTACTCATGGATGAAGTCGGGCGCGGCACCAGTACTTTCGATGGTTTATCTTTAGCCTGGGCAGCCGCCGAGCAACTGGCCACCCTAAAAGCTTGGACACTGTTTGCTACGCATTATTTTGAGCTCACTTCATTGCCCGAGCGTTTAAACAGCGTGGCCAACGTACACCTCAGCGCCACTGAACATCAAGATCGCATTGTCTTCTTGCATCACGTTCGCAGTGGCCCTGCCAATCAAAGCTATGGTCTCGCGGTCGCGCAACTGGCCGGAGTGCCAAATGCAGTGATTGCTCGTGCTCGCGAGCACCTAAAACAGCTGGAAGACAGCAGCCTGATGCAGGCTAAACAGAGCAACAGCAACACTCAGCGCCCCATACAAAATGATTTATTCGCTACGCAGCCGCACCACCTACTGTTAGAATTGCAGGACATCAATCCAGACGAGCTGTCACCAAAGCAGGCGCTTGATCTGTTATATGCTTGGAAGTCGCAAATCTAACGCTAGCCTGTACAAACTGTTAGAATTGCTAGCCTTTGTTTACTGATTGCGCTGCCTTATGCAGCGCGCCATTTTCTCTTGTCAGCTCTACACAGATAGAGCACAAGTTACCAGCCCAAGGAGATAGCTCGTTATGACCTTCGTTGTCACTGATAACTGCGTCAAATGCAAGTACACCGACTGCGTAGAAGTCTGCCCAGTGGACTGTTTCTATGAAGGCCCGAACTTTCTGGTCATTCACCCAGATGAGTGCATTGACTGTGCATTATGCGAGCCCGAATGCCCTGCTGAAGCGATTTTTGCAGAAGATGAAGTGCCAGACGATATGCAGGAATACATTGAAATCAATAAAGACTTAGCTGATATCTGGCCAAACATCAGCGAAAAGAAAGACCCTCTGCCTGATGCAGAAGAGTGGGATGGTGTAGCCAATAAATTACAATATTTAGAGCGTTAAACTAGACTGCCCATCTGATCCACAATACCCCCCGTATTCGACAGCCTCTACGAATACGGGGTTTTTGTTTAAGACTTGAGCTGCTCGTGGGCCTGTTGGTCGGCATGGTAAGAGGAGCGTACCAAGGGGCCTGAAGCGACATTTTTAAAGCCCATTTTAATGCCTTCCTCAGCGAACCAAGCAAACACATCTGGATGAACAAAGCGCTGCACCGGCATATGATCTCGAGAAGGTTGTAAATACTGGCCCAGCGTCAACATATCAATATCATGCTCACGCATGCGCTGCATCACTTCAAGAACTTCTTCGTCCGTTTCACCCAGACCCAGCATTAAGCCAGACTTGGTCGGCACACCAGGCACCAATTGCTTAAAGCGTTCAAGCAAATCCAAAGACCATTCAAAATCAGAACCCGGACGTGCAGCTTTATACAAGCGCGGTACGGTTTCTAGGTTGTGATTGAATACATCGGGTGGCTCGGTCGCAGTAATTTCTAAGGCGATATCCATACGGCCACGGTAATCCGGCACCAGCGTTTCTAACTGAACATGCGGTGAGAGTGCGCGAATCTCACGTAAACAATCAGCAAAGTGCTGGGCACCGCCATCGCGCAAGTCATCGCGATCCACAGAAGTGATCACTACATACTTGAGCTTCATATCAGCAATCGCGACTGCCAAATTACGCGGTTCATTGACATCCAATGGATTAGGACGTCCATGCCCCACATCACAGAAAGGGCAACGACGGGTACAAATATCACCCATAATCATAAAGGTTGCGGTACCGCTGGAGAAGCACTCACCTAAGTTTGGACAGGAGGCCTCTTCACAGACACTGTGTAATTTGTGCTTACGCAACGTCTGCTTAATGCTTTCAACTTGTGGCGAGACAGGTACGCGCACACGAATCCAATCCGGTTTACGTAGCACATCAGTGGTTGGAATAATTTTCACTGGGATACGCGCTAGTTTTTCTGCACCGCGCAATTTCACACCCACTTCAACTTTAGCGGGCTTAGCGCTGGCTGGAGCCTCTTGATTACTCATAGCATTCAATCCCATCGGTAAGGGTTATGTATTCACTGAATTTCAGATGTGAGATGAGTGCATCACGCAGACGGATACTCACCTCGCCTATTTCCACAGGCTGTTGTGTTTCGTCACGCAACTGGGTCATCTGTAAACCGGCGTAGCCGCATGGATTAATCCGTTGAAACGGCTGTAGATCCATATCGACATTCAAGGCTAAACCATGGAAAGAACAGCCGCGACGAATGCGCAAGCCTAAGGAGGCAATCTTTTTATCGCCGACATAAACACCCGGCGCGTCGGGCTTAGCTTGAGCGAGGACGTCATACTGACCCAACAAGTCAATCAGGCTGTTTTCAATCGCCGTCACCAAGTCACGCACGCCCTGTCCAGCTCTGCGCACATCCACCAAGGTGTAAGCAACAAGTTGTCCAGGGCCATGGTAAGTGACTTGCCCACCGCGATCGACTTGCACGACAGGAATATCGCCCGCAGCCAAGATATGCTCAACCTTACCGGCCTGCCCCTGGGTAAATACGCGGGGATGCTCCAGTAACCAAATTTCATCAGCAGTATCGGCGTCACGGTTTTGGGTAAAGCGCTGCATCGCATGCCAAGTTGGCTCATAGGCCATACAGCCTAACTGCCGCACCACAACAGATCTCGACATTAGAGCACCATGCGCACGATGCCTGTCTCGCGTAAATCAATATTGATCTTTTCCAGCTGTTCAATACTTTGCGCATGAATGTGCACTTGCACCGACAAAAAGCGGCCATTGCTACTATCACGCTGGATAATCGCAGCAGGATCGGTTTCAGGCGCATGGCGTTGGACCACCGCAAGAACGATATCAACAAAAGTTTCGCAACTATCGCCAATGATTTTAATGGGATAATTGGCGCAGGGAAATTCAATTTTAGGTGCTTGTTGCACTGTGTCTTTAGTCATCTCAACTCCGAGCTTTTGGCTCTTTTAGCAGAAGGTTTGGATAAAACCGTCTATGCATATAGCGGTATTCACACTGAGATTTGCCAGCCTTCAACTGTGCAGTATCAGCCCCACCTAAACAATTAAGCTTTAGTTAAATAAGCTATAAAAAAACATGCGAATGGCATCAATGAAACGGCTGAAGAAGCCACCCTCTTCAACATCCTGCAAAGCAACCAGATCAGCTGTGTGCAACACTTCATTTGCCAAACGGACTTCCACTACACCCAAGCGATCACCCTTCTTAACCGGAGCAACCACGCTCTCATCAAGCACCATGGTAGCCGCCATTTTTTGCAGCTGACCACGTGGTAAGGTCAAAGTTAAATCATCGGCCAGACCCACTTTAACTGTGTCTTGCTGACCTTTCCAAACTTTGCTATCGGCTAGCTCCACGCCTTTTTTATAAAAGGTTTTAGTTTCAAAAAAGCGAAAACCGTAGGTCAACAATTTCTGCGTTTCCGCGGCACGGGCAGCTTCACTATTGGTACCAAACACCACAGAGATTAAGCGCATATCATCGCGCACAGCAGAAGCCACTAAGCAATAGCCTGCCTCATCGGTGTGTCCGGTTTTTAAACCATCAACGGTTTTGTCGCGCCACAGTAGTAAATTACGGTTCGGCTGCTTGATACCATTCCAAAGGAACTCTTTTTGCGCATAAATCGCATAATGCTCTGGATCTTCATAAATAATCGCCCGTGCCAACTTGGCCATATCGTGGGCTGACGAGTAATGGTCTTCGGACGGCAAACCTGTGGCATTCATAAAATGAGTATTGTTCAGCTGTAAGCGCTCTGCAGCCGTATTCATCATGCTTGCAAACGCTTCTTCACT
>RRZT010551311.1_pt1 | contig 23929 bp, 16 predicted proteins | sample 2165551 | NCBI WGS metagenome assembly RRZT01 (sample SAMN10456910, study PRJNA506462) | wastewater metagenome | biome: wastewater; feature: sludge; material: wastewater sludge; isolation source: wastewater sludge with Escherichia coli K12::gfp cells carrying plasmid... | place: USA: Moscow, Idaho... | reverse complement strand
TGCCAAACGACCGAAATTGACCCTCGGAATCAACCGGCCCCGGAGCCCTCATGTCAAGCAGTCGGATCGTTATCGCAGCCTTGTGGCTGACGCTGGCCCCCGCAAGTTTCGCGGCGGCTCCCGGTCCCGAATTCACCCTCGCCAACGGCTTGAAAGTGCTGGTGCGCGAAGACCACCGCGCCCCGGTGGTGGTTTCTCAAATCTGGTACAAGGTCGGTTCCAGCTACGAACCAGGCGGCCTGACCGGCATTTCCCACCTGTTGGAGCACATGATGTTCAAGGGCACCCCGAACGTGCCCGGCGGCGAGTTCTCCCGCCTCATCGCCGCCAACGGCGGGGACGAAAACGCCTTCACCAGCCACGATTACACCGCCTATTTTCAGACGCTGGAAAAGGAGCGGCTGGAACTCAGCTTCCGCCTGGAAGCCGACCGGATGCGCCATCTGCTGTTGAAGCCCGAGGATGTCGCCAAGGAAATGCAAGTGGTGGCCGAGGAGCGCCGCTTGCGCACCGACGATCAACCCGAAGCGCTGACGCAAGAACAATTCATGGCCGCCGCCTACGTCACCAGCCCTTACCGCCATCCGATCATCGGCTGGATGCAGGATATTCAAGCCATCTCCCCGGACGATTTGCGCCGCTGGTACCAGCAGTGGTACGCGCCGAACAACGCCACGCTGGTGGTGGTCGGCGACGTGGACCCGGCCAAGGTTCGCGCGTTGGCCGAAAAGCACTTCGGCCCGTTGCAGCCCAGCACGCTCGCGCCGCCCAAACCGGCGGCGGAAGTCCCGCAACAGGGCGAACGGCGAATCGTGGTCAAAATCCCGGCGGAGCTGCCCTATGTGACGCTGGGCTACAAAGCGCCGACCCTGAAAACCGCCGCCGAGGACTGGGAACCGTATGCGCTGGCGGTGCTGGAGGGCATTCTCGACGGCGGCGCCAGCGCGCGCTTGAGCCGGAACCTCATACGCGGCAGCCAGGTCGCCGCCGCCGCCGACACCGGCTACAGCCCGACTTCCCGTCTGGACGATCTGTTCGTGTTGGCCGGCAATCCGGCGCCGGGACGCTCCACCGCCGAACTGGAACAGGCCTTGCGCGCCGAAGTGGCCCGGCTGCGCGAGGAACTGGTCGGCGCCGACGAGCTGGCGCGAGTGGTGGCGCAAGTGGTCGCCGCCGACATCTACCAGCAGGATTCCATGTTCTATCAGGGGATGCGGCTGGGGGGTTTGGAAACGGTCGGTTTGGGCTGGAACCGGCTCGACGACTACGTGCAACGAGTTCAGGCGATCACGCCCGAACAGATCCGCGATGTGGCCCGCAAGTACCTGATCGATGACCGCTTGACGGTGGCGACGCTGGAGCCGCTGCCGCTGGACGGTCGCCGCCCGGCCGCGCCCGGTCCCGCGACGGATCACGCGATCCGCTAGAGCGCCCTCACCCCCGGCCCCTCTCCCGCGGGACGAGGGGAGCCAACGCCTTCACCTCCGACCCCTTTTCCGCTGCGGGAGAGGGGAGATAAGGACAATCTCTGCCATGTCGAACCCGAAACATTTGCTGTCTGGCATTTTCGCCATCGCCCTGCTGCTCGCCTCAGGTCTTGCCGTCGCCGTGCCCGCCATCGAGAGCTGGCGCACCGCCAACGGCGTGCCGGTTTACTTCATTCCCGCGCGTGAACTGCCGATGGTGGACGCGCAAATCCTGTTTAACGCCGGCTCGATCCGCGACGGCGAGCGACCCGGATTGGCCAAGCTGACCAACGCGCTGCTGGAAGAAGGCGCCGGCGACTGGTCGGCGGACGAAATCGCCGACCGTCTGGATCGGGTGGGCGCCCGATTCAGCGCCAGCTCGCGGCGCGATTCGGCCTGGATTTCGCTGCGCGGCCTCGTCGATCCGCGCTATCTGCAACCGGCCGTCGAAACCGTCGCCCGGCTGCTGAAAGATCCGGCCTTCGCGCCGGACGCCGTGGAACGGGTGCGCCAGCAAATGCTGACGGCACTCCAGGAACGGGCTCAGTCGCCCGGCGCCATCGCTCAAGATGCGTTCTTCAAAGCCCTTTACGGCGATCATCCCTACGGTTCGCCGCCCGAAGGCACCACCGCCAGCGTGAACGCCATCACTCGCGCCGACATCCAAAGCTTTCAGCGTCGCTATTACACCGCCGCCAACGCCGTGGTCGCCATCGTCGGCGATCTGGATCGGCCGGGGGCCGAGCAACTGGCCAATGCCCTGGTCGGCGGCTTGCCCATTGGTGAAGCCGCTCCCCCCCCTCCACCCGCGCCACCCGTTCCGGCCAGTCAAACGATTCGCGTTCCCCACCCCTCCAGCCAAAGCCATATCCTGATCGGCCAGACCGGTGTCAGCCGCGCCGATCCCGACTATTACGCGCTCTATCTGGGCAACCACGTTCTCGGCGGCAACGGCCTGGTGTCGCAACTGTCCCAGGAAATTCGCGAAAAGCGCGGCTTGGCTTACGGGGCCTACAGCGCGTTTTCCCCCATGCGGCAGGCCGGTCCCTTCCTGATCAACCTGCAAACCCGCAACGATCAAGTCGATACCGCCCTTCAGGTGGCTCAAACCACCTTGCGCGAGTTCACCGCCAACGGTCCCGGCACGCAAGCATTGGAAGAAGCGCGGCAGAACATCACCGGCGGCTTCGCGCTCGACTTGGCCGGCAACGGCAAACTGGCCGGCGCTCTGGGATCGATCGCGTTTTACGGGCTGCCGCTGGACTATTTGCAAAATTATATCGGCACCGTGAACGGCATCACGCTGGCACAGGTCAAGACCGCCTGGCAGCGGCACGTCCAACCGGACAAGCTGATCACGGTCATCGTCGGCGGAGGACGGCCCGCCCAAGCGCCTTCGGGCGATCCATCGCGGCCGGCCGGATCATGAATCCCGGATCATGAATCGACGCGGCGAACACGCCAACCAGATTCGCGTCATCGCCGGCCGGTGGCGCGGCCGACGGTTGCAGTTCCCGGATTTGCCGGGGTTGCGTCCGACGCCGGATCGGGTGCGGGAAACCCTGTTCAACTGGCTGGCTCCGGCGCTGCCCGGCGCGCGCTGCCTGGATCTGTTCGCCGGCAGCGGCGCGCTCGGCATCGAAGCCCTGTCGCGCGGCGCGGCCGAGGTCGTGTTCGTCGAGCGGCATCCGGTCGCGGTCCGCGCGCTGCGGGAAAATTTGGCGCGGTTGAATGCCGTCGGCGCGCGGATCGAACAGGCCGAGGCGCTGGCCTGGTTGCGCCAGCCGGGACCACCGTTCGAGATCGCGCTGCTCGATCCGCCGTTCGGCGAAGGACTGTTGGAGCCGGTTTGCGCGCTGCTCGAACGGGGCGGCTGGTTGGCGCCCACCGCCTGGATATATCTGGAAGCGGAAGCGGAGGCAGGCCCGCCGTCGCTGCCGGCGCGGTGGACCCCGCACCGGGAAAAAACCGCCGGGGCGGTGACTTATCGGCTGGCGCGGCGAGAAAATCCGGTTTTCGCCGCCGATTCTCCACCCGGCGCCGGGGCAGAGAAGTGAACGGTTGCCTTGCCGTGCGGCATTCCCGATAATCGCTCGATCACCCGCACCGCCAGGAACCTCCATGTCCGTTTTCGCCATCTATCCCGGCACCTTCGATCCCATCACCAACGGTCATGCCGATCTGGTCGAGCGCGGCGCCCGCATGTTCGAGCGGCTGATCGTCAGCGTCGCCGCCAACCCCAACAAGCAACCGCTGTTTTCCCTGGAGGAGCGAGTCGAACTGGCGCGCGAGGCGCTGGCGCACCTGCCCACGGTCGAGATTCGCGGCTTCGACACCCTGCTGGTGAACTACGCCAAGAGCATCGGCGCCCACGTCATCCTGCGCGGTTTGCGCGCCGTGTCCGATTTCGAGTTCGAGTTTCAGTTGGCCAACATGAACCGCCGGCTGGACCCGGAGATCGAGTCGATCTTTCTGACACCCGCCGAGCAATTTTCCTTCATCTCCTCCAGCTTGGTGCGCGAAGTCGCCAAGCTGGGCGGGAACATCGCCCCGTTCGTCCACCCCAAGGTCGAGGCGGCGCTGGTGGCGAAATTCGCGTCCTTTTCGGGACGCAACCCCCGATAAACCCAAGAGGAGCCAGCCATGGCACTGATGATCACCGACGAATGCATCAACTGCGACGTGTGCGAGCCCGAGTGCCCGAACGAGGCGATTGCCCAAGGCGAGGAAATCTACGAGATCGACCCGAGCCGCTGCACCCAGTGTGTGGGCCACTACGACACCCCGCAGTGCATCGCGGTTTGCCCGGTGGATTGCCTCATCCCCGACCCCAAGCATTCCGAAACCGAGGAACAGTTGCAGGCCAAATACGACCGGCTGACCAGCACGGCTTAGAGGCCGCACAACAACGGCTCAACCATCGGAAGCCACGCGAATGGACGTTCGGCAACCATCGGGAATCCGCGTGTTACTGGCGGGCGCGACCGGCTTGGTCGGCGGGCACTGCTTGGCCCGATTGCTGGCGGACGACGACATCGGCCACATCACCGTGCTCGCCCGCCGACCGCTGGAGCAGAACCACCCGAAACTGACCGTCCGGGTGGTGGACTTCGACCATCTCCGCGAGCGGGCCGGCCCGATCGACGCCGATGTCGCGCTCTGCTGTCTGGGCACGACCCATCGGGCGTCAGGCTCGCCGGAAGCCTTCGCCAAGGTGGATCACATCTACGTCGCCGAGCTGGCCAAGCTGGCGGCGGCGCGAGGGGTACCCCGCTTCATCCTGGTGTCGGCGGTCGTGGCCGATGCCAGTTCGCCGATGTTCTACAACCGGGTCAAGGGCCGGGCCGAAGCGGCGGTCGGCGAACTGCCCTTCAAGGCCGTGCATTTGCTGCGCCCTTCGCTGTTGCTGGGGGAGCGCGCCGAGCCGCGGCCGGTCGAGGACTGGAGCAAGCAGTTCGCGCCGTTCTGGTCCCTGTTCGCCTGGGGGCCTTTCAGCGCCTACCGGCCCGTAGCGGCCGAAACCGTCGCCGCCAAAATGGTGGAACTCGCCAAAAGCGACCGGGAAGGGGTGCATATCCATTATTTCAAGGGCTGAACCGACAGCGTCCCCGGCACGCTCGATGAGCGTTCGACAGCTCCGGCGGCGAGCCTTTTTGCTGGTGCTGGCGGTGGCCGCGACGCTCGGCTTGCCGGAACCGCCAGCGGCGCTGGCGAAAAAGCTCTACAAATACCAGGACGCTTCCGGCGCCTGGGTCTACACCGACAAACCGCCCGCCGCCGACGTTCCCGCCGAAGTCCGCCCGCTGCCGGTCAGCGAATTGCCGGCCAAGATCAGCATCCGCAATCGCGGCACCCCGGAAGCGCCGGTGCTGGCGGTGGTCAACGACTATTACGGCCCGGTCGAGGTGGAGATCGACGGCGAGCGGCTGGAGAACGTGCGCGCCGAACCGCCGCTGCCGGTCCGGCTGGTGGCGCCCGCCCGCGCCGAAACGACCGCGGTCGCCTTAAAGCCCACCGGACCGCGCTGGCGCTACGGCTACCGAGTCCGGGCGGTGCTGGGCGATCCGGGCGCCGCGCACCGGCCCGAGCAGCCCTACGCCCCGCCGTTCGCGCCCGGACAACGCTTCCCCATCGGCCAAGCCTTCGACGGCGAGTTCAGCCACCAGCACCCGCAAAGCCGTTATGCGGTGGACATCGCCCTGCCGCTGGGAACGCCGGTCCGCGCCGCCCGCGCCGGGGTGGTGATGGAGGTAGCGGGCGATTTCTTCGACGGCGGCACCGATCCCAAGTATCAAACTCGGGCCAACATGGCGCGGATTCTTCACGACGACGGGACGATGGCCATCTACGCCCACCTGCACCCCGATTCGGTGCGGGTGGCGCCGGGGCAGCGGGTCGAGCGCGGCGCGTGGCTGGCGAACTCGGGCAACACCGGCTTTTCCACCGGGCCGCACCTGCATTTCGCGATCCAGCGCAACAGCGGGATGGAGCTGATTTCCGTCCCCTTCGAGTTCGCGGGCGTCAACGGCTCGGGCATCACCCCGGTCGCGGGGATGTTGCTGACCGCGCACTGAGGGTCGCCGACCGCAGCCCGATACGCCGGCCCCCGCGCTACTTGGCGCCCTTTTCCGCCTCGCGGCTGTGGGCCAGGAAAGCCTTGCGCAGAACTTCGCGCAGTTGGGCGAGCGCGACCGGCTTCTGCAGGAATTTGTAGACCGCGCCTTCATTGATCAGGTCGATCAAATCTTCCGTCCCGTAATCCTCGCCCATCGCGATCCGCAGGGTTCGCGGATACAGCTCGCGAAAGCGCCGGAACAGCCGATCACCGTCCGGCCCGGCCAAGTGGAGATCGACCAGCACCACGCCGACCTCGTGGCTGGCCAGCAGATCCAGCGCGGTCCGGGCGTCGGTGGCGACCAGCAAGCGATAGCCTTCCGGGCCGAGCGCGTCCGCGATGGCCGCCCCGCTCGCCCGATCCTCGTCGGCGACGAGCAGGACGCGCGCGTCTCCGGCCAGAGCGGATTGATCCGCCATGGCCTGGTAGTGGGGAAACAGCTTGGTGATTTCTCCGGCCGGCAACGGCCGGCTCAGGTAGTAACCCTGCACTTCGTCGCAGTGCTTGGATTTGAGAAAGCGCAGTTGGGCCTCGTTCTCCACCCCCTCGGCGATGACCCGCAACCCCATGCTTTCGGCCATGGCGATGACCGCCGTGGCGATCGCGGCGTCGTCGGGCTGCGAGTTGACTTCGCGCACGAAGGCCTTGTCGATCTTGAGCCGGTCCAGGGGCAATTGCTTGAGCCGGCTCAAGCTCGAATAGCCGGTGCCGAAATCGTCGATGGCCAGTTGCACGCCGAGATCTTTCAAGGTTTGCAGGGTGCGGGTCGCGCCATCCGGATCCTTCATCAGCAGGCTCTCGGTGATCTCCAGCTCCAGAGCGCTCGGCTCCAGGCCGGTTTCCTCCAGAATGCGCGCCACCAGCCCCGGAAAGCTCGGCTGCACGAACTGCAACACCGAGATGTTGACCGCCATCCGCTCCAGGCCGATCCCCTCGTCCCGCCACGCCTTGGCCTGCCGGCAGGCGGTGCGCAAGACCCATTCGCCGATGGGAATGATGAGGCCGGTTTCCTCGGCGAGCGGGATGAAATCGACCGGCGAAACCGCGCCCAACAGCGAGCTGTGCCAGCGCAACAGCGCCTCGACCCCGCTGATCAGGCCGCTGGGCAGATCCAGTTGAGGTTGGTAATGGATGGAGAGTTCGTTCTGCTCGATCGCCTTGCGCAGCTGGTTCTCCATGGTCAGGCGATTCAAGGCCACTTCGTTCAAGGTGGCGTCGTAGAACCGGTAGAGATTGCGGCCCTGGCGCTTGGCCAGATACATCGCCATGTCGGCGTTCTTCAACAGGGCTTCGGGGGTTTCGCCGTCCTCGGGGAAAATGGCGATCCCGATGCTGGGGGTGACGAAAACCTCGTGTCCGGCCAAGACCAGCGGTTCCGAGAGGCTGGCCCGGACGCGCTCGGCCACGACGGCGACATCCTCGCTGCGACGGACTTCGGGCAACAGCAGAGTGAACTCGTCCCCGCCCAGCCGCGCGATGGTCTCGCCGCCATCGTCCGCATCGGCGCGGGATACCGTATCGCTGTCGCGCAGGCTCGCCTTCAGGCGCTCCGCCGTCGCCTGGAGCAGCAGGTCGCCCACGCTGTGGCCGAGCGTGTCGTTGATGCGCTTGAAATTGTCCAGGTCCAGGAACAGCAGCCCCGCGCGCCGGCCGTGGCGCTTGGCCAGATGAATCGCCGCGCCCAACCGGTCCTTGAACAGCTCGCGGTTCGGCAATTGGGTGAGGCTGTCGATGAAGGCCAGTTGCCGGATGCGCTCCTCGGCCCGCTGCAGCTCGGTGATATCCTGCAAGGTGCCATACAGTTGGACGATCCGGCCGGACTCGTCGCAGACGGCTTCGGCCTGCTGGCGAACGTGACGGAGCTCGGCATCGGCGCCCGAAATCCAATGGTTGATCCCGGCCGACTGGCCCTGCTCCCGGGTTTCCGCGAACCACGCTCGAACCCGGGGCCGATGCTTCTCGATCACACGGTCGAGAAAGACCTGGAGCGGCACCTCCGGCTGCGCCGGGTCCAGCCCGACGATCCGGCGGACCACGTCGGAAAAGCGGAGCATCTCTTGGTCCGGGCGCCAATCCCAGTGCCCCAGCCGGGCGATCTGCTGGGCGACGGCCAAGCGCCGCTCGCTCTCCCGCAGACTGTTCATCGCCAAGCTGGCGCGGAGCAGATAGCGCACCCGATGGCCGAGCAGGGGATAGTTGATCGGTTTGGTGATGAAATCGGTCGCGCCGGCGTCGAACGCCTGATCGATGGACTCGTGATCGTCCAGGCCGGTCATCATCAGGATCGGGGTTTGCGCGCCGCCGGGCCGGCGCCGCAGCTCGGCGCTGGCGGCGAAACCGTCCATCTCGGGCATCATCACGTCCATCAGCACGACATCGGGATGGAACCGCTCGAACCTCTCGACCCCATCGCGGCCGTTTTCGGCCTGTTCCACCCGAAACCCGGCCTGCTCCAGCGCCACGCTCACCAGCAGGCAAATCGACGGATCGTCATCGACGATCAGGACCAAAGGCTGATAAGGCGCGCTCGCGGATGGCATGAGTTAGGCTCCTCGGAATATTTTGATTATAGTCGCAACGGCCGATCCGCCCCAATCCGCCCGTTCAAAAATCACCCCGCAAGCCGGACGGGCGGTGCGCCGTCCGCGCCATCAGTCGGGCAGGGGGCGAGGCGGCGGGGGCTCGCTGGTCGGGTCCTCGTGAATCAGCACGTCGGCGTTTGGAAACTCGCCTTTAATCGCCGCTTCGACCTCGTCGGCCACCCGGTGCGCCTCCACCAGCGGCAGCTGATCGTCCAGCATCAGGTGCAACTGGATGAAATAGGTTTGCCCGGAGCGGCGGGTGCGCACGTCGTGCACCCCGCGCACTTGCGGACTGGCGTGGACGATCTCCTTGATGCGGGCATGCACCTCAGGCGGCAATTCGTGATCCAACAATAATTGGATCGCCTCGTGACCAATGTGTCCCGCGCTGTACAGGATATAGAGCGCGATCCCGATGGCGAACAGCGGATCCAGGGTGGGCCAACCCAGCATGGCCAAGCCGAGCGCCACGATGGTGGCGGTGTTGGTCAACAGGTCGGTGGCGTAGTGCAAGGCGTCGGCACGGATCGCCGTGGATTCGGTCAGGCGGATGACATGATGCTGGAACGCCAGCAAAACCCCCGTCGCGACGATGGCGAACAGCAGCACGCCGACGCCGACCAGGGCATCGTTCAACGGCTGCGGATGCAACAGCCGGTCCACCGCGTGCAGGATCAGGAACACCGCCGAGCCGGCGATGAACGCCGCTTGCGCCAATCCCGCCAGCGGCTCGGCCTTGCCGTGGCCGAAACGGTGCTCGCGGTCGGGCGGTTGCAGGGCATAATGCACCGCCAGCAGGTTGATGATGGACGCCGCCACATCCATCATCGAATCCACCAGCGACGCCAGCACGCTGACCGATCCCGTCAGCAGGGCGGCCGCCAGCTTGCCGGCGATCAGGATCGTGGCGGTGGTCACCGAGGCATAGGTTGCCAGCCGCAGCAGACGAGCGGCCCTCGCTGGGTCGATGGCCGGCAATTTTGCGTCGCTCATGAGCTTCGATTCTTCTGTGGTTAACGGCAAGTCGGTATAGTCTACTCGGCTTTCGGCCGTCGCGGCGGCACCGGTTTCAGATCGAATCCGCGGCCTCGCCCAAGCGCTTTTTTCCGATTCCAGTCTCCGAGAGTCCCGACCGAATGCTCGAAACCTTGCGCCGCATCGTCCAGGAAGTCAGCTCCGCTCCGGATTTGGCCAGCGCGCTGGCGATCACGGTCAACCGCATTCGGGACACCATGCGGGTGGCCGCCTGCACCGTCTATCTGGCCGACCAGGAGCAGCGCGAGTTCGTGCTGATGGCCACCGCCGGGCTGAATCCCGCAGCGGTCGGCCAGGTCCGGCTGAGCCACCAGCACGGACTGGTGGGCTGGGTCGCCGAACGCCAGGAACCGTTGAACCTGGAGGACGCCCCGCGCCACCCGCGCTTTCGCGAAACGCCCGCGACCCGCGAGGACGCCTGCCACGCCTTCCTGGGCGTGCCGTTGATCCAGTACCGCCGGACGCTCGGCGTGCTGGTCGTCCAGGATGCCGCCATCCGGCAATTCCGGTCGGAAGAGGTGGATTTTCTGGTCACCATCGCCGCGCAACTGGCCAGCATTCTCCATCACGCGGTGCTCAGCGGCGCCGCCCGGGATTTGCTCAATCCGTTCGCGATCGGCGCGCATGCCCTGCAAGGACTGGCCGGGGCGCGGGGCGTGGTGATCGGCACCATCACCATCCCCCATCTTCTGGCCGATCTCGACGATGTGCCCGACCGCCCGGCGAGCGATCCCGCCGCCGAGGAAACGGCGTTTCGGACCGCCATCGCCGCGGTCGACGAGGAATTGCGCCTCGCCAGCGAGCGCTTGGCTCCCTTGCTGCCGCCGACCGAGCTGGCCCTGTTCACCGTCCATCGAATGATGCTGAACAGCGACAGCCTGCTCGCGGAGACCGGCGCCCGCATCCGGGCCGGCTCCTGGGCGCCGGGCGCCTGGCGCGACGCCGTGCTGGCCCGCGCCCGCCTGCTGGAGCAGGCCGATGATCCCTATCTCAGCACCCGCGCCGAGGATATCCGCGACCTGGGGCGCCGGGTGTTGCAGCACTTGCGCGCCGGCTCGATCCACGCGCCGGACACCCTGGCCAAGCGCTGCGTGCTGTTCGCCGAGGAAATGAGCGTGGCGCACCTGGCGGCGGTGCCGCCGGACCGGCTGGCCGCCGTCGTCTGCCTGCGCGGCTCGGCCCTGTCTCACGTCGCGATTCTGGCGCGGGCGATGGGCATTCCGGCGGTCATGGGTCTGGGCGACCGCCCCATCGGCCGCTACGAGGGCTGCGACATCATCGTGGACGGCTATCGGGGCCGGGTGTTCGTCAACCCGGACGCCGCGGTGCGCGAGGAGTACCGGCAACTGCTCGCCGCCGAAGCCGAGCTGTCGGCCGAGCTGAGCGAGCTGCGCGACCTGCCGGCCACCACCTTGGACGGTTATCGCCTGCCGCTGCACGCCAAGGCCGGCCTGCTGTCCGATATCGCCACCGCCCGCGACTGCGGGGCCGACGGCATCGGCCTGTATCGCACCGAATTCGCCTTCATGATCCGCGATTCGTTTCCCAGCGAGGACGAGCAATGCCAGCTTTACCGGCAAATGCTGGCCGCGTTCGCCCCGAAGCCGGTGGTCATGCGCACCCTGGACATCGGCGGCGACAAGTGCCTGCCTTACTTCACCATCGACGAAAAGAATCCGTTCCTCGGCTGGCGCGGCATGCGCTTCACCCTCGATCATCCCGACATCTTCCTGACCCAGTTGCGGGCCATGCTGCGGGCCAACGCCGGGCTGGGCAACCTGCGGGTCCTGTTTCCGATGATCACCACCGTCGAGGAGGTGGACGAGGCGCTCCGCTTGCTGGATCAGGCCCACCGGGAACTGGAAGAGGACGGTTGGCCGGCCGGACGCCCTCGGGTCGGGGCGATGATCGAGGTGCCTTCCGCCGCTTGGCAGGCCGCGCAACTGGCTCGCCGGGTGGATTTTCTGTCGGTCGGGACCAACGACCTGACCCAGTACACGCTGGCGGTGGACCGCGACAACGCCCGGGTGGCCGGGCTGTACGACAGCCTGCATCCCGCCATGCTGAAAACCATCGCCCACATCGTCGAGGGCGGCCGGCTGGCCGGCCGGCCGGTCAATCTGTGCGGGGAGATGTCGGCCGATCCCGGCGCCGCCATCCTGCTGCTGGGCTTGGGCGCGGACAGCTTGAGCGCCGGCGCGACCAGCGTGCCGCGCGTCAAATGGGCCATCCGCAGCTTCACCCGCGCCCAAGCCCAGGAACTGGCCCGTCAGGCCCTGGAGCTGGACACCGCCGGCCAGATCCATCGCTTGGTGAACGATGCCCTGCGTCGGGCCGGGTTGGGCGAGATCGCGCAAGAACCGTCCTGAGCGTTTCCGCGGCCAAAGCAAAAAGCGCGGGCCGCAGCCCGCGCTTGTCGTTGGACCGTTCCCGGCGCGTGGCGTGGCGCCACAGTTCGGGTCGATCAGCTTTCGATCGCGATCCGGCGCGGCTGCGCCGCCTCGCGCTTCGGCACGAGCACCTCCAGCACGCCGTCCTTGCACTTGGCGCTCACCTTGTCGGCGTCGGCGACATCCGGCAACGAGAACCGCCGCAGGAAGGTGCCGCGCACCCGCTCGACCCGGCGATACTGTTCGGTCTCCTCCTTCCTCTCGCTCGCCCGCTGGCCTTTCAGGGTCAGCACGCCGTTCTCCAGGCTAATCTCGATATCCTTGATATCGACGCCCGGCAGGTCGGCGTGAATGACGAATTGGGCCGGCTCTTCCTTGATGTCCACCGCCGGCATCCAATCCGCCAGCGTGTGCCCGGTTTCCTCGTCGCCGAACCGGCTGGTGTCGAATAGCCGGTTGACTTCCCGCTGCAACTGATTCAAGAGATTCAAGGGTTCATAACGTATCAGAGCCATAAAGGATCCTCCTCGACTTTCGTTTCCGGCGTTCCCGCGAACGCCGTATCGGGTTGGTGGATAAATAGGGGCGACAGCCCTGATTTCAAGGGCACGAACGAAGATTTTTGCGTTAAGCTATTGGCGGTTATGATCTTGCACCGCTTCCTTCGGAACCGCATGCGATGGCTGCCGCCTCCATTTTCATCTGCCACGCTCCGGCCGACGCAGACTTCTCCCGCGATTTGAGCCTGGCGCTGGAAACGTTTCGCCTGAGCGTCTGGCGCGACCATCAAAACCTGCGCGGCGGCGACCGGCTCGCGCCGGAAGTCCGCTGGGCCATCGAGCAGGCTCGGCAGGTGATCGTGGTGCTGGGCCTGAACACCGGCGATCCGACGTGGCTGCGCCGGGAAATCGAGCTGGCGCAGGAGGTCGAGCGACGGCGGGCCAACACCTATCGGGTCATCCCGCTGCTGTTGCCGGGCCTGGACGCTACCGCGCTCGCGCAATGGTTCGCGCCGGCGCCGCGCACGCCCCCGATCCCGCTGACCGCCGACGGCTTGGGCGCGGCATTGCCGGATCTGTTGATCGGCTTGGGCGAAACGCCGCCCGGCGATCCCCCCAGTCATCGCAATCCCCTGCCCGTGGCGGAACTGGAGTTGAATTTCAGCGGGGACGGTTCGTCCTTTGCCGGCGATTGGCGATTGAGCGTCCGCCTGAATCCCGGCCCCGAACAGCATCCGCCCGCCGCTACCGACGCGCTGTCCGGCCCCCTCCCCGGCCAGCTTCCAGCCCGGCTCCTGCACTGGTATCTGCAAAGTCACCCGCTTTGGCCGACCGACACCTTGCGATCGCTTGCCCGCCGCGCCGAAGCCCGGCTGGCGGCATGGGGACGCGAACTGTATCGGGCCACGCTCGACGCGGCCGGTTCGCGGGAGTTGACGGCCGCTTGGCTCGCCGCCCCGGAGCAAAGCGAGCGCCGCTTGGTCGTGCGGGCGGACCCCGCCCACTCGGCCGCCGCCGCGCTCGCGCTCCCTTGGGAACTCCTGCGCGATCCGGGCGGATTTCTGCTCCAGGGCAAGCGTCCGATCCAGGTCCTGCGCCGGCTTTCCGGCGGAGGAAACGCTTTCGCTCCCGCGCCGCCGCCCTTGCGGGTTCTCGCGCTCGGTCCCCGGCCCGACACCGAGCCGACCGGCCATCCCGATCACCGGCGTAGCGCGCTGCCGCTGCTGGAAGCGCTGGGCGGCCTGGGTGGCTTGGCGGAACCGCAGGTGCTGTCACCCCCGACCCTGGGAGCGCTGGAAAAACGGCTGAGCGACGCCTGGGCGGGCGGGCGGCCGTTCGCGGCGCTGCATCTCGACGGCTACTTGCGCCACGACCCGGGCAGCAACGCGACTCAGGTCGGATTCGAGGCCAGCTACGACCTGCACGCCCCGATTTGCCGCGAAGCCCATTTCGTCGCGGCCACGACCCTGGCGTCCCTGCTAGCCACCTACCGCATCCGGCTGGTCGTCCTGTGCGCCTGCTCCGATAACGCGGCCGGCCCGTCCGTCACCGTCGGGCTGGCGTCCGCCTTGCTGGCGGCGGGCATCGCGGCGGTGATCACCGTGCATCCCGACACGCCGACGGAAACCCAGCGCCGGTTCTGGGTCGCGTTTTACGAAGAGCTGCTGCGCGGCGCCAGAATCGGCCAAGCCCTGTTCGCCGCCCAGCGCCGCCTGGCTGGCGACGGCTATCGGGCACCCGGCCTGGGCGGCGGCGGCGTCCACTTGCAAGACTGGTTTTGCTGCAACCTGTATTTGGGCGAACAGGATCCTCGCTTGGGCCTGCGACCCCCGCTGGATCTCTGGCGCCGGCTGCTCAAGCAAGCCTGGGTCGGACCGCCGGGCCGGTTACCCCCGCCGCCGCCCGCCGGCTTCGTCGGGCGCGGCCGAGATCTGCTGATCCTCGAACGGCTCCTGGAAGAGCGGTCCACCGTCTTCCTGCGGGGACCCGGCGGCACCGGCAAGACCGCCACCGCAGCAGCCTTGGCCACCTGGCTGGGGCGGTGCGGCCGCTATCGTCACATGGCCTACGCTTGCGGCGACGACGCCGGCGAACCCCGCGCGCTGCTGGAAACGCTGGGCCGACAATTGCTTCCCCAGGGCGAACACTGGTCGGTGGACCGCTTTCCGACCTTGTGGCAGGCTCTCGACCACCTCCGGCAAACCCTGCGCCCGCGACCCGCCTTGATCGTGCTCGACCAACTGGATCGCTGGCCCTCGGAACACGACGACATCCTCGACCAATTTTGGAAGGATTTTCTCAACGAATGGCCGGATCTCCATCTGCTGGGACTGGGCCGCCTGGGGCCGCCTGCCTTCGCTCAGCCCTGGATAGAAGCGACGTTGAGCCCCATGGACGACCGCGACGCCATCAGCCTGATCGGCCGGACCCTGATCGCGGCCGGGGAAATGCCGCCCGCCGCCGATAGCGGCGGCGGCTTTCGGCAACTGTGCGATTTCGCCCGACTGAGCGGCGGACATCCGGGCGCCTTGCAACGGGTGGCCCGGGAAGTCGGCGCTCGCGGCGCCGACGCGACCCTCGCCCTGCTGCGCCCGCTGCGGGCCGAGCTGCTGCGCCGCCACGGCGACGATCCGCAGTGGCCGCTGCTCCTGAGCCTGGAACTGGCGTTGCGCCGTCTCCCGCCCGAGGATCGGGACCGCTTGCCCATCCTGGCTTTTTTCAAGGAGGGAGCAAACCGCATCGCCCTGGGAAAAGCCTTGCAGCTCGACAGCCGGGGTCTGGACTCGTTCTGCGAGCGGCTTGTCGGCCTGAATCTGGCCGAGGATCGGGGGTATGGCCACTTGCGCTTCGATCCGGCCCTGTCCCACTACCTGTCCGGCCAGCTACCCGCGAGCCAGCGCCCGCTCTGGCGGGAACGCTGGTGCGCCGGCATGGAGCAACTGCTGGAGATGCTTTACCAGCAGTATTTCAAGGACAAAGCCCGCACCAACCGGCTGCTGCGGTTGGAGTTGCCCAATCTGCTGGCCTCGCTGCGCGACCGCCAGCAACACTCCGGCCCGGAACGGTCCGCCCATCTCGCCGGTCGCCTGGAGCAATTGCTCGCCAACCTCGGCGCCCCGGCGGCGCTGGCCGAAGTCGTGGCCGCCCGCGAGCGAGCCGGCCAAGCCTTGTCCGGCTGGAGCCGGATCCGCTTCGAGACCGAGCGCTTGCGGGTCGAACGGCTGCGCGATGACGGTTCGCTGGAAGACGCCCTGCAAGCCGTCCGCAAGTTGCTGCGCCAATGCCAGGAGGCCGGTCCCGAAGCCTATCCCGGCGCGGATTACGATCTGGCGCGCACTCACTTGCAGTTGGGCAAGCTGCTCAAGCTGGCCGGCGCCGCCGAACCCGCCGTGCGGGAATTGACCGAGTCCCGCCGGCGGTTTCAAGCCCTGGCCGGCGCCGGCAACATCAGCGCCGGCCGCATGGTCGCGGTCGTCGATGCGGAAACCGGCGACTGCCTGATCTATTTGCAGCGCCTGCAGGAAGCCGCCGCCGCTTACGAAGCCGCGATCGCCCGCGCCGGCCCGAACGCCATCGATCTCACCGTGGCGGCCAACAAGATGCAGTTGGGCTTGGTTCGTCAGCGCCAGGGGCACTATTCGCGAGCGGCGGCCCTGTACGAAACCGCGCGCCGGATGTTCGAATCCCTGGGCGAGCCGGAAGGCACCGCGCGCGCCTGGCGGCAGCTCGCCTTGGCCCGCAAGCTGGACGGAGACATGCCGGCCGCGCTCCACGCCTGCCAGCAGGCGTTGTACCTGTACGAACAGCATCGCAATCGGGGCGGGATCGCCGAAACCCTGGGCGAACTCGGCCACCTGCATCTGGCGATGCGCCAACTAGAGGAAGCCGTTCTGGCCTATCGGCGCATGGCGGAGCTGTGCCAGCAACTGGGCGACGGTCTGGGCGAGGAAGCCGCCCGCAACAACCTGGCGAACGTCCTGATCCAATTGCGCCGGCACGACGAAGCCCGCCAGGAGCTGTACCGGGCCAGCGAGTGCAATCTGCCCGACAGTTACACCGCCCGCAACTGGGCCATCCGGCGCGGCTTGCACGATGTCGGACAAGAAGTCCCGGACTCTGGCGTGGCCGACCGAGCCCGCCAGCAGGCCATCGAGAAATACCTGGCCTACCGGCGGGCCGGCGGCAAAAACAACAATCCCGGCGCGCGTCTTTGCGCGCGGATCGGTCGAGCCATCCGCGCGGGCGACGCCGCCGGCCTGTCGGGCAAACTGGAGCAAATCGCGGTCAGCCCCAACGTCCCCGCCGCCGGCAAGCTCCTGATCGCCAAGTTGCAGGCCATTCTTGCCGGCTCGCGCGACCCCGCCGTGGCCGGCGACCCCAACCTGCACTATCAGTATGCGGCGGAGCTGCGGTTGCTGTTGGAGGAACTCGCGAGCGGATCATGAGCCCGGCCTCAGTGCGGCCGACTTTGGAGCGTTTCCTCCGTTTTTCCACACCCGAGCATAACCGTGAGGCACCGACACCCCATCCGCTTCATTCTCGGCCATCCGCTCGCTTTCGCCGGGCGCGTGCTGCGTCGCTTCCAGGCCAACAACGGAATATTGCTCGCCGGCGCCATCGCGTATTACGCCCTCCTGTCGCTGGTTCCGCTGATCATCTTGCTGCTGGTCGCGCTATCCCATTGGGTGGGGCAGGAACAGTTGCTGGCTTTGCTGAACCGCTATCTGGAGCAACTGATGCCCGGCGAGTCGGGCCTGGTCGTGGAACAGGCGATCCAATTTCTCGACCACCGGCGCACTTTGAGCTGGATGATGGCGGGAACGCTGCTGTTTTTCAGTTCGCTGGCTTTCGGCGTTCTGGAAAACGCCATGGCGGTCATTTTCGCTCACCGCCATGCCGTGCATGCCCGGCACGCCGTGACCTCGTTGCTGTTGCCGTATCTGTACGTCCTGCTGCTGGGGTTGGGCCTGCTGGTGGCGACGCTCTTGATCGGCGTGCTGCAAACGCTGATCGCCAGCGATATCCGGCTGTTCGGCTGGACGTGGTCGCCGGGCAAGCTGCTGGTCGGTTTGCTCTATCTGTTCGGCCTGCTGAGCCAGATCGGAGCCCTGACCCTGCTCTATCGGCTGATGCCGGTCGGCCAGTTGCCTTGGCGGCACGCCCTGATCGGCGGCGTGGCCGCGACCCTGCTATGGGAGGCGGTCCGTTACTGCCTGGTGTGGTACTTCGCCAATCTGTCGGCGATCAACCTGGTCTACGGATCGCTGGCCGGAATCGTGATCGTGCTGCTGAGCCTCGAAGCGATCGGCATCATCATCCTGCTGGGAGGGCAAGTGATCGCCGAATACGAGCGGCTGACCTGGGAGCGCGAAGCGGACGGCGCCACGGCCTGACGCCGCGATCCGGTCGCGGCCGGTCAGCCGGCACGACGGTTCCGCACCGCGCGCTCGCGGACGGTCATCGGCTCTCAACCGAACCGGATCTCGGGCAAGGCGCTCAAGGCTTCGCGCACCACCGGGAACTGTTGCTCCAAGGCTGCGGCCGCTTCAATGGCCCCGTCAAACCGGCCTTCCCGGCCCATCGTTTCCAGTTGCCGGCACAGCTCCGAGAAATCCGACGCGCCCAAGGTGGCGCTGGCGGATTTCAGCGAGTGCGCCACCTCGCGAAGGCGAGATCCATCTGCGGTCTGGGCCGCCGCCCGGATCGCCGCGATCTGTTCGGGCGCGCTATCGAAGAAGAATTTGACGACCCGACCCAGGACGCTGGGCACTCCTTCGCGGCTCAGGGCGCGAATCTGCTCCAGGCGCGCGGGATCCAGGATCGCTTTGTCCGAGATCTCGGCCGGCGCCGCCGCCGGCGACCGGGATTCGGGTTCCAGGAAGGTCGCGCGCTGGGGCAGCCAGCGCTCGAGAATTTCGTTCAGTTGCGTCGCCGTGAACGGCTTGCTGAGATAGTCATCCATCCCGGCGGCCAAGCACTGCTCGCGATCGCCCACCAAGGCGTTCGCGGTCAAGGCGATCACCGGCAACCGGACGCTGGCGCCGGCGTCCCGCTCGCGGGCGCGCAACCGGCGGGTGGCCTCGAAGCCGTCCAGCACCGGCATCTGGCAATCCATGAGCGCCAGGGAATAGCTCTGCTGGGCGATCGCGGCCAGCGCCTGCTCGCCGTTCTCGGCCACTTCGACCTTCATCCCCAACGAGCGCAGCATCTCGCCGGCGAGTTCCTGATTGACCGGATTGTCCTCGACCAGCAGGACCCGCTGGCCGCGCCGCTCGAAGCGCGTGGTGGCCGTCGCCGCGACTTCGGGTTGCTCCTCTCGCCGCCAGCCCTCGGCTTCGTCGCGCGCCACCGCCAGCAAGCACTGGTAAAGCTGGGCTCTTCGCAGCGGCTTGCTCAGACAAGCCCGGATACCCAGCGCCCGCATTTGCTCGCCATCCAGCGGACTCCAGATCGAACCCATTATCACCACCGGCAGGAGCGCGCCGGCCGGGTCCGCCCGCAGCGCTCGAACGAGATCGATCCCGCCCGTGTCCGGCATTCCCTGGTCGCACAGGCCCAAACCGAAAGGCGCGCGGGCGGCGGACGCTTCGCGCAGCAACTCCAGGGCGCGAGACGCCCGGGCGGCGCTGGCGTGAGGAATCCCCCAGGCGGAAAACAGTTCCTCCAGCAGCGTCCGGTTCGAGGCATTGTCATCCACCACCAGCACCCGCAGCGCGCCCAGCGCGGCAAAGGATCGCGACCGATCGCCCACGGTCGCCGTCTCCTTGGCCAAGCGGGCGGTGAACCAAAACCGGGAGCCGCTGCCCGGTGCGCTTTCCATCCCCACCTCGCCGCCCATCAGCTCGGCCAGACGCTTGCAGATGGCCAGACCCAGTCCCGTACCGCCATACTTGCGCGTCGTCGAGCTGTCGGCCTGGGTGAAGGAATGGAACAGGCGGGGCTGCGCTTCCGGCGGGATGCCGATCCCCGTATCGCGGACCTCGAAACGCAGCACGACATCGGACTCGCTGTCCCGCACCTGCGTGACGCGCAACACCACTTCGCCCTGCTGGGTAAACTTGAAGGCGTTGCCGAGCAGGTTGGTCAACACCTGCCGCAGCCGACCGGCGTCGCCCCGCAGCGCGGGATGCAGGCCGGGCGCCATCCCGCACACCAGTTCCAGCCCCTTGCGGTGGGCGCGCTCGGCGAACAGTTCGCCGATGTCGTCGATCACGTCCTCCAGGTTGAAGAACACGTCGTCGAGTTCCAGCTTGCCGGCCTCGATCTTGGAGAAATCCAGAATATCGTTGATGATCGACAGCAGCGCCTCGGCGGAACCGCGAATGTTGGCCACAAAGCGCCGCTGGCGGCCGGAAAGCTCCGTGTCGGCCAGCAGTTCCGCCATCCCCATCACCCCGTTCATCGGCGTGCGGATCTCGTGGCTCATGCGCGCCAGAAAATCGCTCTTGGCCCGGTTGGCCTGCTCGGCGTCTTCCTTGGCCACATGCAGCTCGGCGTCCTGGCGCTGGATCTGTTCGAGCATGGTGTTGAAACCGTCCATGAGCGTGCCGATCTCGTCGTTCGCCGTGCGCGGGACGCGCACCGAGTAGTCTTTCGTCTCCGACACCTCCCGCATCCGGCCGGCGAGCGCGACGACCGGGTCGGAGATCAGGCGCTGGAACCGGGCCGCCAGCAGATAGGCGATGGCGAACGCGCCCAGCAGCACCAGCAGGGCCAGCAGAATCTGCCGGCGGATCACTTGGTCGAGGCTCGACAGATCGAACACCAGATCCATGACGCCCAGCGGTTTGCCGTTGACCGCGATCTCCTGGCTGACTTCCAGATAGCCGTCGCGGAACGCGAAAAACGGCTGGCCCGGCCCGGCGGTTTCCGCGCTGTCCGGCGGCCGGGGATGCGCCCGCCCGCCCGCGTCCAGCCGTTCGAGCAGGGGCGCATGGCGCGGAAGCTGGCTCCGGTAGCTCGCGAACGGGTTGCCCTCGAGCGTGCGCACCCGCGCCGCCGCCACGTCGGGCACGCTGCTGAACGCGGCGAGAATCTCGTTGGCGGTATCCGGGTCGCGAAAGGCCAGCGCCGCCGAGCTGTTGACGGCGACGACTCGCGCCAGCGACGAGGCGAAGTCCCGCGCGTTGCCGCGCAAGGTGTAGATGTCGCTCGCCACCAGGATGGTGAGGGCCACGGCCAGCCCGATCACCGTGCTGGCGAGCGCGATGGCGATCACTTTCTGTTTGATCGGGCGATCGCGGAAGGATAGCGGCATCGCTCAGTTTCCCGCAGTGGTGTCGCGAATGACCGTGGCGAGATTGAGCAGTTTGGCGCTGATCTTCAGCTTGCTCTTTTCCACCGTATCGATGTTGATGCGCGGATGGATCCGGCGATCCTTGCGCACCAGCGCGATCATCCCTCCCCTGGTTTCGAAGCTCTCCAGGTCGCTGACCGTCAACACGTGCGCGGCGAGCGCTTCCCGCACCAGCCCCCACCCTTCCGAGCCCCGCAGGCTGTTTTTGCCCATATAGAGGATGTGGCATTCGGCGAGGCTGGCGCTGGTCACCTCTCCCTGGACGTTCAACGGCCGCCCTGCCATGGTTTCGCCCTTCAGGACTTTTTGCAGCACCGGCGCGATCTCGTCGTCGAGCACGCAGTAGCGGAACGGTTTGGCGGGGTCCTGCCGGGCGTCCTGCGGCCAGTTCACGAAACTGGCGAAATTGTACAAAAACACGGCCTTCACCTCGTTTTCGCCAAACGACTCCTCGGCGATGGCCGCCACGGCCAGGGGGAACCCAAACAGGCCAATCGCGATCGCGGCCCAGCGCCAGCCCGATCCGAGGCGCGACCTTCGACCGCGCGCCGCGCCGGGCGCGACCGACCGACCGCCGGGTTCGGTCCGCGACCGGGGCGGGTTGGCGCCGGGCAATCCGTTCACTTTCCCACCATCGCGGGTCTCAGAACCGCCACTCGGCCATCAGGTACACTTCCCGTAGAACCTCGTGCAACTCGTTAAAAGAGACAAACTGCACGTATTCGCTGTGGCGCGGATCGAGCAAGTTGCGGCCGACCAGCGAGAGATCGAAATTCTTGTTCGCCCGCCAGCCCAACCGCGCGTCGAGAGCCAGGTAACTGCTGATCTCGAACGCTGGAATGTCATCGACGTAGCGCAACCACAGATCGAACTCGAAACCGTCCCCCAGATCCGTGGAGGAACGCAAGGTCCATTGGTTGACGGGAGACTCCCGCTCGATCTGCTCGCTCAAGGTGTCGGAGCTGCCGGGGTCCAGCTTCAGGTCCATGCGCAGCCAGGAGTAGGCGCCCTGGATTCGCCACCAGTCATAGGGCTGATAGTCGGCCACCACCTCCAGACCGTAGGTTCGCCCTTTCAAGCTGTTACCGATAGTGGCTTTCTGGATCAGCGCGGGCGCGGGGAACAGGATCAGGCTGGGCGGTCCGGCCATCTCCACGGAGCGCAAGCGGTCGTAGTCGTTCAGAAAGAGCGACGTATCCAGGCTCAGGCGCGACGAGGGTTGCCACCGGTAGCCCGCCTCGTAAGCGACGAGTTCCTCCGGTTCCATGTCGGGGTTGCCATCCAGGCTGATCACCAGCGGAACCCGTCCCAAGATCGGCGCGGCCACCTCGCCGATCTGATCGTTGAGCGTAATGTCCCACTCGGCCCGCGACGGGGTGCGCACGGCGCGGGACACGGCGGCCCACAGGGTTTGGCCGTCGGCGGGCGACCAGCGCAAGCGGGCGCTGGGTTGGACTTCGAAGCCAGTATAGTCGTTGTGTTCCAGCTTCGCGCCCAAGGTCAAATAGAACTGATCCGCGACGAGGCGGATATCGTCCTGGATGAAGGCGCTGAACAACTGGTCCTTCCGAACCGGCTCGCGCACCCGGTTCGCCCCCTTCGGTTCGATGTCGCTGCGAATCCAGCGATAGCCGGCGCCGGCGATGAGGTTATGCCGATCCAGGGGGGCGAAACGCCAGCGATATTCCAGATCGAGGGTGTCCTCAAGCTGATCGAGAAGGAGACTTTTGGTGTCGAATCGGTAGTAGTAGCCCTGTAGGGTGCCGACCGCACCATCGTCGTTCCGATGCTCCCAACGGCCGAGCAGATACGTGCCGGTGGGGTTGCGGTCATCGGGAATTTCCCGGAAGAATTCGCCCTGCGCCATCCAATCGTCGTCGCCGTCGCGCAGGTCGGCGCGGAAGCCCGCCCGCCCGCCTTGCCACGACGCTTCGGTATCCTGGAACCCCGGGGCGTTCGGCAGCAATTCCTCTTGGTGCAGCTTGGCGTAGAGGCGGTAGGCGCCGCTTTCGCCCAAGCGCCCGCCCTGGCGCGCCACCCACTGCCGCTGCCGGTCGCCCGCGACCGCGCCGAGGTAGGTTCCCTGGGTGTCCTCGGCCCGCTTGGTGAGGATGTTGATCACCCCGTTGACCGCGTTCGCCCCCCAAGTCGAAGCGCCGGGTCCGCGCACCACCTCGATCCGCTCGATGTCCTGGAGCACGATGTCCTGCGACTCCCAATACACCCCCGAGAACAGCGGCGTGTACACGCTGCGCCCGTCGATCAGCACCAGCAGCTTGTTGGCGAACTGGTTTTGGAACCCCCGCGCCGAAATGGCCCACATGCCGGTGTCGATCCGCCCGACCGCCAACCCCGGCACCATGCGCAAGACCTCCGGCAGGGTCGTCGCCCCGGAGCGGCGGATGTCCTCGGCGGTGATCACGAACACCGCCGCCGCCGTGTCCGCCAGCCGCTCCGGCCGCCCCGACACGATGGACACCTCCAGGTTGGCCAGGTCGTCGATGCTCATCTGCTTGAGCGTGTCGAGCGTTTCGGCGGCCGCCGGCGCATTCCCAGCGGCGAGCGCCCAAAACAAAGCCCAACAGCCCGATTCAGCCAGCCGCTTGATCGGCTCGAAGCTTGGAAACGGTGGCAAGGAGCCGAAAGATCGCCGCCAAGCGTCCAACACGTCGCGAAAACGGAATCGCTGACTTGGGCGCGGCGATTTTTTCATGGCGTTTCATTGAAAGCAGATCGAGAATCCAAAGCGGATCGAGAATAGAGAACCGCGCTACGCAATCTTTCAAAACCACGGGCAGATCGCGCCGCGCGCCGCTGGCATCGGCCTCTCCCGATGGTCATCGAAGGTCCCCGGGATCGCTCGAAACGAAAAATGAAATCGTGTCACGTAAATGTTGTTTTCTCGTTAATTAAAGCAGAATCCGAGAAAAATCGCACCCTGATCGAAACCAAAAAACAAAAACCCAACCTCTCCGGAGAGGTTGGGTTTTTGTTTTTTGGTTTCGATCAGGGTGCGATTTTTCTCGGATTCTGCTTTAATTAACG
>RRZT010478663.1_pt1 | contig 23939 bp, 21 predicted proteins | sample 2165551 | NCBI WGS metagenome assembly RRZT01 (sample SAMN10456910, study PRJNA506462) | wastewater metagenome | biome: wastewater; feature: sludge; material: wastewater sludge; isolation source: wastewater sludge with Escherichia coli K12::gfp cells carrying plasmid... | place: USA: Moscow, Idaho... | reverse complement strand
GCTTCCATGGATACCCAGAGAATGCCCAGGTTGTTGGTCGACAGCGCGATCAGCATGGTGCACATGAACATCTGGAACATGCTGTGATAGAGGCGCAGGCGGGCGGTCGACAGGCGGCCGTGATCGTGCTCGACGCGCATGGAGGGGCGCGAGCAGAGCGAGGTGGTAAAGCCGACCAGCGCGGTCAATGCGATCAGGAAAACATTGAGCGGGTCGACAAAAAACTGCTTGTCGAAGGCCGTCATGGCGCCATGGTTGATGACGCGAACCGTCAGTGCCCCCGCGGCAATCAGCGTCGCCAGACTGCCGGTGGCGTTGATTTCCGGCGCGCGGCGGTGGTGGCCGAAAAGCGCCAGTACGGTAGCGGTGATCAGGGGAATGGCAATGACCAGGGCCAGTTCGAGCGTGCCGTTCATTCTTCCTTGGACCTTTCCATGTGACGAATGTCGAGGCTGTCGAACTGTTGGCGGATCTGGAAGAAGAAGACGCCGAGAATGACCATGCCGACCATGATGTCGAGCGCGATACCGAGTTCGACGACCATCGGCATGCCGTAGGTGGCGCTGGTGGCGGCGAAGAAGAGGCCGTTTTCCATCGCCAGGAAGGCGATCACCTGCGGCACGGCCTTGCTGCGCGTGATCATCATCAGGAACGAGAGCAGCACGCAGGCCAGCGCGATGCCAATCGTCGAGCGGGTGATCGTGCCGGAGAGTTGCGAGATCGGTTGCGCAACGTTGAAGGCAATAACCACCAGTGCGATGCCGATGAGCATGGTGGTCGGGATGTTGAGCAGTGTTTCGATGTCCCACTTGACCGAAAGGCGACGGATCAGCCGGTGCAGGATGTAGGGCAGGGCGATGACCTTGAGACTCAGCGTCAGTCCCGCCGACCAGAGCAGGTGGCTCTGTTTGGTGCTGATGGCGACGACCAGTGTCGAGACGAACAGCGCCAGCCCTTGCATCATGAACAGGTTGATCAGTGAAAGAACACGGCGCTGCGCGAGCATGGCAAAGCCGAGCAGCAGCATGAGCGCTGCGCACAGGTTGATCAGTTGCCCGCTTAAGGGAATGGCGTGGATGAAGGCGGTGTTCATCGTCCTGCCTCCAGCAGCAGATGGACCAGCATGGCCAGGACGGCGAGCAGGAAGGCGGTGCCAAGGAACTCCGGGGCGCGGAAGACGCGCATCTTGGCGCTGATCGTTTCAACCAGCGCCAGCAGGGCTCCGCATGCGGCGAGTTTCGCCGTCAAGGTGATCCCGGCGATGAGCAGGGCGAACGGGGCCGCGGAGACGGCTACCCCAAAGGGGAAAAACAGCGCGATGCCCATGCAGCAGTAGGCAAACAATTTGAGACTGGAAGCCCACTCGATCAGCGCCAGATGGCGGCCGGAGTATTCGAGGATCATCGCTTCATGAACCATCGTCAGTTCGAGGTGCGTGGTCGGGTTGTCGATCGGCACACGCGCGTTTTCGGCCAGTGCGACCATGGTAAATGCGACGCCGGCAAAGGCCAGACTCGGATAGATGGCGATTTCGCGGTGCGCCAGCGTTTCGACGATGGTCGACAGCGAAGTCGACTGCGAAATCAACGAGGCGGTGAAAAACACCATCAGCAAGGCGGGTTCGGCGAGGAAACCGATCAGCATCTCGCGGCGCGAACCGAGCGAACCAAAGGCGGTGCCGATGTCCATGCCGGCCAGCGCGATGAACACGCGCGCTAGCGCAAAGAGCCCGACCAGCGCAATGGCATCGGCCGCCGGCGCGAGAATCAGTTGCGTAGAGAGCGTCGGTACGATGGCCGATGCCAGTGCCATGCACGAAAAGATGATGTAAGGCGCGGCGCGGAACAGCGACGAGGCATTGTGCGCCAGCAGCACATCTTTGTGGAACAGTTTGTTCAGCGTGTAATAGCCCTGCAGCAGGGGCGGCGCCGAGCGGTTCTGCAGCCAGGCGCGGCATTGATTGACCCAGCCGGTAAGCAGTGGCGCCAGCACGAGCGCGACGGCCAGTTCGGTGAGTTGGGCAAAGAGGGCGTAGAAATTCATCAGCGGGTAACTACCAGCAGGGTGAGTAGCGTAATGAAGCTGTAGAGCAGGTAGATCGCGATGCGTCCCTGTTGCAGGAAGGCGATGAGTCGCGTGCCGTGCTCGACGATTTTGGCGATCGGCAGATACAGCCAGTACCAGAAGGGGTCTTCAACGCGGCTGAAGTAGCGCGGCTGGGCGTCGAACGGCGATGGATGTTCGCGCGTGCGCTTGAAGAAGGGCGAAAAGATTCTGCGGATTGGCTGACCGAAGCCTTCGGCCGAGTCTTGCATGCGGGCGGTTTGTAGCGGGAAGCCGCAATCCCAGGCGTCGACGCGGGTCATACGGCCGTGATAGCAGCGGCGGACAAACCAGAAAACGAGCGGGACAAAAGCGACGATGCTGCCGAGGAAAATGGCCGGGCTGTAACTGGCACGGTCTTCGTTGATCGGCGCGAGCAGCCACCAGCTTTGGTTATTGGCTGCGCCGCTCAGTCCGCTATCGACCAGCAGGCGAGTGACCGGGTCAAGCAGGGTGATGACGACGTTGGGCAGGAGGCCGAGCAGAATGCAACCGACGCCCAGCCAGAGGAGACCAATGCGTTCGAGACGGCCGGCATCCTGGGCGTGGGCAAGGGTTTCTTCGCGCGGCTGGCCGAGGAAGACGATGCCGAAAAACTTGACCATGGCAAAACCGGCGAGCGCGGCAATCAGCGCGACGGCGCCGGCGACGACCGGCAGCAGCATGTTGAGATAACCCTGCGGTAGCCCGGAAGTGAACAGGAAGCTTTGTAATAGCAGCCATTCGGAAACGAAACCGTTGAGCGGTGGCAGGCCGGCCGAGGCCAGTACGCCGATCAGTGCCAGCCACGCGACCCACGGCATGCGATGGATCAGGCCGCCGAGTTTGCCGAGGTTGCGTTCGTGCGTGGCATGCAGCACGGAGCCGGTGGCAAGGAAAAGCAGACTCTTGAAGAAGGCGTGGTTCAGGCAGTGGTAAAGCGTGGCGGTGAGCGCCAGGGCGGCCAGATGCGGCAGCATGAACGACTTGAAAATCAGCGTCAGGCCGAAGCCGACGACGATGAGCCCGATGTTTTCGATCGAAGAATAGGCCAAGAGCCGTTTCATGTCCGTTTGCACGGTGGCGAAGATGACGCCAAAGAGCGCGGTGGCCAAACCGAGGACCAGCAGCAGTGCGCCCCACCACCACAACTGAGCGTGCAGGAGGTCGAAACTGACGCGCAGCAGCCCGTAGATGGCGGTTTTGAGCATCACCCCGCTCATCATCGCCGAAACGGGCGAAGGCGCTGCCGGGTGGGCTTCCGGCAACCAGATGTGCAGCGGCAGGAGACCGGCTTTGGCGCCAAAGCCAAACAGGGCAAGCAGAAATGCCACTGTCGGCCAGATGCCTTCGGGTGGGAAAGCGCGCATGGCGTCGAAGGTGTAGTCGCCGGTGCTGCCGGCCATGACGCCGAAGGACAGCAGGATGCCGACGGCACCGATGTGGGCGATCAGCAGGTAGAGGTAACCGGCCCGCCGGATTTCGGCGTGCCGGTGCTCGGCGGTAACCAGGAAGAAGGAACTGAGCGCCATGCCTTCCCAGGAGACCATGAATGCATAGCCGTCATCGGCCAGTATGACGAAGGCCATGCTGGCGAGGAACAGGTGATAGATCAGGCAATGCAGCCCGGGTGCCGTGCCTTCGCCCTGACGCATGTAGCCGCCGGCGTAGATTGAAATTCCGGCCGAAGTGGCGCCGAGCAGGAAGAGGAAGAAGGAAGAGAGTGCGTCGAGGCGCAGATGGAAGGGCAGGTCCGGCAAGCCCAGCGGAAGAACCACGGCCTGTGTTCCGGCGACGATGCCGGTCAGCGTCAGCACGGCCAGAACGAGCGCGCAAACGGCCCCGAGCGGGAAGAGCACGCGGCTGATCAGTGCGAAGTTGCGCGGAAAGGCAATGCCAACGAGTCCGATGACGATCCAAGCCAGCGGGCAGAGCATGACCCAGTCGATCAGCGATAATTCGTTCACTGTTTGCCTGTCTCTCCGGAAGAGCCTTTAGGGCGCTTGATCAACTCGCGGATGATTCGTGACGCTGCCCAGGTGGCCAATACCAGGCCAGAGAAGGTCGTCATCAGGGCGTCGTTTATGTGCGCGGGAAATCCGGGGAAAAACATCGCGCGGCCTTCGATAAGCCAGAGAGCGCCGGTAATGAAAAGCACCATCCCGATGGCGTCTACGATGGCGTAGGCGACAATCGGCCAGCAGGATCGGATCGGTGCGTTTTGCATGGGGTCGCTATTTTACGCGCATTCCCGGCTCGGCGCCGACATCCGGTGTGAGCAGGAAGATGCCCGGTGTTTTTCCGTCCGGGTCGGAAGCGGCCATGACCATGCCTTCGCTCATGCCGAATTTCATTTTGCGTGGCGCCAGATTGGCAACCATGACGGTCATCCGTCCGATCAGTTGCGCCGGGTCGTAGGCCGACTTGATTCCGGCAAAAACCTGGCGTGGCTTTTCTTCACCGATGTCGAGCGAGAGGCGGATCAGTTTTTCAGCACCCTCGACGTGACCTGCGTCGACAATTTTGGCGATGCGCAGATCAACTTTCATGAAGTCGTCGATATTTATGTGCGGACTTGCCTCGGCTGCAGCGACGGCGACTTCCGCGGCTTTTTCCTGTTTTTCGGCATGCTTTTGTGGTGCAGCTTCGAGTACGGGAGCTAGAGAAACTTTGTTGGCGTCGACCAGCGCTGCAATTTGCTTGGAGTCGATGCGTGTCATCAGGTGGCTATAGGTGCCGATCTTGTGCCCGGCGGCAAGCGGTGTCGCCGCGTCGTTCCAGGTCAGCGGTGTGACATTGAGGAAGGCTTCAACGGCTTCGGCGACCTTGGGCAGTACCGGCTTGAGGTAGAGCGTGAGCAGGCGGAAGGCTTCAATCGCCTCTGAGCACGCTGAGTGCAGCTCGGTTTCGCGGCCTTCTTGCTTGGCCAGTTCCCACGGTTTGCGTTCGTTGACCACGACGTTAGCGATATCAGCGAGCGCCATAACTTCGCGCAGGGCGCGGCTGAATTCGCGCTCCTCAAAGGCCTGAGCGATGCTTTCTGCGGCTTCGCGCAAGGGTTTGAGCCATTCGGCATTGGTGTCGGCCAGTACGCCGTCGAACTTTTTGCTGATGAAACCGGCGCAGCGGCTGGCAATGTTGACGTACTTGCCAACGAGATCCGAATTGACGCGCGCGGCGAAGTCCTCAAGGTTCAGGTCGATGTCTTCCATCGTGCTGTTGAGCTTGGCGGCGTAGTAATAACGCAGCCATTCCGGGTTGAGGCCGGTGTTCAGATAGCTTTCGGCGGTAATGAAGGTGCCGCGTGATTTGGACATCTTGGCGCCGTCGACGGTCAAAAAGCCGTGCACAAACAGGCCGCTCGGCGTGCGGAAACCGGCGTGTTCGAGTTCGGCAGGCCAGAAGAGGGCGTGGAAGTAGAGAATGTCCTTGCCGATGAAGTGGTACAGCTCGGTCTTTGAATCCGGCTTGAAATATTCGTCGAAATCGAGCCCCTTTTTGCTGCACAGGTTTTTGAACGAGCCCATGTAGCCGATCGGCGCGTCGAGCCAGACGTAGAAATATTTGCCTGGCGCGTCGGGAATCTCGAAGCCGAAATACGGCGCATCGCGCGAAATGTCCCAGTCGGTCAGCTTGTTTTCTCCCTCTGAGCCAAGCCATTCCTGCATCTTGTTCGACGCTTCCGATTGCAGGTGGCCGGGTTCGCGCGTCCAGCGGCGCAGGAAGCTCTGGCACGAGTCGCTGGAGAGCTTGAAGAAGTAGTGGTCGGAGTTCCTGAGTTCGGGCGTTGCGCCGGAAACCGCCGAGTACGGGTTTTTCAGGTCGTTCGGCGTGTAGGCCGCGCCGCAGGACTCGCAGTTGTCGCCGTATTGATCCTTGGCGCCGCACTTGGGGCACTCGCCCTTGATGAAACGGTCGGGCAGGAACATCTGCTTGACCGGGTCGTAATACTGCTCGATCGTGCGTCTCTCAATCAAACCGGCTTTTTGCAGGCGACCGTAAATTTCGTTGGCGCAAGTGCGTGTTTCGTCGGAGTGCGTGGTGTAAAAATTGTCAAAAGCCACGTGGAATCCGGCGAAATCCCGCGAATGCTCGCCATGCACGCGTTCGATCAGCGCCTCTGGTGTCATGCCGTCTTTTTCGGCGCGCAGCATGATTGGCGTGCCATGCGTATCGTCGGCGCAGACATACCAGCAGGAGTCGACCTTGTCCTTGGCCTGCATCTTTTGAAAGCGCACCCAGATATCGGTCTGGATATATTCGACGAGATGGCCGAGGTGGATGGCGCCGTTGGCATAGGGCAGGGCAGAGGTGACGAGGATTTTGCGGGTCATGGGATGCAATCAGAGATTTTTGGTCAGGCCGCATTGAGGTTGCTTGCGGCAAAGCCAGCATTCTAACAAAGTGCAGTCCTTCGCGTTTTCGGATAAACTAGACAAAATTACTCAGGTATCTTTCAAGGAGCAATAAATGGCGGTAACAGTTGAGGCAGTACAAGGGATTCTGGCAGGTTTGATTGATCCGAATACGAAAAAGGATTACATCGCCAGTCGTTCGGCAAAGAATATCAAGGTCGATGGCGACAAGGTTTCTCTTGCTATCGAATTGGGTTATCCGGCAAAAACGCAGATCGAGGTGATTCATAGTAGCGTGGTCGAGGCCCTGAAGGCGCTTCCCGGGGTGGGCAGCGTGGAAGCTCACGTGAGTTCCAAAATCGTCGCGCATGCCGTGCAGCGCAATCTCAAGCCGCTCAAGGGCGTCAAGAACATCATCGCCGTGGCTTCCGGCAAGGGTGGCGTCGGCAAGAGCACAACGGCGGCCAATCTCGCGCTGGCGTTGGCGCAGGAAGGGGCTAGTGTGGGCCTGCTCGATGCCGACATCTATGGCCCGTCGATTCCGCAGATGCTTGGGTTAGCGGGCCGCCAGCCGGAATCGGAAGACGGCAAGTCGATGGATCCGCTGGTGGCCTATGGCGTGCAGACGATGTCGATCGGTTACATGATTGACGTCGACTCGCCAATGGTCTGGCGCGGCCCGATGGTGACGCAGGCTCTGGAGCAATTGCTTAACCAGACGAGCTGGAAAGACCTCGATTATCTGGTCGTCGATATGCCGCCCGGCACCGGCGATACGCAACTGACCTTGGCGCAGAAGGTGCCGGTCACCGGCGCGGTGATCGTTACCACGCCGCAGGACATCGCCCTGATTGATGCACGCAAAGGCTTGAAAATGTTCGACAAGGTTGGCATTCCGATTCTTGGCCTGGTTGAAAACATGAGCATTCATATCTGCTCGAAGTGCGGGCACGAAGAACACATTTTCGGCCATGGCGGCGGTGAAGCGATGTGCCAGGACTACGATGTCGAATTGCTCGGTTCGCTGCCGCTGGAACTCGCGATCCGCGAAATGGCCGATGCTGGTAAGCCTACGGTCGTTGGTGCGCCGGATTCTCGTGCCGCCGAGATCTATCGGGCAATCGCCCGCCGCGTGGCCGTGAAAGTGGCCGAGCGCGCCAAGGATATGAGCGCCAAGTTCCCGAATATCGTTGTGCAGAACACCTGATCTGCTGGCCGAGTTCGCGAAAGCCGAAAGCAATTCCCACCAATTGCCCGTAAACCGTAAAATACGCGCCTTTATTAACGGTTTTCGGGTAATTAGCGATGTCCATCAAATGTGATAAATGGATCCGCCGCATGGCGGAGCAGCATGGCATGATCGAGCCTTTTGAGCCGGGTCAGGTGCGCGAGATCGACGGGCGGAGGATTGTTTCCTACGGTACATCGAGTTATGGCTACGATATTCGCTGTTCGGACGAATTCAAGCTGTTTACCAACATCAATTCGACCATCGTCGATCCGAAGAACTTCGATCCGAATTCGTTCGTCGAGGTCAAGAACGATTTCTGCATCATTCCGCCGAATTCCTTCGCGTTGGCGCGCACCGTCGAGTACTTCCGCATCCCGCGCAGCGTGATGACCGTTTGCCTGGGCAAGAGTACCTATGCGCGTTGCGGCATCATTGTTAACGTCACGCCCTTCGAGCCGGAGTGGGAAGGCTATGTGACGCTTGAATTTTCTAACACGACACCGCTGCCGGCCAAGATTTACGCCAACGAGGGTGTCGCGCAGGTGTTGTTTTTCGAAGCCGACGAAGTGTGCGAGACATCGTACCGCGATCGTGGCGGCAAATACCAGGGGCAGGTCGGTGTGACGCTGCCCAAGATGTGAACCTCTCTGACGCAGAGGCCGCAGAGACGCAGAGAGCGCAGAGAATAACTAGTAATTCCTCTGCGCTCTCTGCGTCTCTGCGGCCTCTGCGTTGAAAGCGGTTTAATCAGTTTTCAGGAGTCCCCATGCATTTCCATTTCCCCGTAATCATCATCGACGAAGACTTCCGCTCGGAGAACGCTTCGGGTCTGGGTATTCGTGCACTGGCCGATGCCATCAAGGAAGAAGGCTTTGAAGTGCTGGGGGTGACCAGTTACGGCGATTTGACCTCCTTTGCCCAGCAGCAGAGCCGTGCTTCTGCGTTCATTCTGTCGATTGACGACGAGGAGTTCAGTGCCGAAGAAGCTGGCGAGACGATCGCCGAATTGCGCTCATTCGTGAAGGAAATCCGCTGTCGCAACGAGGATATTCCGATTTTCCTGTATGGCGAAACGCGCACCTCACGCCATATACCGAATGATGTTCTGCGCGAGCTGCATGGTTTCATCCACATGTTCGAGGATACGCCTGAGTTTATCGGCCGTTATGTCGTGCGCGAAGCCAAGTCCTATCTGAAAGGTGTGCCGCCGCCTTTCTTCCGTGCGCTGACGCATTACGCTAATGACGGCTCATATTCATGGCACTGTCCGGGGCATTCTGGTGGCGTGGCTTTTCTGAAAAGCCCGGTCGGGCAAATGTTCCACCAGTTTTTTGGCGAGAACATGCTGCGTGCCGACGTGTGCAACGCCGTTGAAGAACTCGGTCAGTTGCTCGATCACACCGGGCCGGTGGCCGCCTCGGAGCGCAACGCGGCGCGCATTTTCAATGCCGACCACCTATATTTCGTGACCAACGGTACGTCGACTTCGAACAAGATCGTCTGGCATTCGACGGTGGCGCCGGGTGACATCGTTGTAGTGGACCGCAATTGCCACAAATCCATTTTGCACTCGATCATCATGACGGGTGCTATCCCGGTCTTCCTGATGCCGACGCGCAATCATTTCGGCATCATCGGCCCGATTCCAAAAGACGAGTTCCGTTGGGAAAACATCAAGAAGAAGATCGACGCGCATCCGTTCGCGAGCGCTGTGAATGCACAGCCGCGCGTGTTGACCATCACGCAGAGCACTTACGACGGCATTCTCTATAACGTCGAAGAGATCAAGGAAATGCTCGACGGCAAGATCGGCACCCTGCATTTCGACGAGGCCTGGCTGCCACACGCTGCCTTCCACGATTTTTACGGCGACTATCATGCCATCGGCGCCGATCGTCCGCGCTGCAAGGAATCGATGGTCTTTTCGACGCAATCGACGCACAAGCTGCTCGCTGGCTTGTCGCAAGCCTCGCAGATTCTGGTGCAGAACTCGGAAGACCGTGAGCTTGATCGCGATATCTTCAATGAGGCCTATTTGATGCATACCTCGACCTCACCGCAGTACGCGATCATCGCCTCCTGCGACGTGGCGGCGGCGATGATGGAAGCGCCGGCCGGTACCGCGCTGGTCGAGGAGTCGATTGCCGAGGCGCTTGATTTTCGTCGTGCCATGCGCAAGGTCGATGAGGAACTGGGCGCCGACTGGTGGTTCAAGGTTTGGGGGCCGGACGACCTGTCCGAGGAAGGAATCGAGGAACGCGAGGCGTGGATGCTGAAGCCCGGTGAGCGTTGGCACGGCTTTGGTCAGTTGTCCGATGGCTTCAATATGCTCGATCCGATCAAGGCGACGGTGATTACGCCGGGGCTTGATGTGGATGGCGCCTTTGGCGATGTGGGTATTCCTGCATCAATCGTTACCAAGTATCTTGCCGAGCATGGCGTGATCGTCGAGAAGTGTGGTCTGTATTCGTTCTTTATCATGTTTACTATCGGCATTACCAAAGGCCGCTGGAACTCGATGGTGACCGAGCTGCAGCAGTTCAAGGACGACTACGACAAGAATCAGCCTTTGTGGAAGATCATGCCGGAATTTGTTGCCAAACATGCCTGCTATGAGGGTGTCGGGCTCAAAGATCTGTGCCATGTGATTCACGGTGTTTATGCCGGCAATGATGTCGCCCGCCTGACTACCGAAATGTATTTGTCTGACATGGTTCCGGCCATGCGTCCGGCGGATGCTTTCGCCAAGATGGCGCACCGTGAAATCGACCGCGTGCCGATCGACGACCTCGAAGGGCGCATCACCAGCATCTTGCTCACGCCTTATCCGCCGGGTATTCCGCTGTTGATTCCCGGCGAGCGTTTCAACGCTACGATTGTCCGCTATCTCAAGTTTGCCCGTTTCTTTAATGAGCAGTTCCCGGGCTTCGAGACCGATATCCACGGTCTGGTGAAGACCGTGGTTGACGGCAAGCCGGCTTATTTTGTGGATTGCGTGCGCTGATCTGAGGGTAATGCCAAAAAAATAACGGCGGCCTCGGCCGCCGTTATTTTTTCCAGCTAGCGACGTCGATATTCGACGAACGAAAACGTCGGGCCGGATTCGCTTTGCTGGGTTTTGCGCGAGGTTTCTTGCCAGTCTTCCGGCAGAAACTCCGGGAAAAAGGTGTCGGCGTCAAAACTCGCGTCGATTTCCGTCATGTCGAGTACGTCGGCCATGGGTAGAGCTAGCCGGAAGATGTCGGCACCGCCGATGATGTTAATTTGCTCGACGTTTCCTGCTTGGGCAATGGCCTCTTCGAGCGAGCTTGCTACGGTGGCGCCTTCTGCTTGATAGGCCGCGTTGCGGCTGACGACGATATTGTTCCGTCCCGGCAAGGGACAAAAAGCCTCGGGAAGCGACTCCCAGGTTTTGCGCCCCATGATCACCGGCCTGCCGAGCGTTACTTCGCGGAAGTGGCGCATGTCTTCCGGCAGGTGGCAGAGCAAGTGGTTGTCCTTGCCGATGGCGCGATTTTGGGCGACGGCGACGACGAGAGAAATGATCGGCATGGCGTTTCCTTTCAGACGGCGATTGGTGCGGCGATGTGCGGGTGCGGGTCGTAGCCTTCAAGCGTGAAATCCTCGAAGCGGAAGGCAAAGAGGTCTTTGACTTCCGGGTTAAGACGCATGGTGGGCCACGGGCGCGGTGCGCGTTCGAGCTGCAGTTTTGCCTGCTCGAAGTGGTTGCTGTAGAGATGCGCGTCGCCCAGCGTATGCACGAAGTCGCCGGGCTGGTAGTCGCAGACCTGCGCCAGCATCAGAGTGAGCAGAGCGTAGGAGGCGATGTTGAAAGGTACCCCAAGGAAGATGTCGGCGCTGCGCTGGTAGAGTTGGCACGAGAGTTTCGGGCGCTGATCGGCATCGCTCGGCGAAGCGGGCGCGACATAGAACTGGAACAGGGCATGGCAGGGCGGCAACGCCATTTTGTCGACATCCGCCGGGTTCCACGCGCTAACGATATGCCGGCGTGAGTCCGGATTGTTCTTCAGGCCGTCGACCAGCTGCCTGATCTGGTCGATTTCACGGCCATCCGGGCTGGCCCAGTGCCGCCATTGATGACCATAGACCGGGCCGAGATTGCCATCGGCGTCGGCCCATTCGTCCCAGATGCCGACCTTGTTTTCCTTGAGGTAACGAATATTGCTGTCGCCCTGCAGAAACCAGAGCAGTTCGTGAATGATCGAGCGCAGGTGGAGTTTTTTCGTGGTCAGCAACGGGAAACCTTTGCCAAGGTCAAAGCGCATCTGCCAGCCGAACACCGAGCGGGTACCGGTACCGGTGCGGTCGGTCTTTTCGCTGCCGTGTTCGAGAACATGGCGCATCAGGTCGAGATAGGGGGTCATGTGTTTGTTGGGGAGTCTTGAGCAGCGGAATTGTAATGGCAACGTGGTGCAAAAAACTGATTTGCAGCTTTTCTCTTGCCCCCTATACTATTCGGATATTCGTTGAAGCCTTACGCATGCTTGGATTAGGAACGAAACGCCATGATTCTCAATCTGTTTTCGTCGCGCCCGGATCACCCGCTTGGCGACCCCAAGGAGCTTAAGCGGACGCTGGTTGAACTCCCTCTGGATAACTCATTCAAGGCGGTTGATGAAGTTTATGGCTGGTTCGAGTCTTTGCGCTCGGTTCATGATTTCAAGCTTGATCATCTCTTTGACGTGATTCGGCAGCTCGACGAGGCGGCGCAATTGCACATCCGGCGCCTGTCGCGTGACTATCTGCATGCTCACCGTCTCTCAAAGAGTGAGGAGCGGCGCTTGTGGGCCATGTGTTACAACTACTGGGGGGAAGTCTCCAGCTTGTATGCGCTTTGCCTTGATCGCGCAAGGCAGAACCCGAAGGATAAGGCCAGTGAGGCGCTTAAGCCGTTGTTGCCGCTGGCATCCGCCCGCTTGGTTGCGGCACGGGCCACTCAGTTGAAGTGGGTTGAATACCGTTATGACCCCGTAGGTGAAGATTTGTGGCGCGGCCTCGGGTTGCCCTATCTGGATGCCGAGGCCGCTGGGTATGCGCAAAAGCCCGTGCAGCTTTATCCGGCCAATCCGGGGGTGACGACTGTGGCGCAGCAGTATTTGCAGGCGCTGATTCGTTCGTCGTCTTCGGTTGATGGCCTGATGCCTTTGGAAATAGAACTGGCTGACCGGCTGAGCGCGCACTTTCAGTCGGGCTTCGAATTTTCGAGCAACTGCTTGCCGGACAGCGTCTATTGGGTCGATGCGGCCGCCGGATTGCCGCCGGTTCGTCTGGCACGCCAGCCGGATCAGTTTTTGCCGAGTTTGCGGTTTTTCTCGCCGGGTACTGCTCCGCAGGCGCTGAGTGTACTGATGGACAGCGTGGAACGTGGGCAAATTCCCGCCGAACTCAATCTCGGCGGGGAGTATTCCGCCAAGGTTCTGCTGCCGGTGTTGCGGCATTTGGCACAGTATTGGGCCGCCGAACCGCCGCAACGCGAACATCAGCGCCATGCCGTTAAAACGCGCATTGCCGTTCTGCAGGGCTTTGACGACTGCTTTACGGTATTTGCCGGTGATGTTGCGCGTACGGGCAAGGAGCATGCTGCTGAAAGCTGGGTGGTTGAAAACGTCAGTCTTGGCGGCTTTGGCGCCAGCATTGATGGTAGGGGCGATTGGCTCAAGATAGGTGCTTTGCTCAGTATGCAGCCGGAAGGTGGTAATAACTGGGTTTTGGGCGTCGTCAGGAGGTTCAGCAAAGATCCTGATGGGCGCGCTAGCGTAGGTATCAAGGCCTTGTCCAAGCAGGCGCAGAGCGTTGAATTGCGACCGCGAGCAGCAGGATTTTCCGCAGCTGGCGCCATTCCCGGAATCTGGCTACGTGAAGGTAATGAATCAGGCGAGGTTCGCATGGTGTTGCCGTTTGCCAGTTTCGATGTGCGTGAGAACCTTGAGTTCTCTTATGACGATAAGCACTATTTGCTGGTGCCGATCGAGCTCGAAGAGTCCGGTGGTAACTTCGAAATTGGCCGTTACCGCGAAAATCTGATGGAGTAGTGGCGGTAGTCAGTCAAAGAAAGTGCGAATCAGCACGTTGCAAGAGCACCAAGAGAGCGGCAAGTTATGGCCATGGTTTTCTTGTGGGTAAAGCAGCTACTCTTTTTTTCAATACAACCGCCTATTGGTCGTTTTCTCCATCGTCTGCTTCTTCAGGGGCTTCGGCTTCGCCGCTTTCCAGTTCCTTGAGCAACTGGAAGATCGCACGATAGCTGCGCGGAGGCTTGTTTTGTTCCCGTTCCTTGAGTGCCGCGCGGCGCAGTGAGCGCAAGTGTTGTAAATCGACCGACGGGTAGAGCGTAGCGATTTCGTGCAGTATTTTTTCGTTTTCCAGAAACTCGCTGCGTAGCCGTTCGAGGCGGTGCAGTTTCGCGGTTTCGCTTGCCGATTCGCCGCGAACTTGGGCTAGCGCCTGGCGTATGGGCTCGACATCAACGTTGCGCATCAGTTTGCCGATGTATTGCATCTGCCGACGTTTGGCCTCGTCCGGACGCGTCATGCGTTGTGCCTCGCGCACTGCGTCACGCAGGTCTTCCGGGATTTCGATTCTTTTTATGCGGTCGGAGGACAGGGCGGCGAGTTCTTCGCCAAGCGCTTGCAGGTCTTCCATCTGCTGTTTGCGTTGAGTCTTGGATGGCGGTGCGAGTTCTTCGGCTGGCAGTTGTTTCATGTTCATCGTCTTCGATTCGGGAGTGGCTGTGTCTGGCGGTCGGCAATGTCTAAGCGGTCGCGCGGCAGGGAACTGCTATGATAGCGGCTTTCAATGCCTGCATAGTCATCCCATGTCGAGTACACCTGCATCAACAGTCCCGGAATCGCGTTTTAGCCACCCTCTGGAGGTCTTGCAGCAATTTGCACAGGATGTGCTAAAGCATGCCAAGAAGTCGGGCGCCAGTGATTGCGAAGTCGATGTTTCAGAGGGCTTCGGTCAATCCGTTACGGTGCGTTGTGACGATGTCGAGACCATTGAATATAGTCGTGATAAAGGGATTGGCGTTACGGTTTATCTTGGGCAGCAAAAAGCTTACGCCAGTACTTCGGATTTTTCGCCGGCCGCTTTGCGTGAGACGGTCGCAGCTGCGCTGAACATTGCCCGTTTTACAGCCCCAGACCCGTGTGCAGGTTTGCCGGAAGCGGCGCTTTTGGCCACGCGCAAGCAAGGCTTTGCTGACCTTGATCTTTATCACCCGTGGCTGCTTTCGGTCGACGGTGCCATCGATCTGGCACGGCGCTGTGAACAGTCGGCTTTTGCTGTGAGTCCGCAGGTGAGTAATTCCGAAGGCGCGACTGTAGGTATTCAGGAAGGCCAGTTTATCTCGGCCAATAGCCTGGGCTTTATGGGCGGCTATCCGACCTCGCGGCATTATCTTTCCTGTTCGGTTATCGTTGGCAAGGAAGAGAACATGCAACGCGACGACTGGTATTCGACGGCGCGCGATGCGCGGAACATCGCTTCGCCGGAAGCGATCGGCGATTATGCGGCACGGCGTGCGCTGTCGCGGCAGGGCGCGCGCAAGATAAAAACCTGCAATGTGCCCGTGTTGTTCGAGGCGCCATTGGCGTCGTCGCTGATCGGCAGTTTCGTTCATGCGGCCAGTGGGGGAAGTCTTTACCGCAATACCTCGTTTCTCGTCGATAGTCTGGGTAAGCGCGTTTTTTCAAAGAAAGTGCAGATCAGTGAGCGTCCGCATTTGCGTGGCGGCTTTGCCAGCGGTTTTTTTGACAGTGATGGTGTGGCGACGCAGGATCGTGAAGTCGTCGTCGATGGCGTACTGCAGGGCTATTTCCTCAACGCCTATACTGCGCGAAAGCTGGGCATGCAGACGACCGCCAACGCCGGCGGCTGCCATAACCTGATCGTGCATCCGGGCAAGCACGATTTTCAAGCTTTGCTCAAGAAGATGGGGCGCGGGCTGTTGGTTACCGAGTTGCTCGGGCAGGGAATCAATTACGTCAACGGTGACTATTCCCGCGGCGCCGCGGGCTACTGGGTTGAGCATGGCGAAATTGTGCATGCGGTCGAGGAAATCACCATCGCCGGCAATCTGAGCGACATGTTCCGCAATATTGCTGCGGTTGGAAATGACGTGCTGGTGCGTGGTTCCAAACAGGTCGGGTCAATCCTTGTCGAGAAAATGAAAGTCGCGGGGAGCTGACCGCCTCGCTTGATGAAGGCCGATCGGCAAGGTGCTTTGGCTATAGTCGGCCGGGTATCTTCTAAGCAGATTTCAATTCAAGGAGAAAAATTTCATGGAAAGGCGTTCTTTTTTGAAGCGTGCCGGCGTCGGGCTGGCCGCCAGTGCCGCCGCCATGCCGGCCATTGCGCAGAATGCGCCGAGCATCAAGTGGCGATTGGCGTCGAGTTTCCCCAAGAGCCTCGATACCTTGTACGGGACGGGCGAGTTTCTCGTCAAGCGCATCGCCGATATGACCGGCGGCAAGTTTCAGATTCAGTTGTTTGCTGCCGGTGAGATCGTTCCGGGGGCAGGAGTGCACGACGCAGTCAAAGACAATACCGTCGAAATGGGACAAACCTGCTCGTATTACTACTACGGCAAAGATCCCACATACTGTATCGATACGGCGATCCCTTTCGGCATGAACAATCGTCAGACCGATGCCTGGTATCGCGAGGGCAATGGAACAAAGTTGATGGGCGAGTTTTTTGCCAAGTCCAATATCGTTGCCATTCCTTGCGGCAATACCGGTGTGCAGATGGGTGGCTGGTTCCGCAAGGAGATCAAGACGGCCGCTGACCTCAAGGGCCTCAAGATGCGCATCGCCGGGCTGGCCGGCGCGGTACTCGCCAAGGTTGGCGTGGTGCCGCAACAGATAACCGGTGCCGATATTTATCCTTCGCTGGAAAAAGGCACGATCGATGCGGCGGAATGGGTCGGCCCTTACGACGATCAGAAACTCGGATTCAACAAGGTCGCCAAGTATTACTACTACCCGGGTTGGTGGGAAGGCGGTCCGCAGATTTCGATCTACATCAATGCGCAGAAATGGGCTGAACTGCCAAAGGAGTATCAGGCGGTGGTGCGGGCGGCGTGCGCGGATGCGCATACAGAGATGCAGGCGCGTTATGACGCCAAGAATCCGCAGGCGCTGCGGCAGTTGATTGCATCAGGCACGCAGTTGAGACCTTTCCCGAAAGAAGTCATGGAAGTTTGTTACAAAGCCGCCATGGAACTCTATGCCGAGATTTCGGCGAAGAATCCTGATTTCAAGAAAATCTACACGGACTACAAAAAGTTTACCGACGAACAAAATTCCTGGTTCCGTGTGGCGGAAGGTTCTTACGCGAATTTCATGTTTAGTCGCAAGAGTTAGCCGAGCGTTTTCGGGGCCAAATAGAAACGGGGGCGTGTTCGCCCCCGTTTCTATTTGGCCGGTGTTGTCGTTTCGATAGCCGTCCCAAGGTCGGATGGCGGTTCCGAGTCGTATTCGTAAGCAGGGATCTCGATCTGTACCGAGTTGACGTCGACTTGATGCTCTTTGTCGAGGCCTGCTGACACCATTTGCGGGAATGCGATGACCAACCCGATCATGATGATCTGGATGACGACGAAGGGGATGGCGCCCCAATAGATGTCGCTGGTTTTGACCGATGCGGGCGCTACGGAGCGCAGGAAGAAAAGCGCGAAGCCAAACGGCGGGTGCATGAACGAAGTCTGCATGTTGACCCCGAGCAATACGCCGAACCAGATCAAGTCGATGCCGAGCTTGTCGGCGACCGGCGCGAGTAGCGGCACGATGATGAACGCCAGTTCGAAGAAGTCGAGGAAAAAGGCGAGAACGAAGATCAGCAGGTTGACGACGATGAGGAAGCCGAGTTGACCGCCTGGCAGATTGCCGAGCAGATGTTCGACCCAGCGGTGGCCGTCCACACCGTAAAAGGTGAGTGAGAAGACGCGCGCGCCGATCAGGATGAAAACGACAAAGGTAGTCAGTTTTGCTGTGCTGTCCATGGCCTGCTTGAGCAGTTTCCAGTCCAGACGTTTGCGCAGGATGGCCATGAGCAGTGCGCCGGTAGCGCCCATTGCGCCGCCCTCGGTTGGCGTGGCAATGCCTAGGAAGATGGTGCCGAGGACGAGGAAAATCAGCAGAAGCGGCGGTATCAGCGTGGTCAGGACGCGCATTGCCAGGTGAGCGCCACGTAGTGCGCGTGCTTCGGTAGGCAGTGCCGGCGCCCATTGTGGCTTGAAAATCGAAACGAGGAACACGTAACCCACATAAAGGCCTGTGAGAACAAAGCCGGGAATGAAAGCGCCGGCGTACATGTCGCCGACCGACTTGCCCAACTGGTCGGCCATGACGATCAAAACTAGCGAGGGGGGGATGATCTGCGCCAGGGTGCCTGAGGCGGCGATGACGCCGCTGGCCAGACGTTTGTCGTAGCCATAGCGCAACATGATCGGCAGCGAGATGAGCCCCATCGAGATCACCGAAGCGGCTACCACGCCGGTGGTTGCGGCGAGCAGTGCGCCAACAAAAATGACGGCATAGGCCAGCCCGCCGCGAATCGGGCCAAACAGTTGACCAATGGTGTCGAGCAGGTCTTCGGCCATTCCTGAGCGTTCAAGAATCAGGCCCATGAAGGTAAAGAAAGGCACCGCCAACAGGGTCTCGTTGGCCATGATGCCGAAAATCCGATCAGGCAGAGCTTGAAAGAGCTGTGGGCCGAGCAGGCCTAGTTCGATGCCGATCAGTCCGAAGAGAACGCCGTTGGCCGCCAGGGCAAAGGCCACAGGAAATCCAGCGAGCAGGAAAACAATCATCGAGGCAAACATGATGGGCGCCATGTTGGCGATGAGAAATTCTGTCATCACTTCTGCCTCTTTTTGATGACCAGAGTCAGATCTTCTTCGGCGGTGAGGGTGCTGTGTTTTTGGCTGGGATCAGGGCAAAGTCCTTGGAGAAAACCGACGCGTTTGATTAGCTCGGAAATCGCTTGCAAAATCAGCAACAGAAAACCGACGGGAATCATCAGGCGGGCGGGCCAGACGATCAGGCCGCCGGCGCTGTTCGACATCTCGCTGGATTGAAGCGCCAGCATGAACACAGGCCAAGAAAGAACGAGGATGCCGACCGCCATAGGCATCAGGAAAAAAAGGATGCCGAAAATGTCGATCCACGCCTGCCCGCGTCCGGAAAATCGGCTGGAGATCAGGTCGATGCGCACGTGCTCGTTACGCAGTAGGGTATAAGCGGCGCAGGGCAGAAAAATCAGGCCGAACAGATACCACTGAATTTCAAGAAAGGCGTTTGAGCTGTAGTTGATGGTGTAGCGCATCACGGCATTGCCGGCGCTGATCAAGACGACGATCAATACAAGCCAACGGGCCGCTTGGCCGATGCTTTCGGTTATCGTGTCGATAAGGCGCGATAGCTTGAGCAGGGCGTTCATGTGGCAAGTCTCGGTTGGAAACGGCTTTGGGGTGGCGTTGTAGCGGGGAGTTGCTGCAAAAATGCGGATGCGATTATCGCATGGAACGTGCAGGCAGCGATGGATGCCTGTAGCGGGCGCACCCTGAGCCATTTTAATGAGCCGAACGAGATGCCGCCTTTGTTGTGCATGTTATAATTATGTCTTTTACCAAACACGTGAGGTACATGATGTTTTCCGCGAAAGATACCATTGCCAAAGTTGATCCAGAACTCTGGGAAAAGATTCAAGACGAAACCCGTCGCCAAGAAGAACATATTGAGTTGATTGCGTCCGAGAACTACACCAGCAATGCAGTCATGGAAGCGCAAGGTTCGCAACTGACCAATAAATATGCTGAAGGCTATCCCGGCAAGCGCTATTACGGCGGGTGTGAGTGCGTTGATCAGGCTGAGTTGATTGCCATTGAGCGTGTGAAGAAACTGTTTGGCGCAGAGTGCGCCAATGTGCAGCCCAGTTCCGGTTCCCAGGCCAACCAGGCCGTCTATCTGGCTTTTGCCAAGCCAGGCGACACAATTCTGGGTATGAGTCTGGCCGAAGGCGGCCACCTCACGCACGGTATGGCCCTGAATATGTCGGGCAAGTGGTTCAACATCGTTTCCTATGGCCTTGATGCCAAGGAAGAGATTGACTACGACAAGATGGAAGCGCTGGCCCGCGAGCACAAGCCGAAGGTCATCATCGCAGGTGCTTCCGCTTATGCGCTGCGCATCGATTTCGAGCGCTTTTCCAAGATCGCCAAGGAAGTTGGCGCGATCCTCTGGGTCGACATGGCTCACTATGCTGGCCTAATCGCCGCCGGTTGCTACCCGAATCCGGTGCCGTTCGCCGACGTCGTGACCTCGACCACGCACAAGACGCTGCGCGGTCCGCGCGGTGGTTTGATTCTGATGAAGGCCGAGCACGAGAAGGCTATCAATTCGGCAGTTTTCCCCGGCCTGCAAGGTGGCCCGCTGATGCATGCAGTTGCAGCCAAGGCAGTGGCCTTCAAGGAAGCCGCTACGCCCGAGTTCCGTGCCTATCAGGAACAGGTTTGTGCCAACGCTCGCGTGCTGGTCCGTGTTCTGCAGGAAGAGCGTGGTCTGCGCGTGGTTTCGGGTCGTACTGACTCGCACGTTTTCCTGTTGGACGTTCGTCCGAAGAACCTCACAGGCAAGGAAGCCGAAGCTGCTCTGGGTAAGGCACACATCACCGTTAACAAGAACGGCATCCCGAATGATCCGCAGAAGCCATTTGTTACCTCGGGTATTCGTATCGGTTCGCCGGCCATGACGACGCGTGGCTTTACCGAAGTCGAGGCCGAGAAGGTTGCCCACCTGATCGCCGACGTTCTTGATGCACCGAACGACGAGGCAGTGCTTGAGCGCGTACGCAAAGAAGTTTCCGTACTGTGCAAGAAGTTCCCGGTCTACGGCGCGTAATTGAAGTTGGCGCACGCCAGAACAATGGTTTGTTTGATGTGTTCTGGTAGTGCGCCGGGCTTTCAGTGTTAAGTTTTTAGTGGTGTTCGTGCAATGAAATGCCCATTCTGCGGCGCGGCTGACACCACGGTTGCTGATACGCGGATCAATGAGGACGGTGACATCGTTCGTCGCCGTCGTCGTTGTCTGTCGTGTGAAAAACGTTTTTCGACTTACGAGCGGGCGGAAATCCGCTTGCCACAAGTGGTCAAGAAAAACGGATCGCGCGTCGATTTTGACCGCGAGAAGCTTTCTGCCAGTCTTTGGCTTTCCTTGCGCAAACGGCCGGTAACGGTCGAAGCGGTTGATGCAGCACTTTCCCGCATCGAAGAAAAGTTGCTCTCCCTTGGTGAGCGGGAAATCCCTTCCGAGAAGTTGGGTGAAATGGTCATGCGCGAGTTGAAACGACTCGACAAAGTGGCCTACGTTCGCTTTGCCTCCGTCTATCGAAATTTTGAGGATGTCGACGAGTTCTCCGAACTGGTCCGCGAGGTCTCCAGTCCTGTCCCGCAGCGAGTTCGTTGATTCCTGATATGTTCAGCGCCGCCGATCATGAGTTCATGGCGCGTGCCTTACAACTCGCCGAACAAGGGCTTTATTCCACAACGCCGAATCCCCGTGTGGGCTGCGTTATTGTCAATGATGGTCTCGTTGTCGGTGAAGGCTGGCATCGGCGCGCCGGCGAAGCGCACGCTGAAGTTCACGCCTTGCGTGCCGCCGCTGGGAAGGCGAGCGGCGCGACAGCTTACGTTACTCTTGAACCGTGCAGTCACTACGGCCGTACGCCGCCATGCGCCGATGCATTGATTGCCGCAGGTGTGACGCGCGTGGTCGCGGCAATGCAGGACCCTAACCCCGCGGTTTCCGGAAACGGCTTGGCACGCTTGCGTGCGTTCGGGGTCGCCTTGGATTGCGGCCTTCTGGCCAGCGCGGCGGAAGAACTCAATATTGGCTTTGTTTCGCGCATGACGCGTGGCCGTCCCTGGGTGCGCATGAAGCTGGCGACCAGTTTGGACGGCAAAACAGCGCTGGAAAACGGTGCCAGTCAATGGATTACCGGTGCAGCCGCACGGCAGGACGGGCATCGCTGGCGTGCGCGTGCCTGCGCGATCCTGAGTGGTATCGGGACGGTGCTTGCCGACAATCCGCAGCTGAATGTGCGTGACGTGGAAACCTCGCGGCAGCCGCTGAAAGTGGTAATCGACAGCCGCCTTGAATTGCCGCTGGATGCGCGATTGCTGGCCACTGGAGAGGTGCTGTTGGTGACCGTATCGGCTGACCTGGAAAAGGCCAATGCTTTGCGCGAACTAGGGGTCGAAATCCTCAATTTGCCCAATGCGTCGGGGAACGTTGATTTGCCTGAGTTGATGCAGGAACTCGGACGGCGCGGGATCAACGAACTGCATGTGGAAGGCGGTTATCGATTGAGCGGAGCGCTTGTCGCGGCGGGCTTGGTCGATGAGTTGCTGCTCTATCAGGCGCCTTGTCTGATTGGCGATGCCGCGCGCGGGATGTTGGACATGCCGTCTTTGTTGTCGTTGGAAAACAAGCAACAACTGACGATTCGCGATGTTCGCATGGTCGGTTCCGATTTGCGGGTGCTGGCGCGATTACGCGCGGAGTAGCTTTGCAGGGTGGATGCGCTACGCTTATCCACCTTCCGGCCAGTCCTCGCTAAATTCTCGAAGATGCCCGTATCTATTGGCCTGCGGGCCGATTAGTTTCCAGCGCTTGTCGGCGCGCTGCCGCACACTGCGCACAGCGGATCTTTGCCGTACTTCACGCAGCGCCACTCCATCGTCAGGGCATCGAGCAGCAGGAGCCGGCCAACGGCTGGCTCGCCGGTTTCGCTGATGACTTTCAAGGCTTCGGCTGCCTGCATGGCGCCGATGATGCCCGTCAGCGGTGCGAAGACGCCCATGATTGCGCAGCGTGTCTCTTCTGATTCGTCAGCTTCCGGGAAAAGGCAGTTGTAACAGGGCGCGCTTTTGCGCCGCGTATCGAAAACCGAGAGTTGCCCGCTAAAGCGGATGGCAGCGCCAGAAACGAGTGGCGTTTTGTGTTTGACGCAGGCGGCATTGACGGCATGCCGGGTGGTGAAGTTATCGCAGCAGTCCAATACGACATCGGCTTCGCTGACCAAGGATTCCAGTTGCTCTCCGGCTAGCCGTTGAGTCAGCGGCTCAACGATAACTTCCGGGTTGATTTGCGCTAGCGCGATTTTTCCGGAGAGCGCTTTGGCCTGGCCGATGCGCTCTTGCGTATGGATGATTTGTCGCTGCAAGTTCGTCAGGTCAACAGTATCGCCATCGGCGAGCGTGATGCGCCCGACCCCCGCGGATGCGAGGTAAAGAGCCGCAGGCGAACCCAAGCCACCGGCACCGATGATCAGCGCGTGGGCGCTGATGATGCGGTTTTGCCCCTCGATCCCGATTTCGTCCAGCAGAATATGCCGGCTGTAGCGCAGAAGTTGTTCGTCGTTCATACCCTAAGCACGTTACTTGTATTCGCGCCATTCCGGCGGCGTGTCGTCGTGGTCGCCATGCAGGTGGCGCTCCCAGGCGTGGGTGTAGGCTTCGTTCTGCGATCTTTTGAGGAGTCGATCGTGCGCGCCGAAATTGTGTATCTGGGTCTCTTCTACGTAATAGATCAGCGCCCGCATCATCTTATTCATCAGCGAGGTCTCGAGATGGAAGCCCTTGTCTTCGAGCGCGCCTTCCAACTCTTGCAGCGAATGCTCGTGAAGATCATAGGCCACGGCAATCGTGCGGCGCTCGCCATGCGGCACCACTTCCAGGTGTTCCACATGCCCCAGAAAGCTCGACGCTTCCGTGACTTGGCCCGGAGGAATCTCGGCGAACGCGATGTTCCGTTCCTTGCGGATCGGAGCCGGCTTGTGAGGTGTGACGACCGGGCGTTTCATGGCTTTTTCCGCTAAAGAGCTATTGTTTGCTTTGCATGATTTGTAGTCCTTTGAGCAAATTCAGCGCCTGATTGAGCTGGTAGTCCTTTTTGGACGCCAACTCACGGCTTGGTGGCTCGCTCGGCTCATCTGCTTCGTCTTTGCCCGGATTGCTCTTGGGCCTTGCTGCAGGGGCTTTGTTTACGCCCTTGGCTGGAGCACTTGCGTCCTTGTCGGTTGGGTTGTCGAGATGCTTTTCCAGATCCGCTTCATGTAGTCGCGTTGTCGACGTGCCGTTGGAATTTTCTTCGACAAGGATATCCGGGGCAATGCCCTTGGCCTGAATCGAATTGCCGGAAGGGGTGAAGTAACGCGAAGTCGTCATCTTGATCGCCGCGCCGCCCGGC
>RRZT010921999.1_pt1 | contig 23952 bp, 23 predicted proteins | sample 2165551 | NCBI WGS metagenome assembly RRZT01 (sample SAMN10456910, study PRJNA506462) | wastewater metagenome | biome: wastewater; feature: sludge; material: wastewater sludge; isolation source: wastewater sludge with Escherichia coli K12::gfp cells carrying plasmid... | place: USA: Moscow, Idaho... | reverse complement strand
GGTGCTCTGAGCGTCGTCACCACGCCGCGGCGAGCAGCTCGGCGAGGAGAGCGTCGGCGTCCACGTCGAGGCCGCGCCTGACGAACCAGTTCGCCATGGTGCGACAGTCGCGGTGCAGATAGCCCACCCCGTCGGGGTTGGCGACCAGGTCGACGACCTGCGGCACGTCGATGACGAAGAGTGCCGGACGCCCCCCGCCCAGGCCGCGGACGAGCGCGTTGTACGGGCTCAGGTCGGCGTGGGCCAGGTGCAGCCCGGCCATCGTCGTCATCGCGGCTACGAGTTGCTGCCAGAGTTCGGCGAGCTCGTCGGGCGTCGGTGACGTCTGCGCCAGGCGTGGCGCGGCGGCGTCCGACTCGGCGACGAACTCCATCAGCACCTCCCGGCCGTCGATCTGCACCGGGTAGGGCACCGGGACGCCCTCGGAGTACAGCAGCGACAGGGTCGCGAACTCGGCGTTCGCCCACCGCACCGCCTCGATGTCGCGGCCGAACGCCGAGCCGTTGCGGACGGCACGGTTCTCGCGGGAGTCGCGTCCGACGCGGCCCTGGGTGTAGCCGTCGTCGCGGCGGAAGAGCCGGTGCTCGGCTGTGCGGTACCGCTTGGCGGCCAGCAGGCTGTGGCGGGCTGGGTCGTCGGGCACGGCGCGTTCCAGCAGGAACACGTCGGCCTCCTTGCCCGTCTTGAGGACGCCGAGCTCGGTGTCGACGGCCGCCTCGGAGGTGACGACCCAGTCGGGCCGCGGCTCGGGACCACGGCTGAGTCGCTCGACGCTGGTCCAGGTCGACCAGCGTTGTCCCGTCGCAAGATCGTCGTCGACGGGGTCGAAGGTGAGGGCGTCCCAGTCGAACGGGACGCCCGAAGACGTGTGATACAGAGATGACAACGGGTTTCTCCTGATGGAGGAGGCTCCCGGCAGTGTGGCGTCAGACCGGATTCAGAACAGAATCAGTGCCCGCGCACGGGTGCCTCGAACGGATGGGTGAGCAGCATGCTCAGCGCAATGGGCGACATGGCTCCTCCTTCCGTGAGGCGTTCGACGCGTGACACAGTAGACGCCCGGGCGGCGTCTGACCAGCCTTGGACGCTCAGCCGACCGAGGCGTCCGCCTGGGTGCACTTGCGGTGCGAGGCGTCCACGATCATGTCGACGACGTCGTCCATCGGGAACGAGCCGGTGTTCACCACCAGGTCGAAGTGGCCGTCGTCGCGCGGATCCCACCGGTAGAGGCGCTGCGACAGTTCCGCCCGCACGCGATCTTCGCGCTGCTGTCGCGCGGCGGCCCGCTCGAGGTCGATGCCGGCCTCGGCGGCCGCGTGCGAGACGCGGTGCTGCAGCGGACCGCTCAGTTTCACGTGAAGCGCTGTGGGGATCTTGCGCAGGATGATCGTCGCATTGCGGCCCAGCACGACACCACCGTTCTCGGTGGCGGCGAGCACGGCCCGGGTGTTCTCCATCACGAGTTCGTAGTCGGTCTGCTGGCCCATCATGGCGCCCAGCCCGTCGTCGACGCCCGACCCGCCGAACGACATCAGGAACCGCATGAACGGCCCCGGGTCGTGGTCGGCCGCCTCGATCGACTCCATCTGCTCCGACGAGATCGCCTGCTCGACGAACGGAATGCCGAGGCGCTCGGCGACGCGCGGCGCGATTCGGGACGCGCCAGCCCCGTACTGCTCGAAGAACGTCACGATCACGGGCCTGTCAGCCATGAGGGGGTCTCCTCCCGGGCGCCCGGTGCGCCGCGCTTCCATTCTGCCGCGTCCCGGCTTGTCGGGACCCCCACCTCAGCCGCGGATTCCCAGAAACTCTTCCAGGCTGAGGCGCGAGCCGGGCGTGAAGTGGCGGGCGACATCGACTCCCACCCAGCGCAGGTGCCACGACTCGTGTGCGATGCCGGTGATCGCTTCCTTGCCCTCGGGGTAGCGGATGATGAAGCCGTACTCGTGGGCGTGCGCCGCCACCCAGTCGGCCTCGTCGCTGCGGGTGAACGCCTCACCGCGGTTGCGGCCGTCCCACACGTCGAATGCGAGCCCGAGCTGATGCTCGCTGGCGCCGGCCTCGGCGTAGTAACGGGACGCCGCTGCCCGGCCCTGCTCCGCCACCGCGTTCTCGAACGACGCCTTCTGGACGGCGAAGTCGCGGTAGCCGCTACGGATCTTCAGCGTGTTCCCTTTCGCCTTCGCGGCCGCGATCATGCGCTGAGCCGCCGCGTAGGCGTCCGGATGCAGGCCGTCGGGGCGTGACGCCCACGGCGGCACATAAGCCGCCGTGATGCGGTGCTCGCGGCTTACCACCGGGATGCCGCGCACCACCCAGGGCTGGTTGAGCTGAGCGCCGGCGCGCCGGTCGACCGGGGCCGGGGTGGGTGTGGTGGTCGGCGCCGCGCGCGTCGGGGTCGGTGAGAGGGGCGCCGGTGTCGGCGTGCCGGACGCCACCGGCGCCGCGGGGGCGGGGGAGTGGGTGGGCGTGGTGGCCGGCGTGCCGAACAGCGCCTGGGAACCCAGCGCCATCACCACCAGCAGGATCGAAATCAGTCGGGCACGCACTGGTGCGATTCTACGCGGTCACGATGGGCAGGTCCGAGCTGGATTGCCGCGGCCGACGAGCCTCGCACGCAGGGCGGGGACGCCGGCGTCCCGATCAGTGGTTGGGACGGGCAAACGCCGGTGTGAGGGCCCCTTTAGGTTGGGGACATGCCGCATCCCAGCAACGTCGCTCCCAACCCCGGCCATCCGACACAGCACCGCGCGGGCGGTCATCGAGGTGGTCACCCCGGGGGCCATCCCGGCGGCATGCATCCCGCAGCGGCGTCCCGGTCGAACCTCGACTTCGACTCGGCACCCTTCATCGCGATCTGGGAGACCACCCAGGCCTGCGCGTTGGCGTGCCGGCACTGTCGGGCGTCGGCGCAGCCGCTGCGGCACCCGCTGGAGCTGACCACGGCTGAGGCGAAGGCCACGATGGACCGCCTCCGTGAATTCGGCCCGATCGTGTTCGTGTTCTCGGGCGGCGACTGCTTCGAGCGCCCCGACATCGTCGAGCTGGTACGGCACGGCGCCGATATCGGCCTGCGGATGGCGATCACGCCAGCCACCACGTCGCGCGCGACCCGCGAGTTGCTGGTCGAACTGAAGGACGCCGGGCTGACCCGCCTCGCGGTGAGCCTCGACGGGTCGACCCGCGAGATCCACGACGAGTTCCGCCGGGTCGAGGGCAGCTATGACCACGGCATCCGCATCCTGCGGGAGGCGCAGGAGGTGGGGCTGTCGACGCAGGTGAACACGGTCGTCCGCAAGGCCAACCTCGACGACATGGACGCCATGATCGAGCTGATGACCGACCTCGGCATCGTGTTCTGGGAGGTGTTCTTCCTCGTGCCGATGGGACGCGCGTCGAAGGAGGACGTCGCCTCGGCCGAGGGCTTCGAGGAGGTCTTCCACAAGCTGTACGACCTGTCGCTGACGGCGCCGTTCGACGTGAAGGCCACCGCGGCGCCCCACTATTCGCGGGTCGTGCTGCAGCGCAAGCGCGCCGAGGTGCGGGCCGGCGGCGACGGAGACGTGCGCGACGTGATGACCTCGGGCATGCACTACTCGCAGTCCGACGGCATCGGGCGGGCCCGCAACGTCAACGACGGCGACGGCTTCCTGTTCATCAGTCACACCGGCGACATCTACCCGTCGGGCTTCCTGCCGGTGAAGGCGGGCAACATCCGCGACAACGACATCATCGACATCTACCGCAACTCGACGATCTTCAAGGAACTCCGAGACCGCAGCCTGCTGAAGGGCAAGTGCGGCGTCTGCGCCTACCGGTCCTCCTGCGGCGGCAGCCGAGCCCGCGCCTACGCCATGACGGGCGACCACCTCGCCGAAGAGCCGTTCTGCCTGCACGAGCCGTCGAGGCAGGCCGCGCACGTGTGAGTGATAGAGCCTGCTGACAGGGGGTTCGGCTGGGTGCGGGGTGGTTCGGCTGACGCCGGGGCGCTGGGAGTTCCGGGTGGTCGTGCGGGGGTCTGGTTGCGGGGAGGGGCCGTTGGAATGCGTGCTGGGACGCCCCTCTCGTCGGCCCCTTCACACAGGCGGCGACGGGCGTTCATACAGGGAGCGGTAGGGCGTTTCACAACGGGGTGGGCGGCAGGTGTTCACAACGGGGGGCGGTGGCCTCACCCCGCGAGTCGCGCCTCGAGCCCGGCCCTGATCTGCGGCCAGTCGTCGACAATCGCTGCCCAGGCCAGCGTCGTGCGCCAGCTGCCGTCGGCTCGCTTCATGTCCCGGCGGCGGGCACCCTCGTAGGTCACCCCCAGCGCGGCGATCGCCGCGGCCGACCGTTCGTTCAGCTCGTCGCACTGCAGCCGGACGCGTCCGAAGCCGTTGTCGAACGCGTGCCCCAGCATCAGGAGCTTGCACTCGGGGTTCACCGCGGTGCCCCACACTGACGGCGTGTACGCCGTCCAACCGAGGTGCGTCTCCTCCCGCGCCAGGTCGAACTGGCCGAGCGACGTGGTCCCGATCGCCTCGCCCGAACCCGAACGCACCAGGAATGGCCGGTGGTTGGGCAGGGTGGCAGGGGCGTCCCACAGCCGACGCAGCGACTCCACGAAACCGGACGCCGTGTCCGGCAGCGCGGGGAGACCGCCGGCCCAGCCGCCGGCGTAGGTTTCCGGACGCCACAGCGGCTCCACGAGCTCGGCCGCGTTCGCGCCGGTGAGCGGTTCCAGGACGACGTGGCGTCCACGAAGGATGGTGGGCTGCGGGAGGACGGCGGGCATGGGCTGATCCTCCCACCCCACCGTCCGCGCCGGAACGCACCGTCTGCCCCGGAGCGCGGAACGGCCCCCTCACCACGCTGGGTGAGGGGGCCGTCCGGGCTCCGGCGCAGATCAGGCGTCGAGGTCGGACTCGACGAGGGCGGCGATCTTCTCGACGGCCTCGGCGTTGTCGGACTCAACGGTGACCTGGGCGCCCTTCTCGGCACCGAGGGTCATGATCATCAGCGACGAAGCGGCGTCAACGCCCTCTTCACCGTCGACGCTCAGGGTGATCTCGTCGTCGTACTCGCCGGCTGCCTCCGCGATGATGGAGGCGGGGCGAGCGTGCAGGCCAACCGACGACCCCACTGTCACAGTCTTGCTTGCCATGTTTCAGGTTCCCTTCTGTCTGTCAGGCGGCCACGGCGGCCTTGTTGGTGCCCATCGACTTGGCCACAATAACGGCCAGAGCCGCCACGATGACGCCAGCAGCGACAGAAAGCAGGAATCCGAGCGGGTTCTGGATGGCGAACAGCACGAAGACGCCGCCGTGCGGGGCCCGGCTGCCGACACCGAGAGCCATCGTGAGCGCTCCGGTCACGGCGCCACCGAGCATCATCGAGGGGATCACGCGCAGCGGGTCGGCCGCCGCGAACGGGATAGCGCCCTCGGAGATGAAGGACGCGCCGAGCAGCCAGGCCGCGCGACCGTTCTCGATCTCGGGCTCGGTGAACAGCTTCTTGCGAACCGTCGTGGCCAGCGCCAGCGCCAGCGGGGGCACCATGCCGGCGGCCATCACGGCGGCCATGATCATGAACGACGCATCGGTGTTCTGTGCGAGGCCCGCGGTGGCGAACAGATAGGCCGCCTTGTTGACCGGGCCGCCGAGGTCGAAGCACATCATCAGGCCGAGCACGAGGCCGAGGACGACGATCGAGCCGCCGGTCATGCCGCTCAGCGCCGTCGTCAGGCCCGTGGTGATGGCCGCGAGCGGCTTGCCGAGCAGGGCGTACATCAGGCCACCGGTCACCAGCGTGGCGACGAGCGGGATGATCACGACCGGCATCAGGCCGGCGAGCCAGCGCGGCACCTTGATCGAGCCGATCCACATCGCCACGAATCCGGCGAGCAGGCCCGTCACCAGGCCGCCGATGAAGCCGGCGCCCAGCGTGACCGAGATGGCGCCGCCGACGAAGCCGGGGACGATGCCGGGGCGACCGGCGAGCGCGTAGGCGATGTAGCCCGACAGCGCAGGCACGAGGAAGCCGAAGGCCGCCCCGCCGACGAGGAAGAAGATCGCGCCGAGCCAGATCAGGTAGCCGGCACCGCCGGGCCCGAGGGCCAAGGCGAGGTTCGCGTTGTTGCTGGCGGCCGCGCACACCTCGGCGGTCGCGCCCTGCGCCCACGCGGGCAGGTTCGCGCACTCGGGAGCCAGCGCGATGTCGTAGCCGCCGAACAGGAAGCCCAGCGCGATCAGCAGACCGCCAGCGGCGACGAACGGCACCATGTACGACACACCGGTCATCAGGGCCTGCTGGATGCGCTTGCCCCAGCCGAGCTTGGCGCCCTCGCTGCCCGACGAGGCCGCGGACGCGTCGCCGCTGACCTTGCGGGCGTTCGGGTTCTTCGCGGCGGCCAGCGCCTCTTCGAGCATCTTCTTCGGCTCGTTGATGGCCCGCTTCACGCCCGACTCGATCACCGGGAGTCCGGCGAACCGATCGGCGTCACGGACGCCCACGGCGGTGGCGAAGATGACCGCGGCGGCCCGCTTGATCGTCTCGGCTGGCAACGGCGTCACGGCGCCGGAGCCCTGCGTCTCGATCTGCACCTCGGCGCCGACCTCGTCGCCGGCGGCGACCAGCGAGTCGGCCGCCATGTAGGTGTGGGCGATGCCGGTCGGGCAGGCGGTGACGCCGACGATCAACGGCCGTTCGGACGCGGTGGCCGGGGCGGCGTCCGAGCTCGCGGCGGCGACCGGCGCCGCCGCAGCAGCGGCGGGCGCCGCAGCGGGCGCTGCGGGCTTGGGCTCGAGCACGTTGTCGATCAGTGCCGTGATCTCTTCCTTGCTCTGCGCCGCGCGCAGGGACGCCAGGAAGTCCTTCTTGACCAGAGCCCGCGCCAGCTTGGTGAGCAGTGCGAGGTGATCGGCGTCGCCGTCGGCGGCGGCCGCGATCAGGAACACCAGGTCGGCCGGGCCATCCTTGGCGCCGAAGTCGACCGGGTTGCTCAGGCGGGCGAAGGCGATGGACGCCTGCGACACGGCTGCCGAGCGGCAGTGGGGAATCGCGAAGCCGCCGGGCAGGCCGGTGGCCGCCTTCGACTCGCGATCCATGGCGTCGGCGGTGAGGCCGGCGGCCTCAGCGCGTCCGGCGGCGGCTACGATCCCGGCCAACGAGGCGATGACATCCGCCTTCGTCGAACCGAGGTCCTCGTCAAGTGCGACGAGCTCGGTGGTGTTCAACTTCATCTGGGCACTACCTTCCTGCTGTTTCTCAGTTCCGGAGCGTCGTCAGTCGACGCGGGTGACGACGACGGCGTCGGGGTCGGCGTCCTCGGGTCGCGGCAGCGCCGTCCCTGCGAGGCTGGCGGCAGCCGAGCCGTAGGCGACCGCGCGGGCGAGGCACTGCTCGGGCGTCCCGCCGGCCACCGCGGCGAGGATGAAGCCGGCGACCGAGGAGTCGCCCGCCCCGACGGTGCTCTTGACGGTGATCGCGGGTGCGGCGGCATGCCAGGCGCCGTCAGCCGTCACCAGCACGGCCCCGGCGCCGCCGAGCGTGGCCAGCACGCTGGTGATGCCGCGGGCCTGTAGCGAGCGCGCCGCCTCGATCACCGGGCCGGGGTCGCCCGCCTTCGCGGTGGCCTCGAGCTGCTCGGGATCACCGCCGGTGAGCTGGGCGAGCTCTTCGGAGTTGGGTTTGATCAGGTCGCACGCCGACGCCGGAAGCGCGTCGACGACGGCCTGGAGAGGGGCGTCCGAGGTGTCGATCGCCACCTGGCAGCCCAGGGCGCGCAGCTCGGGGGCGAGCGTGGCGTAGAAGTCGTCGGGTGCGCCCGGCGGGAGCGAGCCGGACAGGACGACCCAGTCAGCGGACGCCGCGTAGCGCGTCACCAGGTCGCGGCAGGCGGCCAGCTGGTCGGCGTCCAGCGTCGGGCCGGGTTCGTTGATCTTGGTGGTGGTGCCGTCGCCCTCGGTGATCGTCAGGTTCGTGCGGACGCCCTGGCCGATCGTCACCGCCTCGTACGGCAGGCCGATGGCGCGGATGGCGCCCAGAATCGAGTCCTCGGAGCCGGCCGGCAGCAGGGCCAGCACCTCCTGACCTGCGGAGTGGACGCAGCGGGCGACGTTGACGCCCTTGCCGCCCGGCTCCACCGTCACGGACGTGACGCGGTGGACCTGGCCGCGGGACAACGGCTCGCCGAGGGTGACCGTGCGGTCGAGGCTGGGATTGGCGGTGAACGTGACGATCATGCGACGACGACCTCAATTCCTTCGTGTTCGAGGGCCGACCGGTCGGCCTCTGAAAGCTCGTCATCCGTGACGAGGGCGTGGACCTGGCTCAGCGCCGAGAAGCTGACCAGGTAGTCGTTGTTCAACTTGGACGAGTCGACCAGTGCCACGACCAGCCTGCTCGCTCCGATCATGGCACGTTTGGCTGCCGCTTCTGAGGGATCCGGCGTGGACAGGCCGTGCGAGGCGCTGAAGCCGTTCGCGCCGACAAAGGCGACGTCGAGGCGCAGTGCGCTGAGACCGGCCACGGTGTCGGGCCCCACGCTGGCCTGCGTCTGCGGACGAACCCGGCCGGCGAGCATGTGCACATCGGCGAGATTGCGCGACGCCAGGGACGCCGCGGCCGGCAGCGAGTTGGTCACGACGGGGCCGCGGTGATCGGGAGGGAGCAGGTCGGCCAGCCGCGCGACGGTGGTGCCGGCGTCCAGCAGCAGAGCTGCGTCGCGGGACGGGGGCAGGAATGCCAGCGCGGCCTCGGCGATGCGCGCCTTCTCGGCGACGCGGGTCACGGCCCGGGTGGGAATGGTCGGCTCGACGTCGCGCAGAACGCCGGAGGCCACGGCGCCGCCGTGCACACGGGTGACGAGGCCCAGCGTCGAGAGGACGTCGAGGTCGCGGCGAATGGTCTCGGGGGTCACATCGAAGCGGCGGGCCAGATCGGCGACGGCCACCCGACCATCGCGCGTGGCTCGGCTCACGATCGCCTGTTGTCGTTCCTCGGCGTACATCATCGGTCGACACCGTCCCGGTTCTGCGAAGCAACACTCTCCGCTTTTGTTATCTGTTGTTTTACATGGGATTCGATGCACATGTCAACACCCACTGCCCGAAATCTGGTCAAGATCCCACACTCTCGACGCCGTGCATCGTGGTGGGACAGAATCCTCCTTACGACCAGAACCCCGATGCACCACCCTCGATGTGGAGGAGCCACACCTATGCCTGATGCCAAGCAGACCGTCCAAGGAACCGGCGTCGTCGCCGGCTTCGCCTACGCGCCCGTCGCCTGGATGCGCGCACATCCGATTCCCCCGACCGACACCCGCTCGCTGCCCGAGGAGGAGCGCCCGGCCGAGGTCGAACGCTTCAAGAAGGCCGTCGAGGTCGTGGCAGGACGGTTCGCTGACCGGGCGAGCCACGGTCACGGCGTCGCAGCCGAGGTGATGGGGGCCACCGCCGCCCTCGCCAAGGACCGCGGCTGGCAGCGGGCGGCCATCAAGATCATCAACGGCGGAGCCAGCGCCGAGTCTGCCGCTGCGCAGGCGACCGAGCAGTTCGTGGCCATGTTCGAGAAGGTCGGCGGTCTGATGGCCGAGCGCACGACCGACCTCAAGGACATCCGTAACCGCGTCGTCGCCGAGCTGATGGGGCTGCCGGAACCCGGCGTCCCGACGCCGAACCACCCCATCGTGCTGATGGCCGACGATCTGGCCCCCGCCGACACCGCCACCCTCGACCCGGCGCTCATCGTCGCGCTGGTGACCCGTCTCGGCGGCCCCACCAGCCACACGGCGATCATCGCCCGCCAGCTCGGCCTGCCCTGCATCGTGGCCGTCTCCGACCTGGCGTCGATCCCCGATGGCACCCCGGTGCTCGTCAACGGCACCCTCGGCACGATCGAGGTCGGCGTCCCGGCTGACGCCGCTCGCGCGCAGGTCGAGGCGGACGCCGAGCGTCGCGAGGCGATCCGCACCTGGCGCGGGCCCGCCAAGACCGCCGACGGCCTCGCGGTCGACCTGCTCGCGAACGTCCAGGACGGCGCTGCTGCCCGCAAGGCGTCCAGCTCGGAGGCCCGCGGCGTCGGACTGTTCCGCACCGAGCTGTGCTTCCTGTCGGCCCAGACCGAACCGTCGGTCAGCGAGCAGGCCCGCATCTACGGCGAGGTCTTCGCTGCGTTCCCCGGCATGAAGGTCGTCGTCCGCACGCTGGACGCGGGATCCGACAAGCCGGTCCCCTTCGCGAGCCACGAGCACGAGGAGAACCCGGCGCTCGGCGTCCGCGGCAACCGTCTCGCCCTGACCAACGCCGGCCTGATCGAGCGCCAGCTGGACGCGATCGAGCAGGCGGCGGAAGACAACAAGGTCGAGCGTCCATGGGTCATGGCGCCGATGATCGCGACCATCGACGAGGCCCGCGAGTTCGCCGCCAAGTGTGTCGAGCGCAACCTCAAGCCCGGCGTCATGGTCGAGGTGCCTTCGGTGGCGCTGCTGGCCGACCTGTTCATCCAGGAGGTCGAGTTCTTCTCGATCGGCACCAACGACCTGACCCAGTACACGATGGCCGCCGACCGCATGTCGTCGCCGCTGGCGACGCTGACCGATCCGTGGCAGCCGGCGGTGCTGAAGCTGATCCACATGGCGGCCCAAGCCGGCAAGAAGGTCGGCAAGCCGGTGGGCGTCTGTGGCGAGGCGGCGGCCGATCCGCTGCTCGCGTGCATCCTGCTCGGCCTCGGCATCACGTCGCTGTCGATGGCCACGAACGCGATTCCGGCGGTCGGCGTCCAGGTGGGCTCGGTCACGATGGCGAAGTGCGAGCAGGCGGCCGCGGCCGTGCTGGCTGCTCCGACCGCCGCCGAGGCCAAGCGCATCGCGGCGGAACTGCTGACCTGACGTGACACTCCGTCTGCTGACGGGACTGGCGTTCGCGCTGGCGTTGGGCGGGTGCTCGGGGGCAACTCCCTCGGCCACCTCGCCCGCGCCGGCGCCGGCATCGACGTCCACGAGCCCCGCGGCGTCCACCCCGGCACCCACGCCGACAGCGGCGCCTGCGGCGTCGGCGTCCGTCGAGAAGGCCGCCGAGAGCGCGGCGCGCGCGGCGGCGTCCAAGGACCAGGCCGCGATGGCGACCTGGTTCGTCGGTGGCGGCTTGACCGAGGCGCGTGCGTTCGCCGCGCAGTGGAAGGGTGGCCCGGCGGTGCTCTTCGAGCAGCCGCCGTGCGTGCCCGCCGCCGAGAACGAGCTGTACACCCACAAACGCAAGGAAACCCCCGAACAGGTCTGCACCTTCGGGGCACCCGACTCGGCGCTGCTCGCGTACATGGGGCTGAAGCGCGTTGACGACACCTGGCGCGTCGTTGGGCTCCAGTGGGGCATGACTGACTGATAATTCCTGTAGAAGCCCTTTGGCTTTTCTCAACCTTCTGTGGTGGGAGGGGTGGCAGGAATGAGTGACGCGGTGGTCGGGTCCGACGGTCGGTGGCTGGGTGGCGTCCGACGCCGGGTCGCCGGGCTCATCGTGTTGCTCGTGCTGGCGTTGGCGGGCGTCTGGCTCGTGCATGACGTGGCGACCGCGACGCCGTGGGTGCTGCGCGCCGCGGCGGCGCCATCGTCGACGATCGGGGCGCACCCCGAGCGATAGGTTGGACGCCATGCTCGCCCTGTTGTCTCCTGCGAAGTCCCTCGACTACGAGTCGCCGCTGCCCACCCGCAAGGCGACCCAGCCCCGCATGCTGGCCGACAGCGAGCGGCTGATCGACGTGATGCGCGAGAAGTCGCCGGCCGAAATCTCGGCGCTGATGGGCATCTCCGACGACCTGGGTCACCTCAACGCGCAGCGGTATCACACGTTCTCGACGCCGTTCACCCGCCGCAACGCGCGTCCGGCTGCGCTGGCGTTCGCGGGCGACGTCTACCAGGGAATGGCCGCGAGGGAGCGGTTCGACGAGCGCGACTGGACCGAGGCCAACAAGACGCTGCGCATCCTGTCGGGGCTGTACGGGGTGCTGCGTCCGCTCGATCTCATTCAGCCGTACCGCCTCGAGATGGGCACCCGGCTGGCCACCGTCCGCGGCACGAACCTGTACGACTGGTGGGGCGAGTCGGCGTCGGAGGTGTTGGCGTCCGATCTGGCCGAGTCGCCGGGTGCGAGCGTGGTGGTGAACCTTGCGTCGGAGGAGTACTTCAAGGTGGTGCGGCCGTCGGTGCTGGGGGTTCCGATCGTGAGCCCGCGTTTCGAGGACGCCGACCCGGCCGGCCGGTTTCGGGTCGTGTCCTTCCTGGCCAAGCGTGCGCGCGGCGAGATGGCGGCCTGGCTGGTCCGCAACCGGGTGCGCACGGCGTCCGCTCTGAAGCGTTTCGACGTGGCCGGCTACCGGCTCGAGCCGAGCCGGTCGACGGCGTCCGTACCGGTGTTCGTGCGCGATCGGCGCACGGCGTGAGCCCTGAGTCGCGCCGGGAATACGGCGCGGCGTCCCGCGGTTAGGGTAGTTGAACTCTCAACAATAAAGGAGTGGGCATGCAGTTCGGCATCTTCAGCGTCGGCGATGTCACCACCGACCCCACCACCGGCCGCACCCCGACCGAGAACGAGCGCATCAAGGCCGCCGTCACCCTCGCGAAGAAGGCCGAAGACGTCGGTCTCGACGTCTTTGCGACCGGCGAGCACCACAACCCGCCGTTCCACCCGTCCAGCCCGACCACGCTGCTCGGCTTCATCGCCGCGCAGACCGACCGGCTGCTGCTGTCGACCGCGACCACGCTCATCACCACGAACGATCCGGTCAAGATCGCCGAGGACTACAGCGTGCTGCAGCACCTCGCCGACGGCCGCGTCGACCTGATGATGGGCCGCGGCAACACCGGGCCGGTCTACCCCTGGTTCGGGCGCGACATCCGCGACGGCATCAGCCTGGCGGTCGAGAACTACGCGCTGCTGCGTCGGCTCTGGCGCGAGGAGCACGTCGACTGGGAGGGCAAGCATCGGACGCCTCTGCAGGACTTCACCCTGGCGCCGCGTCCGCTCGACGACGTGCCGCCGTTCGTGTGGCACGGGTCGATCCGCTCGCCCGAGATCGCTGAGCAGGCGGCCTACTACGGTGACGGGTTTTTCCACAACAACATCTTCTGGAACATCGAGCACACCCAGAAGATGGTGAACCTGTACCGGCGTCGCTTCGAGTACCACGGCCACGGCCCGGCTGACACGGCCATCGTCGGCCTGGGTGGTCAGTTCTTCATGCGCAAGAACTCCCAGGACGCGGTGAACGAGTTCCGCCCGTACTTCGACGTGGCGCCCGTCTACGGCTACGGCCCGTCGCTGGAGGAGTTCATGAAGATGACGCCCCTGACGGTCGGTTCGCCGCAGCAGGTGATCGAGCGCACGCTGTCGTTCCGCGACAAGGTCGGCCACTACCAGCGTCAGCTGTTCCTGGTCGATCACGCGGGGCTGCCGCTCACGACCGTGCTCGAGCAGCTTGACCTGCTCGGCGAGATCCTGCCCGAGCTCCGCAAGGGCTTCGACGAAGGCCGCCCGGCCCACATCCCCGAGGCTCCCACCCACGCCAGCCTCGTCGCCGCTCGGGACGCCGCACGTGCGGCGTCCGACGAGGGCGAGGCCACACCCCGCCCGGTCGCCGTCGACGACGTGACCGGACGTTCTCCCTACCAGGAGGTGTAGTTCCATGACCCGCATCGTCGTCATCACCGCCGGCTTCAGCACGCCGTCGAGCTCCCAGCAGCTGGGCGAGCGGTTGGCGTCCGCGACCACGGCGGCGCTCGCCGGCCCGGTCGAGGTCACGCACGTCCGCGTCCGGGAACTGGCGTCCGATCTGGCCGGTTACATGGCCACCCGCATCGCGTCGCCCGCGCTGCGCGACGCGTTGGACGCCGTGGGTACGGCGTCCGGTGTCATCGCCGTCACGCCGGTGCTGAACGGCTCCTACTCGGGGCTGTTCAAGATGTTCTTCGACGCGCTCGACGAGGGCGCGATGAAGGGACGTCCGGTGCTGATGGCCGCCGCCGGTGGCACGGCGCGGCACTCGCTGGTCATCGATCACGCGATGCTGCCGCTGTTCCACTACCTCAAGGCGGCGCCGGCGACCACCGGCGTGTTCGCCGCCACCGAGGACTGGGGTGACGCAGAGGCGTCCCTGGGACGCCGTGTGCGGGCCGCCGGCGAGGAGTTCGCCGAACTGGTGGTGTCGCGTCCGGCGCTCGACTACGCCGACGAGTTCGCGTCGGTGCCCGACTTCGAGGCGCTGCTGCGCGGCTGAAGCAGGACTGAGACGGCGCCCGGGTCACTGACCCGGGCGCCGATTCACATGCCATCGAGTTCGAGCCGGTCTTCGCGGACGCGGTCGGCCAGGTCGAGCTTGGTGTACGTCGGACGCCCCGCGTCGGTGTACTTGCGTTTCACCCGTTCGAGATATTCGCGCGCCGTGCCGTAGGCGATGCCGGCCCGTCGGGCGGCGGCCTGCAGCGTCGCTCCCGACGCGTACTCGGTGCTCACCGTCGCGTCCGACAAGGTCACGATGCGGCACACCCGGCGCTAACGTGGAGCCATGACGAGCATGGACGACCGCAGGGAGGCGGCCCGCATCCGCCAGGAGCTGGTGGACGCCGCCCAACGCGCCGAATCGGTGCGGGCCCGGGTCATCGTCGACGCGTTCGTCGCGGAAGCGCGCAGGCGCGGCCTGCCGACCGTCCCCCTCGAAGCCACCCTGCTCGACGGGCGACGCGTGAAGACCAACCGCGTCGGCTGGTACGTGAACCGGGCGCAGAGCGTCGCGATCGGCGACGACGGCGCCTGGTACAACCTGCTCGTGGCCGGCTCGGCGTTGGCCCGGTGGCGCGGTGTGTCGGTCGAGCCGTCGGACCCGCCGCTGGTCGTCGGCCTCGGCGGACGCGACGGCGAGAGCGGCGACCTGCAGGAGTTTCTCGACCGGGTGCTCGACGGTTGACGCAACCCACCACGGCCCGCGGCGGCGTCGGGCCTACGATGAGCGCGTGAGCCGACCGAACCCGCGCCGGGCGTCCCGGGCCCTGAGGCTCGTGGGCGTCTGGGTGCTGGCCGTCGCCGCGCTGGTCTTTCCCGCCGCGGCGTCCCGGGCCGACGACGCGCCGACCCTGTCGGTGCAGCTCACCGACCTGCAGGCGACGGGCACCACGCCCGACTCGGTGGTGATCGTCAGCGGCACTGTGCGCAACGACGGAACGGTGACCGCCCGGCAGGCGAGCGTCTCATTGTGGCGTTCGACAGCGCGGCTGAGGTCTGCGGCCGTGGTCACCGAAGCCCTCGCCCGGTCAGAGTCGCCGCGCGGCAGCGTTGTGTCCGGTGAGCCCGGCCAGCGCGTCGACGTGATCAGGTCGGGGGGTGCGCTGGCTCCGCAGGAGTCGCGCAGCTTCACGCTGCGCTCCACGCTCCGCGGGCTCGAACTGACCGCGCTGGACGCCAGTTACTGGATCGGCGTCGACGCGTCGGCGAGCGCAGCGGCCTCAGGGCCGGTGATCACTGCCGGCAGCACCCGTTCGCTGCTGACGCTGCCCGAGCGCCCGGTCGGGGTGGGTTCGGTGATCCTGCTCACGAGCCGTCCGCGACAGATCCGCGAGAACCTCTTCACCGACGACACCCTCGTCACCGAGCTGCAGTCGCGGCTCGCGCCGCTGGTCGAGGCCGCGCGCACCGGGGAAATCGAGTGGGCCGTCGATCCGTCGCTGTACGCCGAGGTCTCCGACATGGCTGACGGCTACCGCGTCGTCGCGGGCGCCAGCACCGCCCAGGGCCCTGGCAGCGACGTCGCGCGCCAGTGGCTGGACGCGGTCGACGCCCTGCCCCGCAGCACCGGACGCCAGCTGCTCTACGGCACCCCCGACCTTTCCGGTGCCGCTCGGGTCGGCGACCCGGCGGTGCTCGACCGCGCCCTGGCCGCCGGCAAGGCCGACCCGGTGCCGGGCTTGTCCACCGTCGTCTGGACGCCCCACCTCGACCCTGCGACCGTCACCCTCGCTGCCCGCGCCGACACTCCGCTGCTGACCACCGGCACCGGCGTCGAGTCGCCCGCCGCCGCCCACGACGGACGCCTCGTCCTGCGAGCCACCCCGCTCGCCGGCCTCACCGGGCAGGCGCTGCCCGACGGGCGGGTCAACCGGGCCTCGGCCCTGGCCGCGTTGGCCCGCGTCGCCGGCGGACAGGTTCGGTTCGTGACTACGCCCGGCGAGCTGGCCACCGACCGGTACGCCCGCTACGCGTGGATGTCCACCGCCAGCGCCTTCCAGCCGTCCGGGACGCTGCCCGCCTACGAGCCTCCCGAGTCCGTCGAGGGTCAGTCGGTCGTCACGCCGACCCTGGCCCGGACACTCGACGCGCTGGCGTCCGACCTCGTCGCCTACGGCGACGCCGCCCCCACCTCGGGCATGGCGGCCCTCGCCGACGCGACGGCGTCCAGAGGGGCGAGCCTCGCGTGGCTGCGCAACACCGGCGACCACACGGTGTGGTTGGACGCCGTGCGCTCGCGCTTCGGCGCCCGCGCCGTGGCCGCGGGCATTGTGCTGGACGCCGCGCCGCGTCTCACCATGTCGTCGGATACCGCCGACTTCCCCGTCACGGTCACGAACTCGTTGAGCGACCCGGTGACGGTGGTGCTGGTGTCCGATTCGGAGAACTCGGCGCGGCTCCGCGTCGAGCCCTCCCAGCCGCTGACCATCCGCCCGAACGCCAGCGAAACGGTGACGCTGCGGGCCAGCGCGGCGGCGAACGGCGTCGTCACGGCCCGCATCCATGCCCAGACGGAGAATCGCCGTAGGCTGAGCCCGGACGTCCTCATCACGGTGGAGGCCACCAGCCTGGGCATGCTCGGCTGGATTCTCGTCGTCGTGTCGGGGGTCGTGCTGGTGGTGTCGACCGCGTGGCGGATCCGCAAGGTGAGGGCCCAGCAGAGCAACAAGAGGGGTGGGAATGACTGAGCCGGCCAGTGGCGATCACGAGCCGCCGTCGAGCAGGCGGCTGCTGAACGCCACGGCGGTCATGGCGTCGGGAACCATGATCTCGCGGGTTCTCGGCTTCGTCCGGGCCATGCTCGTGGTGTTCGTTCTCGGCAACGGCACCCGCCAGGCCGACACCCTCTCGATGGCGCTGACGGTGCCCAACAGCCTCTACATGATCTTTGCCGGCGGCGCGCTGAACACCGTGCTGGTGCCCCAGATCGTGCGCCGCATCAAGCAGGACGCCGACGGCGGCGAGGCGTTCGTCAACCGCATCATGACGGCCTTCCTGGTGATCCTCGGTGCGGTCACGTTGATCTGCATCGCGGCGACTCCCGCGATCATGTGGGTCTGGTCGGGGTCGACCTGGCAGGACCCCGCGATGGCTCCGCACTGGTCGAAGCTCGTGATGATGGCCTACATCACGATGCCGCAGCTGTTCTTCTACGGCGCGTTCTTCCTCGTCGGCCAGGTGCTCAACGCCCGCGACAAGTTCGGGCCGATGATGTGGGCGCCGATCCTGAACAACCTCGTCGCCATCGCGGTGCTCGGCGTTTACGTGGCCGTGTGGGGTTCCAGCGGCGACCGGTCGGTGCCGTTCACCGACGCTCAGGTGTGGGTGCTGGGCGCCGGCTCAACCATCGGCATCATCGTCCAGACGCTCGCCCTGATTCCGGCAGTGCGCCAGATCGGGTTTCGCTACCGCCCGCGCTGGGACTGGAAGGGTCAGGGCCTCGGCGCCACCTTCCACCTGGCCAAGTGGATGCTCGGCTACGTGCTGCTCACCCAGCTCGCGGCGATGATCGTGAACCGGCTGGCCAGCGACGCCACGGTCGCCGCCGTCGACGGCAGCGGTGCCGGCGTCGCGACGTACGCCAACGCGTACCTCGTCTTCATCCTGCCCCACTCGCTGCTCACCGTGTCCCTCGCCACCGCCATGCTGCCGTCGGCGTCCAGGCTCGCGGCGTCCGACGACATGGCCGGTGTCGCCGCCGAGACCGGCCGCACCATGCGGCTCGCCCTCACATTCCTGCTGCCGGCGTCGGTGGCGCTCGTGGTGCTCGCCGGGCCGTTCGCCGAGCTGTTCTTCGGACACGGGCAGGGCGCCAAGGACGCCCACCTCGTCGCCCTCACGCTGGCCGGTTTCGCGGTGGGTCTGGTGCCCTACACGATCCAGTACGTCTACCTGCGCGGCTACTACGCGCTCGAAGACACGAAGACGCCGTTCTACATCCAGATCGTGATCTCGGGCGCCAACGCGCTGCTGGCCGTCGTGCTGGTGCGCCTCACCAACGACCCGCAACTCGTCGCGCCCAGCCTGGCGGTCGCCTACTCGCTGTCGTACCTGATCGGTGCGGTCGTCACGTTCAGGGCTCTGAAGAAGCGCCTGCCCGACCTCAACGGCGGCAAGCTGATGGGGCACGTGGTGCAGTTGCTGATCGCGGTCCTGCCCGGTGCGCTGATCGCCTGGGCGATCACATACTACTTCTCGGGCAGCAGCTCGAAGGTCATCATCGGCCTCGGCTTCGTGCTGGCGGTCATCCCCGCAGCCCTGCTGTTCTTCGTCCTCGCGAAGCGGCTGGGTGTGCCTGCGGTGACCCAGCTGATCTCGATCCTGCGCCGCAGGGGACGCCGCGCCGAACCCGATGCCCTGGAGGTCGCCGAGTACGCCGCCGACGCCGTCGGCGACGACCACCCCGGTGGAGGTGTGCCGCCCACCTCCGAGCTGTACTCGGAGCAGTCACTGCTCAACTACCCCGACCCTGACGACGGTCACTCCCCGGTGACCGCCATTCCGCGGGGCCCCGACGCCGTGTCAGAGGTGCGCAGCGGCCAGATCCTCAACGCCCGGTTCCGGCTCGACGAGGTGCTGGCGCGCCGCGACGGGACCCTCACCTGGCGGGGGACCGACCTGAAGCTGGGCCGCGCGGTTCTGGTGCACGTGATGGCGCCGGGCGACCCGCGAACGCTTGAGATGCTCGACCTGGCCCGGGCGTCCGCTTCGGCCACCGATGAGCGGTTCCTGCGGGTCTGGGAGCTCGAGCTCGTCGAGGGCGAGCCGCACGGATCGTGGATCGTCTGCGAGTACGTGCCCGGCCAGTCGGTCGAACTTGCCCTTCACAAGGGCGCCTTCACCCCGGTCGAGGCCGCCTGGGTCGTGAAGCAGGTCGCCGAGGCGCTCGCCAGCATGCACGCCCAGGGGCTGCACCACCGTCGCATCAACCCCGACACGGTGATCATCACCGCGTCGGGCAACGTGAAGGTGGTCGGCTTCCTCGTCGAGGCCGCCCTCAGCCCCGACGACTCCGACAGCGACCCGGAGCGGTCGGACGTCCTCGCCCTGGGGCGGCTGCTGTACGCCTGCCTCGTGGGCGCCTGGCCCGGACGCGCCGAGTACGGCCTGCGTGCGGCGCCGCTCGACGACTGGGGGACGCCTCTGCTGCCGCGTCAGGTGAAGGCCGGCGTCCCGACGTCGCTGAACCAGATCGTCGACCGTATCCTCAACGCCAGCCCCGAAGGCCGGTTGCCGAGACTCACCTCGGCGCGCGGCATCGCGGCTGAGCTGAGCATGGTGCTCGGCGGTGCGGACGCCTCTCACGACCTCGAGCAGCGCCTCAAGTTCCCGGTGACGCCGCTCAAGCTGCGCGAGCCCGCCCCCTCCGACGCCACGTTGATGAGTTCGCCGCTGGCCACCCCCGGCACCTCGGGCATGCTGGCCGTCAGCGCCCCCGTGCCGGGCGCGACGCCCGACACGGCACCGAGCCCGGACGCGGCGTCCGGGCCCTCGACACCGGTGAGCCTCGAGCGTGCGTACGACCCGGACGCCACCCAGTTCTCGCAGCCGGCCTCCGAAGAGGACAGCACCAGCGCCATGGCGCTGGCCGACTTCGGCTTCCAGACCGTCGAGGACGACCCCGACCAGAACGAGTCGACCCAGGCGATCCGGGCCGGTGCGTACGCCGAACCATTCACGCCCATCCCGCCGCCCGCACCCGGCGCCAGCGCGGAGCCGGGCGCGGCGGCGTCCGAGAGTGACCTCGCCCCGTCGCACCGCCCGCCGACGCGGCGGCTGATGATCGTGCTGCTCGGCGCGTTCGGCGTCGTGCTGGCGATCAGCCTGATCTCGGTGCTGGTGAACTCGATCGGACGCGTCGCGCCGTCACCGTCACGCAGCGAGCCGCCCTACCAGATCGTCGCCGTTCGCGACTTCGACCCCCGCGTCGACGGCGGCGACAACCGCGAGAACGCCGACCTGGTGCAGCGGGCCACCGACGGTTCGGAGACGACGGCGTGGACGACGGAGCGGTACGGGCGGTCGGCGAACTTCAACGGCCGCAAGCCCGGCGCCGGCCTGCTCATCGACCTCGGTGAGACGCGGACCGTCCGCTGGGTGCGGGTCAACTTCGGCGACGGCACCACGACCGCCGAAGTACGCGTGCCGACCGACGACACGGCCGCCACTCCGCCGATGCGCAGCCGCAACGACTGGCGGGTCGTCGCCCAGGTGCCCGCCAGCACCGGCGACGTCACCCTGCGGCTCGACCGCACCGTCGAGACCCGGTTCGTGCTCATCTACCTGACCGAGCTGCCGAAGCGCGGCACGTACTACCAGGGCAGCATCGCCGAGATCCAGGTGGGGCCGTGACGGCGTCCGGACTCGACACGCGCGACCGTACGGACGCCGACCTGCTCGCCGCCCACGTCGCCGGCGACGCCGAGGCGTTCGGCGAACTGTTCGCCCGGCACTCCGACCGGCTGTGGACGCTCGCCCTGCGCACCACCGGCAACCCGGCGGACGCCGCCGACGCACTGCAGGACGCTCTCGTCTCGGCGTTCCGCCGAGCCGGCACGTTCCGTGGGGACGCCGCCGTGACGACCTGGCTGCACCGCATCGTCGTCAACGCCTGCCTCGACCGCCTCCGCCGGCTGCGGACGCGGCGCACCGCCGAGCTGCCCGGCGACGACTCGCCGCAGGTCGCCGCCCTCGAGGCGCCCGACCCCCTCGAGGCTCGTGAGCGGCAGGTACTGGTGCGCGACGCCCTGAACCAGGTGAGCGCCGACCAGCGGGCCGCGATCGTGCTGGTCGACATGGAGGGCTACAGCGTCGAGGACGCCGCCCGCATCCTCGGCTGCGCCCCCGGCACCGTGAAGAGTCGTTGTTCACGGGGACGCGCGAAACTGGCGACGCTGCTGCGTGACCTACTGGAGGACGGCTGATGGGAACCGAACCTGACACCGGCGCGTCTGACAGGGCGTCCGAACTGCACCCGGGAGACCCCGTGAACCACGCCGGCGGCGACGCCGCACTGACCGCACTGTTGGCGTCCCTGCCTGTCGAGTCGATGCCCGCCGAGGTCGCCGGTCGTCTCAACGACGTGATCACCGTGCTCGCCGCCGAGCGGTCCGGCGCCCACGACCCCGACCCGGTGGTGCACCACCTGGCGGGCAAGGCGAGCGAGATTCTGGACGCCGACGCGGTCGACACCCTCGACGCGGCGTCCCCAGCATCGCCGGCGGAGTAGCGGCGGAATACCCCGGGCTCCCGGGTGGTTGAGGCCCATGTCGGCCACGGCGTCCTGCGGCGCTAGGCTCGGCACGCAACGACAACCTGAGGAAAGACAGTCATGAGCGACGTCCGCGACGTGATCATCATCGGCTCCGGCCCGGCCGGCTACACCGCCGGCGTCTACGCGGCCCGTGCGAGCCTCAACCCGCTGGTCTTCGAGGGAGCCCTCGACGCCGGCGGCGCCCTGATGAACACCACCGAGGTCGAGAACTTCCCGGGCTTCCCCGAGGGCATCATGGGCCCCGACCTGATGATGAACCTCAAGGCCCAGGCGCAGCGGTTCGGCGCCGAACTGGTGCCCGACGACGTGGTCTCGGTCGAGCTCGAGGGCGACGTCAAGGTCGTCACCGACGCGTCCGGCGGCGTCCACCGGGCGAAAGCCGTGATCCTGGCGATGGGTTCGGGCTACCGACGCCTCGGCGTCCCGGGCGAGGACAAGCTGTCCGGCAAGGGCGTCTCGTGGTGCGCCACCTGCGACGGCTTCTTCTTCCGCGACAAGCCGATCGCCGTCATCGGCGGCGGCGACTCCGCGGTCGAGGAGGCGACCTTCCTGTCCCGGTTCGGCACGAGGGTGACGATCGTGCACCGCCGCGACGAGCTGCGGGCGTCCAAGATCATGATCGCCCGCGCCGAAGCCGACCCGAAGATCGACTTCGCCTGGAACTCGGTCGTCGAGAGCATCAACGGCGACACCTCCGTGCAGTCGCTGACGCTGGTCGACACCGTCACCGGCGAGAAGCGCGACCTGCCGGTGCAGGGCGTCTTCATCGCGATCGGCCACGATCCGCGCTCGGAGCTCGTGAAGGGCCAGATCGACCTCGATGAGGCCGGCTACGTGCTGGTCAAGCCGGGTTCGACGGCGACGAACATTCCGGGCGTGTTCGCGTCGGGCGACCTCGTCGACCACACCTACCGGCAGGCGATCACCGCTGCCGGCACCGGCTGTGAGGCTGCCCTGGACGCCGAGCGCTACCTCGCGTCGCTGCAGGACGCCGTATGAGCGCGGCACTGATCGAGCAGCTGAGCCACCCCGACGGCACCGTCCGTCGGGAGGCTGCCATCGCGCTCGGCGCGTCCGCTGACGCGGCGGCCGTGCCTGCGCTGCTGGAGCGGTTGGCGTCCGAGACGGACACGCGAGTGCTCGAAGACCTGACGTGGGCGACCGTGCAGCACGTGGACGCCGCCCTGCCCGGGCTGCTCGCCCTGCTGAGCAGCGGCGTCCCGGCGGCGCGCCGCCAGGCGGCGCACGTGCTCAGCAAGGTCGGCGACCCGGCGCACCTCGCTGCGATCACGCCGCTGGTCTACGACGCCGAACCTGACGTCGCCATCAAGGCCTACCGCGCCGCCGCGAACACCGGTGACGTCGCGGCCCTGGGGCCGCTGGCCGGACGCCTCGGCGACGGCGACGCCGCGCAACGCGACGCGCTGACCGGCGCCTTCCACACGTTCGGCGAGGCCGCCGTGCCGGTGCTGATCGGCGCGCTGTCCGATGCGGACGCCGACGTGCGACTCCACGCGGCCGACGCCCTGGCCCACATCGGAACGCCCGACGCCGACCCGGCCGCCGAGGCGCTCGGCGTCCTGGTCGACGACCCGGAACGTGCGGTGCGTCTGGCTGCGGTGATGGCGATCGGCGAGCTCGGCGAGGTGGCGGACGCCGCCCTGGCCGCCCTGGCGGCCGGGCCGGACGCCGAGGTGGCCGGATTGGCGTCCGCGATCGGGGAGAAGCGGAATCGCGAGGCGAAGAAGCGGGCCCTGCAGCAGCGACTCCGCGCGGCCCGGAAGGGCTGAGCGGACCGCACCACCACACCCAACGTGAAGCGCCCCGGGCTGAGCCCGGGGCGCTTCGTGGTCGTCTCAGATGCGCGGCCTGGTCACCTGGTTGACGCTCTGCACCTGGATCGGGGCGTTCGGCGCCTTCTTCGCCAGCCCACGACCCATGCCGGGGACTCCGGGCGAGATGTCGTAGTCGGCGGGGATGTAGCCGTAGCCGAGCAGTCCGCGGGTGCCGACCGTGCGGTCGACGCTCGTGGTCGTGGCGCCGATGTTGATCTTCACGGTCGGGGCCAGCGTGCCGCCGCGACGATCAGCGATGGTGTCGATGAACGACTCGACCAGTCCACCGGGCATCACGTAGTGCGAGTACGACTGGTAGGCCCGGCTGTTCTGCTGCGGCGCCCGCGGGGCGAGGTTCAGGTCGGTCGGGTTGCCCAGCACCAGGCCGTGCTTGTTCAGCGGCTGGAAGTCGCTGCGGATGCCATCGCCCACGAAGCCGTAGACGCCGTCGGGGCCGCGAAGGCCGGCCGCGTAGGTGAACGCGTGGCTGATGGTGAACAGGTAGTACTTGTACTGGTTGCCCACCTTCTTGATCACGAACTGGGGGCGCTCGGTCTGGTCGTTGACGCAGTTGCCCGAGAGGATCGGCGGG
>RRZT012965936.1_pt1 | contig 23967 bp, 19 predicted proteins | sample 2165551 | NCBI WGS metagenome assembly RRZT01 (sample SAMN10456910, study PRJNA506462) | wastewater metagenome | biome: wastewater; feature: sludge; material: wastewater sludge; isolation source: wastewater sludge with Escherichia coli K12::gfp cells carrying plasmid... | place: USA: Moscow, Idaho... | reverse complement strand
TTTTGTATTCTCAGTTTAATGATTTTATTGATTACCTTTTTGTTGTCGTTCTTATTGTTATTATTGGCACGCTGCGTGTAGGCCATCAGCAGTTCTTTACGCAATTCACGGTTTTCGCTATACTGAAGAACAGGAATAAAGCTTGCTTTTTGAGTTGTAAATACCCATTTACCTTCCATGCCAGCCTCTTTTGCAGCATCGGCAGCAGCCTGACGAACACCTTCAGGTAAACCGGCTAAGTCCGATTCATTGGTAATCAACTTTTTATAGGCATTTGTTTCGGCCAAAACGTTCTGACCAAATTCCAGTTCGGCTAAACCCAGTTCTTTATTAATGGTTCTGAGCGATTCTTTTTGTGCCGGATTTAAGGCAGCACCACTACGTATGAAATTTTTATAATAATCGTCCAGTAATCGTGCCTGCTCGGCAGTTAAACCCAGTTTCGCTTTATTATTGTAAAGGGTTTTAACCTTTTCGAAAAGTTTTTCGTTAAGGTACATATTGTCGTTGTGCTCCGATAGCAATGGCGAAACTTCGGTGGCTATTTTTTCCATTTCTTCGTTGCTGGTAGATGAATACAGATTAAAGAAAACTGCATTTACTTTATTTAGTAAATCGCCACTATAATCAAGTGCTTCAATGGTATTGGCAAATGTCGGCTCATCGCTACTGTTGGCAATGGCGTCAATTTCAGCCTGATGTTGTTTAATACCTTCTTTAAACGCGGGCATATAATGCTCGGTTTTGATTTTATCGAACGGTGGAGCACCGTATTCGTTTTCGTATGCACTAAAAAACGGATTGTCGTTTTTTGCGCAACTCATCAGTACAATTGCTGACATAAGTAAATAAATTAGTTTCTTCATTTTATGATACTTTTTTGGAAATAATTAATGTTTTATAAATGCAAAGATATACAAAAATCAGATTGATTTTGCTTGATATCTGAGCAGTAAGCATTTAATAAAGACTAAATTTTTATATATTTGAAAAATAATGCATTTCGCTGCAACGAATTGTTGATTATTTGCATCATAATTAAAACATGAAATTTAATCATAATACTGACGAAAAAAAACTAATAGCAGCATGCCTCAAAGCCGATCCAAAAGCTCAGAGGCAGCTTTATGAGCAGTTTGCACCCGGCATGATGGCCGTGTGTTTTCGCTACACAGGTAATTATGAGGTAGCTCAGGATCTTCTACAGGATGGTTTTGTGAAAGTGTTTGCAAAACTGGATACTTTTAAAGGTGAAGGTGCATTCGGAGGCTGGGTAAGACGTGTTTTTGTGAGTACTTGTCTGGAATACTTAAGACAAAAAACGGTACTGCATAATAGTATTGAATTAAGTGAACTGGAAAAAGCAGTTGATGACTACAATGCTGATATTGTGGGTGATATAACGGTTAAAGAGTTAATGGAATGTGTTTCGGCATTACCGGATAATTACAGAACCGTGTTTAATATGTTTGCTATTGAAGGATATTCACATGCCGAAATAGCTGAAATGCTCGAAATAAATGAAAATACATCGCGTTCGCAATTTATGCGGGCCCGCAATTTATTACAAAAGAATATTGCGCAGATTTTAGGAGAAGAATATGTCGAAAAATATAGAAAATAAAGATTCATTCAGCCAACAGGTTAGCAACAAGCTTAGCGGTTTTGAAATGCAGGTCCGACCCGAAGTTTGGGACGGAATAGCGCAACAGCTACAACAAAAACCCCGAAAAAACAATCGGAAGATTATGATGTGGTGGATCAGTTCGGGTATTGCTGCTTCTATTGCACTATTTCTTGTTTTTCGGACCTATAATATTTTTGATGTGCAAATGTATGTGGCTCAAAATGTGAAGGAAAGCAATACTCCAAATGTAAATGCAGAAGTTAGTACCTTCACTCCTGAACAAAATATCACAAATTCAGCTGTTCAAAGCACTATAAAAAGTGCAAAAGTAAACAGGCAACTTGCTCAGGGAAACAAAGTATCCGTTAAAAATGAAAAAGTAAACATAAGTAGTATAGTTAAAGAAGATATTTCTGTCAGGGATGATCAAACTCAGGCCGATGAATTGGTTACGTTAAACAATATGAGTAACAATTTGAATACAGATTCTGCTAAAAATACTCAATCAGCGAATACATTCTCTGAGAACAAAACACTTCAATTGGCAGAGAATGAGAAATTTACTGAGCTAAAGGAAAATGATTGGGAAGATCCTCTTAAAAAACAAAAGAAAAGTGATTTTGAACTCGTTGCGGTGTTGGGTTCGTCGCAGTCAATTAGCTCTCCGGCATCGGGCATGGCGTACGATTATTTAAGTTTTACTGAAAATGTACTCGGGGATCAATCGATTACAAATAGTTTTAATACTATCATCCCGAATTTTGAGAGTAAATCCTATCTGCCTCCGTTAAGTGCCGGTTTATCTGTCGCCAAAATGCTGGGTAAGAGTGTTTTTGTTGAGTCAGGATTACGATATACATATCTGAATACTGTCTATAAGAATTCGAATGCTGATGCCAATTTGCGCTTACATTATATAGGTATTCCCGTAAATATTGGGATTAGGTTTGGAGGGAACCGTAAATGGTATTTTTATACTTCGGCAGGTATGATGCTTGAAAAAGGTTTGTGGTCGGTTTATACTCAGAACATTTACTACTCAAATTCTACGTACAATACTACTATAAGTGCATCAATAGATGGTGTACAATTGTCGGCCAATGTATCGGCAGGTGTGGGTTATTATTTATCAAAGCAATTCTCGTTATATCTTGAACCCGAAATGGGATATTATTTCGACAATAATCAGCCGGAGAGTTCCCGTACTGAAAATCCGCTATCTGTTGGAATAAAAGGAGGTGTGCGTTTTCATTTATAAGTATAGAATAGTTAATTTTAAAATTTAAATATTATGAAAGTAAACTTACAATCGCTGCTGCTTTTACTGGTTGTTTCGCTGGTATCATGTCAGTCGGAGGTTACACAAATGGTAACTTATCAGATTAATGAGCCCATTGTAATGAGTAAAACTGAGTTTCGTGCTGCGGTGAAAATTAAAACTACTGCCGAACCTATTTCAACTCCGGGTAAAATGAGTTTTTATAAAGATCATATTTTTATTTCAGAGCCTGAAAAAGGGATTCATATTATCAATAATTCAGACCCTTCCAATCCTGTGAATGTGGGTTATATACAATTAATCGGGAATGCCGATTTGGCTATTCGTAACGATATACTGTATGCCGATTCTTATGTGGATTTGGTATGGTTTGATATTTCAAATCCGGCCTCGCCTGTGGAAAAAGGCAGGTTGAACGATGTGTTTCCTGAAGCATTACCGGTAATGGATAATTTTTATGGCTATGATTATGAGGTTGTTGAACAAAAGAAAAGCGATAACGTAATCATTGGTTGGCAAGTTAAAGAAAAAACAGTGGAAATGACCAGCTACAACTCAGGCTGGTACAAGGGAGGTGATCTGCTTGAAGTATATACATCGACCGGAAATTCAACGGGTAATACCACAGGTGTAAATGGTTCAATGTCCAGATTTGCAATTTACGAGAACAAAATGTATGTGGTGTTAAACAATTACTTAACTATTGTGGATGTAGCTTCGGCGCAGCCTGTAAAGCAATCGGAGAGTATTTACGTGGGCAGAAGTGTGGAAACCATTTTCAGCTATAAAACAAGTTTATTTTTGGGCACACCTACCGGAATGATGATTTATTCGGTAAGCGACCCGAATAATCCAGCATTCGAGTCGATGATTTCGCATGCATACGGTTGCGACCCGGTGGTGGTTGACAATGATCTTGCTTATGTCACTGTTCGCTCGGGAAATACATGTGGACAGCAAAATAATGAGCTTTTTATAGTGGATGTAAAAGATACCAAGAATCCGAAACACATCGTAACATTTGAAATGACAAATCCTAAAGGGTTAGGTATTGATGCCGGAAAGTTGTTTTTGTGCGATGACGGTCTGAAAGTTTTCTCTATTCAGGATAAGCCAACAAAACTCATTGATAGTCAGATATTACACGAAAAAGGGATGGATGGTTTTGATTTAATTCCCTACAACAATACTTTAATGATGATAGCCAATGAAGGATTGTACCAGTATAATTATTCGGATATAAATAATATCAGATTCCTGAGTAAAATCAGTTTCACAAAATAGTATCAGAGATTTTTAACAGAACCGGCATTACAATGTATTGCCGGTTTTTTTAAGTCGTATATAGAATGTAGTACCAATATTTGGAACAGATTCAAACCAGATTTCGCCTCCTGCCTGTTCAATAATGTTTTTACTAATTGCCAATCCAAGTCCCATACCCGTATTTTTGGTTGTAAAACTGGGAACAAATACTTTTGTATGAAGTTCAGGGTCAATGCCTTTTCCATTGTCCGAAACCGCTATGGTGATGGCGGATTCTGTTGTGGATAAGCTAATACGTATTTCGCCTTTTTGTTGGCCAGGAATAGCCTGTAGGGCATTTTTTAAAAGATTGTTAAATACCTGAATCATTTGTTCAGGGTCGGCTAATACAAAAATATTTTCGGTAGGGCCATCATAATTCACAGTTGTAACTTCATTTCCACTTTTAAATAATTCTGCCGTGGAGTATAATTTCGAAGCGATGTCAAAAACCTCAAAACGTGCCTCCGGCATTTTCGCGAAATTCGAAAACGAACCGGCAATGCGCGAAAGGTTGTCAATTTGTTCAATCAGCATATTTGTGGAGCGGTTAAAATAATCATCAAAACGACCATCGTTTCCGTCTTTAGTCCTACGAAGTTGCTGAATTGTAAGTTTCATTGGGGTTAGTGGATTGTTGATTTCATGCGCAATTTGTCGTGCCATGGTTTTCCATGCTGCTTCCCGTTCAGATTGAGCCAAAACAATGGCGCTTTTTTCAAGCTCATCCAGGGTTTTATTGTATTGTTTTACCAATTGTCCAATTTCGTTGTTTTCATGATAGTCAATTTTTTCATTTCGTTGACCCAGACGCATTTTGCGTAGTTTGTCCTGTATCAGAATTAAAGGTGCCGATAGCTGTTTCCCAATTATAAAACTCAGTAAAATGCTCAACAGAACAATGATAAGGTATATGTGTATTACTACAGAAAAAAACTCTTCCATTTCCGATTTTACTACCTCGTTGCTGATAAAGAGTGGAATTGAAATGTAACCAATTTGCACATAGTCGCCGTTCAGAAAATCGGTATATCCGTTTAAAAAGCGAAAGTTGCCAATATTCTCCTCCTGATTTAATGTGGAATTACCTCTGAAATAGGGTCGGGGAGCTATGTGTCTGCTCAAAAGGTTTTTGTTGAAAATAATTGGTTGCGAACTACCGGCCAATTGACCGTTATTGTCGTACACATTAATGTCAATCTGATACATGTACGATAATTCCTGCAAATCAAAATTTAGTCCCTGTTGACTTACTGTAGATAAATCCTGTGTCCAGTAATATTTTTCCTGCAATGAATTTTGGATAAACCGCTTTTTTTGATCGAGTTCAGCTTTCAGTTTCTGATTATAACTTTTGTTGAAGTACATGAACGACACGTAGAATATACCTAAAAAGCTTCCCACCAACAGCAATACAAATGAAAGCTGATACCTTCGTGCAAAATTGTTATAATTCCGGTTACGTTTCCGACCAGAATTGTAAATATAAATAACAAAAAATACTATGGACAAATATATCAGGAAGAAATATACTGAATATATCAGGTAGTTTTGGGCTTCTACAGGGTTTATTTCTCTGATTAGCAGAGTGTTCGATTTGTCGGGGCTGTATGCGTAAAAACGTTGACCCTCAATTTCATACAATTCGAAATCCTCGTTGTTGGTTGTTTTTATATGAATTGATTTTGGGAAATCCTTTAAGCCATTGTGCTGAATTAATTTCCCGTTTTTATAACGTGCCAAAGTAACCCCCAGCGTATATTGTACCTCGTTTTCGTTACTTATCAGAAATTTCGGAAAACTATAGCTTCTGAAATTTTGTCTGGGATAAAACTGGAGAGTAACTATATTATTGTTTCCGTTGTTGATGTTGAAAACTCCGGCATAGCTCATTTTACTTATATCGGGAGTAAGTTTATAGAAGTTCAGATTGTCAATTCTGATAGCTGTTTGCAGTAAATTGGCAAATTGTTTGTGTTGAACTGAATCCTCATTATTTACTTCAACAAGAATATCATACTTATTCCAATAGCCCCTTAAGTAATTCTCGCTTAAATACAATTTTATGCTTTCAGTAGTTTTGGCCGTTGACGATTTTAAATGCTGGTCGCTCAAAAGCTGCTCCTGCAGTTCGCCAAACATTATTTCAGTTATTTTGTCGTTTTCGTTTATACCACTGAAAAACGAGTTTTCAGCTAAAATACGGTATTTAATTTCCTTGTTCTTATTTGCTAAAACAAGGGCATTTTCAATAATAAACAAACTTAAAATTGCAGTCCAAATAACAGCTCTTACATAGATATTAAATTTACGATACCAGAAATAATTAGCATATAATCCGGCATAAATAAATACAAAAAATAATATGTAGCGCAATGCCCAGTCGGTTGTTAGTGCTACCAATAAACCTGTAATCAGCAAAACCGGGATATCGTAAAAAGCCATAAACGTTACTGATAACTGTTTTTTTGCCCAATTATGCGTTTTGTAAAATACCAACAGAAAGGTTCCTCCCCAACTAAATAAAATCAGATGATACCAAATGGTCCGAATATTTATGTTGCTGAGCGAAAGTATGGTAAATGGAGTGACCGAATGTGTAATTAAACTATATAAAATGTACGAGAAAAGTAAAAATACACTGCCACAAATAGTAAGAATAATAAAAATCCTGAATTTATTCTGATATAATGGAAAGTCGGTGTGTTTGTTGAAAACATAGGCTTGCGTTAGTACAAAAAATGTTATCAGAGTAAGGTGGATTATTGAGCCAAGTAATGTACCTGCTGCATAATCGAATGAGTTTGAGATGGAATGATAAAACAAATACGAAGGCACATTGAAGTAAAGAACAATAAATAGAAAAGTTGAAGTTGTCAGCAGTTGATAAAAATAAAATACTGATGAAATTCGTTTGATTTTGAACCATGTATTTTGTCTGGAAATAAGAACTAACAGCAAAATAAACGCAATATTAAACAGGATAAATGCTCCCAAGCCATAATTACTGTCTGCAATAACAATTTGACTTGTGGGGATTGTAAACAGGTATTCGCCGGAGCTCCCATGAATTTCATAACCTTTTACTTCTTTTGAGTTGCTGATTTGGAAATTCTTATGAAGACTCAGGAATTCTGAAAAACTGTTTTTTAATTGATTATTTTCAAATGGGAAATTGTTTTTTATATGTATAAATGCAATAATCTTGCCTTCGTTAGTGTTCGTGTAGCATGCTATTCCAAGGGAGTTGTTTGATTCCTGATATTCCCATGTCCATGCTTGTTCTATTGTAAGTTTGTTGACATCGGTTGAGTTATCTGTCCAAAAAATCAGTTCATTATTGTTATTTATAAAAAAGTAACTGATATCACTATCGTTAAACCGGCGATTCTGAAGCGAGTCAACCGAGTAGTGTGTAACGATGTATTTCATTTTGGCAAGCGTATTTACAGCTGCTTTTTGTTTTAAGGCAATCTGTTCCTCTATTTTAGGTACATCAATTTTATTCAGGTTATCATGTTTATAACCTAAAATGTAACCACTGATAATGCAAGTTAACAGTAATATAATCAGTATTTTATCCTTCAGAGGGAGTTGCATTTGTTGTGTATGTTATTGGTGATGATAGGGTTCGCCTCTTAAAATAGTAAATGCTCTGTAAAGCTGTTCAACAAAAATCAAACGAACCATTTGATGCGAAAAAGTCATTTTCGAAAGCGAAATCAGTCCGTTTGCTCTATCATATATACGTTTTGAAAAACCATATGGGCCTCCCACAACAAATATCATGCGCTTATTTGAACTATTGAGTTTTTTTTCGAGAAAAACTGAAAATTCTACAGAACCAAAATGTTTCCCATTTTCATCCAGTAAAATTATTTCATCGTTTGGTTCAATGGCTTTTAGAAGTAAGTCGGCTTCTTTTTCTTTTTGTTCATTTTCACTTAAATTGCGGTTGTTTTTTATTTCAGGAATACATTGATATTCAAAAGGGATATAATGTTTTAACCTTTCCTGATAATCGTTCTGCAATGCTATTAAGTGTGGGTTAATTGTCTTACCTATTGTTAAAAATACGATTTTCATTTAAAAAATTATTTCGAAACGATTGAATGGTTTGTTTTTTGTTGCTTAAATAAAAAAGCAAATATATTGGCTATAATCTGATATTTCTTGTATTTTTGTAGTCGTAAAGCATATAAGCATATGCAAATATGCAATTTTTTAATGAGATAATATGAAAACAAAACAACTTATTATAATAAGCATGCTGGCTTTTTTTGCTACATTAAATATTTATGCACAGCAAACAGAAGTACCTACAGCAATAATTTCGGCATTGAATACCGGTAATTCATCTGAGCTTACTGCTTATTTAGCACCACATATTGAGTTGGTTGTTGATGATAAAAACGATATTTATAGTAAACAACAAGCCTCCGGTATTATAACTGACTTTTTCAGATCAAAAAAAATAAATTCATTCAATGTACTTCACAAAGGCAATAAAGATGCTGCAAGTTTTGTTATTGGTACGTTAAAAACATCCACAGGTACATTTCGTGTGTATGTGTTGACCCGTAAACAGGGAGCTACTCCGTTAATTCAACAACTAAGAATAGAATCGACTAATGAGTGATAATTTTGGACAATTAATCAAATTATGGTTTGCCGAAGACATTGGTGATGGAGACCATACAACTCTTTCGTGTATCCCTTCTACTGCAGTCGGAAAATCGCAATTAATTGTAAAAGAAGATGGCGTACTTGCCGGCGTAGAGGTGGCCCGTCAGATTTTTAAAGCTTTTGACCCTCAATTACAAATGACTGTATTCATTAATGATGGTGCTGATGTGAAAAAAGGCGATGTCGCATTTGTGGTTGAAGGTAAAATACAGTCGCTTTTACAAACGGAGCGTCTTATGTTGAATATAATGCAACGTATGAGTGGAGTGGCAACCCGTACGCGATTTTATGTGAAAATGCTCGAAGGCACCAAAACACGTGTGCTCGATACACGTAAAACCACACCCGGATTACGATTGCTTGAAAAGGAGGCTGTTAAAATTGGTGGAGGAGTCAATCATCGGATTGGCTTATATGATATGATTTTACTCAAGGATAATCATGTTGATTTTGCAGGTGGAATAGACAAAGCAATCACGCGTGCTAAAAATTACCTAATTGAAAAAAATAAAAATCTGAAAATTGAAATTGAAGTACGCAACTTCGATGAACTGGCTCAGGTCATGGCCGTAGGTGGTGTTGACAGAATAATGCTCGATAATTTCTCGGTAGAAAATACCCGAAAGGCCGTAGAAATTATCAATGGAAAATTTGAAACCGAATCGTCGGGTGGAATTACGATTGAAACCTTACGCCAGTATGCTGAGTGTGGTGTAGACTATATCTCAGTTGGTGCGTTAACGCATTCAGTAAAAAGTCTCGATTTAAGCTTTAAAGCAGTCGATTAAATAATTTGCCAGTATGTTGGTAAAACTGTATAATAATAACCCCAATGCCAACGAAATACGCCGCATAACAGGTGTGTTGCGTGGTGGTGGGGTTATTATCGTTCCTACCGACACGGTTTATGCTTTTGCATGCGATATTTTTCATCAACAAGCCGCCGAGTTTATTACAAAGCTAAAAAAACATGATTTGCGGCGTGCCAATCTATCGTTTGTGTGCGATAGTTTAAGTCAGGTGAGTCAGTTTGCCCGATTGAGTGATGAGGCATTTCGTATTTTGAAAGACAACCTGCCTGGGCCTTTCACTTTTGTTTTGCCGGGCTCATCCCGTTTGCCAAAGTTATTCAAAAACCGAAAAACAGTAGGTATCCGAATTCCTGATAATAATATTGTTCTGCAAATTGTAAAGGAATTGGGTAATCCTTTAATGGTAAGCTCTATATTTACAAATGAAGATACTACCGAATATTTCACTGACCCTGAGTTAATTGATGAGAAATACGGTAATCAGGTGGCTTTTGTTGTGGATGGTGGGATAGGTGGACATCTGCATTCAACTATTGTAGATTGCTCCGGCGACGAAATAGAACTGATTCGTCAGGGAGCAGGCGAGTTGATTTAAGCAAATTAGTCGTTAAGTATATCTACAATATCATTGCTAAAGTAGAACTCACACCTGCGGTTTGGGCGATACTTTATTTGTGGATGAATTACTTTTCCTTTCGGGTTGGCAATTATTCTACCATCTTCAATACCCCAAACTTTTACCAATTCTGTTTTTACTCTTTCGGCACGTTTCATACTTAATTTTTCGTTGTAATTTACGTCGCCCAGATAGTCGGTAAACCCACGTACTTCAAGTAGTAATGACTTGTCCTTAAGCATTCTTTCAGCAATCTTGCTGATAGTTATTAATGCTTCATCGTCCAGTTTAAACTGATCGAAATCAAAATATACGGTTGGTATACTTTCAAAAGCCATACTATAATCACTCGATCCAAAATTGTTTTTTGAATTTGTAGTAGTAGCTGGTATAATCAGTGTTTTACCATAAAAATCTACCGGAGTATTCGGTGGAGTATTCGGGTCTTTATCTCTGATGTCAATTACGCCGTCATTGTCGGAGTCGGGCCCCTCATTTTTTATCATGGCTTCCAGCTTTTCTAAACGCGGAAGCATGTTATTTACCTTGTTTTCAACAGTATCAACCCTGTTTTTTAAGCCTGCCAATTCCTGTTTTAATTGGTTGATGTGTTCCATTGTTTCATCAGGCTTGTACTCTTTCATCGTCATGTTGCGTACGTGGTTACGCGAAACAGCTCCAATTTTGTATCTGAAATATATTGATGCGAAGCCAATGTAATCGTTTGTAACCCCATTCCAGTTCAGGTAAGTCACTCCTTCCAGGTTGTCTTTGTTGTAGGCGCGGTAGTCTACTTTTCCTCCAATCGAAAATGATTTACTGAAATTGTATTCAAGAGCAGCAAAAAAAGGTGCAGATACTGCCAATCCATAATCCATAGCGCCTTTACCGTCATTAATTTTAACCGGACGGAGTTGACCATTGTATTTTATATCTGTATATGTTTCGTTGTCAGGTACTTCTATTCCACTAGGGTAATGTCGGACATCATATTTGTAGTAAGCAAAACCAAGTCCAACACCGGTAAGCAATTGTAATTTAGCTTTAGTATTCGGAAAAATTAGTTTCGATAGATTAACTGTGCCCATTAAATCACCATTGTAAACATTTGTACTGATGTATAATTCAAGCGGACTTTTATTAATGGCTCTAACCGGAAAGAAATATCCATCTATTGCCATTCCCCAAATCGGATCAAAAGAATAGGCTACATTTAAACCAATAACCTGATTTGTTAGTGAGGTAGGGAAGAGGCCACGTAAGTGTTGATTAATGTCTCCATCAAACACCAGATAACCGTACTCGGGCATTATTGACCATCTGGCTTTTTTCTTTGTTTGCGAAAAAAACAGCATCGGTATGAGCAAAAATAAAAATAATATTTTTAACCGGTTGTTATTCATGTGTTTGTGTCGCACAAAGTTTTTAGATTTGGATATTTTTCAAATATTCATGAGTTAGGAAAATTTCTAAATGGAAAAGTTTTTATGACAAAACTAATAGAAAAATTTCTTTTTTGAATATTTATATCACCTACAAATATATGAAAAAATATTTAATATTTAATCATTTCAAATCGTAAATTTAATAATTTTGTAATGTTTTTAATTGTTGTGAGTGTGTAATAGATTGAAATATAATGATATAGTGTATGGTTTTAGGTTGGTGGGGGGCTTAAAAAGTTTTCAACAATTAAAAAAATATATTTGATCGGAATATCACATATGTTTTATTGATTATTTAGATTTATATTTTATCAGTATTATAAAAAAGATTATTGTGCTAAATATTATACTAAAAAGCCCAAAAAGCTATTGGTGGATAGCTTTATGGGCTTATAGATAAATTTATTATTTATTCAGAATTTCTTATTTGATGATTTCAACTTTTTTTGTTTTTTCGAAATTCTGATTTCTTTCATCGGTTCGCTCAGCAAGCATATTTGCCAATCGTTTGAATGCCAGACCTGTAATGCTTTCGGGGTCGCAGGCAACCGGACGTCCGGCATCGCCCTGTTCACGTATGCTTTGTACGATGGGGATTTGCCCTAAAAGAGGTACATTTAATTCTTCAGCCAGACGTTTACCACCATCTTTTCCGAAGATATAGTATTTATTTTCAGGTAATTCGGCTGGTGTAAACCACGACATGTTCTCAATGAGTCCTAAAACCGGAACATTTACTTTGTCGTTGGTAAACATATTGGCACCTTTGCGGGCATCGGCAAGCGCTACATCCTGCGGAGTGGTTACTATTACTGAACCTGTAATGCCCAGTGTTTGAACAAGGGTTAAATGTATATCGCTTGTTCCGGGTGGCAAATCGAGTACAAAATAATCGAGTTCGCCCCACATAGCATCGGTGATTAATTGTTTAAGAGCATTACTGGCCATGCTGCCTCTCCACACAAGTGCATTATTCGGGTCTACAAAAAAACCAATTGATAGCATTTTAACACCGTATTTTTCAATTGGTAAAATGTATTGCTTACCTTCATGTTCTTCCATGTACGGACGTGCATCTTCAACACCAAACATTTTAGGAAGCGAAGGTCCGTGTATATCTGCATCTAAAATGCCTACTTTATAACCTTCGTTGGCCAAAGCTATAGCCAGGTTTGAGGATACGGTTGATTTACCAACTCCCCCTTTGCCGGAGAAGACGGCTATAATATTTTTAACCTCAGGCAAAATCGAAACGGGTTTGGGCTTTGGAGCTTCTTTCATTTCGATTGTGATATTGCCTTTAATATCAATGTCATCGCCAATATATGTGAGTATGGCTTGTTCGGCAGCTTTAACAACTGATTTTGCAAAAGGGTCGTTAGGTTTCTCAAAAATAATACTAAACGAGATTTTATTTCCCTCAATGTGTATATCATCTTTTATCATGCCCGATGATACAATATCTTTTCCTGTTCCGGGATATCGAACATGTGTGAGAGTGTCGAGAATGAGTTTTGGATATAAAGTCATATAATTTATTTTTATTGTTTTGTTTAAAAATATATAAGGATTGGGAACGAAAAATGTTCAATAATTACTGATGCAATGTCGAACTTACCATGATTTAAATGGTTCTTGTGAAAGTGCCGAGTTATAGAATTTTTTATTCCCGGTTACTTCTTGTCCCAGCCAATCTGGTTTTTCGTATACCTCATCCGGAGTCTGTAATTCCACTTCGGCTAAAACAAGTCCTTCGTTTTCGCCTTCGAAAATATCAACCTCAAATATGTGTTTCCCTACCGGAACATAGTAGCGTTTTTTTTGGATCTTCCCGGGTTCGCAAAGCGTAAATAAATCTTCAGCTTCACACGCAGGTATCTCTTTTTCCCACTCAAAGCGTTGTGTGCCGTCTTGACTGCTAATTCCTTTGATGGTTATATAGGCTTTTTCGTTTTTTATTCGGATACGAACTGTGCGTTCAGGAACAGATGAAATATAACCTTGTTTAATAATTTCGTGTCGGTTACTCAGGTGAATAAAGCTGGTATCCTTTACCAAAAACTTACGCTCTGTTTCAATGGCCATTTTTGCAAAATTTAGGTTACAAAGTTATATAACATATTTTGATAAGCGAAATTGAAGGCCTGTTTATTCGTTGAAATTCAGGTGTGTTAAATTTGTATAATTATCGAATTTCAATAAAAAAATTTTGTTAGTTGGGAAATTATATCTTACTTTGTCAGCTATTAATTCATATTTTAGTTAAACCATTAAAAGAATTTTACAACATGAGGTTAAGAAAATTATTTCTTCTGAGTCTGTTGGCTGTGTTTTTGGGAGCAAATGCGCAGCAGAATGCAGCTCTTCCCATCGATCCTAAAGTGAGGTATGGAAAATTGGATAACGGGCTAACGTATTATATACGTGCTAATAAGCAGCCTAAAGAGCGGGCTGAGTTTTATATCGCTCAAAATGTGGGTGCTATTCTCGAAAACGATGACCAAAACGGGTTAGCACACTTCCTGGAGCACATGGCATTTAATGGTACTAAAAACTTTCCGGGTAAAGGTATTATCAATTATATGGAAAAAATCGGGGTGAAGTTTGGCTACAATATTAATGCCTATACTGCCCTCGACGAAACTGTATATAATTTGTCGGATGTACCAACTACACGTGAAGGCATAGTTGATAGTGCATTACTGGTATTGCACGATTGGTCAAGCTTTATTTTGCTCGAAGGTAGCGAAATAGATTCGGAGCGTGGTGTAATCCGTGAAGAGTGGCGTACCGGTGCTGGTTCTGAGCGCCGTATGTGGAAAGAATCGAACAAGCAAAAATATCCCGGATCGCAATATGCTAAACGCGATGTAATTGGCGATACAGCTGTTATCAATAATTTTAAGTATTCGACTATTCGTGATTTTTACCATAAATGGTATCGTCCCGATTTACAGGCAATTCTGATTGTTGGCGATGTGGATGTTGATAAAGTTGAAGCCAAAATTAAAACAATGTTTGCCGATATCAAAGCTAAGCCAAATGCAGGTGAACGTCCTGTTTACGAAATAGCAAATAATACGGAACCAATTTATTCGGTTGTTCGCGATCCCGAAGCTCGTATGACGCGCATAGAGTTGGAGTACAAGCATGACCGTATGCCATCAGATCTAAAACTGTCGTTGAATGGTTATGTGATGAATGTGGTTAATAGTATTATTTCTACTGTGTTGAGTTATCGTTTTGATGAAATTACACAGCAAGCTGATGCGCCGTTTGTTATGGGATTTGCGGGTTATAGCGATCTTGTAAAATCGAAAGATGCTTTTCAGATGATAGCTATACCAAAAGAAGGACGTGAACTTGAAGGTTTGAATGCTCTATTGCTTGAGGCTGAAAAAGTAAAACGATTTGGATTTACTAATTCTGAAGTTGAAAGAGCCAAAGCAGATATTCTGAAATCGTACGAAACTCAATACAGCGACCGTGAAAACCAGAAAAACAATAATCTGGTGAGAGAATATGTGCGTCACTTCCTTGAAAATGAACCTATTCCCGGAATTGAATGGGAATATCAGATGGTACAGGCATTTATGCCAAAGCTTACTGCCGTAAATGTAAATCAATTGGCCAAACAGTATGTAACTGATGATAATTTGATTGTATCGTTTATGGCTCCTGAAAAGGAAACCGTAAAGATTCCTTCGAAAGCAGATGTATTGGCTGCTGTTACCGAGGCTAAAAGTGCAAAACTTGAAGCTAAAGCTGAAGAGGATTTAAACAAACCATTAATTGACAAAGCGCCTCAGGCTGGAAAAATTAAGAAAACGGTTAAAAATGCAGCTTACGGAACTACTGAATGGGTTTTAAGTAATGGTGTGAAGGTTGTAATTAAACCAACCAAATTTAAACAAGATGAGATTTTGATGTCGGCATTTAGCGACGGTGGAACCTCAAAAGTAAAAGATGTAGCTGATAAATACTCTGCTGCTTTGGCTACTGCAGTGGTAAGTAATAACGGTTTAGCGAATTATAGTTCAGTAGAGCTTAATAAATTGATGAGCGGAAAAATTGCGAATGTGTCACCATCGCTTTCAACCTATTCTGAAGGATTCAGTGGTAATTCGTCAGTGAAAGATTTTGAAACAATGACACAGCTAGTGTATTTGTATTTTACAGCACCGCGTAAGGACGATAATGCATATCAGGCATTGATAAATATGGTAAAAACCAGTTTGGCAAATGCAACTTCGGATCCTCGTTATGCATTCCGCGACACTATAAGTGTAATGCAGTCAAATCATCACCCACGTACTACTTTAATCACAGCTCAAACCATCGATAATGTAAATCAGGACCGTGCTTTGGCAATTTTTAAAGAACGTTTTGCTTCGGCATCTGATTTTACTTTCCTTTTCGTAGGTAATATCGATCCTGAAAACCCGGATGTGAAAAATGCAGTAATTACTTATTTAGGTGGATTAAAATCAGGTAAAAAAGGTGAGAAATTTACCGACCTTAAAATACGTAAACCAATTGGCGAAGTGAAGAATGTGTTCACACGTCCGATGAAAGTAAACAAAGCATCAAATTATATCCTTTACAGTGCTCCAATGGCATTTACTACTCAAAACAGAGTTGTCATGAATGCTATCGGTAGTGTGTTGAATATGCGTTATCTTGAAAGTATACGCGAAAAAGAAGGTGGTTCGTATGGAGTTGGGGTACGTGGTTCGTTGGTAAACACACCAATTAACGAGGCTACAATTATGATGCAGTTTGATACTGATCCTGAAAAGCAAGAGCGTTTGATGGGCATTATTCATGCCGAGGTTAACGAAATTGTAAAGAATGGACCAAGGGCCGACGATTTACAGAAAGTAAAAGAAAACCTGCTAAAACAACTCACTGAAGACCTTGAAACCAATAACTGGTGGTTAGGAGCTGTACAGCGTTTTTATCAGGACAAACAGGATGTTTTAACCGAGTACAAGGCTTCAATTGAAGCTCTATCGCCTGAGTTGATTCAGTCTACATTGAAATCGATTACTGATAAACGTAATATTTTAGAAGTTGTAATGAAACCTGAAGCGAAATAAGCTATTAGTTTTAACAATAAAAATTGCCAACTACTTCAAGCGATGCTGATAAGTAGTTGGCAATTTTTTTTATCTGTAATTTACAATAGCATTCATCAATATTTTCGGCTCCCGAAAATTGAACTTCCTATACGTACCATCGTACTGCCGCATTCTATTGCCGGTAAATAATCGTCGGACATGCCCATTGAAATTTCTTTAAAATCAGACGAAGCGTGAAAAACGGCCGATTTTAAATGGTCAAATATATCCTTTAGGTGGCTAAACTCCTTAATCACCTGAGTTTGGTTGTTTGTGAACGTTGCCATGCCCATTACCCCGCAAAAGCGGATGTATTCAAAATCTTCGGGTCTGTGTTTTTCAAACATTTGAATAATTTCATTTTCGTCAAAACCAAATTTGCTTTCCTCGGTAGCAATGTGTACCTGCAACAAACAACTTACTTTGCGGTTTATTTTAGCTGCTTGTTTATTAATTTCCACGAGTAGCTTCTCAGAGTCGACACCATGAATGAGTTCAACAAAAGGTACGATGTATTTAACTTTATTGGTTTGTAAGTGTCCGATAAAATGCCAATGAATGTCTTTGGGTAGTCTTTCGGACTTGCCGGTTAACTCCTGCACTTTACTTTCGCCAAAAACTCTCTCGCCGGCATTGTAGGCCGCAATAATGGCTTCATCAGGTTGGAATTTCGATACGCAAACCAGTTGAACGTTTTGAGGTATGTTTTTTCGGATTTGCTGCAGATTAGTGGCAACTGTCATTTTTTATGATGGGTATTAAAAGTAAAACGCAAAGTTAGAAAATATTTGTTTTCAACTTTGCGTTTTAGCATTAAGTTTTCTTAGCGTTGTTACCGTTACAGGTCAACGTTTGTTTTAGTCACGTCGGCCAAGATAAATTAAGATGTAGTAAACCAATGTGGCTAACGAACCTAGCGCGGCAACTACATAAGTATAAGCTGCGGTTTTAAGTGCATCTTTTGCAGGTTCATGTGTACTGTAGTTAGTAATACCTGCATTACTTAACCATGCTAAAGCTCTGCTGCTTGCATTTATTTCAACCGGTAATGTTACAAAACTAAAGAATGTAGTCGTTGCAAAAAGAATGATACCGGCTAACAGCAATTGCGGGAAAGTATTTACCATCAAAATACCGGCCAGCAAAACCCATTGCATCCAGTTTGAAGCAAAGCTTACCACAGGAACCAGTTTTGAGCGTAAAGTGAGTGGAGCATAGGCAGTAGCATGTTGTACTGCGTGTCCGCATTCGTGTGCAGCAACTGCAGCAGCAGCCACCGAACAGGAGTCGTAAACACCCTCGCTTAAATTAACTGTTTTTGTAAGTGGGTTGTAGTGGTCGGTCAATTGTCCGGCGGTAGATATCACCTTTACGTCGTAAATCCCATTGTCGCGTAGCATTTTTTCAGCTACATCCCGTCCGGTCATTCCGTTTGGAATGGCAATTTTTGAATACTTTTTAAATTTTGATTGTAATCTGGCTGATATTGCCCAGCTCAATAAAGCAAACAATCCAAAAATAATATAACTTCCTAACATTTTTTTATCGTTTAATGATTATGCTTTTCGTAGCTCAAATTTCCTGCCAAACGACTTTTTGTCAGTTATTCTTCAATAATTTTAATTTCTGAACTAACTTCAATTGCCTTGCGGTACAAAGCACCAACTCCGCAATATGTCTCCTCGGACATTCTGACTGCTTTTTCAACTTTTTCAAGCGGAATATCTTTGCCGGTGAGCGTATACACGATATGCATTTTTGTGTAGTATTTCGGATGCTCATCAGATACATCGCCACTTACTTCAATCGAAAGATTTTGAAAATCGACCCGCATTTTTTTTAGAATGGATACAACATCCATTCCGGAGCATCCGGCTATTGCAGCCAGCAATAATTTTTTCGGGCTTGGTCCCAAATCATTTCCACCTCCGGCAACAGGGGCATCCATGTTCAGTTTATGACCATTTATCTCGCTTTGGAATGCCAGGTTGGTTTTCCATTCAGTTGTAATTACATGTTTTTCTGCCATAATTGAGTTTATTTATCTAATTTTGTAACATACAGCTATCTGATTTGTTCAATTGTTTTTGATGAAATCACTTTATCTGCATTTTAAAAATTGTTTTTATTATATGATTAAAATAAACATTATACTCATATCGCTTTTTACCTTATTTAATCAGATTATAGCTCAAACGAATTTAAGTCGGTTTGTAGTTGGTACGTTTACCGAAAATTCGTCGGCAAAAGGTATTTATTCATTAACTTTAGATAAAACGAATTTGGAGTTAAAATCAGAGTTGATTTACGAAATAAAGGATCCGAATTTTCTGTGTTTTAGTAAGGATAATCGATTTTTGTATGCGGTATCTGAACGAAAGGAGGGAGCCGGTGTTGTAGCTTTCCGTTTCGAGAATGGGAAATTGCTGTTTATAAATAAAATAACTTTTGGTGCCGGTACGGAGCCATGTCACCTTGCTGTTTCAGAAAAACATGTGGCAGTAGCCAATTATGGCGGTGGTTCGGTTTATATTCTGCAACGCAATTCGGATGGTTCATTGTCGCCGGTTATTCAAAAAGTAATGCATACAGGCAGTAGTATTGATCCTGCCCGCCAACAAAAACCGTATGTTCATCAGGTCTCATTTACTCCGGATGGTAAATTTTTACTTGCAACCGACCTTGGAACTGACAAGGTAGTAGCATATCATTACAATTCTGCCAATGCAATAACTCCACTGCTTTTTTCTTCGGAAGTGAAGGTTAAACCCGGCAGTGGTCCACGTCATCTTGCAATGTCGAAAAATAATAAATATCTGTATTTATTGCAGGAGTTAGATGGAACATTATCTGTTATTACCCGAAAGAAAACAGAGTTGTCTATTTCAGGTATTTCATCAGTAAAGCAAAATGAAATGGAAGAAACAGCCGCTGCTGATATTCACATATCGCCCGATGGACAGTATTTGTATGCTACTAATCGGGGTAGTGCTCAAAATATCAGTGTATTTTCTTTAAAGAATGGTATTGTGCCAAAACTCATTGAACAATGTAGTGTGGAAGGTAATTGGCCCAGAAATTTTGCCATTACGAATGACGGGTCTTTTATTCTTATTGCCAATCAGCGTTCCAATTCGATTACGATTTTTAGCAGAGATAAAAAAACCGGTAAACTGAAGTTCACCGGTAAATCTGTTCAAATAGGCTCGCCTGTTTGTATTTTAGAGTATTAATGCTGATGTGCTCCCTGCGAAAGCATAATCACTGCTATTCCCAAACAAATAAGAATAATTTGCATAATTGATTCTCGGGGTTTGGTTTCCTTGTGCATTTCGGGAATTAAATCGGCTAACGAAACGTACAGGAAGCTGGCAGCTGCTAAAGCAATGGTATACGGGATTAATGCTTCAACATAATCGAGCAAAAAGTAGGCTGCAATACCCGATAAAATTGAACTGCTTCCGGATAACATGTTGAAAAGTAGTGCTTTTTTACGCGAGTATCCGCTTTTTATCAATATGCCAAAATCGCCTAATTCCTGTGGAATTTCGTGAAGCAGAACCGATAAAGTGACAAAAATACCCAATTCAGTGGACGTCAGAAACGATGCTGCAATTACTACACCATCAATTGCATTGTGTATAGCATCGCCAATAATAATCATAGGAGCAGCTGCGTGGTTCTGACGGGCACAATTTTCATCGTGACAGGTACGCCAAAGAATTATTTTTTCAAGTATAAAAAACAATAAAATACCTCCGAGTACCCATATTACTACGTCGTGAATGCAAAGAGATTCGCTTGCTTCAGGGATTAAGCCAAGCAGCGATGAGCCAAGTAATGTTCCACCTGCCAGATAAAGCAAATATCCCGAAATTTTTTCGAGCCATTTATTGTTTAATAATAGTAATGAACTGGACAATCCAACGCTGCCTATGCTGGTAAATAAAAGAGCTAAAATTGTGTATATCAGAGTTTCCATTGTTTTTTATAAGATGTGTTGTTGCAGTTTTTGCATTGCAAAGGTAAAGAAAATGATTGGTAGGCTCAATACCTATAAATAATTATAATATGTTTATTGAGGCTTAATTTACAACTCACACTAAACAATCGTTCATTGCATATTGTTTAAAACCCCGTTTTATACCGCATAATTTTACTAACTTTGTACTGGTTTTCAGAAACCAACTTACTAAAATGATTGATAATTCCGTTTTTCATAATAAAAAAGTAGTTTTTCATACTTTAGGCTGCAAACTAAACTTTGCAGAAACATCGGCTATTGGTAAAAAAATGGCTGATGAAGGCTTTGTTAAAGCAAAGTCGGGCGAAGAAGCTGATGTGTGTGTTATAAATACATGTTCGGTTACTGATACTGCCGACAAGAAATGCCGACAGGCTATCAGTAAACTTAACAGGCAGCATCCCAATGCCGTTATGGTTGTTACGGGTTGTTATGCTCAGTTAAAACCTGACGAAATTTCGAAAATCGAAGGTGTGGATTTGGTTTTGGGTGCTAATGAGAAATTCAGCATACTGGATTATATCCGCGATTTGGAAAATGGTAATTCTGCCACCGTACATACAACTAAAATAAATCAAATCAGAGAGTTTAGCCCTTCGTGTTCACGCGATGACCGTACCCGCTATTTTCTGAAAGTACAGGATGGTTGCGATTATTATTGTACGTACTGTACCATTCCGTTTGCCCGTGGGCGCAGCAGAAGTGCAAATGTACAGCAAACGGTAGCAAAAGCCTATGAGGCTATTGAGGCTGGTGCCCGTGAAATTGTTCTGACGGGAGTAAACATAGGTGATTTTGGCAAGGGTACAGGTGAAACCTTTTTCGATCTTGTAAAAGCGTTCGACGCAATAGAAGCTGATGTGCGTTTTCGTATTTCATCTATTGAACCAAACTTGCTTACTGACGAAATCATTGAATTTGTGGTAAATAGTAAACACATTATGCCTCATTTTCATATTCCTTTACAGTCGGGTACAAATGAAGTACTTGCCATCATGAAAAGGAAATACAACAGGGAGTTGTTTGCACATAAAGTGCATAAAATAAAATCGTTAATGCCACATGCATTCATAGGTGTGGATGTGATAGTAGGTGTGCGGGGCGAAACGCCGGAATTGTTTGAAGAATCATGCCGATTCATTGATTCATTGGATATTTCGCAGTTGCATGTATTTACCTATTCGGAGCGGGCAGGTACAAAAATGCTTGACATTGAGCAGAATACCCCGGTTGCAGAACGTAAGAAGCGAAGTGATATTTTACACTTATTATCGGATAAAAAAACAAAGGCATTTTACGAAAGTCAAATAGGCAAAAGCTATCCGGTACTTTGGGAAAGCAGGCATAATGGTGAAAATATGCTTGGATTTACCAACAATTATATACGGGTGGAAAGACCATATGATAAGAATAAAGTGAATACGGTAGAAACCATTTTGTTAGGTGGTTGGAGCGATGATAAAAGTTCGTTAACAGTAGCAGACCTTTAAATTATTTCAATAGTATAACTTCTAATTTTCATTATTTTGTTAGCAAAAAGAATTATTCCATGTTTGGATATTAAAGATGGTAAAACAGTAAAAGGTATCAATTTTTTGAATATTACCGATGTGGGTGATCCGGTTGAATTAGGTGCTTTGTATGCACAAATGGGTGCCGACGAACTGGTTTTTTTGGATATCACAGCAACTAATGAAAAACGAAAAACGCTTTCGGAGCTTGTTACGCGTATTGCGAAGCATATAAACATTCCGTTTACGGTAGGAGGTGGAATTTCTACTGTCGAAGATGTGTCGGTGTTATTGGCTTGTGGTGCCGATAAAATTTCGGTAAATACCTCGGCTGTACGTAATCCGCAATTAATTAGCGATTTGGCAGGCCAGTTTGGTAGTCAGTGTGTGGTGCTGGCCATCGATACAAAATGCGTGGATGGCGAATGGTTTGTGTATTTGAATGGCGGACGTGTACCAACCGAAATTAAAACCATCGAATGGGCCAAACAGGCTGTGGCATTGGGTGCCGGCGAAATTTTATTAACATCCATGAACAACGATGGAACAAAAGATGGCTTTGCCCTGGATATAACCCGCGCTGTTTCTGAAGCGGTTAATGTGCCGGTAGTGGCCAGTGGAGGTGCCGGCAATATGGAGCATTTTATTGATGTTTTTGCCGAGGGTAAAGCCGATGCTGCTTTGGCAGCCAGTATTTTTCATTACAAAGAAATAGGTATTCCAGAACTTAAAGAATATCTTAAGGCCAAAGGTGTTGAAGTTCGAATCTAATATTTAAAACATGCTGATGAAAATATCAATTCCTAAAATAGTGGTAAGCTTGTTTGCTGTTTTGCTCAGTTTGAGTGTCGAAGCTCAAAATGATAGTATTGAGTATGAAGCATCAGCACAAATGTTATTAAGTAAGGCCGGAAATACGCCTTTTTGGATTGTAAGTAATAATGCCGGCGATTATTTGACTAATAGTAATATGGCTATTGTTGGTTTTGGTGTGACAAAAAAAATGTCGCATCCTGATAAGTTTTTCGATTATTCATTTGGATTAAACGGAGTAGCATTGGCCGAGAAGAATGGAGTAGTTGCCAGTTTGCGCGAATATTATGTAAATACACGGATTTGGGTTTTTGATCTGAATCTAGGTCAGCAGATAGAACATTATGGTAATCAGGACGAAACATTATCATCGGGTGGTTATTTATTCTCAGCAAATTATGCGCCAATTCCCAAAGTTTTTGTTGGAATAAAAGAATTTACACCTATCCTGTTTAAAAATAATTTTCTGGAAATCAAAGGTGGTTTATCGCATGGTTGGTTTACCGATGATGTGTTTGTCAAAAACATGTTGTATCATCACAAGTATGCTTATGCCCGAATTGGTGGAAATAAAAGTCCTGTACGTTTTCAATATGGCTTTGACCATGTGGCACAATGGGGCGGCGAGATTCCGGGACATGGTGTTCAGCCTACCGGGATAAAAGATTTTATTAATGTGTTTTTTCTGCGAAGCGGAAATTCTACTGTGGCCGAAGAGCAGATTAACGT